>Ga0114129_10002899_pt1 | contig 24001 bp, 30 predicted proteins | sample RhiMetdeltSRZDD1_FD_80071 | JGI IMG/M metagenome (GOLD analysis project Ga0114129, IMG submission 80071) | Populus rhizosphere microbial communities from Tennessee, USA - Rhizosphere MetaG P. deltoides SRZDD1 (version 2) (version 2) | ecosystem: Host-associated > Plants > Roots > Rhizosphere >...
CAGGAAGTGGACGGCGGCGGCGACGCTGCCCCGGATGTGCACGGCCTGGATGTCGTCCCACATGTACGTGTAGAAGTCGCCGATCTGATCGAGCAGGAAGCTCCTGAGGCCCATGACGGCCTGTTCCACCGGACCGGGGATCTGCGCGAGCACGAAGAGCCCGAGGATCAACGGAATGGACAGGATCGCGGCAGCGACGTAGCCGACGAAGAGGAGGAGCGACGAGACGGTCTCGATGATCGCCTTGGGGGACTGCGGCAGTCTGCGGAACGACGTGACGACGACCTCGGCCAGGTGCAGACCTCGGACGACGGCCGACTTCAGGCCCCACCAGGTCATCTCGTCGAGGCTCGGAGCGCTCAGCCGCGCGGCCCACCATGCCTCGGCGAGGATCCAGGTCTGCGCGGGGTGGCCCTTCGCCGCGGTCAGGTCGAGCGTGAAGCGCGCGGGCCTCTCCGCAAGCTCGCCATAGGTCAGGTCCGATGACGTCACGCAGAAGTCGATCTCGCGCTGCTTGTGCCACTCCTGCAGCCAGCGCAGAAGCGGTCCGCCGAACTGGCGGACCGTCGAGCTCTCGGGCTGCTGCCCGATGCCATGCACGAAGACGACACCGACCCGCGTCGTGCCCGCGGCATGCGCGATGAGCTGGCGTTCCACGGCCTGGCGCTCCTGCATCAGGCGACCCGTGCGCCTCGCTGGTATACGGCCCAGACCCGCCAGAGCGCTCGCGGATCGGACAGCGGATCCCCGTGCACGAGCACGAGGTCGGCGGGCTGGCCCTCGTCGAGGTGGCCGGCGTGCTCGACGCCGTAGAGCGCTCCCCCGTTGCGCGTCGCGGCCGCGAGCGCTTCGTACGGCTCGAGCCCGGCGGCGACGAGCAGCTCGACCTCCCACGCCAGATGTCCGGCGCGCACCGAGCCGCCCCCGAAGTCGGAGCCGGTCGCGATCGTCACGCCCGCTCGCTTCGCCGCGGCGACGGAGGCGTACGCGCCCTCCTTGCGCTTCGCGATCCGGTCGCGCCCCTCGGTCGCGGCGAAGCGGTCGATCGTCGTCGTGCGCGCGAACGTCTCCCACGACGCGAAGACCGACAGGGTCGACACCAGCGTGACGCCGTTGCGCGTCATCGTGCGCGCGGTGTCGTCATCGAGCTCCATGCCGTGCTCGATCGAGTCGACGCCAGCTTCCGCCGCGACGCGGGCGCCGGCGAGATAACCCGAGTGCGCGGCGACACGCGCGCCACGCGCGTGCACGGCCTCCACCGCCGCGCGGACGTCGGCGACCTCGAACGGCGAATCCTTCACACCGCCAGGCGCGTCCATGTACAGCTTCACGAGGTCCGTCCCGAGGTCGAGCTGCGCCATGGCCGCGTCTTTGAGCTTGGGGCCGTCGACGGTCACCCACATCGCGGGGTAGCCGGTCTTGCCGATCCAGGTGCCCGCGACGCGGATGTACGGCGCCCCCGGGCTTCCCTTCAGCTCCTCGCGGACGCCGATCGAGAGCGGCGTGCCGTCGGCCATCGGCGCGCCGACGTCGCGCGCCCACAGGATCCCCGCCTGCGCCAGCCGCTTCGCGTTATCGCGCGCCACCTGTCGCAGCGCCGGAGCGGGGTCGTCGCCGCGCGCGATCCAGTGGCTGCCGCCCTGCATCGTGAGGTGGCTGTGGCAGTCGACCATGGCGGGAACGATCGTCGCGCCGCCGGCATCGACCACCTCGGCGCCCGTCGTGTCCGCCGAATCGTTGGGGCGGATCCACGCGATCTGCCCGCCCTCGATCGCCAGGCTCACGCCGGTGCGGAGCGATCCCGACGTGCCGTCGGCGAACGCGGCGTCGTGGAGGACGATCCGTGTCATCGCGGCATGCCGGGCGATGACATCGAAGTCGGCGTCGTTAAGCACGCTAGGCGGTCCAATCCAGAACGACCTTGCCGCACTGGCCCGAGCGCACGACCTCGAAAGCCTGCGCGTATTCCTTTGCCGGGAACCGGTGCGTGATGACCGCGCTGATGTCGAGTCCGCTCTGCAGCATCGAGCCCATGCGATACCAGGTCTCGAACATCTCGCGTCCGTAGATGCCCTTCAGCGTCAGGCCGCGGAAGATCACCTGATCCCAGTCGATCGGGATCTCCTGGTTCGGTATCCCGAGGAGCGCGACGCGACCGCCGTGATTCATGAACGTGAGCATCGACCGGAGCGCCTCGGGGCTGCCGGACATCTCGAGCCCGATGTCGAAGCCCTCCAGCATGCCGAGCTCCGTCATGACGGCATCGAGCGTCGTCGTCGTGTAGTCGACGGCGAGCGTCGCACCCAGACGGCGCGCGAGCGCGAGGCGGTAGTGGTTGCGGTCGGTGACGACCACGTAGCGCGCGCCGACGAACCGGCTCACCGCGGCAGCCATCACCCCGATCGGCCCGGCGCCGGTGATGAGCACGTCCTCGCCGGCGAGCTCGAACGACAGCGCGCTGTGCACCGCGTTCCCGAGCGGGTCCAGGCACGCACCGATCTCGTCCGGCATTCCCGACGCAAGGACGTACGCGTTCGACGCGGGGACGGCGACGTACTCGGCGAACGCTCCCGGCCGCTGCACGCCGATCCCCACCGCGTTGCGACACAGGTGACGCCGGCCGGCGCGGCAGTTCCGGCAGTGGCCGCACGTGACGTGGCCCTCGACGGCCACGCGCTGTCCAACGGAGAACCCGCTCACCTCGCTGCCGATCTCCGCGACCGATCCCTCGAACTCGTGGCCGATGACGAGCGGCACCGGGATCGTCTTCTGCGCCCAGGCGTCCCAGTTCCAGATGTGGAGGTCGGTGCCGCAGATGGACGTGTAGTGGACGCGCACGAGCAGGTCGTTCGGGCCGATCGTCGGCCGCGCGACGTCCTCGAGCCAGATCCCCGGCTCGCGCCGGCTCTTCACCAGTGCGCGCATCAGATGACCCCGAGGGCGCGTCCGACCTTCGCGAACGCCGCGACCGCGCGATCGACGTGCTCGAAGTTGTGCGCGGCCGAGAGCTGAACGCGGATGCGCGCCTGATCGCGCGGCACCACCGGGAACGAGAACGCGATGACGTAGATGCCTTCGGCGAGGAGCCGGTCGGCCATGCTCGTCGCGAGCTTCGCGTCGCCGAGCATCACCGGAACGATCGGATGCTCGCCGGCGACGAGGCGGAAGCCGCCCGCGGTCATGCCTTTGCGGAAGCGCTCCGCGTTCGCGAACAACCGCGCGCGGAGCTCCCCCGCCGACTCGATCAGATCGAGGACCGCGATGGACGTCGCGGCGATGACCGGAGCCAGCGTGTTGGAGAACAGGTAAGGCCGGCTGCGCTGGCGCAGCAGCTCGACGATCTCCCTGCGCCCGCTGGTGTACCCGCCGGAGGCTCCGCCGAGCGCCTTTCCAAGGGTCCCGGTCAGGATGTCGACGCGGCCGACGACGCCACGCGCTTCGTGCGAGCCGCGGCCGTGCGCCCCCATGAAGCCGACGGCGTGCGAGTCGTCGACCATGACCAGCGCCTTGTATTTCTCGGCCAAGTCGCAGATCGCTCCGAGGTCCGCGACGATCCCGTCCATCGAGAACACGCCGTCGGTCGCGATGAGCTTGAAGCGCGCCGACGCCGCGTCCTTCAGCTGGCGCTCGAGGTCGGCCATGTCGTTGTTCGCATAGCGGAAGCGCTTCGCCTTCGAGAGCCGGACGCCGTCGATGATGCTCGCGTGGTTGAGCGCATCGCTGATGACCGCGTCCTCTTCCCCGAGCAGGGTCTCGAACAGCCCGCCGTTCGCGTCGAAGCACGAGCCATACAGGATGGTGTCCTCCGTGCCCAGGAACCGCGTGAGGCGGTCCTCGAGCTCCTGGTGGATGTCCTGCGTGCCGCAGATGAACCGGACCGACGACATGCCGTAGCCCCAGCGGTCGAGCGCGGCGTGCGCGGCGGTCAGGACCGCGGGATCGTCGGAGAGGCCGAGGTAATTGTTCGCGCAGAAGTTGATGACCTCGAGATCGGGGCGGACTGCGATCTCGGCGCCCTGGGGCGAGCTGATGACGCGCTCCTTCTTGTAGAGACCGCTCTCGCGGATCGAGGCGATCTGCTCGCGGAGCGAATCCAGGAAGCGCTGATCCATGACCGCCAGCATCATGGCACCGGCGACAGATGCCGTCCTACGCGGTCACTTCAGCTCGAGCACCTGCTTGATCGCGTCGATGAGCTCGATCGGACCGAACGGTTTCAGCAGGTACCGAGCGGCGCCGGCCGCACGGCCCTCGGCAAGGTCGCCCGCTTTGTCGTGCGCGCTGAGCATGACGACCGGCACTTCGCGCGTCGTCGTGTCGCCCTTGAGCGTTCGGCACACGTCGAAGCCGTCGCGCTTGAACCCTTCGAACGTCACGTCGAGCAGGACGACGTCGGGGTGCGAGGTCTTCACCAGCTCGGGTACCGCATCGGGGTCGCCGGTCTCGACGACACCCCAGCCCTGGCTCGACAACGTGATACGCACGAGCTCCCGCATGTGGTTCGAGTCGTCGGCCACCAGAACTGTGAGCACCCTCGGTCGGACGATAGCAGTGCGGCCAAGCAAGCCGGTATGCGCGCGGCCTCATGCCGATCGACACCGCGATCGCAGCCCTCAGGGCTCAGTGATCGACGCGTTCTCCGTGGATCTCGCCACGCCACGCGCCGGTGGGCGCGCCGCGGGATTCGATGAAGCGCTTGAAGCGTTCAAGGTCTCCGCTGACGCGGCGCTCGAGGAACCCGAGCGCGTCTCCGGTCTTCTCGCCGGCATCGCGCGGCTCGTAGGTGAGCTCGAGCGAGACTTTCGTCTGACCATCGCCAGCCGGCTGGAAGATCACTGACCCCGCGTTCATCGCGCCGGTGACGCTGCGCCACGCGATGTGGCGGTCCGGGACCTGATCGGTGATCTCGGCCTCCCACTCCTCGTCCTTTCCGGCGATCTCAGCGCGCCAGCGAAGCCGTTTCTCGTCGAGCTGTACGACTTCCTTCACGCCCTCCATGAACTCGGGAAATGACTCGAACTGCGTCCACTGGTCATACGCGACGCTCACCGGGACGTTCACGTCGATGTCCTTCTCGATACGCGGCATCTCGATCTCCTTCGGCGGTCTTGATGAGCTGTTCGACCGATCCCTCCCAGCTCTGCAGGAAGTCGTGCGCATCGAGGACGTCGTCCTTGGTGAACGCTGGCGTCTTGGCGTCCTCGCGCTCGACGATCGCGACACTCGACTCGCCGCAGACGGTGCAGGCGAGCTTCACGACCAGCGCCCGCGGCTCGGCCGTGATGCCACGGACCGCGCAGCTCGCGAGTCGCGCGCCGCAGGCCGGGCACTCCATCGTGCGGATGCGTTCGAGGATCGAACCGATCCAGTCCACGCGACCAGCGCCTGCACAACCGACGCCATCGCGGGACGTGCTCGCTCGAGTGGCGACCGAGCACGCCCGCGCGCCGCCGTACGATCCGGCCTCAGCCGGGCGTCGCGTCCTCAGTCGGGAACGCGCCGATGAGTGCGCCGGAGATCCGCGCGTCCGCGACGAGCTCTTCCCACACCCGCTCCAGGCTCGTGTCGTCCGGCCCGCGCTCGCCACGGCGGCGCGCCAGCAGCGTGATCGTGCAGGCGCGGAGCGACGGCGCGGCGACGATGACCCCGTCCGTCCCACGGCCGACGCTTTCGGCTGAGGGCGCCGCGCGATGCGCGGCGATGTACTCATACACGTCGTCCGGCGCCTCTCCCACGAGCGGTGTGCCATCGGCGAGCAGCACCGACGCGACGTCGTAAGGCGTCATGGTGTGATTCGACACGCCGCGGCCCGCGACATAGACGACGTCATGCAGGCGCAGGGTGAGGCGGCCGTCGGGCGGGAGGGCGTCGGCCCGCGCGAGGATCCGCGTGGCGACCGTCAGCTCGGTGGCAGGCTGTTCGCGGATGAGCACCGCCGTAGCGTGGCACGCCATGGAACCCGGAGGCCACCCGGCCCGTCCTAGTGGCATGCGCCCGACGCTCCTCGTGCTCGCCGTTCTCGTCACCTCTGCCTGCAGTGGCGGCGCGGCGAGCCGTGCCGCCGACATCAGCGGGATCGTGACGAGCGTCAGCGGGCGGACCGACGGCGTGACCGTGCTCGTCGAGTCGGACCCGTCGACGCCTACGGCCGGCGACAAGGCCTCCGTCGTGGTGACGAGCAGCACGCGCGTCACGCGACGATCCGGGAGCGGCGAAGTCGCCGCGACCTTCCGCGACCTCCGGCCGGGTCTACGGGTCGAGGTGTGGTTCGAGGGCCCGGTCGCGATGTCCTATCCGGTCCAGGGCAAAGCGCAGGCGGTCGTGATCGTCCGTTAGGACTCGCCGAACCTTTTCCGCAGCGCCGCCATCGTGCCGTCGATCGTGCGGTGATGTCCGATGATGAAGCGGGACACGAACCGGAAGAACGGGTTGTAGACCTCACCGTTCTCGGTGATCGTGAGCGTGCTTCCGTCGGGCGTCGTCGCGATCTCGCAGGTCCACGAACCGCCGAAGTCAGACTCGCCGACGACGCGACGGACAAGAAGCTTGGGCGGGACCGATTCGACCGTCTCGAGCTTCACCTCACCGACACCACGTGACGACAACAGCGCCGGATCGTTGATCGCGGCCCAGACGTCCTCGGGCGGCCTGCGAAATGTCGCGGTCCGGCTCGCGATGTGGCCGATCGGTAGCGATCTTCCGACGAGCGTGATCGCGACCGCGATCACGATGAGGGCAACGACGATGCCGATGAAGATCTCCACGGCGAGCGAAGCCTAGCGCCGCTCCGGACCGGTGGGCGACAATCGGACATGGCCGTCACATTCGGCGGCTCGGCGGTGCTTTGAAGGAAGAGATGGAAGTGGCTGAGCGCCTGCGTCTGCGCACGGCCCCGGGGCCGGGCATGCCGCCGGCCTTTGAAGACCTCTTCCGGAGGGAGTACCCCAGAGTGGTCGCGATCGCGCACCGCATCGTCGGCGACGCCGACGAGGCCGAGGACGTCGCTCAGGACGTCTTCGTCTCCTTCTATCGGAAGCACCCCGCCGACGCGCATTACGCCGCGCCCTGGCTGCACGCCGCGGCGGCGCATACCGCACTCAACGTCCTGCGGTCGCGCGCGCGGCGCCGGACGCGCGACGCCGTCGAGGCACTGCGCCGCGACACGGCGGTGCCCGATCCGGCTCAGGCCGCCGAGGCGGCCGAGACCAGGTCGGAAGTCCGCGCCGCGCTGACGCGCCTCCCGGACCGCAGCGCGGCACTCCTGGCCCTTCGTTACAGCGGACTCAGCTACGAGGAGATCGCGGCCGCGCTTGGACTGCGGCAATCGAGTATCGGAACGCTGCTCCGCCGCGCGGAGGACGCGTTCCGCAAGGAGGTCACGACATGAGTGACATCGAGGACATGCTTTCGGTGCCGGACGCGAATGTGGATACGGAGCGTGCGCTGGCACGACTGCGCGCGCGGGTCGAGGCCGAGCGGATCGCGCCGGTGAGCCGGGGCGCGTCGGGCCCGCGTCGCGTGGCGGTGAACATCTGGTTGAAGGGGCTCGCGGCCGCGGCGACCGTCGCGCTCGTTGCGACGGTCCTCACCGTGAGCGGGCTCGCCGAGACGATCCTCACGATCTTCGAGCCGAAGCAGATCGTGGCCGTTCCGATCACGGTCAACGACCTGACCGGCGCATCGAGCTTCGCGACCTACGGCACGTTGACGTGGACGGAGCAGCCGCGGCCCTACGACGTGCCCGACCTTGGGACGGCGGCGCGCGACAGCGGGATGACCGTGCTGATCCCCGGGAACCTTCCCGCCGGCGTCGGCGCACCGAAGTACGGCGTGATGGCGAAGACGACCGCGACGTTCACGTTCAGCGCGGAGAAGACGCGGCAGGCGGCGGCCGCTCAGAAGCGCACGCCACCTCCGATGCCCGCGAACATCGACGGCAGCCGGCTGTTCATCACCGGCGGACCCGCGGTCGTCACCTTCTACGACGACGGCAGCGCCGGTGCGACCGGTGCGACCAGCGCGACGGGTGCGACCGGCGCGAGCCCGTTCTCCGGGATGCCGAGGCTCATCGTCGCGCAAGGCAGGCCGCCCGTGGTGCAGTCCGATGGCGTGACCGTCGATCAGCTGCAGAGCTACCTGCTCCAGCAGCCGGGCATCTCGCCACAGCTCGCGGCGCAGATCCGCGCGATCAAGGACCCGTCGAGCACGCTGCCCGTTCCGATCCCCGTGGACATGGCGACCTCGAAGAAGGTCACCGTGCAAGGTGTCGACGGCATCTTCGTCGGTGATTCGACCGGCCTCGGGAGCGCGGTGATCTGGCAGAAGGACGGCATCGTCTACGGTGTCGCCGGAACGCTCACGGAGCAGCAGGTCCTGGCGGTGGCAAACTCGCTCCATTGATCGACGCGCCCGCGATACGCACGCACGAGCTGGCGAAGCGATACGGGAGCATCACCGCGCTCGCGGGTCTGACGATGACCATCCCGCGCGGCGACGTCTTCGGCTTCCTCGGACCGAACGGCGCGGGCAAGACGACCGCGGTGAAGCTCCTGCTCGGGCTCACGCCACCGACGTCGGGCGATGCGGAGGTCCTGGGCGCGGCGATCGGCGATCGCGAGGCGCTGCGCCGCGTCGGATATCTCCCCGAGCTGTTCCGTTATCAGACGTGGCTGAGCGCGCGCGAGGTCCTCGCACTGCACTGCGAGCTCGCGGGCATCGACCGCGCCGCGTGGCAGCGCGAGATCGAGGACGCGCTCGCGATCGTCGGGCTGCCCGATCGTGGATCGAGCCGCGTCGGCACGTTCTCGAAGGGGATGCAGCAGCGGCTCGGCCTCGGGGTCGCACTTCTGGGCGCGCCCGACCTCGTCGTCCTCGACGAGCCGACGAGCGCGCTCGATCCGGTCGGCCGGCACGACGTGCGCGAGATCATCCGCGGACTCGGCGAGCGCGGCACCACCGTCTTCCTCAACTCGCATCTGCTCAGCGAGGTGGAGCAGGTCTGTCACCGCGTCGCGATCGTCGATCGCGGCCGCGTCGTCGCCGAAGGCGGTCTCGACGCGCTCCTCGGCGGTGACACCGTTCGGATACGCGCGACGGGGCTCGATCGCGCAGCAATGACGGGCCTTTCGCGCTTCGGACAGGTCGACGAGGATGGCGACTGGCTGGTCATACGCGGGATCGATACCGAGCGCGTACCGGAGCTCGTCGTCGATATCGTGCGTCTCGGCGGACGCGTCTACGCCGTCGAGCCGCGGCACGAGTCCCTCGAGGACCGCTTCCTGCGTCTTCTCGGACAGCCGAATTGATGCTCGCGCTCGCCGTGGCCCGTCTTCAGCTACAGGAGCTCCTGCGGCGACGCCTCTTCCTCGTGCTCCTCGTCCTCACGATCCTCGTCATCGCGCTCACGACGTGGGGCTTCTCGCGCATCCCGACCCTTGGCGCCAATCGACCCACGCCCATCACGCCGACGGAGATCGCGGCCGTCGCGTCGCAGCTGCTCATCCTCGTGATGTTCATGTTCAGCTTCGTGCTCGCGTTCTCGGCCGTGTTCGCGGCCGCGCCCGCGATCTCCGCCGAGGTGGAGTCGGGCATCACGCTCGCGCTGCTCGCGCGACCGATCACACGGCTCGAATACGTCGTGGGCAAGTGGCTCGGCCTCGTCGCGACCGTGCTCGCGTACGCGATCCCCGCGGCCGCGGTGCAGATGGTGCTCGTGCAGCTCGTCGTCGGATATTCGCCGCCGCACCCGATCGAATTCCTCGCGTTCGTGATCGGCGAAGCGGTCGTTGTTCTCACGCTGTCCCTCCTCCTCTCGACGCGCTTCGCCGGCATGGTCGGCGGCGTGAGCGGACTCATCCTGTGGGGACTCGCATGGATGGGCGGCATCGTGGGCGGGATCGGCCTGGCATTCGACAACGCGACGCTGACGCACGTCGGGACCGCATCGAAGCTGATCCTGCCGACCGACGGCCTGTGGCGCGGCGCGGTGTGGAGCCTCGAGCCCGCGTCACTCACCGCGGCGATGCGTGGGGCCGGTGCGGCCGCCGCCGCGAATCCTTTCTTCGCGGCCGATCCACCGCCGTCGGCATACGTCGCATGGACCGTGATCTGGATCACCGCGGTGCTCGCGTTCGCGGTGTGGAGCTTCACGCGCAAAGAGCTGTGACAGGCGGCGCCTGATCCTCGCCGCGGTCTAGGATGCGCGCCGTGAGCGACACGATGTTCCGGCGTACCGCCGGCTGGTGCGCCTACGGCATCGCGGCGTCGTCCCTTCTCTACGCGGCGGTGTACCTCGGCCTAGTGCGCGCCGATCCGACCAACTCGTCGGCGTCGGCTCTGGCGAACGGCTTCATCGGCCTCTCGGGGATCCTCGCGACGTTCGCGGTCATCGCCGTCGGAGACAAGGTCGATGGTGCGGCCGGTCGCTGGCTCCGCGTCGTCGGTGTCGGATGGGCGCTGCTGTCCGCGGCGCACGGCGTTTTCTCGACCGTGGCCGATACGCAGCACCTTGCGGCGGGCGACCTGTCCGCCACCGATCCGCGCGGGTTCGCGACGTTCGGTCTCGCCGGCCTGTGGTCGATCGTGTTGGGCCTCGCGGTCCGGTCGGGCGCGTCGTTCCCACGCAGGCTCGGCACCGTTGCGCTCCTCAACGGCGTTGACCTGCTTGTTCTCTTCGTCGCGACGGCCACGGGCGCCGGAACGCTCGTTCTCGTCACCGGCGGCCTCGCGTCGGTGATCCTCGGCCCGGTGCAATGGGCCTGGATCGGACGTGCGATGATCGAAACATGAACACGATCAAGGTCGTCGGCCTTCTCACCCTTCTCACGCTGCTCCTCGTCGTGGCGGCCCGCCTGCTGGTCGGACCGTCGGCCGTGCCGCTCGCGCTCGGACTGGCGGTCGTGATGAACTTCGGCGCCTGGTGGTTCAGCGACCGCATCGCGCTGTCGTTCGCCGGCGCGAAGCCTGTCACCGAAGCCGAGGCGCCCGACCTGTACCGGATCGTCGACCGCGTGGCGCAGGCGGCCGGCCTGCCGCGACCGCGCGTCTTCGTCATCGACCAGCCCGCGCCGAACGCCTTCGCGACCGGCCGCGACCCGCAGCACGCGGTGGTCGCCGTCACGCGCGGGATCCTCGACATCGTCACCGAGCGCGAGCTCACCGGCGTGCTGTCCCACGAGCTCGGGCACGTGCGCAACCGCGACACGTTCGTGATGGCCGTCGTGGCATCGGTGGCCGGCGCGATCAGCTACCTCGCTCAGCTGGCGCAGTGGTCGCTCTGGTTCGGCGGCGGCGATCGCGACGACCGCGACTCGGGCTCGCTGGGGATGATCGGGATGATCCTCGGCATCATCCTTCTGCCGCTCGCGGCGATGCTCGTCCAGCTCGCGGTCAGCCGCTCGCGCGAGTACGGCGCCGACGACGAGGGGGCGGAGATCTCCCACGATCCACTCGCCCTGGCGTCTGCGCTGCGCAAGCTCGCGGCGTACGGCAAGAAGATCCCGCTGCCGGTGAATCCGTCGGTCGCGCCGCTCTTCATCGTGCAGCCGCTGCTGCCGGGCGGCCTCACCGGACTCTTCTCGACGCACCCGCCGATCGAGGAGCGGATAGCGCGACTCGAGAAGATGGCGGGCGCGGAGCTGCCGGCGCAGTTCTAAGGCCGCGGAGTTAGCCCCGGCGGGCGGTACACCTCGCCCGCGTCGCGCACCGCCTGTCCACTCGGGTCGAGCACGGCACGATCCCCGAGTGGCTCCCTGAGCGACACAAGGACCGGTACCACGAACGCGATGGCCGGATACGTTCCTGGATCCTGTCGGATGTTGATGGTGACGGTCACCGCCTTGGCATCTTCGCGGATGCTCCGCTCCGCGACCTCTACCCCGAGCCCGATCGTGATGTTGACGACGATCTTGCGCGGATCACCCGTGCGTTGAAAGCTGGCGATGCTCGCCGTGTGGACGGTCGCGAGGCTGCTGACGAAAAGCGCGACGGTGAGAACGACGAGGCCGATCAGGCTGGCCGCGACGATGAAGCGCTGCCGGCTCATTCCGTGACGATCGTGGTCTTCGCGTTCCCCAGAATCGACCAGTGCGTCATGTCCTCGCCCGGCCGCGCGCCGTGCCAGTGCTTCGTGTTCGCCGGGATGAACGCGACGTCGCCGGCGGAGACCTCGTGACGCTCCTCGTCGGTCGCGACCACGCCCTCGCCGTCGGTGATGACGAGGATCTGATCGGTCGAGTGGACGTGCGGCTTGTTCACCGCGCCGCGCTTGAAGTGGACCTCCGACAGGCGCAGGTCGGGGCTTTCCTCGCCGACAACGGCCTGGTAGCCGACCTCGCCGACGAAGATCGGATCGTTGGACCGCGGGCCACCGTTCTTGGTGACATGGATCACGCGCACGCCTCGATTCTGGCTCAAACTGGAGCACGGTGACCGCGCTCGTCTTCATCCACGCGTATCCCCTCAGCGGCGTGATGTGGGAGCACGAGCGGCGCGCCTTGCGCGACGCGGCCGACCCGATCATCGCGCCGTCGCTGCCCGGTTTCGGCGGGACCGCCGTGCCGCGCGGCGATCCGACGGTCGACGACTACGCCGACAGCGTCGTGGCGGCGATGGACGCTGCGAAGATCGAACGCGCCGCGGTCGCCGGACTGTCGATGGGCGGATACGTCGCGTTCGCGCTGTGGCGTCGCCATCGCGGTCGCGTCAAAGGTCTCTTGCTCGCCGACACGCGGGCGGAGGCCGACACCGAGGACGCCCGCGACCGGCGCCTGCGCCTCGCCGCTCTGATCCGTGAGCACGGGATCGAGGCGCTGCTGAGGACGCCGCCGCAGTGGCTCCGCGAAGACTCGCCGCACTGGGATGAGCTCCTGAAGCTGGTCCGCGGCCAGACCGCAGAAGCGGTCGCGCAGGGCAGCATCGCGATGGCACAGCGCGCGGACAGCCGACCGGACCTGCCGACGATCGACGTCCCGACCGCCGTGGTCGTCGGCGAGGAGGACGCGATCACGCCGCTCGAGATGGCGCGGACGATGAGCGACGCGATCCCGGGCGCGACGCTGAGCGTCGTACCAGGCGCCGGACACCTTTCGAACCTCGAAGCGCCGAGCGCCTTCGAGACCGCGGTGCGTGCATGGCTCCGCCGGACGGCGTGATCGTCCGCGCGACGGATGTCGCGCGTGTGTATCCGACCGGCGTGACCGCGGTGGCCGCGCTCGACGGCGTGACGCTCGAGGTGCGCCGCGGTGAGTTCCTCGCGGTGATGGGGCCCTCGGGGTCGGGCAAGTCGACCCTGCTCAACATCCTCGCCGGCCTCGAACGACCGACGCGCGGCGCGGTCGTCGTCGACGGCGCGGATCTCTCCGCTATGGACGAGGTCGCGCTCGCGAGCTATCGCCGCGAGAAAGTCGGCATGATCTTCCAAGCCTTCAACCTGCTTCCCCGCTACCGCGTCGTCGAGAACGTCGCGTTGCCGCTCCTATTCGCCGGGATCTCACCCGACCGGCGACTCGCGCGCGCACGCGCGGTGCTCGACCGTCTCGGCATGGGACCGCGCGCGGATCATCGCCCGAGCCAGCTTTCGGGTGGCGAGATGCAGCGCACGGCGATCGCACGTGCGCTCGTGACGGACCCGGCGCTGCTCCTGGCCGACGAGCCGACCGGAAACCTCGACTCCGCGAACGGCGAAGCGCTCCTCGGGCTCATCAGCGAGCTGCACGCGCGCGGGCAAACGGTCGTGCTCGTCACGCACGACGCGGGCATCGCCTCGCGGGCCCAGCGCGTCGTGCACATGCGCGATGGACGGATCGTGAATTGAGAGCGTCCGACCTCGTCACCCTCGCGTTCGGCAACTACTCGCGATCGCGGCTGCGCTCGACGCTAACGACGCTCGGCGTCGCGATCGGCACCGCGCTCGTCGTGCTCCTCATCGCGCTCGCGACGGGCGCCGAGGACAACGTGAAGCGGTCGATCTTCTCGATCGGCGACCTGAGACTCGTCACCGTGCAGCCGTTCCAGCCCGGCGCCACCGGTCTTTCCGCGGTGCCGCGCACGATCGGCGACGACCACGTCGCGAAGTTCAAGGCGATCCCGCACGCCGAGTCCGTCTTCCGCCAGTACGACGCGCCGCTCGGGACGCTGCTCGAGGGCGGAGAGGACGCCGCGATCCGACCACAGGGGATCGAGGCCGGCGCGCCCGTCGATCGCGGCGATCTTCTCGCCGGCCGTCACCTGGAGCCGAACGAGCACGGCGTCGCCGTGATCCCCGGCAATCTCGCGCGTCTCGTCGCGCCGACGCCCAACGCGGCCGTCGGACGAAAGGTCACGCTCCGTCTCGGTGGCGCGGTCAAGCTCGGCAGCACGCGCATCAGCGGCAGTGGCACGCCGCGGGACTACGTCGTGACGGTCGTCGGCGTGTTCGACGAGCAGGCGTCACAGACGTCGGTGCGGATCCCACTCGACGACGCGCTCCTCGCGGGTGCGGAGAACCGCGGGCTCACGCCCGACGCCGTCCGCACGACGACGGGGTACAGCGGCGTCGCGATCGAGTCCGAGGATTCGCAGTACGTGGCCGAGGTGGTGAGGTCGGTGCAGCAGCTCGGCTTCAGCGCGTTCTCGCTGAAACAGGTCATCGAGCAGATCGACAAAGGCTTCGGCGTGTTCCGCGGCATTCTCGCCGGCATCGGCGGCGTCGCGCTGCTCGTCGCCGCGATCGGCATCGCGAACACGATGGTGATGGCCGTGCTCGAGCGCACCCGCGAGATCGGGATCATGAAGGCCGTTGGCGCGTCACCGCGCGACATCCGCGCCATCTTCCTCGCGGAAGCGGCGCTCGTCGGCGCGTTCGGCGGTGTCATCGGTCTCGCGCTCGGCATTCTCGGAGGACGCGCCATCGAGCTCGTGATCCGCAACCTGAACCCACAATCGAATCCCGCGCCGATCTTCGTCGTCGACGTGCCGCTCGCGCTCGGCGCGATGGGGCTGGCGCTGCTCGTCAGCATCGTCGCCGGCTTCCTACCTTCGCGCCGCGCGATGCGCATGTCGGCTCTCAGCGCGCTGAGATACGAATAGGCCCTCTACTTGCAACAACTATAGCGATACCGCTATAGTTTACGCAATGGACGAGTACGGCAACGACTGGATCAGCGCCGCGGATGTCGCCAAGCGCCTCCGCGTGAATGAAGCACGCGTGCGCGCGCTGATCAAGCGCGGAGCGCTGCCTGGGCGGAAGGTCGCAAATCGATGGCTGGTGCCGCGGCAAGCACTCCAGAGCTCAGAGGTAGCCGCCCGCGTAGCGGGTCGCCCGTTCAGTCCCGAAAACGCCTGGGGCCTTCTGTTCTTGGTTTCGGGTAGACCGGCGGACTGGCTCTCGCCGGTAGGTCGGTCGAGGCTCAAGGCCCGCCTCAAGTCGCCAAAGTTTCCATTCGCGTCGCGTTTCCGACGACGGGCGAGCGCCAAATACCTTCGCGCGGACGAGCGCGCGCTTCGCAAGATCGTCGCCGACGACCGATTCGTCCGATCCGGCGTCAGTGCCGCCGACGACCATCATGTTGACCTTAGCGCTCCGGGCGTCGTGGAGGGCTACTTACCGAAGGATCGACTAGCGAAGTTGTCCTACGAGCACGCGCTACGCGTTGTCTCAGAAGACTCAGCAAACCTCATCGTTAGGGCCGTCGATGACCTTTGGCCATTCGAGTCTGAGCGCGTGGCTCCGGCAGCGGTCGTGGCCGTTGATCTCATCGATTCATCCGATCAGCGCAGCCGACGGGCGGGAAGTGCGATGCTCAAACAGGTTCGACGCAGGCACCGACAGAAGTGATCGAACTCGTGACAACAAACGACCAAGACCGTGCGGTGTGGGAGACCATCGTGGACATAACCGATTGGTTCCGCGCTCCATGGACCCTGATCGGCGCACGAATGGTTCAACTTCATGCGATGTCCGCTGGTCGAGAAGTGCCGCGTCTGAGCCTCGACGCCGATGCGCTAGCCGATGTCCGAGCGATGCCCGGAGCTACAAAGAAACTCGCCGCCGCTCTGGTTAAGCACGGCTTCGAGCTCAGCGAGACGAGCACCTTTGGGCTGGCCCATAGGTTCGTGCGAGACGACGTCTCGATCGATGTGCTGGCCCCTGATGGCCTCAACAGGGTGAGTTCACGTTTGACCGTCGGCAAACTCCACACCGTCCAAGTGCCGGGCGGAACGCAGGCGCTTCACCGGACGCGCGTCGAAGACGTCAGGATCGGGCGTCGCCGTGGAGCCATACCGGTACCCAGCCTGCTGGGTGCCATCCTCCTGAAGGCGCGCGCTGTGAAGGTCGATGACGTGCCCGACAACCAACGGATCGATCTCGCAGTTCTGTTGAGCCTGGTCGGCGATGTTGAGCCAATTGCCCGGGAAATGCGCACAAGCGAGAGGTCTTGGCTGCGGGAACGGAAAGAGATGGGCGACCCCAGAACCGCGTGTTGGCGGTTTCTCTCGAGGGATCAAGCCCAACGCGGTCTAGCGACGTTCCGTCAACTGACGGCCTGAGCAAATCGCGCGCACTAGAACGGTCCTGCAAGCTCCGGCGGTGCGAAGAGGTACGTCGGCTGCTGCCACCACTGCTCGACCGCCTCACCGCGGGCCTGCTCGAGCAGCGCGGCGATCGTGTCGGGTGGCTGCCCGTCGGCCGCGGCCACGACGACGATCTTCCCCTCTTTCAACGCGTTCGCGTAGCGCTTGCGGACGTCGCGCGGGATGATGCCGCCCGGCAGGAGCCTCCGCAGCCGATAGCGAAGACCGTTCCAACCCTTCCCGGGAAGCCATACCCGTCCGCCGGCGACGAGCGCGGCGCGTTGCGGGTCGCTCGCGAGCACGCAGATGTCCTGCTCGCGGACACCCGAGTCACGCAGCAGCGTCACCGCCTGCACCGCCGCGTCGTCGTCGCTGAACGCGGCCGCGGCCACCATACCGCCGGAGACCGCCTCGAGATACGACGTCGTCGCCATCCGCGAATCCTAGGTGAGCGTTCTCATGCCCGCCACGCGAGGATCGGGATGCGCATCTCGTCCGCGGTCATCCCACCGTGCGACCCGCGATGCCGGATCGTCTGGCCGTCGACCCTCACGATCGATGCGGCGAGGTCACGATCGAGCAGCATGACGACCTCGCCGATGCGGCGCCGCGCCATCGTCGGGTCGCCACGTCCGAAGAGACCGGCGTCGATGAGCTCGTCGCGGTCGAGCAGCGTGACCTGGCCCGGCCACTTGCGCTCGATATGATCGCGCACCAGCTGGGGCTGATCGGTGTGCAGGAACACCAGGCGCGGCTCGCCCGCGGGCGGATTGCGCAAAAGCGGGCGCAGCTGTTCGTCACCCACGACGTCCAGCATCTTGTCCGGATCCGTGGTCGCGTGTCCGTGGTCCGCGGTGAGAAGGACGAGCGTGTCGCCGGCGGCGCGACCACCGAGCGCGTGCCGGAGAGCGACGTCGAAGATGGTGGCCTCTGCCGCGGCCTCCTCGCTGCGCGGACCGTAGAGATGCGAGACCGTGTCGATGCCGGACCAGTACGCGTAGACATACGAGGGACGCGGGGCGTCCGCGATCCCAGCGTGCAGGCGCACGCCCATCGTCGACGGAACGACGTATCCGACGAAGTTCGCCTCGGCTGCATGCATCCGCGTCATCGCCTCCGCTCGGAAGATCTCAGGCTCGATCACGTACGACGGGATGCCACGGCCGCGCAGGCGGGCGTGGATCGACGGCACCCTGACGTACCGAAGGGGGTCGACCGTGTGATCGTCGAAGTACGATCCACGCCGGTTGACCGCCGGCCCCCAGCGCAGCATCGCGGTCACCTGCGCGAACTCCTCAAGCCAGATGAAGTACGCGATGTTGCCGTGCTCCAGCGGCGTTCGCGCGGTGTTCAGCGTGGTGATCGCCGCCGCGGTGGTGGACGGAAAGACGGTCGTCGCCTCGATGAGCTGGACTCGGTCGCGCTGACGCGCGCGCGCGCGCAGCTCGGCGAGGAACGGCGTGTCCCCGCGATCGCAGAACATCTCGAGCTGCCACCAGCCGAGGCCATCGGCGAGGATGACGACGACTTGCTTCACGCCCTCGCGCAGCGCGGGGTCCAGCCCCGTCAGCGGTGCCGCGTCGCCCTCCTCGCGCGCGCCGAGGACGTCGAGCACGGTCGCGGGCACGTTCAGCAACCCGCCGCCGTCGTAGTCGGGCATCACGAAACCGCGCGCGCGAAGACGCTCGACGAGCGGGTGCGGCATCGGTGGACGATACTGCCTCGCGATGCGCACGGTCCTGGAGATCGACGGCCTCTTCGACGGCGCGAGCGCACTCTCCGATGCGGCCGTCGTCGTCGAGGACGGCGAGATCACATGGGTCGGAAAGCGGTCGCGCGCGCCGAAGACGCCGAAGGGCGAGCGATCGCGGTCGCTCCAGGCCGGTGGGCGTTTCGCGGTGCCCGGACTGATCAACTGCCACGCCCACCTCACGTTCGACGGCACCGCGGACTTCGACGCCGAGGCGAGACAGAGCGAGGCTGAGGCGACGCTCAAAGCGTTCCGCAACGCGCGTCTCACCGTGCGCAGCGGCGTCAGCACGGTGCGGGACCTCGGCGCGAACGGGTCGATGGTCGTCGAGCTCGCCCGGCAGATCGAGCGCGGCGCGCTCGAGGGACCACGCATCATCGCGTCGGCGCGTGGGATCACGATCACGGGCGGCCACGGCATGGAGGTCGGCCGCGTCGCCGACGGTCCGGATGCGGTCCGTGCGGCGACACGCGAGCAGGTGGCCGTCGGCGCGAGCGTCATCAAGCTGTTCTCCACCGGCGGCGTGCTGGGCGAAGGCGCCGGACCGGAGCTCGCCGCGTACACGCCCGAGGAGACGCGTGCCGCCATCGACGAAGCGCACCGCGCCGGCGTACGGATCACCACGCACGCGCACGGCGCGGAGGGGATGCGCATCGCCGCCGAGGCCGGCATCGACTCCATCGAGCACGCGACGTTGCTCGATCAGCAGACGATCCGGGTGATCAAGGAGAAGAACGTCGCACTCGTCCCGACCTTCTCGGCGCTGCGCCGGATCATCGACAACGGGCAGGCGCTGCCGCCACGCGTGATGGACCGCGCACGCCTCGTCGCGACGAAACATCAGGAGGGGGTCCGCGCGGCGCACAAGGCGGGCGTGCGGATCGCCGCAGGCACCGACGCGGGCACTCCCTTCAACACGCACGAGCGCTTCGCGCTCGAGCTCGTCTACCTCACCGAGGCGGGACTGTCGAAGACCGAGGCGCTGGTGGCGGCGACCAGCGTCGCCGCCGACGTCGTCGGCAAGCCGAAGGCGGGACGTATCGCCGCGGGCGCGTGGGCTGACCTGGTGTTCGTGGACGGCGACCCGTTAGAGGACCTCGAAACGCTGCAGCAGCCCAAAGCCGTCTGGGTGCGCGGAGTGCCGGTCGCTCCCTAGACGGCCTCGCTGGAATGCTCGACGCGGATCTCGATCGCCCCGGCGCGCTCGAGCATCGCGCGTGCGTGGTCGGCGCCGCTCGCTGTCTCACAGACGACCGACACCAGGATCTCGCCGGCTTGCACGTGCGCCTCGTACTCGCCGTACTCCTCCGCCTTCAGCACGCGGGCGCGGCCCGCGAGGAAGCCGATCGCCGCGAAGGCGATGACGAACACGACTCCACCAAGCACGATCGGAAAGGGGTTCTGGCGGACGGTCTCGCCACCGAAGATGACGAACGCGACGGTGAGGAGCGCACCGAGCATCGCGCCGGCCAGCGCGCCCTGCGGGCTGTACGAGCCCGCGACCTCCCGCGCTTGGCGCACGTTGCCGGCGACGATGCCGATGCGATCCGGTGGAAAGCCCGAGCGCTCGAGACTGCGCGCGGCCTCCTCAGCCGCGGTGCGGCTGGTGAAGATGCCGACGATGGTGACACCGGTCGCAAGGGTGCGGGTGTCGACCACGTCGTCGGTGTCCTCGATGCGTGCCATGTCGTGGACGCCCGCACGGCGCGTGCCTGGGCGCCTAGACCCTCTCGAGACGACCTCGTGCTCGCTCGAGCTCCCGGCGGAGCGAGACCTCGTCCGCCAGAGGAGCGGAGCAGGTCGTGCCGACACAGACGTATGCCGCGGTGCGGTCCCGCGGGAAGCCGAGCCGCTCGAGCTGGGCGCCGTCTTCGTCGGGCACGACGCGCTGAACGCTGCGCGCCGGATCGTCGGTCGCCCGCGTCACGGTCCAGAGCGCGGTCGCCGTCGCATCGTCCTTCGGGCCGACCACCGTGATCGCGAGCGGCTCGGCGAGCGCGCGCGCGATCGCATTCGCGTACGAGGACGCGAACTGGCCCCAGCCGCGGTAGCTGCCGACGAACGACCGGAGCGTACGCAACGCCGCCTCGCGCCACTGCTCGTCGGCGGTGAGCGTCGCGAGGCGCAGCAGCGCATCCGCGGCCATCGCGTTGTCTTCGATCGGCTTCTCGCGGATCGCGACCCGTCCGGGCTCGTCACGCCGCGGCGCGTCGAAGAATCCACCGTCGGCGGCGTCCTCGAGGCCCTCCCGCATCCGCGCGGCCACGCGCTGCGCGCCGACGATCCCGATCGCATGCTCGCCGGTCTCGTACGCATCGAGCTGCGCGGTCAGGACCGTCGCGAGATCGCCCAGGAGATCACGGACTCGTGGACCCTCGCCACGGTCGAAGTGCGCGAGGCCTTCCTTCGGATCCCACATCCGCGTCGCGATCGTGCGGAGGACCTCGAGACCTCGCTCGCGTATCGCAGGGTCGTTCAGGACGTCCGCGGCGGCGAAGTACGCCGAGACCGCCAGGGCGTTCCAGCCCGTGTACAGCGTCTTGTCGACGAACGGCGCGCCGTGCTTCTCGCGTGCCGCTCGGTCCAGCTCGTAGTAGACCTCGTCGGCATCCTGTGATCCGGCGAAGGCCTTCACGTCGTCGCGCCAGAGCACCGTGTCCATCCAGCGGACGACGTCGCGGACGACGCGGTCGTAGCCCGCCTGCGGGAACGTGCGGTGCGCCTCCGCGTAGACCGCGAGCAGCTCGGCGTTGTCCTCGAGCATCTTCTCGTAGTGCGGGATCTCCCACTCACGCGTCGTCGCGTAGCGGAAGAACCCGCCCTCGATCTTGTCGTGCATGCCGCTCCCGGCCATTGCGCCGAGCGTCTTGTGGAGCATGTGCGCGACGTCCGGGTAGCCGTGGCGGCGGTACTCGTCGAGGAGGAACCGCAGAAGCCGGACCTGCGGGAACTTCGGCGAGCGGCCGAAGCCTCCGAACTGCGGGTCGTACTGGCCGCGGACCAGCGCGCCGACCGTGTCGACGATGTCCGGCGACAGGTCGCCGCTCTTCGGCTTTCGCGCCGCCTCTTCTTCCTTGCGAAGCTCGGCGACGCGCTGCGCGATCTCGTCGTGCTTGGTGGACCACACCTCGTCGACGCTGTTGAGCGTCTGCCACATCTGCTCGGGCGAGATATACGTGCCACCGTGGATGATCTCGCCCTCGGGCGTGAGGAACACCGTGCTCGGCCAGCCGCCCATGTTGTAGCGGCGGTTGACATCGGGCCGCTCGTCGTTGTCCACGCGTACCGGCACGTAGCGTTCGTTGATCACCTTGATGATGTCGGGCACGCTGTAGCTGGTCTCGTCCATGACGTGGCACCAGTGACACCACACCGCGCTGATCGCCAGGAGCATCGGCTTCTTCTGCTCGCGCGCCTCGCCGAACGCGGCGTCACCCCACGCGCGCCACTGGATCTCGCTCGCGCGGTTCGGCCGCGGCGAGAAACGGAATTCCTTCAAGTCGGGATCTCGTCCAGCTCGATCTTGTTGCCGAACGGGTCGAAGACGTAGCACCGGCGCCAGCCGGGGATGGGGGTCGCCTCCTCGAAGCGGGCACCCTGCGCGCGCAATCGGTTGCGCATGGCGTCGAGATCGTCGACGCGCAGGGCGAAATGCCGCCGCGGATGCAGGCCCAGGTCCCGGTCCGCCGAAAGGTGCACGTGACCGGGCGGCGCCGAGTACCAGATCCCGTCCCGGTCCGTGAGCGTCGTCGGGCGCTGGATCTCGTCCAGACCGAGCGTTTTCCCGTAGAAATCGCGTGCCTGTGCTTCCTCGCCAGGCGGGTAGAAGACTTGCGCGTGATGCAACGTAAGGGGCACGAAATCGAGTGTATGAGCGCAGCCCAGCTGCGCTCACCTGCTGGCGTAAATCGCTTCGTACGCCGCAGTAGGTCGGCTATCATGTGCCTAGACCGAACCGCCAAAAGGGGACGCACTGATGGCCATCGAGCAGCAGGAGACCGGTATCCAGACCGATCAGCCGGTCGTCACGATGACGGCGCGCGCGACGGACAAGCTCAAGGAAGTCATCGCGAAACAAGGCCGCGCCGACCTCGCTCTGCGTGTCTACGTTACACCGGGCGGTTGCTCCGGTTTCTCATACGGCATGACCTTCGCCGAGGGCCGCGAGCAGGACGACACGCTCGTCGAGACCGACGGCGTCCGCATCGTCGTCGACCCGATGAGCGCGATGTACCTCAAGGGCTCGGAGATCGACTTCGTCGACGCGCTCATGGGCGGCGGCTTCGCGCTGCGCAACCCGAACGCCGTTTCGAGCTGCGGCTGCGGGCAGTCGTTCAAGACGGCGGACCAGAGCGGTACCGCGAAGGCCTGCCACCACTAGCCCGACGCGCTGACCCGACGCGATGGAGGACGGCGTCAGCCGTCCTCTTTTCATTTCGCTAAGGTCTGCTTATGAAGCGAGCGCTCGTCATCGTGGACATGATCGAAGACTTCGCGCACGAGGGCGGTGCGTTGTACTGCGGGCCAACGATGGCCGCGATCATCCCGGTCATCCAGAAGGAGCTCGCGCGAGCGCGATCCGCAAGCGAGCCCGTCATCTATCTCACCGACAACCACGTTCCCGACGACGCCGAGTTCAAGATCTTCCCGCCGCACGCGATCGCCGGGACGGCAGGCGCCGAGATCATCCCGGAGCTCGCGCCCGAAGATAACGACGACGTCATCCCCAAACGCCGCTACTCCGGCTTCTTCGGTACCGACCTCGACATCACGCTGCGCGAGCGCGACGTCGACACGGTCCGCCTTGTGGGCGACTGCACGAACATCTGCGTCCTCTACACCGCCGCGGATGCGCGTAATCTCGGCTACGCGGTCGAGGTCGTACGTGACGGTGTCACGTCGTTCGACGAGGAGGCGCACATCGATGCGCTCCGAGAGCTTGAGAAGACGCTGGGCGCCAGGCTGGTCTGACCTCGCCGGAACTTCCCGGGCGGAGAGGGCGTTGTGACTCATATGCGCCTCGCACCGCTCCCTGTCGTACTGCTCCTCGCGGCGTCGTGCGGCACGCCCAGTGGCAGCGGCACTCCACCGAATTGCACCGCGATCATCGATTACGTCGACTTCGTCCGGCAGGACGGGATCTTCTACAGCGCTTCGTATTCGATCCTCGGGCGGCCACTCACCAGCGCGGACCTGGGTGCCGAGCGTTTCCGTGTCAAGAACACCGTGTCCATCACGACGTGCGACCCGCACTACCGCGCCGTCGATGGTGATGCCGCGTACGTGCCCGCAGGCGATCCCGTCTTCGCCGTGAAGGGCTACGCACCGACCTTCCGCCTCGCGGCGCGCCACAACGGCCAACTCGTGCTGTACGAAGCCGACTTGAATCCTGCCGCACGCCGCGGCGCGGACCTCCTGGATATCCAGGGCAGGGTGAAGAGCATCGCCCTCCTCGATCAAAAGACCGGACGCACGGCGGTGTCGCGCCTCACCGACAGGTCACGTGTCGACAGCCTCGTCCGCATGATCGCCGGCGCGAGCATCGATCCGAATTACCCGGCGCCCCAGTCCACAGGGCCGGTCGATTACGTGCAGCTCGCCTTCGAGCTCGACGACGGCACCGTCACAGTCCGCGCATACGACCGCCTGCGCGACGTGGTGTGGCGTGGCATCCAGGTCGGGACCGCCTTCCGTGCGGGG
>Ga0114129_10002900_pt1 | contig 23999 bp, 20 predicted proteins | sample RhiMetdeltSRZDD1_FD_80071 | JGI IMG/M metagenome (GOLD analysis project Ga0114129, IMG submission 80071) | Populus rhizosphere microbial communities from Tennessee, USA - Rhizosphere MetaG P. deltoides SRZDD1 (version 2) (version 2) | ecosystem: Host-associated > Plants > Roots > Rhizosphere >...
CCACCCGACCTGTCCGAACGTTCGACTCCGGACACGCCGCTTCCCAGCGCCGGGATTCCCGCTGGTCGGCGGTCACGAAACCTCAGACAAAACGGCGCGGTGGCGTGGCGTTCCGTTTGCCAACGGCGATCGGCAATCAGCCATGAGGTTGCGCTTGCAAAGATGCGATCGCAGCGTGACACGAGAAAAGGTTTTTTCGCGTCTTCGTGTTTTCGTGGTTGCGGTTACGTGATGCGATCGCAGCGTGACAGGCGAGTCAGAATAACGTGTCAGCTCGCCATCGTCTCTCGTGATCGAGCAGCCACGATTTCCGATCGAGGCCGCCGCCGTAGCCGGTGAGCGATCCGGACGATCCAATGACGCGGTGGCACGGCACGATGATCGCGATCGGGTTGGCGCCATTCGCCGCGCCGACGGCGCGCGACGCGCCCGCCGACCCGAGCTTCTTCGCGATCGTTCCATAGCTCGTCGTCTGACCGGCCCGGATTTCGAGCAGCGCCCGCCACACGCGCTGCTCGAACGGCGCGCCGTGCATGTCGATCGGCAGATCGCCGACGTCGGCCGACGCGCCGTCGAAGTACGCCGACAACCACGCGCGCGTTCGCGCGAACGTCGGCGTGTCTTCGTCGACGATCTCGTGCGGCGGAAACCAGCGGCGCAGGCGTGCCTCGAGGCGGGGCAGACGCTTCGCCGGTCCGGTGAATTCGAGCGCGCACAACCCCACGTCGGTCGCGAGCGCGAGCATCGCGCCCAGCGGCGTGTCGATTTCGGTCCGGGTAATCGTCAGCATTTTCTTATATGCGCGGGGCCCCACCCCCGCGCCTGCCACCGCTCGCTCTCGCTCGCGGCGCTGGCGAGCGGCGACTATCCGCTTTCAGAGTTGACTGAGCAGATAGTCCTCGCGAGTTACCGCGGCGAGCGATCGAGCGAGCAGCGACAGGCGCGCGGGGGTGGGGCCCCGCGCGCAGATTAAAAAAGATGTCCGACGATCGAGCGCTGCTTTTCGACGAGCTGCGCGATGCCGCCGTCGGCGAGCGCCAGCAGGCGGATCAGCGACTCGCGGCCGAACGGCGCCGCCTCCGCCGTGCCCTGCACTTCGATGAACCGGCCGTCGCCCGTCTTGACGACGTTCATGTCGACGTCCGCGCGGCTGTCGTCGTCGTACGCGAGATCGAGCAGCGGCTCGCCGTCGACGATCCCCACGCTGACGGCCGCGACGTAATCCGACAGCGGGATCTTCTTGATGACGTCGCGCTCGCGGAGCTTCTCGAGCGCGAGCGCCAGCGCGACGAACGCGCCGGTGATCGACGCCGTCCGCGTGCCGCCGTCCGCCTGAATGACGTCGCAGTCGATCCAGATCGTGCGTTCGCCGAGCGCGGGCAGATGGGTGACCGAGCGAAGCGATCGGCCGATGAGCCGCTGGATTTCCTGCGTCCGGCCGCCGACCTTGCCCGCCGACGCTTCGCGCTGCGTCCGCGTGCTCGTCGCGCGGGGCAGCATGCCGTACTCGGCGGTCACCCAGCCCTTGCCGGTGTTGCGCAGGAACTGCGGCACGCGGTCTTCGACACTCGCCGTGCAGATGACGCGCGTGCGTCCCGCCTCCATCAGCACCGAGCCTTCGGCGTGCATCAGGAAATTCGGGGTGATTGTCGTGTCGCGAAGCTGATTCGGTGGCCGCTGATCTGATCGCATCTCTGTAGCTTTCAGCCGTCAGCTCTCAGCTGTCAGCGCGGATCGCTGAAGCCGACAGCTGAAAGCGACTCATTGTACCCAGCCGAGGTTCTTTCCGAGCGGCCGCCGCAGATCGACGTGTCCGGCCAGCGTATCGACTTCTTTTCCGTCGACGAGCACCTGCACCGCGGAGATCGCCGGCAGATTCGCCGTCACCACATTGACGATGGTGTAGACCGTGAGGAGCTCGTTGACGGTCCCGCCGGGATGGGCGGCGGCGACCTCGCGGCTCAGATCGACGAACGCCTGGCCGTTGTCGGTCAGAAACAGCGCGCGCAGCGTCGTGCCGGTTGGCACCGCCGACACGAGCGGCTCGGCCACCTGTCCGAGCTGTACGGCGACGATCTCGCGCGCCTGCTCGGCGGCGTTTTCGGCATACGCGACGTCGCGTTCGACGCCGGTCAGCTTCATGCCGCTCTCGCTGACGTAGAACAGCCGCGCCTTGATCTTGCGCCCCGGCGGCGCCGGCGCGGTCGGCGACGGCGCGGCGACCGCCCGCGTCGTCGGGCGCCCACGCGGCACGCTGCGCGCCGCCCACGCGAACGCGACCACGAGGAGCGCCGCGCACGCGAGCGCGATCGCGCGACGCGTCGTCATGGCGTTCCTCCCGGCCCGAGCGTCTCGCGGAAGCGGACCACCGCATCGTAGATGGCCTGCACGAACGCGCTCTGAAACCCGTCGCCGGTGACCAACTTCTCCTGATCCGTGTTCGTCAGATACCCGAGCTCGACGAGGACCGCGGGCATGTTCGACGATTCCAGCACGCGGAGCGGCGCGTGGCCGATCGGCATCTCGGCCAGCGGGACGCGCCCGTGGAGCTGCTGTTCGAGGATGGCGGCAAACGCGTCCGACTGCGCGATGTGGCGCGTCTGCGCCAGATCCCAGGGCACCAGCTCGATGTCGCGCAGACCGCCGCCGAAGGTCGGCAGGCGCTCGGCGCCGCCCGACGCGGCGGCGGCGTGCGCGTCGTCGTCGAACGCGGCGCAGAAGATCGAGGCGCCGCTCGCGGAGCGGCGCATCGATCCGTTCAGGTGCAGGCTGATGAAGAGGTCCGCTTTGTTGTTGTTGGCAATCGCGGTCCGCTCGTCGATCGGCACGTTGCGATCGTCGTCGCGCGTCAGGAGCACGCGGATGCCAAGGCGCCCTTCGATTGCCGCTTTCATGCGCCGCGCGACACTCAACGTCAGATCTTTTTCCTTCGCGCCCGCCGCGCCCTTCACCCCTTCGTCGTCGCCGCCGTGTCCGGGATCGACGGTGATCGTGCGGATGGCGAACGCCGGCGGATTCAAGGCCGGTGGCAGCTCGGCCGGCGCCGGCGTACCGGGAAGATCCGGTGGTGGCGCCGGCGCCGGGGCCGGCGTGGTTTCCGTCTGCGCCGCGACGACATCGATCACCAGCCGCATCGTCGTGTCGACGGGCTGCGCCGCCGCCTTGAAGCCCGCGAATCGCGGACCGAGATCGACGACGAGCGTGGTGGCGTCGGCGACGCGGACGGTCTGGACGAGGCTCTGACCGCCTTGCGGCGCGAGCGGCGGATTCGCGATGTCGAGTGCGTCCGCGTCGAACTTGATCGTGATGCGCTCGCCTTCCTGCGAGACCGTGCTGGTCGCGCGCGGCGTCGCGTCGATCGTCAGACGGCCCGCGTTTCCGAGCGGATCGTACCGAACCGTCACGTACGGCGCGCGCACGTCGCCGACGAGAAGCAGATGCGACGGCTTCCGCAGCTCGAGCCGGACGTCGTAGATCGGCGCCAGCGCGCGGCTGATGAACTCGAGCGGCACCAGCCATCGCGTGCCCCGGCGCGCGAGCGGCGCGGGCAGCGAGATCAGGCGTCCCGACACGGACGCCAGCGTCTGGTCCGGAGTCAGAACGATCGTTTTGCCTTTGTAGGAAACGGTGAGCGCGCCGAACGACTCCTCGTGCACGGCGAGCTGGAACGCCGCAGCGAGATCATCGAGGCCGACGAACTCCTGATCGCCGATGATCACGATCGGCAGTGGCCTCCGGCCCTCCTTCGAGAGCTGCGTCAGCGAGGGCCCGGGTGCGGGCGCGGGCGCGGGCTGACTCAACAGGCCGATGGCGAGCGCGAGGGAAAACGTCGAGGAGAGAAATGGAACTGCGCGTGCGTTCAATGGAGGATCTCGGGTGTCCGAGGTCCTCCATTGTACCTAATCGATGATGCGGCGAGCGGCCGTCAGCCCGATGATCAGGAACACGAGGAACAGCAACAGGAACAGACCCGCCAGGAACTTGGCGATTCCGAACGCCGCGCCCGCAATCGTCGTGAACCCGAGCAGCGCGGCGATGATCCCAATCACCAGAAACACCAGCGCCATGTGAAGCATGACCGTCAATCCTCCACATCAGCCGATTGCGAAAGGCGTGCCGCTCGCCGATGAGCTCGCCGAACCCGCCATTGATGGGGTCGCTCACTCGATGTTGACCTTGTGGCCCTGGTTCACCTCTTTCGGCGGCGTCTGCAGCGTAACCTCGAGCACGCCGTTCTTGAACGTGGCCTTCGCGCTGTCCGCGATCGTTCCCTCGGGCAGCGGGATCGTCCGATAGAAGCTGCCATAGCTTCGTTCGCTGCGATACCACCCTTCGCGCTCCTCCTCGCGCTCCTCCTTGCGCTCGCCCGACAGAATCACCATGTCGTCACGAATCTCGACGTTCGCGTCCTCCTTTTTCATGCCCGGAAGATCCGCGCGAATGATCAACTCGTTCCCGCGCTGGCGCACGTCGATCTGCGGTGACCACTGACCCACCTGCTGGCCGCGCGTCACCGTGGTGCGGCCGAGGCCGAAGTCGTCGAAGAGGCGATCCATCTCGTCATTCCATCGTTGAAACAGCGATCCGAACGGCGACCAGTTACCCACGCCAAACGGATCGCGGCGGGTGAGCGCGCCCGATTGCGGCCGGTTCGCGCGCTGCGGCGTTTGCGTCGTCGACGACGTGTTGCGGGTGTCTGACCGATCAGGATTGGCCATTTTGCTGCCTCCTTAAAATGAACGATCTGCTGTGTGGACATGACATGAAGAGGCAAGGCCAGTGCCACGGATGATGGCGCCACTGTCGCGGCGTTTCAGAAGTTGAGGCACAATTCTGCGAATGGAATTCTTTCTCAGTGTTGCGATCGAAGAGGCCGAACGCGGCCTGGCCGAGGGTGGAATCCCGATCGGCGCCGTGCTCGTCCATCGCGATCGGATTCTCGGCCGTGGCCACAACCGCCGAGTTCAGCAGGGCAGTGCCGTGCTTCACGGCGAGATGGATGCGTTGGAGCGCGCCGGGCGTCAGGCCGCGTCGCTGTATCGCGAATGCATCATGTACACGACGCTCTCGCCGTGCGCGATGTGCACGGGCGCCATCCTGTTGTATGGAATTTCGCACGTGGTCGTCGGCGAGAATCGCACGTTCATGGGTGAAGAAGAGCTGCTGCGCGGCCGAGGCGTGCGCGTCGACGTCGTTCAAGACGAGCGGTGCATCCGGCTGATGACCGATTTCATCGCGGCGCATCCGGATCTCTGGTACGAGGACATCGGCCGATAGGAGTGCTTCGCAGTCGCGGTCGAGTACGTTCAGGACGGCATGTGGAACGACCCGGAGTACCTGGACTCGATCAGACGGTACGCGCAGCGCTTCACGCTCGTGTGGGGCCGACCCACGTGTCGGCCCGGGGCGGACATGCGGGTCCGCCCCTACAGGCAGTCGACGCGCCTGATCAGCGCACGTGAATCGTCAGCGTTTGCCCGGGCTGGACGTTCACGTCGTACTGGATCGGCGGCAGGCCCGGCCCGCGGATTTCGATCTGGTGCGCACCAGCCTCGAGCTCCAGCCGCTGGAACGGACCGTCGAAATCGTCGACGATGCCCGCGTAGTAGCCGTCGACGTACACCTGCGCGTCGTGCGGCGCGTTCTGGATTTTGACGCCGCCGATCGCGTACCCGTAACCCCCGGAGTCGTAGCCATAGCCGGCGCCATATGAATAAGGATACGGATACCCGTATGGGTAACCGTAGTAGGCCGGATAGGGATACCCGTAGTACGGATATCGATAGTACGGATAACCGTAGCCCGCAAAAATTCCGATTCGCAGACCCGGTCGGTACCCGTAAAACGGCCGGTAGAACCGCGCCGAGTTCCGGAAGCGCGGAGAGAACCGCTGACCGGCGAAACCCGGCCTCGCGACAATCGGTGGCGACGAGCGAACCGAGCCGCGCGGTACGGCGCGGCCGACCACGTTGCCGCCGCCGGGCCGCCCGCCGCCGCCACGCGCGCGTGCCTGCGCGCTCGCGTCGGCGACCGACACACTGAGACACACCACGGACGTGAAGAGGAGGAGACTGCATCGCGAGTAGTTCATGGCAGACCCACTACTCAGGCGGACTAGGCTGGCATCCCGGATTCTATCGCAGGTCACGCTGAGTGGCTGTACACGTTCGGCAAGACGCGCTCAGCCCTTCGCGGGTGGCCCTTCAGTGGGGTAGTAGCGGACGATCCACTCCGCCACCAGGCTGGGCTTGTCAGCGCCCTCGCACTCGACGGTGACGCGCCACGTGGCCTGAAACGAGTCCCCGGTCGCCTCGACAGCCGCCGGGATGAATCGGCCGCGAACGCGAGCGCCGGACGGGACCGGCGAGACGAAACGCACACGATTCAAACCGTAGTTGATCGCCATCCGCAGCCCGCCGATGCGGATCGCCTCTCGCATCAGCGTGCTGACGAGCGAGAGCGTGAGGAAGCCGTGCGCGATCGTCGTCTTGAACGGCGATTCCGCGGCCGCGCGCGCGGCGTCGACGTGAATCCATTGGTGATCGCCGGTGGCATCGGCGAACTGCTGGATGCGATCCTGCGCGATCTCGAACCAGTCGCCGACGGCGATTTCCTGGCCGATGCGATCGCCGAGCGAGTTGACGTCGATGTCGATCATGAGCGCTCGGCTAAAGCCTGCGCGCTACACGGGCTGGGATGCTTCCGTGTAGAAGCCGCGGCCTTCGGCGACCAGCTTCTCGAGGAGCGGCGCCGGCTCCCAGTAATCGCCGAAGCGCGCCCGGTACTTCTTCACACGCGCCAGGACCGTGTCGAGCCCGATCGTGTCGGCGTAGAACATCGGCCCGCCGCGATGGCGCGGGAAGCCGAAGCCGTACACGTAGATGATGTCGATGTCGCTCGCGCGCGTCGCGTAGCCCTCTTCGAGCACCCGCGCGCCCTCGTTGGCGAGCGCCGTGGTGATGCGCGCGATGATCTCCTCGTCGGCGATCGGCTGCCGCGTGATGCCGCGTGTCTTCGCCGCCTGCGCCGCGAGCTGCTCGATCAGCGGATCGGGCGTGCGGTTCCGGCTGCCCGGCGCGTCGTACTTGTACCAGCCCGCGCCGCTCTTCTGTCCATACCGTCCCATCTCGAACAGTTGATCGGGAATCTCCGATTGCGGCCCTTCCGCGCGCGTCTTGCCGATCGACTTCAGATACTGGCGGATGCGCGCGCCGACGTCGATGCCGGCGATGTCCTGCATGCCGTACGGACCAACCGGCATGCCGAACTCGGTCAGCGCGCGATCGATCTGCTCGACGCTCGCGCCTTCCTCCAGCAGCAGGTACGCCTCGCGCATGTAGTACGCGAGCATCCGGTTGGCCACGAAGCCGAAGCAGTTGCCGACGACGACGCCGACTTTGCCGAGCTTCTTCGCGAGCTTGAGCGACGTCGCGATCGTTTCCTTGCTCGTGCCGCGCCCTCTGACGATTTCGAGCAGCTTCATCACGTTCGCCGGGCTGAAGAAGTGATGGCCGAGCACCTGCGACGGCCTGCCGCTCGCGCGCGCGAACTCGTCGATGTCGAGCGTCGACGAATTCGAGGCGAGGACGGCGTCGGGCCGCGTCACCCGCCCGAGCTCCGCGAACGTCGCTTTCTTCAGGTCCATGTTCTCGAACACCGCCTCGACGACGATGTCCACCTGATCGAAGCCGTCGTAGCTCGTGGTCGGCGTAATTAGCGCCATCGTCTTCTCGACCTGCTCGGCGGTCATCTTGCCCTTCGACATCGTCACGTCGTAGTTCTTGCGAATGGTCGCGAGGCCGCGGTCGAGCGCCGCCCGGTCCACTTCCTTCAGCAGCACCGGGATGCCGGCGTTGGCGTAGGTCATCGCGATGCCGCCGCCCATCGTGCCGGCGCCGACGACGGCGGCACGCTTGACGTCTCTGGCGGCCGTGTCCTTCGGCACGTCGGGGACCTTTGCCACTTCCCGCTCGGCGAAGAACAGATGACGCAGCGCCTTTGATTCGGTCGAGACGACGCACTCGGCGAAGAGCTCTCGCTCGCGCACGGATCCCTCGTCGAACGTGCGCTGCAGGCCGGCTTCGATGGCGTCGACGACGGCGTGCGGCGCGTGCATCCCTTTTGCGGTTTTCTGCAGCGCGGCGCGGGCGGCGGCGACCGCGTCGAGTCCGGCTCTTTTCTGGTCGTCGCTCAGGGGAATCTCACGCGTCTTCCGCGTCTCGCGATTCTTCGCCTTTGATTTGGCAAAGGCGATTGCGCCCGTGAGGAGATCGCCGTCGACTATCTGATCGAGGATGCCGGCGGCGTGCGCCTTCGGCGCCGGAGCCGGCTTGCCATCCGTCGACATCTCGAGCGCCATCTTCGCGCCCGCCAGCCGCGGCAGCCGCTGCGTGCCGCCGGCGCCGGGGATGATGCCGAGCAGCACTTCCGGCTGACCGACCTTCGCATCGTTCGTCGCGACGCGGAAGTGACACGCCTGCGCGACCTCGAGCCCGCCGCCGAGCGCGTTGCCGTGAATCGCCGCGACGAGCGGCTTCGGCGCGTCCTCCATCCGTCGCAGCAGCGCGTGCGTGCCCGCGGATCGCGTCATCGAGTCCTCGCGCGTCTTCAGCGTGTCGAAGACCTTGATGTCCGCGCCGGCGATGAACGTCGTGCCCGCGCCGATGAGCACGATCGCCTCGGCCGACGGATCGGCCGACGCGCGCGCCACGGCCTGGTCGATTCCTTCCCACACCGCCGGACTCAGCGCGTTCACCGGCGGGTTGTCGATGGTGATGACGGCGACGCCGTCTTTGATGTCGTAGCGAACGAGGTCAGCCATGGAGAGATCTCTCGCTTGTAGGGGCGGACCCGTGTGTCCGCCCGATCATTCAGGGCTCGAGCGCTCCGCGAGGAGGCTCGACGACGATGCAGGTTGTCGTTCCGTGGGCATAGAGCTTGCCCTTCGCGTCGACGATGCGGCCTTCGGAGGTCGCCGTGCGGCCGCCGACGTGGACGACTTTCGCTTCGCAGCGCAGCGGTCCGACTTCCTTCGTCAGGGGCCGCGTGAGATTGATTTTCAGCTCCAGCGTCGTGAAGCGCCTGCCGACCGGCATCGTCGAGTTGATCGCGCAGCCGAGCGCCGTGTCGAGCAGCGACGCGGCGAAGCCGCCGTGCGCGACGCCGGTGCCGTTGTAGAAGCGCTCTTCGGCCGTTGCCGTGAAGACGACGCGTCCTTCGTCGACTTCGGTCAGCCGGATGCCGAGCAGCTCGAGCATGGCCGGCCGCGGAAGCTCGCCCGCCATCATCTTGCGGAAGTACTCGATGCCGCTGAGGCCGCGGCGCGTGTCGGTGATCGTCATGATGAGTGGACCGTGCCCGAGCCGAGGGAGGCCGCCTTCGTCGAGGCGGCGTGCTCTTCGCGCAGCACGCGATAAAGGATTTTGCCGACGGCGCTCATCGGCAGCGCGTCGCGAATCTCGACCTGCCGCGGCACTTTGTACTCGGTCAGGCTCTCGCGGCAGTACGCGATCACCTCATCGGCGGTGGCCGACGATCCGGGTTTGAGCGCGATGCAGGCTTTCACCGTCTCGCCGTGATACCGATCCGGGATGCCGATGACGGCCGCCAGCCTGACGGCCGGATGCGCGTAGAGCACCGATTCCACTTCCGACGGATACACGTTGAAGCCGTCGACGATGATCATGTCCTTCTTCCGCTGGACGATCGACGTGTAGCCGTCCTCGTCCATCCGCGCGATGTCTCCCGTGTGGAACCACCGGCGGCCGTCGGCGTCGGTGCGGAGGACGTTGGCTGTTTCCTCCGCCTTGTTCCAATACCCTTTCATGACCTGCGGGCCGCACACGCAGAGCTCGCCCGCTTCGCCGAACGGCAGCTCCCGCGAACCGGTCTCGACGTCGACGATCTTCAGATCGGTATCCGGGAACGGCAACCCGATCGATCCGAGCTTGCGATACGCGAGCTGCGGCGTCGAGTGCGTCACTGGCGACGTTTCCGACAGGCCGTATCCTTCGTTCAGCGGACGGCCGATGCGCCGCTCGAACTCCTCCATCACCTCGACCGGACACGGCGCGCCGCCGCTGTTGAACAATCGCACGTGCTCCAGACCGTACTCGTTCACCTTGGGATGATTGAGCAGCGACACGAACACCGTCGGCACGGCGGGGAAGTACGTCGGGCGGAAATCGCGAATCGACGCGAGGACCTGCTCGGGGTCGTATTTGGGATGAACGATCTGCAGCGCGCCGATCCGGAGGCCGACCATCATGCAGACCGAGAACGCGTAGATGTGGAAGTACGGGATGACGACCAGGTATCGCTCGTTGCCGCCGATCACGTACGCCGGGTTCGTCCAGCTTTCCGTCTGGACGACGTTGGCCCAGATGTTCGCGTGCGTCAGCATCGCGCCCTTCGGCGTTCCCGTCGTGCCGCCGGTGTACTGGAGAACCGCGAGATCGTCCGGTTCAATCCTCGTCAGGCCCGACACGTTGTCACGAGTCTCACTCGTCAGACTGCCTATCAGATCGGTCAGTGAAAGCGTGTTGGGAACTTTCGTTGCGGGGGCGGCCTGGGCTGAATACTCCGCGAGCGAGGCGACGATGACATGCTCGATCGCGGTCTGATCGCGCACGCCCTGCACGAGCGGCGCGAGCGCGTCCAGCGTGATGACGATGCGCACGCCCGAGTCGGTGGCGACGGTGACCAGCTCGCGCGCTGTGTAGCTCGGATTGATGTTGACGATCACGGCGCCGAGCCGCAGCACCGCGAACGCCGCGATGATGTACTGCGGACAGTTCGGCAGCATGATGCCGACGCGATCGCCCTTGACGATCCCCATCTTCGACAGCGACACCGCGAGCGCGTCGGATCGCCGCTTCAGATCCAGGAACGTCAACTGCGCGCCGAGAAACTGCGTCGCCGGCCGATCCGGCCGCTCGATCGCCGTGAGGTTGAGGATGTCGCCGAGCGGCCGGCCGGGATACGAAAGGTGCGGCCGGACCCAGTAGTCGTAGTGCTTCAGCCAGGGACGCGCGGCGTATGGTGATGAAGCCATCGTATGGAGACAAAGTCTCGCACAATGCGATCGCGCCCATCAAATCGACGGGAAGAACGCAAAGGCCGCGAAGGCCGCAAAGGGTTCGTTTACGGCTGCTTGACGATCGGCGGCTGACAGGCGGCGGTCGACCCGATGTTTCCGGTGAAAGACTGACCGCTCGGCTTGACGAACGCGTTCTTCGGCAGCATCAGGCCGGGCAGCGTGAGCCATGGCGCCGGAAACCCGCACGCGAACACGTTGGCGTCGACGGCGAGGTCGTCGATGAAGCCGCTGTCGGGCGACGTGGATGGACCCACGAGCCAGATGCCTCGCGGCTTGTCGTGCATCGTCGTGAAGAGATTGCCGCGGATCTCGGCCAGGGCCAGGGTGACTCCGTCCTTGAGCCGAGCGATGCGGATGCCGTCGTCGAACTGAACCAGCGTGTTGCCGGCGATCGACCACGCGCGGAACGCCGTGCGTTCGTTCACGTAGTAGCCGTAGCTCGGAAGATTCTGAACGCCGAACGACAGCGCGATGCTCTGGTCGCGAGGCAGTGGATATCGCGTGTCGAACGGATAGTCGGGCGCCACCCGGCCGCTGTTCACGATTTCGTTGTCGGCGATCTGCAGCGCGTCGGGATTGCTCAGCGCAATCGCGGGCGACGACTGGACGTGCTGGATGATGCGATTGCCCGTGATCGTGAGTCGAGTGGGATAGTAGATGTAGTACGGACACGGCGGCTTCGGCGCCTGCCCGCAGACAGTCGTGTCGCCCTGGTTCACCACGCGCTGTGAAATCGAAATCACCGGCACGGGCGCGAAGAAGCCGGACCTGTCGTGGAGGTTGGCGTAGCTGCGCAGGTCGTTGTTTTCAATCCGCAGCCCGGTGACTTTCTGAGCGGACAGGGTCACGCAGTTGCGGGCGCCGATGATGGTGTTGTGGGCAATCGTCGTGTTGTCGGCGTGATAGACGAACACGCACCCGCCTTCGACGCCGGCCCTGGGGCGAATCGTGTTGTTCGTGAACCGGATGCCGTTCGATCGCTGGGTGCCGCCCGCAGACCCGAGCGTGACCGTGATTCCTGATTCGAGGGTCAGCCGGTCGAACAGGTTGTTGTCGATGTCGACTTCGTACGGACCGACGTCCTCGGGTCCGCCCGACGGCTCCATGTCCAGATCCTGATCCTTGCCGCTGCCCTTGAAGTAATTTCCGCTGATCGTGACGAACCCGACGTTGCGCTGAAACGCAATCCCCGAGCGGTCGTCGTCGAGGAACCGGGTGTTCGTCACAAATACGCGTTCGGTCCGGGGAATGCTCGTCTCGCCGCGCTGCGCCGCAAGATTCAACCCGTCCCCGTGCGCCCTGGCGAGCGTCATCTGGTCGATCGTCACGTCGGTGGCATTCAGCACGTACACGTCGAACATCCGCTCCGCGATCTTCCCGGGATGATTCGGACCAATCGGGCACTGACTCGTGTCTTCCGGCAACTCGCCGTCTGAACCGTCGATCGCGAAGCCGCGCAGCGTGATGAACGAGGAGCCGTTGATCAGGAGCACGTGCGTGTCGCCGCAGTACTGGTGATAGCCCGCGCTGGTCAGGGGCGGATTCGGATCGAGCTTCAGGACGCTCGTGCCATCGTCTGCGCCGAGCAGTGTCAGGTCCGATCGATTGCCGATGTTCAACGCGCTTCGGTGGGGGCGGCCGTTGGCGCCGTAGCAGATCGTTCCCTGCGCGACATCGCATTTCGCGACCACGCACTCTCCCGGCGGGAGCACGAGCGTGGAACCGGCAGCCGCGTTGTCGATCGCCTGCTGGAGCGCGCGAGTGTTGGCGCTCGCATCGGCGCTGCATGTGGGCAGGGCAACCGGCAGCGACTGAGCGCTCACCTGTGGCGAGACCAGAAAGGTCGGGCTCAGCGTGGCGATGGCAATGAAGAGTCTACCGACAGCGTCGTGGTTCCGCACAGTCGTCTCCTCCTGATGAACGCGCAGGAATGGAGACGATCGGCTCAGGCGATGGTCCGCCCTCCGTCGACGACGATCGTCTGACCGGTGATGTAGTTGGACGCGTCGGCGGCGAGAAACACGGCGACGCCCTTCAGCTCGCCCGCCTCGCCCACGCGCGGGATCGGGCTCGTCGCTTTGATCGCCGGCTCGGTCACGGCGATCGCGCCGTCCGCGAGGCGGGAGTGGAAGTAGCCGGGCGCGATCGCGTTGACGCGGATGTTCTGCCGTCCCCACGAGGCGGCCAGCTCGCGCGTCAGCCCCATCAGTCCCGCTTTCGTCGCCGCGTACGGCGCGAAGTGCGGTCCGTTCACCGAGGAATGCAGTCCCGCGATCGAGGCGACGTTGATGATGCGGCCGTACTGCCGCCTCAGCATGTCGCGGCCGGCGGCCTGCGCGAACAGAAAGGCGCCGGTCAGATTGACGTCGACGACTCTCTGCCACTTGTCGAGCGGCAGCTCCTCCGGCTCGGCCGCCCACGTCACGCCGGCGTTGTTGACGAGGATGTCGACCTTGCCGAACGTCGCCACCGTCTGGTCGACGACCGCCTGCACGTCGGCGGGCTTCGACACGTCGCAGATCATCCCTTCGGTCCTGAACCCCTTCGCGCGCATCGCGTCGATCGTCGGCGTGAGCCACTGTTCGCGGCGCGCGCAGAGCATCAGCGACGCGCCGGCCTCGGCGAGTCCTTCGGCCATTTCCTGACCGAGCCCGCGCGATCCGCCGGTGACGATCGCGACGCGTCCGGCGAGCGAGAATAATTCGTTGATGGTGGGCACGATGTCAGGCTTATACTTCCGAGCCTCTATGGACGTCAACACGATCGGCGCGCGCGAGGCGGCGGACGCCTCGCGATCGACGCTCTCGAGCGACGGCGCCGGCGGTCGGTTTCTCACGACCGACGTGCGGCCCGAGGCTGTCTTCGTTCGCGAGGATCTCTCGGAAGAGCAGCGCATGTTCGGACGGACGGCCGCCGAATTCATGCAGAAGGAAGTGCAGCCGGTCGTCGATCGTCTGTACAAGCACGATTGGGCGCTCACGCGGGAGTTGATGCGCCGTGCCGGCGATCTGGATCTGCTGCGCCTCGAGATCCCGCCCTCGTACGGCGGTCTCGGCTTGGATCTCATCAGTGCGGCGTACGTCGGCGAACAGATTGCGGTGAATCCGTCGTTCGGCGGATCGCTCGGCGCGCACACGTCGATCGGGACGCTGCCGCTCGTCTACTTCGGCACGCCCGACCAGAAGGCGCGCTACCTGCCGAAGCTGTCGAGCGGCGAGCTGATCGCGGCGTACGCGCTCACCGAACCGCAGTCGGGCTCCGATGCGCTCGCGGCGCGAACCACCGCCACGCTCACGCCCGACGGCCGCCATTTCGTGCTCAACGGCCAGAAGATGTGGATCACGAACGGCGGCTTCGCCGATCTCTTCACGATCTTCGCGAAGGTGGACGGCGACAAGTTCACCGGCTTCCTCGTCGAGCGATCGATGGGCATCGTCTCGGGCCGCGACGAGATCAAGCTCGGGCTCGACGGCAGTTCGACGACGGCGCTGATGCTCGATCAGGTCAAGGTGCCGATCGAAAACGTGCTCGGCACGATCGGACAGGGGCACAAGGTCGCGTTGAACGTCCTCAACTTCGGCCGCGTGAAGCTGGGCGCGCGCAACATGGCAGGGGTCAAGGGCGCGCTCGGCCACGCCGCCGCCTACGCCAAGGAGCGCCGCCAGTTCGGCAGGGCGATTGCCGAGTTCGGGTTGATCAAGCAGAAGCTCGCCGGCATGGCGATTCGCGCGTTCATCGGCGACGCGATGTCGTACCGCGCGCTCGGCGACGTCGACCGCGCGCTGCAGTCGGTCGATCGCGAGAGCGCATCCGGCGACGCGCACGTGCTCAGGACCATCGAGGGGTTCGCCGTCGAGTGCTCGATCAACAAAGTGTGGACGAGCGAGGCGCTGGCCTGGGCTGTCGACGAAGCGGTGCAGGTCTTCGGCGGCAACGGATATTCCCGCGAGTTTCCCGTCGAGCGGATGTACCGCGACGCGCGCATCACGCGCATCTACGAAGGCACGAACGAGATCAACAGACTGATCATCCCGACGCGGCTGCGGAAGCAGTCGCCGTCGTGGTTCACGGCGGAAGCCGCGCGGACCGCGCTGGCAGGTGGGCGGGGTGGGCCAGATGGGTCAGACGGGGCAGGGCGGTCCGATCCTGGCGGCTCGCTTGCGGCCGAGCGCGAGTTCTTGTCGCGCGCGAAGCGGCTCGCCATCGCGCTGCTGGGCGCGGCCGCGGCGACCTGTGGCGACGCGCTCAAGGACGCGCAGGAGGTCGAGGCACACATCGCCGACGTCGTCATCGAGGTCTACGCCATTGAAAGCGGCATCGCGCGCGCGGAGAAGCTCGCCCTGCGCGGCGACCGCCGCACGTCGCTCGCCGGTGATGTCGTCCGCGTCTACGCGAACGACGCGGCCGATCGCGTGGCGTCAGCGGCCAGGCAGGTGGCCGCGGCGCTGACGGCGCAGGGAGCGGACAGCTCGATCGCGTCGGCCGTCGAGCGGCTCACCGCGCACACGCCCGTCGACACGATCGCCGCGCGCCGCCGGATCGCGGACGCCGTCGTCGAAGCCGGCAAGCATCCCTTCTAGGTCCCGGAGATCCTTTTGGCCCCAGGTGCGGTTTTTGCTCTCACGGTGCTCTTCGCGATCAACCTGATGAACTTCTTCGATCGCCAGATCATCGGCGGCGTGGCCGAAGGCATCCGCCGCGAGTGGGCGCTCAGCGACACCGCGCTGGGTCTGCTCGGCACCGTCTTCACGTTGCTCTACGCGGTCGTCGGGCTGCCGCTCGGCCGCCTGTCCGACCGGCGGGAGCGGCGAATGATCCTCGCAGCCGGCGTGTTTCTGTGGAGCCTGCTGACGGCGGTGTCCGGCATCGCGCGCAGCTTCTCGCAGTTGATCGTCGCGCGCCTCGGCGTCGGCGTGGGCGAGGCCACGTGCTCGCCGGCGTCGACGTCGCTCCTCGGCGATTTCTTCCCGGCGGCGCAGCGGGCGCGCGCGATCGCGATCTGGATGCTCGGCCTGCCGCTCGGACTCGGCCTCGCCAACGGCGCCGGCGGCTGGATTCTGCAGAACTGGGGCTGGCGCAACGCGTTCTACATCGCGGCGGTGCCCGGCCTGCTGTGCGCGGCCGCCGCGTTGATGATGCGCGAACCGCAGCGCGGCACGGTCGAAGTGCACGCCGTCGGCGATCGCCGGCGCGCCGGCAATCCGTATCTGCTCGTCCTCTCGATCCCGACGATGCTGTGGCTCATCGTGTCGGGCGCGCTGCACAACTTCAACATGTACGCGCTCGGCGCGTTCGTGGCGCCGTTTCTCGTCCGCTTTCATCACATGACCTTCAGGGACGCGGGCTGGGTCGCCGCCGGCGTGTACGGTTTCTCGGGCGTCATCGGCCTGACCGGCGGCGGCGCGCTCGCCGATTATCTGTATCGCCGCCGCGTCGACGGCCGCCTCATCGTCGGCACCGCCGCCATCGTCATCACCGCGCCGCTGATGTTTCTCGGCCTGATGCGGCAGCCCGGCGACGTCGTCGGGTTCGCGCTGCTGATGGGGACCGGCTCCGGCGTGATGTTCGCGTACTACTCGACCGTCTATTCGACGATTCACGACGTCGTCGAGCCTTCGCTGCGCGGTACGGCGATGGCGCTGTACTTCTTCGCGATGTACGTCCTCGGCGCGTCGTTCGGTCCCGTCTTCACGGGTCTCGCGAGCGACTACTTCACGTTCCAGGCGGCGAGCGCCGCCGGCGCGGTTGCGCCGCTGCCGTTCGGCGATCTGATGCTGGCGGAGTTCCGCAGCCTCATCGGCGAGTCGAAAGGCTTCGATCTCCGCGCGCTCGAACCGTTCCGCGCGCAGGGACTGCACACGGCGCTGTACATCGTCCCGATTCTCGCGACGATCCTCGCCGTCGTGCTGTTGGCGGCGTCGCGGACCGTCAAGAAGGACGTCGAGACGCTGCAGGCGTGGATGAAAGGGCAGGGCGCCCCCACAGTGTAGGGGTCGACCCCATGTGTCGGCCCCGAGCCGGTACGCGGACCCGTAGAGGCGGACACACGGGTCCGCCCCGACACATGCGCATAACAGACAAGATCATCGTCGTCACCGGCGGCGCGAACGGGATCGGGCGCGCGCTGTGCCGGAGGTTTGCGGCCGAGGGCGCGCGCACCGTCGTCGTCGCCGATGTGGACGGCGCCGCAGCCACTGAAGTCGCCCGGGAAATAGGCGGCCTCGCGATCGAGACCGACGTCGCGCGCGAAAGCGACGTCGCCCGGCTCGTGATGCACACGGCGAGCGTCGTCGGTCCGATCGATGTGTTCTGCTCGAACGCAGGCATCGCGATCACCGGCGGCGAAGAGACCGCCGATGCGGACTGGCAACGATGCTGGGACGTGAACGTGATGGCGCACGTCTACGCCGCGCGCCACGTGCTGCCCGGCATGCTCGCGCGCGGCGACGGCTACCTGCTGCAGACGGTGTCAGCGGCCGGCCTGCTCGCGCACATCCAGTCGGCGACCTACTCAGTCACCAAACACGCGTCGCTCGCGTTCGCTGAATGGCTCGCGATCGCGTACGGCGATCGCGGGATCAAGGTGTCGGCGCTCTGTCCGCAGGGCGTGCGCACCGACATGCTGCGCCGCGCCGCGCTCGAGGGCCGGGGATTTCTCGTCGACGGTGCGCTCGAACCGGAGCAGGTCGCGGAGGAAGTCGTGAAGGGACTTGCCGACGAGCGCTTCCTGATCCTGCCGCATCCCGAAGTCGGGGAATACTTCCGGCGCAAAGCCACTGACTACGATCGCTGGCTCAAAGGCATGCGACGCCTCAAAGCCAACACAACGTAGGGGCCGACCCGTGTGTTGGCCCCGCGGAAACACGTGTCGGCCCCGGGCGGACACACGGGTCCGCCCCAACCCCGCTCGGAGGGGCGAACACATGGGTCCGCCCCTACTCGGTGCGGAGGGCGTCCAACGGCGACACGCGCATGCCACGTCGCGCGGGCAGATAGGTGGCGAGCGCCGCGGCGCCGGCCAGCACGAGCGGCGCCAGCGTCAGCACGACCGGATCGTACGGGCGGACGTCGGAGATCTCCGCGCTCAACAGTCGTCCGAGGGCGATCGCCAGCGGAAAGCCGATCGCGATGCCGGCGAACGTCGTGCGCGCGCCGTCGCGAAGCAGCATCCACGCGATGTCGCGCGGCTTCGCGCCGAGCGCCAGCCGGATGCCGATCTCGCGTGTGCGCTGCGAGACGACATATGACCTCACGCCGTAGACACCCACGACGGCCAGCAGCAGCGCCAGACCGCCGAGTCCGCTGAGCGTGCGGCCGGCCGTCCGAATCACCCAGAGGAGCAGCCCGCGGTCGTGAAACTCCTGCATCGTGCGCAGCTCGGTCACCGGCAAGCGATCGTCGAGGGCTCGCAGCTCGCGACGGATCGTGCCGAGCACCTCGTCGGCCGAGCCGCGCGCCATACGCGCGTGAATGTGCATGGTGCCGCGGTAGTCCGCGCCCGCCGGCACGTAGATGTGCGGCGCCAGCTCGCGCTCGAACAGATCGTCGCGAATGCCCGGCACGATTCCGACGATGGCGATCACGTCGGGAGCTGCCGGCGCCGCATCGCCTCGTTGTGGTGGAAGGATGACCTGCTGGCCGACCGGATCCTCGTCAGGAAACAGGCGGCGTGCCAGCGGCTCGTCGACGATCGCGACGCGCGAGTCGGACCGCGCGCGCTCCTCGACGGCCGTGAAGTCGCGGCCACGCAGAATCGGCAGACCGAGTGTGTTGAAGTAGCCGGCGCTCACGATCGAATAGGTGGCCGTCAGCTGCGGCTCGCCGAGGCGGCCCGGCCGTGCGATCGAGCGCGCCGCGTGGAACTCGCCGAACGGTACCTGCGACGTTGCGCCGGCCGCGTGGATTCCTGGCACGCGGCGCAGCCGCTCGAGCGCGGACTGCAGACGTCGGCGTCCCTCTGATTCATCGTAGCCGGCCAGGCCCGGATCGATCGACGCAAGCAGCAGGCCGTCGTAGCGATAGCCCGGATCGGCGGCGGCGGCCCTCAGCGCGCCGCGCGCGAACAGCCCGCCGGCGGTCACCAGCATCAGCGACAGAGCAATCTGGCAGACGACGAGCGATGCGCGCGTGCGGATGCGTCCCGCATCGCGCGCGCGACCCGGATCCTTCAGATCGTCGACAACGGCAAACCTCGTCATTCTCAACGCCGGTGCGAGTCCAGATACCACGGCGCTCAGCATGGCGAGCGCCGCCGTCGCAAGGACGACATTCAGGTCGGGCCGCGACTCCAGCTGGAGCGGCATCGGAAAGACCGGTGCGAGCGATGCCTTGAACAGCCGCATGGCCCACGAACCGATGATCAGCCCGGCCGCGCCGCCGGCGGCCGAGAGCACGAGGCTTTCCGTGAGCAGCTGGCGGACGATGCGCCCGCGTCCGCCGCCGAGGGCGAGGCGGATCGCGATCTCCTTCGTGCGCGTCATTCCGCGCGCAAGCAGCATGTTCGCGATGTTGAGGCACGCGATCACCAGGACGCCGCCCGACAGCGGCATCAGCACCGCAGAGAGCGCCGCGGGTCCGGCGTCGCTCGACGGTCGGGACGTGATGTTGAGGCGCGACAGCGCGTGGACCGTGAGCACCTGGTTGCGATTCTCGCCGGGAAACGACCGATCGAGATCGGCCGACAACGCCGCGAGCCGCATGTTGGCTTGATCGATGGTGATGCCCGGCTTCAACCGCCCCGCGAGGAGTAATGCGGTGCTGGATCGATCCGCAAGCGCGCGGCTGTTGCCCGTCACGATCGAGTGGAACACGCCGAGCGGGAGCCACAGCTCGCGTCCCATCAGCGCCATCATGCCGGTAAACCCCTTCGGTGCGATGCCGACGATCGTGAAGTCCTGGCCGTTGAGGCGAAGCGCGCGGCCGAGAAACGCCGGGTCGAAGCCGCTCTCCTGCCATCGCGCATAGCTTGCGATGGCCACCGGAATGTTCGCGCCCGGTTTGTCCTCGTCGGCCGTGAACGTTCGGCCGGCCGCCAGGCTCACGCCGATCGCGTTGAAGTAATTCGCCGACACAATCTGGACGGAGGCGCGCCTGGTCACATCGCCGGCGGGAACGCCGGCCGATGCGTAGGTGTACGCGGCGAGGCCGTCGAACACGTCGTTGCGATCGCGGATGTCGACGTAATTCGGATAGGAGAAGAGCCGATACGAGTCCGGCCTGGTCCGATCGTGGCTGTAGACCCCGAGCATTTCACCGGCGCGGCCCGACATCGGACGGAAGAGCAGCGCGTCGACGAACGTGAACATGGCGCTGTTCACGCCGATGCTGATCGCGAGCACGGCGACGATCGTGAGATTGAAGGCGGGCGCGCGCTTCCACATGCGCGCGGCGTAGCGCAGGTCCTGGACGAGCGCATCGACGACGGGCAGCCCTCGCTGCTCGCGATACGACTCTTTCGCGCGCATCACGCCGCCGAAATCGCGCAATGCCGCCTGCTCCGCGTCCGCGCGCGACAGCCCGCGCCGCTCGTGCTCGTCGGCGAGCAGATCGAGATGCGCGCGCACCTCATCGTCGAGTTCCTCGTCTCGACGGCGCGAGACGAAGACGCCGCGGAGCCGCGCGATCAGCATACGAACGCGATTCATGAATTCTCCGGAGCGATGGCGGCCTTGAAAGGGTCGCCCTACTCTGCTCTCAGCGCATCCAGCGGCGTGACGCGCGTCGCACGGCGCGCGGGCACGTAGGTCGCGAGCGCCGCGGCGGTGACGAGAATCGCCGGCGCCAGCACGATGACGGCCGGATCGAACGGGCTCACGCCGAAGATCGCGCCGCGGAGCAGGACGGCGACCCCGAGCGCGAGCGGGAATCCGATGAGCAGGCCGAGCGTCGTCGTGCGCGCGCCCTCGCGCAGCACGAGCCAGAGGATGTCGCCCGGGCGCGCGCCCAGCGCCATGCGGATGCCGATTTCGCGCGTGCGGCACGAGACGAGATACGACTTCACGCCGTACACGCCCACGGCCGCCAGCAGCAGCGCCAGCAGGCCGAAGGCCGTCAGCGTGCGTCCGGCCGCGCGAAGTCCCCAGAGCAGCAGTCCACGGTCGTGAAAGCCGCGGAGGGTGATGAGGTCGAGAACCGGGAGCCGCGTGTCCACGGCGCGGATCGCGCGGCGCACGTCGTCGAGCATCTCGGCCTCCGCGGTCAAGGCGCCGTGCACGCGCACGTAGAGATTCATCGCGGCGCGGTACGTCGATCCTGACGGCACGTATACGTGCGCCTCCGGCGCCGCGTCGGTCACCCGATCGCGCAGCCCGGGGACGACGCCGACGACTTCCATCGGCGCATGATCGTCGGGCTTGCCGGGGCCGTCACCTCGCTCGGCGAACCTGATCGACTGACCGAGCGGATCTTCGTTCGGGAACAGGCGTCGGGCGAGCGGCTCGTCGATGATCGCGACGCGCGAGGGAATCGGCGATTCCTCCTCGGTTCGCGTGAACTCCCGGCCGCGCAGCACGCGCAAGCCAAGCGTCTTGAAGTAATCCGCGCTCACGATCGTGAACGTCGCCGATCGCGGACCGTTCGATTCGGTGCGGCCCGGACGTTCGACGGGCCGCCCTTCGTGAAACTCGCCGAACGGGATCTGCGAGTTCATGCCGGCCGACTCCACGCCCGGCGTGGCGCGCAGCCGCTCGAGCACCGCGCGGATCGCGGCGCGCCCTCGCGATTCGTCGTATGCCGCCAGGCTGGGATCGACGCTCGCCAGCAGCAACCCGTCGTAGCGAAACCCCGGATCGCCCACGCCCGCCTTCATGGCAACGCGCGCGAACAGGCCGCCGGCCACCAGCAGGACGAGCGAGATCGCAATCTGTCCCACGACGAGCCACCCGCGCGCGCCGAAGCGCCGGCCGGGCCGGGTGGAGTCGCCTCCCGCATCCTTGAGATCGGTGACGACGTCGGGGCGCGAGATCTTCAGCGCCGGCGCGAGTCCGAACACGAGCGTGCTCAGGACGGCGAACGCGCCGGTGACGATCAAGACGTTCACGTTCGGGCTGGCGTCGAACTGCAGCTTGAGCGGAAGGATCGGCGACATCGACGCGACAATCAGGCGCATCGACCACGAGCCGAGCAGCAGCCCGGCTGCGGCGCCTGCGAATGCGAGCAGGAAGTTTTCGGTGAGCAGCTGTCTGACGAGGCGGCGCCGCCCGCCGCCGAGCGCGAGGCGGATCGCCATTTCCTTCCTGCGCGCCGAGCCGCGCGCGAGCGACATGTTGGCGATGTTGAGGCACGCGATGAACAGCACCGCGCCCGACAGCGGCATCAGCACGGCCGAGAACACCGCGAGCCCGGAGTCGTCGCTCGGTTCGGTGCTGATCGAGACGCGCGACATCGGACTGACGGTCAGGAGCTGATGGCGATTCTCCGCCGGGTACGCCTCGTCGAGCCGCTTCGACAGGAGTTGGAGCCGTGCGTTCGCCGCCGCGACCGACACGCCCGGCTTCAATCGTCCGGAGACGTTCAAGCTCGCATTCGATCGGTTGCCGAGGCCGGTGCCGTTGTTCCGGAACACGTCGTTGACGACCGTCTCGAAGACGCCGAGCGGCAGCCACAGCTCCGGCGTGATCAACGCCGTCGTGCCGGTGAATCCTTCCGGCGCCACGCCGACCACCGTGAAGTCGCGCGCGTTGACGCGGACCGTGCTGCCGATGAACGCGGGATTGAATCCCGCGTCCTTCCAGCGCGGGTAGCCGACGATGGCCACGGCGGCATTGGCGCCGGGCTGTTCCTCCTCGAGAGTGAAGGCGCGTCCGGCTGCGAGCGGCACGCCGATGGTGCTGAAGAAGTCCGACGACACCACTTCGACAAACACGCGGCGCGTGACGTCGTCCACCGGCAGGCCGACCAGCGCGAAGGTGTGCGCGAGGAGCCCGTCGAAGAGGTCGTTGCCGTCGCGGATGTCGGCGTAGTTCGGGTACGAAAAGGCGCGGTACGAGTCGGGCTTCGTCTGATCGTGGCTGTACAGGCCGACGAGCTCGTCGGCGCGGCCCGGCATCGCGCGGAACAGCAGCGCGTCGACGATGGTGAACATCGCGGTGTTGGCGCCAATACCGATGGCGAGCACCGCAACGACGACGGCGCTGAAGCCGGGCGCGCGCCGCCACATGCGGATGCCATAGCGCACGTCCTGCGCGAGCGTTTCGAGGGACGGGACGCCCCGCTGGTCGCGATAGGACTCCTTCACGTGTGCGACGCCGCCGAAGTCGCGGCGCGCGGCGCGCTCCGCATCCGCGCGCGACAAGCCGCGGCGCTGGTGCTCGTCCGCGAGCAGATCGAGATGCGCGCGCACCTCCTCATCGAGCTCCTCGTCGCGGCGCCGCGATGGGAACACGCCGCCGAGCCGCGCGAGCAACATGCGGAGTCGAGCCATGGGTTTTCTCACGGTCGGCGGCACGCCGCCGTCATGATTCCTCGAGCAGGCGGCTGATCATCGTGACCATGCGCGTCCAGTGCTTCGATTCGGCGGTGAGGTGCTTCTCGCCCGCTCTGGTGATCTCGTAGAACTTCGCGCGCCGGTTGTTGTCGCTGGTGCCCCAGCTGCTCGCGATGAGGCCCTGCTGCTCGAGGCGGAGGAGCGCAGGGTAAATCGTGCCTTGATTGAGCGTGAGAACGCCGCGCGCCATCTGCTCGATGCGGCGTGCGACGCCGTAGCCGTGCTGCGGACCCAGGGTCTGCAGCGTTTTCAGCACCATCAGGTCGAGCGTGCCGTAGGGCACGTCAGCCGGAGCGCGAGCCGCCATGCGTCCTCCGTGTTGAAAGGCAACAGGAGAATCGCACGCCTATGTGTTGAAAGTCAACAGGACGGCGACCGGCCGGGCGGGTTTACTTCAGACGAAGGAACTCGATGCCG
>Ga0114129_10002902_pt1 | contig 23984 bp, 20 predicted proteins | sample RhiMetdeltSRZDD1_FD_80071 | JGI IMG/M metagenome (GOLD analysis project Ga0114129, IMG submission 80071) | Populus rhizosphere microbial communities from Tennessee, USA - Rhizosphere MetaG P. deltoides SRZDD1 (version 2) (version 2) | ecosystem: Host-associated > Plants > Roots > Rhizosphere >...
GAAGGCAGAAAGCAGAAGGCAGAAAGCCGAAGGCAGAAAGCTGAAGGCGACTACTGCTTGCCGCCTTCTGACCTCCGCTTTCTGCCTTCTGCTTTCTGCCTTCTGTTCTTAATCCGTGTAATCTGTGGATAGAACTTCACTTGCCATCGAGACGGCGCACGTCGACTATCTCGCCTCTGAAGGTCCGAAGCATCTGCTGAACGATTGGGTTGTTTTCCGCTTCCTCGCGCAAACGCTGCTTTTCGATCCGCTCTTCATCTTCTTTGGAAACAGGTCCGGTCAGAGCATCGGTTCCATCCGCGATCGTGATCCGGACACCCATTTCCTTACCGGCTGCCTCGTGACAAGCGTCACGGAGCAGCTTGACGTTGTCGGGTCTGCTTAGCGTGTCGCGGAAGTGTCGTGCCTCAGGCAGGAACTCAACGCACAGCTCGCCATCGTTGACCATGGTTGACTGCGCTCCCTCAAGAACTGTCACCAGGAACATCTTTCTGCGATTTTCCAGTACTGTCTTCACCCGATCGATCATTGGAGTATCTGCGGGTAGAGAGTCTAGAGAAGTAACCGGTGACGAAAAAGGTTCTGGTTGCGCAACGGGATCAACCCTTACGGATGGCATAGGTGAAGTTTCTTCGAAAGCAGGTGAAGCTGCCGTGGCAGCAAATGAGCCAGATGCCATCCGCTGACTTGTCGTAGCCTTTGTTGTTTGCTTCTCTGGGCCTGGCGCGGCCCCACCTCCACCGGATGAGCGACGGGAAGCACCTGTCGATTCGCCATAATTCGCTTCAAGTGCAGACAACCGGTTAAGCAACTCTCCTATGGTTTCGACGCCGCGAAGTTGCATCAGCTTCACAATTCCAATCTCCAGCTGATACCGCGGTTGCGTTGCGGTGCGAAGCTTTGTTTCAGTCTCCGCTAGTGAGTGAAAGAATCGCACCAGATCCGATTCAGAGAACAACGAGGCCTGTCGCCTTAATTCCTGAGGTTCGCAAACAGCGGATTCGAGTAGCTCTTCACTCGAAGAAACCTTTGTCACGAGCAGGTCGCGTAAGTGAGCAAGCAGATCGCGGCAAAAGTTACGCAAGTCGTGGCCCCGCATCACGATGTCGTCAACTACCGCAAGCACATCTGCCGGCTTGTTCTGTGCCACACCGTCAATGATACGCGTGAGAATGTCAGCGCCGGCAACGCCGAGCGCCATCTCAACGTCCTCTTTTTTTATCTTGCTGCCGGCAAAACTGATTACCTGATCCAGCGCTGACTGCGCGTCTCTCATTGAGCCTTCGCCGGCGCGCGCAATCTCACGCAACGCATCGTCAGGAATGCTGATCTTGTCCGACTTAGCGATTAGTTTCAGACGTTCCAGAATCTTTGCAGTCGCGATTGTGCGAAACTCAAACTGTTGGCTGCGGGAAAGAATCGTGTCAGGAACTTTGTGCTTCTCAGTCGTCGCCATGATGAAAACAACACGATCCGGCGGTTCTTCGATCGTTTTCAGCAAGGCATTGAAAGAGTGGGTTGACAGCATGTGAACTTCATCGATGATGAAGATCTTGAAGCGATCGCGGGCAGGCGCGAAGCCGATCGAGCCGATGATTGTCTCTCGCACATTCTCGACTTGCGTGTGTGAAGCGGCGTCGATCTCCTGGACATCAATGGATCGGCTTTCAGAGATTTCGCTACATGAAGGACAAGGATCAGGGTCGTCCATGCGGCACGGCGTCGGCGTTGGTTGAGAAGATTTATGACAGTTCAGCGCTTTCGCAAGTAACCGTGCGGTTGTCGTTTTTCCGACTCCTCGTGCTCCTGAAAACAGATACGCGTGGTGGAGCCGCTGATTCTCAATTGCGTTGCGCAGCGTACGCGTTATAGGTTCCTGTCCTGTTACTTCGTCGAATGTTTGCGGGCGCCATTTGCGCGCGATGACTTGGTATGTCATGAAATGTTTAAAAGCAGTTCCTCTGTTCTTTCTCCGTATTTATGATCAATTTCTGGCAAGTTTCGGCACGGAAAAGTTCTTTAGCACCTTAAAAACAATAATGGCACTTCCGTCAGTATCTTTCCGAACAACGCGAAAGGTGACAGCGATGTCTGACGTGTCATAACTGATTGACCGAAGTAGATAAGTCGTATCTGTTTCCAAGGGAAGCCGGTTCTTAAATAGAAAGCCCGAGAAATCTACTCCAGTGCTCACTCGTCGTTGCTCGATCCGCGCATCGGGTTCGTTGGTAGCAGCTGTATATTCCAGCAACGTGTGAACGGCGGGTAGCTCCGGCGATACGTCTTCAACAGAGATATCTCCCAGTTTTAGCAGCATTCCGTAGTCAGCTCCTGCAAAACCAACTGACAAATATCCCGAGTACAATCCAATATCAGAGCCGTATCCGTATTCATGGGTGGCGCGTGCAAAGGAGTAATATGCGCCGCCTCCGCGCATAGTCAGTGTCTTTTCATTCTTGGTCACGTCCCCATCGAACTTCTCTCGTGGAAGTAAACGGATCAGTCCCGTGTTCGGCTGACTTAGCAATGAACCGAACTGCGCGCGATCAGTTTCTGCCGGAGCAAGAAATTGTTTCTCGAGCGCAGCTAACTCACCCCGCTTTGCTTGAATCTCTTTGCGCAAAACATCCCGTGAAACATCTTGTGCAAGTGCAGTTAGAGTGCAGGTGAGACTAAGAGCGATTTGGAAAAACAATCTTCGAGGTTCCAACATTGCGTTCACGACCTCCATTTCGAAGTGACTTTAACAGAGGGATAATTGCGCAGCAAAGCAGAAAACAAAACGGCGGCATTGAAGAAAAAGCCGCCGCGTCAGCTGTATGCAACTTTGTTGGTTTCTACCGATAGTTCAAATCGTTTACGCGCAAATCAGTGTCAATTATTGGATAGTATTGGCCAGACCCCGGACTTTCCCGCAACACACGCTGCCGTTGCTACCGTTGCTCCGTTCCCGGCCTGGCGGGATTCACAAGGCTTGCGTTGTGCGGAGCCCGGGATCTGAAAAAACCTTGCCGATTGCCGCTTGAGGATTTTGCGGGAACCGGAACTCTTGGTCAAGCGAGCAAGACTATCCACAGATTACACAGATTACACAGATTAGGACTAAGGCAGTTAACTTGAATGACAGGATCACCTCAAGTCACAGCCGGTCGTCTTATCATTCAAGTTAGCTGCCTTAGTCCTAAATCTGTGTAATCTGTGGATATTCTTAGTTCAAATTTGCGTCTTGCGGTGGGCGAAGATTCGCAGAAAAGCGCTTATGCCCAAGTGCAGCAAGATGTACGCGACAATTGCAACCACAATTGGCAACAGCAGTGTATGGCCGGCGTCTGTTCGCGGGCTCGCGACGATGCCCCGAAAAGGCGCATAGAACGGATTACTGACGGCGACAATGAGCTGTACAAATCCAGCGGTGCTTCGCGCTGCAAGTAACGCCAGAAGGAAACGCATCCCGAGTAACGCGTAGATGACGTAGAAGATGTAATCCACGATCTGCGAAATCCGCGCGAGACCCCGTGCGCGCTGTACTTCCTGTTCGGTATCGACTACTTCGTCGACCGCCTTGGAACGAAAATCTCCGGCTACATTATCAATTCGTCGTGACTCATCCGGAGCGGTCGTTCGTGCCGCTCGTTCGGAAATCTCGGCCTGTACTTCACCCTCCACGTGCGCCTTTACCGCTTCATGCTGTGCGGCACGACGCGCTTCTTCCAAAGCGAGTTTATCGTCGTCCATGGTTAGTTCACCTTGTTGATTTGAGTCTATTTAGAGGGGGCGTTGGGGGAAAGGATGAGGGATGAAGGATGAAGGATGAAAAGAGAATGACAATCTCATCCTTCATCCTTTATCCCTCATCCTTGACGCGGTGGCGGAGAGGGTGGGATTCGAACCCACGGAACGGTTCCCCGTTCACAGCATTTCCAGTGCTGCCAGTTCAGCCACTCCTGCACCTCTCCCGGAAACTTAAGGGATGAAGGATGAGGGATGAAGATGAAATGTGACTGCTAATTCATCCTTCATCCTTCATCCCTCATCCTTCAAGACAGTGGCGGAGAGGGTGGGATTCGAACCCACGGTGGCCGTTAAGCCACTCCGGTTTTCGAGACCGGTGCACTAATCCACTATGCGACCTCTCCCCCGTCGATCTCAGATCTCAAATTTCAGATCTCAAATCCCAAACCTTCAATCTGAAATGTCAAATCCCAAAACGTTCAATCTGAGATGTGCAATCCCAACACGTTCAATCTGAGATCTCAAATCCAAAATTGTCCGAAACTCTACTTCATACTCTTCGTTCTCGAAAGAATTCCTGCATCAGCTCGCGACACTGCCCTTCCAAAATTCCTTCCACTATCTCAATACGATGATTCAGAAAGTCAGTGTCGCAAATCCGGAATTTCGAAACTACTGCTCCTGCGCGCTCATCACGAGCTCCGTATACCAGCCGTCTCACACGAGCTTGAACAAGCGCTCCGGCACACATCGCGCAGGGTTCAATCGTTGAATAAACGTCAAAAGCCGTCAGGCGGTAATTGTCGGCGATCTTTGCTGCCTCGCGAAGCGCCACCAGCTCTGCATGTGCGGTCGGGTCACAATCGGTGCGCGTTCGATTGCCGGCAACTGTGACCAACTCATCGCCACTCACGACGCAAGTCCCAACTGGGACCTCGCCACGAGTTCTGGCCTCTCGCGCGGCGTCGAGCGCCAGCCGCATCCAGTGCTCAAAAACGTCAATTTCGGCGGCACTAATCACGCAATTATTTCGTCAAACAACCGAACGGTCACTATAGGGTGCCGTTTGAAACACTGTCAAGAAGACCACTTTGAGCCGACTTGACCACGATTCTGAAAGGAACTGCTGCCCCGTGAGACTTAACTACGATGGTCCGTAGTTGATCTCAATGATTAGTTCGGGCGTTCACACGGCTCGCGTGCTATTATGAATTTCCCAGGGATTCCGCGCCCCAATCTGGTGGCGCACTCCCAAAGGAATCACCCCATGAGCACCGAAGCAAATCAAAGGGGAACCAGTCCACTCTCAACTGAAAGAAGTATATCTAGCCGGTTACGGCCTGCATCGCCTCCTGAATCCACAACACCCGAATCAGGCGCGACATCTTCCGCGGGCTTGATGCGTCGCATGACCCCCGGTGAATTCAATACCGCGATGATTCACTTCTATCGGGGTGAGGTGCAGCGCTCAAACACCTGGCGCAATCGACTCGACACAACTACTAACTGGGCAGTCATTACGGCTGGTGCGACGCTATCATTCGTTTTCAGTTCACCCAGCAATCCACATTTTGTGATCCCCATTAACTCGATTCTTGTGGCCATTTTCCTCTTGATGGAAGCGCGCCGATACCGCTACTACGAAATATGGTCGAGTCGCGTGAGAGTTTTGGAAACCGGATACTTTGCTCGTCTTCTGTCGCCTGAGATTACCCCAACGGATGAGTCATGGGCGGAGCACCTGGCGGCTGACCTGATCACGCCGCACTTTACTATCACTGAGTGGGAAGCAGTTGGTCGTCGATTGCGCCGCAACTATCTATGGATCTTCGCGTTGCTCGCGCTCAGCTGGAATCTAAAGGTCTATCTTCACCCGTTACCCGCGCGCAACTTCGATGCTTTCATCGATCGCGCCACGGTCGGCATCATTCCCGGCTGGATCGTTTTCGTATTTGGAGTTGTATTTAACGCCGCGATAGCGATCTTCGCGATTGGCACGCTCAGATTGAGAGAAGCGACGGGCGAGGTTCTTCCCAAACACGAATTCTCATTACGACCTCTTCGCCGCATGACAAGCTGGACAACCGCTACAACTCGCCGCACGACGGTGCGGGCGAAACGCGCCCGACAGCGTGTACGCAGCACCGGCACGACAACCTCTGAACTCAAAAAGATCGACGTTTCAGAAACACCGGATCGAGACAGAGACAAGAGAGTCGAAGTCGAAGTCTGATCATTGCCTATTGCCGATCGCCAATTGCCGATTTGGAAACTCGTGGTTCGTTCGATAGACTCAGCGACATCACTAGCGACAAATAATCGGCAATTGGCAATCGGCAATTGATCCATTCATGTTAGAACTTAACGGTCAGCCCTTAACTCTCCAACAGATCGCAGATGTAGCTTATCGCAGAGAACAGGTCTCTCTGTCCCCACAAGCACTCAAGCGCGCAGAGGCATCTCGTCACATCGTAGAAGAAATCGTCGCGCAAGGTCGGACAGTTTATGGAGTGAACACCGGCTTCGGAAAACTTTCAGACGTCCGCATCGAAAAATCAGATTTACGACAGTTGCAATTGAATCTCGTCCGCAGTCATTCAGTGGGGCTCGGCTCCCCTTTGTCCGAGCCGGAGGCCCGCGCGATGTTGCTGCTGAGGGCAAATGTCCTCGCGGCAGGATACAGTGGGGCGCGACCACTCGTGATCGAGACTTTGATTGCGATGCTCGAATCGGGTGTGACACCAGTGATTCCGGAAAAGGGCTCGGTTGGAGCAAGCGGTGATTTGGCCCCGCTTGCGCATCTCGCACTTGCTGCGATCGGAGAAGGTGAAGTCTTCTATGAAGACGAGCACCTTCCCAGCGCAACTGCTCTGGAACGCGCGAACATCTCTCCACTTCAACTAGAAGTTAAGGAAGGCCTCGCGTTACTAAACGGGACGCAGGCAATGGCCGCTGTTGGTGCGCTCGCCCTACATCGCGCCGAGCGACTAATAGAACTCGCCGATGTGGCAGGCGCAATGACACTCGAAGCTTTACGAGGAACTCCTGTAGCTTTCGATGAGCGCATTCACAGTGTTAGGCCGCATCGAGGGCAGTCGAAAGTCGCTGCCCATTTGCGCGAGTTGCTGCGGGATAGTGAAATCCGTGAATCGCACCTGGAGAATGATCCACGTGTGCAGGACGCCTACAGTCTTCGCTGTATGCCGCAAGTTCACGGTGCCGTCCGAGACGCGTTAGCACACGCACGTGGAGTTGTTGAAATCGAGAGCGGAAGTGCAACAGATAATCCACTCGTATTTGCTGAAACTGGCGAAGTCTTATCCGGCGGAAACTTTCACGGTGCCCCACTTGCCCTAGCCTTTGATTACGCTGGCCTGGCAATCACGGACTTGATCAGCATCACCGAACGCCGCATTGATCGACTGGTCAATCCCGACTCTAACGAAGACCTTCCGCCTTTTCTGACGCAACAACCAGGTATTTCGTCAGGTTTTATGATGTTGCAAGTGACTGCAGCTGGTTTGTTGAGCGAGGCAAGGATCCTGGCCCATCCGGCAAGCATCGATAATGTTCCGACAGATGGTGGCAAGGAAGATCATGTGTCGATGGGGATGACAGCCGCGGTGAAACTGCGTGTGCTGGTCGGGATTGCGGAGACCGTGATCGCTATAGAGCTGATAACCGCCGCGCAAGCACTCGAATTTCGTGCGCCCTTGAAGCCCGGGCGTGGAGTACAGTTGGCTTACGACAAAGTTCGGAGATATGTGACTCCGGTCGTTACGGATCGTTCGATGTCAGCTGACATCGAAAAGATTATGGCGGCAATTCGGCATGAAGAATTTTGAAGATCACCGTGAGTTGAACTTTCAGGCGGTAACTCATCCCGACAGGAAGAGGAGTTTGCGCTATGGAAAACCTTGAATCACCATCAGGGAAACTTCGACAAAGAATGCAAGTAGCGGAACAGGCAAAGGCTTCGGGAACGTCTACGATGCGTTGTCCCCGTTGTAACGCCGCGCTTACCGAAACCAGGTTTGAAGAAGTTTCAATCGATCGATGCGACAACTGTGGAGGTATCTGGTTGGACTCCGGCGAGTTGGCGCAACTAATTCAAAAGGATAGTGACGGCTGGTTTACCCGGTTTTATTCGGGGAAGTTGGTTATTTAGCTCATGCCACAACGGACAATCCACGCTCCAAGAGGTTCGCAGCTCAACTGCAAAGGTTGGCAGCAGGAGGCGGCGTTACGATGTTTGATGAACAATCTGGATCCAGCTGTCGCAGAGAAGCCGGATCAATTGATTGTGTATGGTGGTGCGGGAAAGGCTGCGCGAAATTGGAACTGCTTCGACGCGATTGTTCGTGAGTTGAAGAGACTTGGTAATGACGAAACTCTCCTGGTCCAGTCGGGAAAACCTGTTGGTGTGTTTCGCACCCACGAGTACGCGCCGCGCGTGTTGATTGCAAACTCGAATCTTGTTGGTGCGTGGGCCAACTGGGATCATTTTCACGAACTCGAACGTCGTGGTTTGATGATGTACGGCCAGATGACCGCGGGAAGCTGGATCTACATTGGCACGCAGGGCATCGTTCAGGGCACATTCGAGACCTTTGCCGCGCTGGCGGACAAACATTTCGGCGGTAATCTTTCAGGCAAGTTGGTCGTTTCCGGCGGTATGGGCGGAATGGGTGGTGCCCAACCATTAGCGGCTACTTTGAACGGCGCTGTGTTTCTGGGAGTCGACGTCGATCCCGAACGTATCCAACGACGTGTTCAGACCGGTTACTGCGACCGTTTAGCGATGACGTTGGATGAAGCTCTCGACGTTTGCGAGGATGCCCGCGAACAAAAGCGTGCAATCTCAATTGGACTTGTAGGCAACTGCGCCGAAGTCTTGCCGGAAATCGTACGGCGCGGGGTTGCTGTCGATGTAGTTACAGATCAAACAAGTGCACACGATCCACTTAACGGGTACGTGCCGGAAGGATTGACGCTTGACGAGGCCTCCGACCTGCGCGCGAATAATGCAAATTCGTATATTGAACGATCGATGGCTTCGATGGCTCGCCACGTTGAAGCGATGCTCGATCTAAAACATGCCGGCGCAGTTGTTTTCGATTACGGTAACAACATCCGCAAGCAAGCCTTTGACGCTGGATGTAAAAACGCCTTCGAAATCCCGGGCTTTGTTTCCGAATACATCCGTCCGCTTTTCTGCGAAGGAAAGGGACCGTTTCGCTGGGTAGCGCTTTCAGGGGACGCGAATGATATTCGCAAGACAGACGATCTCGCTTTAGAACTGTTTCCCGATGATCGCACCCTCAACCGTTGGCTGCGTTTGGCGCGCGATCGGGTTCAGTTCCAGGGATTGCCGGCCCGCATCTGCTGGCTCGGATATGGCGAACGCGCAGAGATGGGCGAAGCAATCAATGACCTCGTGAAACGCGGAGAACTTGCAGCGCCCATCGCTATTGGTCGCGATCATCTCGATACAGGATCTGTCGCTTCGCCATTCAGAGAGACGGAAGCGATGAAAGATGGATCAGATGCGGTTGGCGATTGGCCCGTGCTCAACGCTTTACTCAATACCGCAAGCGGCGCGAGCTGGGTTTCGTTTCATCATGGCGGCGGGGTCGGGATCGGTTATTCGTTGCATGCGGGCCAGGTGACCGTGGCTGATGGAACCGAGGACGCGGGCGAACGATTGAATCGCGTGCTCACAAATGATCCGGGGCTGGGAGTCGCGAGGCACGTCGATGCAGGTTATGCGGAAGCTCAAAAGACCGCACGCCAAAAAGAGATCAAGATACCGATGCTAGGAGACTAGTTAGCCGCAGATTGACGCGGATGACACAGTCTGAATAGAAGAGATCGCGAAGCAAATTTTGTTTCCCTGATCTGTGTTATCTGCGTTTATCTACGGCTAATGTTCTTGGAATGACAGACAGGCTCAACAGAACAATCAAGACAGTCACTTTTGTCATCGCGTTAATCGTGAGCTGCTCCAGTTTGGCCGCAGCGAAACCGCGTGTCGAGACTATTCAGTTTCACAGCAAGCTGATCAATGCGACGCTCCCCTACAGCGTCTCGCTGCCCGCGGATTACGACAGCTCCGCAACGAGTCGCTATCCCGTGCTGTACTTGCTTCACGGGTTAACGGGTCATTACAGCGACTGGTTCTCGCGCACAAACGTCGCCGATTATGCAGCACAGTACCGAATAATTGTGGTCACTCCGGAAGGCAATGATAGTTGGTACATCGACAGTACGACTGTGCCATCAGAAAAGTACGAGAGCTACATTCTGAATGAGCTTATACCCGACGTGCAGCAGCGTTATCGCACTATTGAAGCTCGCTACGGACGCGCGATTGCCGGCCTGTCAATGGGCGGATACGGCGCCGTTAAGTTTGGCTTGAAGTCGCCATTCACTTTTGCTTTTGTGGGTTCAATGAGTGGAGCCTTTGGGATCACGCGCGTCAGTGATCAGGGCATCGAATGGGAGGCCTTGAAGAAATCGCTTAAGCTCTTTGGTGCTATTGGCAGCGACACGCGCAAGCAAAATGATGTTTTCGAGCTGATTAAACAATTGCCGGGGAATCGCATCCCTTCGTTGCCATTTATATATTTCGACTGTGGCACGGAGGATTCATTGATATTTGCCGACAACCGTGAGCTGGCCACCCTGCTGGTCGAGAAAAAAATTCCTCATGAATACCGGGAACTTCCCGGTGATCATTCCTGGGGTTATTGGGATCGGCAGGTTCAGGAGGTGCTGAAGATCGCCGTCAGGAGTCTTGGAGTGCGACCAACACTCGAATCCACTCGAAATCAATCAAAAGCGGCGGTCCCGATTCGTCGGGACGGCACTCCAAAGAAGAATTAGCGTTGCTAAACTTTGCGACTCAAGTTGCTCGTGATGCAGGTAATCTTCTGCTCCAACGTCTGGGCATCGCGCAGATTACTAACAAAGGTGATATCGATTTAGTTACTGAAGCAGACCTCGCCGCTGAAGAGCTCATCATCGATCGGATTCGCTCGCATTATCCTCTGCACGGCATCCTCGCGGAAGAATCAGGAGAAGCCGTCCAGGCCCAGTCGCAGCGCAGTGATTGGAAGTGGATCGTCGATCCGCTGGATGGCACAACAAACTACGCGCACGGATATCCCTGCTTCTGTGTGTCGATTGCAGTTGAGCATGCGGGAGCACTCGAGATTGGCGTCGTTTACGATCCGATGCGTAACGAGATGTTTGCGGCTGAACGCGGCTGTGGTGCAACTTTGAACGAGCGCAAGATTCATGTTTCCAATATAAAAGAGCTGAGTAGCTCGCTCGTCTGCACAGGTTTTCCTTATGACGTGCGAAAACGTCCCGACTTTGCTCGCGACTTCACGAACTTTACGCTAAACGCGCAGGCAGTTCGACGTGATGGTTCCGCCGCATTGGATCTGGCTTTTGTCGCGTGTGGAAGGTTTGATGGATTCTGGGAGGACGGGCTAAATCCGTGGGACACTGCGGCCGGCGCACTTCTTATCGCAGAGGCGGGCGGACGAGTTACTAATTACGAAAACGAGCCGCTGGATATTTATACGAAGAAAGTTGTCGCGAGCAATGGCCATGTGCATGGTGAGATGCTGCGACTCTTGAGAAGGTCACCTTAGACAACAAGCTCCTCCAAAGAAACTCACGCGCTGGCGAACGGAATCTTGAGCTGTACTACTTGTTCAACGGCTAAAGCGTATCGAACATTTTTCATAGCGCCGACTCGATTACCCTCGCGAGCTTTTCGCTCTCGCGCCGCGCATAGACACCCTTTTCTTCATTTGGTCCTGGCTCTGCTCGACGCAATGGATGATAAGTTACGACCACTTTTCCGGCGTGTGGAAACTTCCAACCTTTGGGCCACACTCGATTACCGCCCTTAATTGTTACCGGTAGAATTGGAACCTTAGCTTCCAACGCTAACCTGACCGCTCCAGCTTTGAATTTCTCAAGTGAACCGCTCGGTGTGCTCCGACCACCCTCCGGAAAAATCACCACTGCGCCGCCGTCTTTCAACCATTGCAACGATCGCCTGATCGCAGCCGGATCGCTGCCTTCGAGTGCCAACGGCCAGGCGCCAAACCACGTAAGACATCTGCCGACAACGGGCCACTTGAACGCTGCGCTCCAGGCGAGATAACGAATTGGACGTTTGATTGGTAAAGAGAGCCAGAACGGATCGATGTAAGTTTGGTGATTCGACGCGATAATCAAGCCACCATTTTCAGGCACGTTCTCCAGCCCGGAAAACTCGATCTTCCAAAATACCCGACTTACCATTCCGACAACCGGGCGTATTAGTTCCAGGGCCCATTGCGGCAATACGATTCGACCGCTTGGCGATTGTGAACCGTTGCTCTTAGATACCGATCCGGCGTTGTTAGTCACCGTCTTGTGCGTCCGAAGTTAGTTAACTCGCGCCCTGGCCTCAATTTCATCCCACCAATCAGGCACGTCTCGTTTTGACAGCGCGTCGTCACTCCAGCGTTCGCACACCGTGCACTCGAACCCGCAGTAATCGAAAGCCTCCGCCTTTGTTAGACCAATAAAAACACGCTGATTGCAATCGGCAAAGCTGCAGCGTCGCTCGATTTCAAACAGCAAAACTCGTCGTTCGATATGGATCGGCAGACCTTGTGGCATGGGGGTATTCTACAACGGCCACTCTTTGTCGATGAACTCGACATGAATTCGTCGAATGCCATCGGCACCTGTACTTCTTCCCCGGACCACCGCGTGGGCCGTGATCTTATATTGATTGCTAGTTACACGGACGAAGCGGCCCAAAGCAATGTGCATGGTGGTAAAGAGCGTTGCAGCTGTTCGGCTGATATCCTGAGTTACGCTCGGTTCACTTTGTATAACCTCACCCTCATCATTCAACGCCTCCACCAACATATCGATGGCAATACTATGAACGGTGTGACTTTGCTCTCCTGAAGTTTTTTCGGAACGCGATAGCTCCTCGACCGTAGGTAATTCGTCTTCGCCTGGCGTTGATAGCTCATATCGCCTTGCCGGGTCTTTTTCATAACTAGCCGGAGCCTGTTTGCCTATGAACGCGACACCGACCTGGAATCTATTGCTCTTATCTGGTCCCACGATTGAACGAACGTGGCGCACGAGAGCCCAAATTCTGTATTGGTCTTCCACATGATCAAACACACGCAGTTGCCGAGGTAGGGGAATTGTCATGTGCAGCAATCGTCCCTTTTCAGTGGGCCTCTTCAAAGTAAAACCTGCGCCGAACGGTGTAACGTCCGTCAGTCTTGTGACCTCTTCCCACTCCGAAGCGATTGTTTCACGACAGCGCACACGAACAGGTAATTTCAACTCCAACCGCTCTCTGATCCGTCTCGGGTCTTTTGGCTGACTCATGGGAGATGAGTGGCTACCAGGGCTGCGACCGTCGGCCTTTAAATCGACTCTCTTCGTCGTGACGCGCAAGACATTGGCGGCACCTCTGAAGCTATTGATTTCATTAGAGTTCTCAATAGACGGCGGGTTGCGAAAAAGAGTCAAAAAAGGCTAAAATTACCCCGTACTTGAATGCTAATGAGCATCCGTCTTCCCTACCTGAAGAACGAACAATCAATTCAAGTCGAACCGCCTTCAGAAAGCAGTCTCTTCTGGGCTAGCTGTGTGAAAGAACGGATGCTACTGAGGTAAGACTGACGCGTCGTGAAACGCGCGGATTGTACTGGAAAGGCTGTTACATGGAAACCACTTCAGAACGCAATCACATAAACATCGAAGACGAGATGCGCCGGTCGTATCTCGACTATGCCATGTCCGTGATTATCGGCCGGGCACTGCCGGATATTCGCGATGGCCTGAAGCCCGTACACCGGCGTGTTCTTTGGGCGATGCATGAATTGGGTAACACCTATAACAAGGCCTACAAGAAAAGCGCCCGTATTGTCGGTGACGTCATCGGTAAGTATCACCCGCACGGTGACATACCCGTGTATGACACGATTGTGCGGTTGGCCCAGGATTTCTCGATGCGGTACCCCTTGATCGACGGTCAGGGAAACTTCGGTTCTGTTGATGGTGATGCGGCTGCGGCCATGCGTTATACCGAAATCCGCATGGCTCGCCTGGCAGATGAAGTGCTCGCCGACATTGAAAAAGAAACTGTCGATTTTCAACCAAACTATGATGAGTCGCTGAGCGAACCCACGGTGCTCCCAGCGCGAGTGCCGAATCTTTTGATCAACGGTTCAGACGGTATCGCCGTAGGTATGGCTACGAAGATACCGCCGCACCATTTGAATGAAGTTATCGACGCTACGATTGCCTTAATCAAAGATCCCGAGCTCACACCAGAAGCACTAACCAATATTGTTACTGGTCCAGACTTCCCGACCGGCGGATTTATTTACGGCCGCGATGAAATACGCAAGTCGTACATTGAGGGTCGTGGCGTTCTTCAGTTGCGCGCCCGCGCCGGAATTGATCGGATTGGACGCGGCGCGCAGGAACGCGATGCGATCGTCATTACGGAAATTCCGTTTCAGGTCAACAAAGCTCGGCTCATTGAACGGATCGCTGAATTGATCAATGAAAAGAAGGTCGACGGCGTTTCTGACCTTCGCGATGAATCAGATCGGACTGGGATGCGCATCGTCGTCGAATTGAAGCGAGATGCCGTGCCTCAGGTTGTACTGAACAAGTTGTACAAACTGACGCCGATGCAATCCTCTTTCGGAGTCATCAATTTAGCGATCGTTAACGGCCAACCCCGTGTGCTGACGCTGAAGCAGATGTTGGAATGCTTCATCGAGTTTCGGCGTGAGGTGGTTCGTCGTCGCACGGAATATGAGCTCCGGAAAGCAAAGGCGCGCGCACATATTCTCGAAGGTCTGACTAAAGCGATTGACGCGCTCGACTTCATCGTTACAACGATTCGAAATTCCCGTTCAGTTGACGAAGCGCGACTTTGGTTGATGGGCCAGATGTCGACGATGAGTGAGGTAAAGACGTGGAAGGGTGTCCCAAGTGACGTACAACTGAAGACCTATCTAGGCAGACTCCAAAAGGCGATTGAGCGGCTCGCGTTTTCCGAAATACAGGCACAAGCAGTCCTCGATCTTCAGTTACGACGCTTGTCGGCACTTGAGCGACAAAAGATAACTGACGAGTACGAGGGAATCATTAAGCTGATTGCTGAGCTCGAAGAGATTCTCGCAAACGAAAGGTCTTTGCGCCGCGTAATCACCAAAGAACTTGAGGAAGTCAAGAAAGAGTTTGGCGACGCACGACGGACGGAGATCGTTGACTCGGGCGTAGAGTTATCGATTGAGGATCTGATCGCCGATGAAGATGTAGCGATCACAGTGACCAACAGTGGTTACATCAAGCGAACCCCAGTGACTACTTATCAACGGCAAGGGCGCGGCGGCAAAGGCAGGTTCGGCGCGGCGGCTAAGAATGGTGACTTCGTCGAACACCTGTTTATCGCTTCTACGCACGCCTACTTGATGATCTTCACTGACGATGGAATGGTCTACAAACTCAAGGTGCACGAGGTGCCTGATGCTGCCGCCGCTGCTCGAGGTAAGGCCGTCGTAAACCTTGTCAATATTCCGTCCGATCGAAAGCTGGCGGGCGTTGTGCCGGTACGCGAGTTCGCTGAAGGCAAATATGTCGTGATGGTCACCAGCAAAGGAGTGATCAAAAAGACGTCTTTGGCTGATTTTCAGAACATCAGAACGAACGGAATCATTGCCATTAACATCGACGAAGGCGATCAGCTATTGGACGTTATTTTAACTGACGGGTCGAAGCGGATCTTCATCGCCACTCACAATGGCCTGGCTATTCGTTTTGATGAAAAGAATGTTCGCCCGATGGGACGCGCAACGCGCGGCGTCAGGGGAATTGATCTAAGAAAAGATGATTACGTTGTGTCCGTGTGTGCTGTGTCGGCGGAAGACACAGAACGGATGCTGTCAGTCTCCGAACAGGGTTATGGCAAGCAGACTCCCATTACGACTTATCGCTTGCAGGCACGGGGTGGTAAGGGCGTAATCAACATGAAGACCACGGAGAAGACCGGTAAAGTCGTGGCGGTCTTCCCGGTTGATGATGAGTCGGAGATCATGATCATCACACAGCAGGGCAAATTGATCCGACTTGAAGCGGCGGAAATACGTAAGACCGGGCGCAGTGCGCAGGGCGTGCGGCTGATTAAAACGGATGCGACAGATAAGGTGACAAGCGCATCACTCGTCGAAGCCGCTGAGGACGAAGAACTGGAAGAGACAACTAGTTAGTAGCCTGTTCAACGTTCGCTAGATTTGAGAAGGGTGGCTTGACATCCGAGACCCCAAATCTCAAATCTCAAATCTCAGATCTCAGATCTCAGAGCCACCCTTCCGAACCTGCAATCTAGCGAACGTTGAATCTTTATCAGCTGCCGCCTTGCCGATTCAGTCGATCTTTCCTTCCTTAATTTTATCTAGCCTCGTGTCTGGAATCGGATGGCTCTGGATGACACTCAGGTCTTCAATGTCCCTTAGTAGAAACGTTGGTACATCTGATCGTCGCTGCGCGCGAACACGGAAGAACTCCGCCCCTTTCACATCGTGTAACCAGAACGCTGACCGCAGATCATCCTTCAGGTAACTGACTTCTACGTTATCCATCTTCAAGCCATTAACATGGCGAACGAAGAATCCGTACGCCGGAATCTCGCCAAACATCACCGGCTCTGGATAGACGGCCTCCATTTCCGGTGGTTGCAACGCTGCTTGCTCCTTCGTTCCCCCTCCCTGGTAATAAATCCTGATGTTGCTCAAGCGAAGATCCTCGATCGGATGTCCGGGTATGCCACTAATGATCGACGCATACTTTGGATCTGCGTTATAAACCACGACGTTGCTAATCATTACCCGCCGCAGCTTGCCTACCGTTGTCGTTTCTTTTGGACCACGTGCGCGGTTGCCAAGCCGGATAAAGATCGGTGCGTTGGTTATATCACGCATTGTGATGTTGCTGATTGTTACATCTTCCAGCAAGGCGCCGTCCACAGCCTCAAGCGCAAACCCTCGAGAGTAATCAAAAACACAATTCGAGATCGTGATGTTCTTGAATCCGCCGTTCGATTCTGTGCCGAACTTGATGCGCCCCGTTGGGCTGTTGTGACTGTAGCGGCTGTACTCGCGTTTGTATGTGCCGTCTAGCAGGGTGCCTTCATCGTAGCCGCTAACCTGGCAATTCGTGATCGTCACGTTTTCCGTAGCTCTGGCAAACCCGAGAGCGTAGGAACTCTTGGGACATATGCCGTCGTCAAAGGGCGAATTGACAGTGCAATTCGAAATGCGAACGTTGCGACATGCGTCGATGTCAATGCCATCCCGATTCGTATCGATCTTCAAGTTGTCTATCGTTAGATTGTCAACGCCGGTTGCGAGGATTGCGAAATGGCCTCCATGAAAAATGGTGAAGTCTTTCAGGATTACGTTGCGACATAACTTCAATGCAATTGATTTGTTGCCCCAGCCGGGTTCCACTGCATCGCGCGGATTTGGATAGCCAAAAGGACCGGTTGCGGGAACAGTGCTGACTGTTTTGTTCTGCTCGGCCGTTCGGGATGCACCTCCGCTTCTGACAAGCCCTTTGCCCCAGATCTTTCCAGGCCCCAGGATGGCGATATTCTCGAGGTTTTCGCCCCAAATCAAACTGTTATGCCAATGGCTATGTCCGAAATCCTGGTACTGATCCCACGGATTTGGTTCAGGCGGATCGTATTGAGCTCCGGGCCCAGTCTCCGCAGCTACAATCGTGGCTCCCTGGTCCAAGTACAACGCGACGTTGCTTTTGAGATGTATTGAAACTGAAACATACGATCCCGCCGGAAAGAAAACCGTTCCGCCTCCGTTACTTGCAGCAGCGTCTATCGTTTTGTTGATTGCGGCCGTGTCAAGCGTCTTGCCATCACCCGTGGCGCCGAACACTCGAACATTAAAAGCAAACGTAGGTGAAGATTTGGCTGCCGCTGCAGGGCGTCCGTTCGTTGGCTTAGTACGGGAACTTCTTTGCGCCGCTGTGATCGCGCCAGCGAATAGACAGCACGCGATCGAGAGAGACAAAAGTAAACTAGTGAGGCCGAACGATCTTCGAAGAGTCATTGGTAGTCTCCAATAGCTGAATTGATAGCGCCTTTCCAATTGAAGCTGAAGCGTATCGCATATTGACTAAACCGTGTCCGACATTTGACCTTTTGCCACTCTAAGAAAAGCTCTTGCCGCGTGCGATAGCGTTGCGCCTTTGCGATAAATCAGCTGAAGCCGGCGCTCGAATCGCATTTCCTTTACGGTTAGTGCAGCCACAGTTTTGCGCCGAATTTCTACTTGCGCACTTAAGCGAGGCACGAGCGCAACGCCCATCTGCTGTTCCACTAACCTTTTGATTGCTTCCAGCGTTGGCATTTCCATCGCGATATTCAGAGGAGTCTTGTATTTCTCAAACGTCTTAACCACCCGTTCACGATAGGGAGAAGGGACGTTGTGAGCAATGAAGGACTCAGCTCCGAGTTCGCGTACTGTCACGATTTGCTTCCCAGCGAGCGGATGCTCCGGCGCAACGATCAGCGCAAGCTCGTCGCTGACCACGGGTATGGATGCAATCGCAGCATCAGAAGGCTTGAACGACACCACGCCTAATTCGACACCGCGCCCCAATACTTCAGAAGCAATGCGACTAGCGAGGCCTCGCTTAACTTCTACCTTTATGTGCGGATGACGTGCTCGGAATATCTCAAGAACGGGGAGAAGATACATCACAGTGTACTCATTCGCACTAAGAGCCAACTTACCATGATGTAAATCGCGCAGCTCCTTAATCGCGCGGTGCGCCCCTTGCCGCAGATTCAGCATCTGTTCCGCAAAATCAAACAGGACGCGTCCCGCCGCCGTCAAGGTGCCATCCTTCGAGGACCGATCGAACAAGGGCTCACCCAGTTCCGCTTCCAGGCGCCGAATGGCCTGACTGACCGCAGGCTGAGTGCGGTGAAGTGCTTGCGCCGCACGGGAGAAGCTCTGCTCCTTCGCCACCGCAATTAGCACTTCAAGCTGATTAACGTCCATCCTGACCCCCGCCTTGGTTATTGATCCTTACGGCGCCGGTTATGGTATCACAAGTTCTTATCTTTCCATAAAGATTATAACTTTGACTTCTAGGGGCCAAAATACTTAGCATTTGTCTTCTTGTCCACAGGAGGACGCCCCATGCAGAAACAGAGAGTAATCATCTTCGATACGACGTTACGTGACGGCGAGCAGTCGCCAGGCTGCTCAATGAACCTCAACGAGAAGGTCCGCATGGCAACGACGCTCGAGTCTCTCGGCGTAGACATTATCGAAGCCGGATTTCCGATTGCTTCCGATGGGGATTTCGCTGCAGTAAAGGCGGTGGCCGCGCGCTGTCGACAAGTGACTGTTGCTGCGTTATGTCGTACCGCTGAACAAGACGTGGCGCGCGCTGCTGAGGCGCTTGCGGGTGCCGCCCGGCCGCGTATTCATACGTTCGTCGCGACGTCAGACATTCATCTTGAGCACAAGTTGAAGAAATCACGCCGTGAGGTTATCGAGATGACTCGCGAGGCTGTAAGCCAGGCCTCCTTATACGCAGACGAAGTCGAATTTTCAGCTGAAGATGCTACCCGTAGTGATCCTGAATATCTTTGTGAGGTTCTTGATGTAGCAGTCGACGCCGGCGCTAACATACTGAATATTCCGGACACGGTTGGCTACACAACACCCAACGAGTTTGCCGCTCTAATCAAGCAGATTCAACATCGGGTGGTTCGTCACCGCGATGTAACAATCAGCGTCCACTGCCATAACGATCTGGGTCTGGCGGTGGCGAACAGTTTGGCAGCAATTGAAGCGGGGGCGCGACAGGTTGAATGCACAATCAACGGTATCGGCGAGCGCGCTGGTAACGCATCGCTGGAAGAAATTGTAATGGCGCTGCGAGTTCGCGCCGATCGATTGCCGTTCGAAGTAGGTATCAATACGGAACTGCTTTATCCGACCAGTCAGTTGCTGTCAGAAATCGTAGGATTTGACGTTCAACCGAACAAAGCGATTGTCGGGCGTAACGCTTTTGCGCACGAGGCCGGAATTCATCAGCATGGCGTGATCAATAACCCGCTGTGTTACGAGATCATGACGCCGGAGTCAGTGGGCGTTCCAGCCAATTCCCTGGTGCTTGGCAAACACTCGGGCCGGCACGCTTTGTCGCTTCGATATCTCGAGTTGGGATTTCACCTTACGCCACCAGAGCTGGACGCCGCTTACGTCCGTTTTACCACTCTCGCTGACCGCAAGAAGCGAATTTATGATCAAGACTTGATATCGCTGTTGTCAGACAAGACAACAGTCGTGGCAGCCTAAGAGCTAAGAGCAAAGGGCAAAGAGCAAAGAACGAAGTCCGAAGTACAAAGTTATGACATTCCGAATCACAATTCTTCCCGGCGATGGCATTGGTCCTGAAGTGACCGCCGAAGCCGTCCGCGTTCTGAATACCGTCGCCTTGATTGGTGGCCACACAATTGAGTTTGACGAAAAACCGATTGGCGCCACGGCCATTCGCGCCACTGGTTCTCCGCTCCCGCGCCCGACTCTTGATTCGTGTCTGGCCAGCGATGCTGTACTACTTGGCGCTGTTGGCTCGCCTGAATTTGATCAACTGCCGCTGCACCAAAGACCTGAAGCTGGCCTCCTGTTATTGCGACGCGCGCTTGGGGGCTTCGCAAATTTACGTCCGGCGATTTCGTACGCACCAATAGCTTCGTGCTCTCCACTGCGAAAGGATGTCACTCTGGGTGCCGACATTCTGATCGTCCGTGAGTTATTGGGCGGTCTGTATTTTGGCGAACCACGTGGATTCTCAGGAGCGAATGGTTCCAGTGTTGCGGTCAACACGATGACCTATTCGGTTGAAGAGATCGAGCGCGTTGCGAAGGTAGCATTTGACGCAGCTCGCCAACGACGCCGGAAAGTTACGTCAGTTGACAAGGCGAACGTACTGGAAACTTCCCAGTTGTGGCGCCAAACAGTGTCGCGGATAGCGCGGGATTACAGCGATGTCGAGGTTGAACATCTCTACGTTGACGCATGTGCGATGCACTTAATCACGAATCCGCGGCGGTTTGACGTGTTGTTAACAGAGAATCTGTTTGGCGATATCTTGTCAGACGAGGCGGCGGTCATCACCGGCTCTCTGGGCATGTTGGCATCTGCAACCATCGGCGGCGAAGTTGGACTCTATGAGCCCGTACATGGTTCGGCTCCAGATATCGCCGGACAAGGCATCGCCAACCCCTTTGGCGCGATTGCCTCGGCCGCAATGATGCTGCGTCACTCCGCGAAGATGGAGCAGGAAGCGGCTGATATTGAGTTGGCAATTGAGTACGTGCTCGAAGCGGGTTACCGCACGCCGGATATCGCGGGCGGCGGAAATGGCTACATAGCATCGACATCGGAAATTGGCGAGCTGATCTGTCAGGCTGTGAGCGAGATAGCTGACATGCGGCACGCTTATCACGCTGTGTAGGGACTTAGACCCCTGGCCTTCGGCCTTGGATATGTGATCCGACGAGCAAAGAGATAAGAGCCAAGGGCAAAGACCAAAGACCAAAGACTGAAGACCAATACCACGAAATACAAGAACTGTGTCTACGCTCTTCGACAAGCTTTGGTCCGCACACGTAGTGCGTGAAGCTGCGGGTGAACCCGCGCTCCTTTACATCGATCTACATCTTGTTCACGAGGTAACGTCTCCCCAGGCATTTGATGGGCTACGTAAGGCGGGACGTACTGTCAGACGTCCTGATCTAACCGTAGCAACGGTGGACCACAACGTTCCAACAACGGATCGGAGTCTGCCGATTGCCGACGTAACTGCTGCAAGACAAGTCGAGGCTCTCCGAAAGAACTGCACACAGTTCGGTATTCGATTCTTCGATATCAATTCACCGCAACAAGGGATCGTTCATGTCATCGGGCCTGAACTCGGTCTAACGCAACCGGGTATGACGATCGTGTGTGGTGATAGTCATACGAGCACGCATGGTGCGTTCGGAGCATTAGCATTCGGAATCGGTACGAGTGAGGTTGAACACGTGCTCGCGACGCAGTGTTTACCTCAGATCAAGCCGCGAACTATGAAGATTGAATGTTCAGGTGCTCTGCCGCCAGGGGTCACGGCGAAAGATCTCGCCTTGGGAATAATCGGCCACATTGGTACGGATGGCGCCACTGGTCACGTGATCGAATATATGGGTGATGCTGTACGTGGTCTTTCGATGAGTGGACGCATGACGTTGTGCAATATGAGTATTGAAGCCGGCGCGCGCGCGGGCATGATCGCTTCGGACGACACAACGTTTGAGTATTTGAAAGGCAAGAGATTCGCGCCCGCCGAAAGTGAGTGGGACAAGGCGTTGGATTACTGGCGAACTTTCAAATCCGATGAAAGGGCAGTATTCGATCGTTCCGTCGAAATAGATGCGGCGACGCTCGAGCCCTTCGTTACGTGGGGAACTAATCCCGGCATGGTCGCGCGGGTGACGGGCCATGTTCCGGATCCCGAGGAGTCAAACACCGAGGCTGACAGACGTGCCGCGCTTCGAGCTCTTGAATACATGGCACTAAAGCCCCGAACGAACATTCAAGACATAACGATCGACCGCGCGTTTATTGGCTCGTGCACAAACGCGCGTTTGGAAGATCTGCGCGCCGCAGCACGCGTCGTCAGGGGCTACCGTATTAGTTCATCAGTAAATGCTTTGGTTGTTCCTGGATCCCAGGAGGTGAAAAGAGCGGCTGAGCGCGAGGGATTGGATCGAATATTCCGTGAAGCAGGCTTCGAATGGCGCGACGCAGGCTGTTCGATGTGTCTGGGGATGAATGCCGATATTCTGCAGCCCGGTGAACGCTGCGCGTCGACGAGCAATAGAAACTTTGAAGGTCGCCAGGGACGCGGAGGGCGCACGCACTTAGTTAGTCCAATGATGGCAGCAGCAGCGGCGATTGCCGGACATTTTGTTGACGTGAGGAAATGGGAGTTTAGATAAGATTTGGTCTTGGGACTTTGGTCAGAGATCTGAGATCCCTAATCTGAGATCTCAAAAACGAAATACCAAAGACCAAATACCCAAGACCCAAGACCCAAGACCAAAGACCAACGATCACCAATGCAACCCTTCAAGAGACATACCGGTTTAGTCGCGCCACTCGATCGCGCCGATGTGGATACAGATCAAATCATCCCGAAGCAGTTTCTGAAGCGAATCGAGCGGACAGGGTTTGGAGAGTTTTTGTTCTTCGATTGGCGTTACCTTCCGGATGGCGAGCTGAACCCTTTGTTTGTATTGAACGAACCTCGTTATCGCGGAGCGTCAATCCTGGTAGCGGGAAAGAACTTCGGTTGTGGCTCATCCAGAGAACATGCGCCGTGGTCTCTGCTCGAATATGGTTTTCGCGTAATTATCGCCCCTTCGTTCGCGGACATCTTTGCGAACAACTGTTTCAAAAACGGAATGTTGCCGGTTGTTTTGCCCGAGGCTGCGGTCGGAAAGATCATAGCTCGTGCTCAAGAGAACGAGGGTTACGAACTAACTGTCGACTTAGAACAGCAAACAATCGAAGACGATCAAGGATCGCCGGTACAGTTTTCCGTTGATAACTTCCAGCGCTATTGTTTGATGGAAGGTCTGGACGACATCGGTCTTACCTTGAGATACGAATCCGACATCCACGCATACGAAGCCGCCAAGAGAAGAGTATCCACAGATTACACAGCTTACACCGATTAAGAGTTTGGACGGCTAAGTTGATGCTGTTTGTTACACATACCTGTTGGTAAACAAGTTCAACTTAGCTATCTCAATTCTTAATCGGTGTAATCTGTGTAATCTGTGGATACTCTTCTACTTCTTTTCTATCACATCGATTTCACTGTAGAACGTATTGCCCCAGTCGTCGGCACTTTCCGTCACAAAGCAGTCGAACATCAGGTGGCGATATTTGCCTAAACTGCCGCTCGGACTAGTAACACTCACAGCGTACTGACCACCCTCTACACCATTCTGGGTCGTTTTATTCACGGAGGCGATTAATGTCCATCCGACTGACTCTGGTTTTACTCGCCGACTCGGGTCTGCATTGAACTTTGGATCTAACCCATCGCTTCCGTAA
>Ga0114129_10002903_pt1 | contig 23978 bp, 23 predicted proteins | sample RhiMetdeltSRZDD1_FD_80071 | JGI IMG/M metagenome (GOLD analysis project Ga0114129, IMG submission 80071) | Populus rhizosphere microbial communities from Tennessee, USA - Rhizosphere MetaG P. deltoides SRZDD1 (version 2) (version 2) | ecosystem: Host-associated > Plants > Roots > Rhizosphere >...
GTCGAAGCGCTCGAATCTCAGACCCACCGCTGGGTCGTCGCGGTCCAGTGGCATCCCGAGCGCACCGCGCAGGTCGCGGTCGCCGCCACGCGGATCTTCGACGCGTTCGTCGCGGCCGTGAAGCGCACCCCGGTCAGCGCGGCGTGACCGCCTCGACCGAGCACGTCGCCTCGGTCGAGATCGCGCACGAGGCGCGTACGGAGCGCGTCCCTCCCGGCTCGGCTGACGCGCCCGTTCTGCGGGTCGTACCCGGGGACGTGGTCCGCGTCGCTGCGCTTCTCGGGCGGGACCCGCAGCTCGCTCGCGCGTCGGCCTTCGGCGCGCTTGCCGGAGGCGCGTCGCTCGTCGGCCTGGTGGGCACCCGTGATGGTCGGACGTTCGTGGAGCGCGCGGAGCTCCTCCGCGAGGCTCACCCGGACCTCGTCGTCGCGCTCGCGCCCGATCGCCGCGACGTCGACGGCGTCGCGGAGCTCGCCGAGGCCCTGCACTTCGGCTGCGCGCATCAGCATCCGCTCCCGCACATCCTGGTCGCCGGGGACGTGCGCGCTCGCGACCGCATCGCGGCGTCGTGCCCCGCGAACCCGATCGAGTCGCTGCCCGACGTGCGCACGGCCGCCGGGCGCGAAGCGCTGGTGGCGCGGCTCCGCGCGGTGCGCCGCCGGGCGCAGGGCGACGTCGTGCTGCGTGATGAGGCGCTCGAGGCCGCCGCGCGCGCGATGGCCGCGGATGCCAAGGCCGATGTCGTCGTTCTCGACGTGACCGGCGGCGCGACGTCGGTGATCCATGCGCGGCTGGACGGTGCGGTGTTGGGCGTTCACGAGCGTCTCGGAGTCGGCGCGGCGGCAGACCGCCTCGTCGCGCGTGCGGGGCTCGATCGCGTTCGGCGCTGGATCCCGCGCGCGGTCGAGGCGCCCGCGCTCCTCGAGCGCGTCTTCAACCGTGCGCGCTGGCCCGATGCCATACCCGCCTCGGTGCTCGCCCTCTCGCTCGAGATGGCGCTCGCGCGCGAGGCGATCGCGCATGCTCTCTCCGATGCGGAGCGCGCCGGTGTCCCACTGGAGGGAGCATTCGCCGCGCCGCTCGTCGTGCTGACCGGGCGGCTCGCGCAGCTGCCGCGCGCGGCGCAGTCGCTGCTCGTCGCGATTGATGCCTTCGGAGCGACCGGGGCGACGCTCGTTTCGCGTGCACCTGGAGACGCGCTCATCGCAGCCGGTGCGCTCGCCGCTCGCGGCAGAGCCGTGAAGCTACCGACCATCGACGCGATCGCGATCGTTGCCGAGATGTGGCCACCGCGATCGGCCATCGTCCGCGTAAAGGATGCGAGCGGCGTCGTCGAAGAGCGTGTCTCGCGTGGCTCGTTCCTCCTCGTTCCGACACACGGCGTGGTGGAGATCGTCCTGCCCGGCACGACCGTGCGCCCGCGTGCGGAGCATCTGGAGCTGGGCGTCGTCATCGACGCCCGCGGCCGTCCGCTCGCAATTCCGCCTCGCGACGCGGAGCGGATCCCGACGCTCGCACGCTGGCACGCCGCGCTCGACGTCTTACCGACGGAGACGCGCTGATGCCGTGGCGGTACTGGCGGTGGTCGGCCGAGCACCCACTGCCCCTCGGCGCGAGCGAGCGCGCCGCGGAGGGACAGGAGGTCCACGCCGGTGACGTCATCGCGGCGGGTACGACGTATGGCACGCCGGTGCGCGTGGCGGGCGCGCGCCGGATCGGCGTCGCCCCGGACGACCTCGGCCGTGTCATGCGCGTACCCATTGGCGGAGAGGTCGAGCGGCGAACGATCATCGCTCGCACCGGCCGCCGTTTCGCGCGTGCCGTCTCGTCTCCGATCGCGGGACGCGTCATCCATCAGCGCGCCGACGGCGATCTCTACGTCGCGCCGATCGTCGGTCGGTGGGTCGTGCGATCCACGCTCGACGGCGAGGTCACACGGAGCGACGATGCGTGCGTCACGGTCGAGGGGTCGGCGTGGGCCCTCCAGGGCGTCGCGGCGTACGGCCCCGACGCCGTCGGCGAGATCGCGCTCGGCGTGGAGACGCCGGTCGACGAGCTGCAGCCATCACGAATCGATGTACGCATGCGCGACCGCATCCTTATCGGCGGCGCGCGCGCGACGGCCGAATCCATCACACGCGCGCATGCGTGCGGCGTCGCCGCGGTCGTCGCGGGCGCGGCACCCGCCGGCGGCCTGCGCGTGGTCTACGGCGACGATGCGACGGCATCGGGCGCGACCACCGGCACGGAGGCACCGACCGTCCTCTGCCTCATCGGATTCGGTACCGCCCCGCTCCCGCGCGAGGTCTTCGCGCCGCTCGTGTCACTGGTCCACGCCCGCGCGACGGTGCACACCGCGTCCGCGCGACTCTTCGTCTTCGCGCCCGAGAACGCGGGCGATTTCGCGCAGAGCGCGCCCTCGCTGGCGCTCTCCGACGACTGGCTCGGAGCTCGTCCGATGGACGAGCATCTGTCGCTCGCCGGCATGACACGCTTCGCGAGCGAGGTAGAGGCGGAGGCCTTCGCGACGGACGAGGGGCCGGTCCCGGTCGCGAACGTCCTCGCGTTCGACGCACCGCGCACACCCCGGTCCTAGTCTTCCGGCGTGGGGAGAAAACGGAGGCGCGAGCGGCGCGCCGACCGCGGGGCGAACGCGTCCGCCGAGCCGAAACGCGTCGTCAAGGCCGAGGAGCGTCGGCGCGCGAAGTACGCCGACGACCGTAAACGACTCGAACGGCGGCGGACGGTCATCGGTCTGCTCGCCCTGATCCCGCTGGCGGCGTGGGCGCTGCAGCTTCCGTTCGGACCGCTCGACTTCATCGGCATCCCACCACGCGATGGCTGGCTCCTGATCTGGGCCGCTCTGTTCGGCTCATTTCTCGGGCTTACCATTCGCCTCGTTCTTGAGCGCCGCAGATTCGAGCGCGCAGCGGCGAATGAGCGTCCCGCATAGCGAGGCGCCGGTCGTGGAACTGGTGAGCCATTCGTCTCTCCATACGGAGCGCGTCGGCGAGCGTCTCGCGCGCCTCGCCCGCCCCGGCGATGTCATCGCGCTCTGGGGCGAGCTCGGAGCCGGGAAGACCGTCCTCGCGAAAGGCATCGCGACCGGCCTCGGCCTCGACGCATCGGAGATCTCGAGTCCGACCTTCGTGATCCTGCACGAGCACTTCGGCGGACGACTGCCGCTCTTCCATCTCGACCTCTATCGCCTCGAGGGCCATAAAGACCTCGGCACGATCGGGTGGGAGGAGACGCTCGACGCCGGCGGGATGACGGTCATCGAGTGGCCGGATCGCATCGGCGCGGGCCTCCCGGCCGATCGCCTCGACGTGCACCTCGAACACATCGCCGACACGAAGCGGTCCGTCGCCCTGCGCGCGACGGGTCCGCGCTCGGCCGAGCTCCTGGAGGGTTTCCGTGACTCTCTTGGCGCTTGACACCTCGACGGAGTGGGCGTCGGTCGCGCTGTACGACGGGCGCGATGTCCTCGCGGAGGAGACCTGGCACGCTCAGCGCCGTCACGGCGACGAGCTCTTCCCGACGATCGAGCGTCTGCTGGCGCGCACGCGCATCACGCTCGCCTCGATCGACAAGGTCGCCGTCGCCACCGGACCCGGCTCGTTCACCGGGCTGCGCGTCGCGATCGCCGCGGCGCAGGGCATCGCGCGCGGCGCGGGCGCGGCGATGGTCGGCGTCTCGACGCTCGACGTTCTCGCGTATCCGCACGCCGCGTCGAAGCAGCGGACGTGCCCGCTGCTGCCCGCGGGGCGCACCGAGTTCTACGCCGCGTTCTACCAGGAGCGGAATCGCAAGTGGCAGCGGCGCTCGCCGTTCATCGTCGCCACGCTGCCGGAGCTCTGCCGGCAGATCGGCGATCACACGCTCTTCGTCGGGGAGATCGATGCCGAAGCGGAGCAGACGCTCCGGGATCTCCTCGGCCCGAAGGCGCTCTTCGCGTCACCCGCGTCGCGGATGCGCCGCGCAGGCTACCTGGCCGAGCTCGGCTGGCGGGCGCTCGAGACGAGTCCCCAGACCGGCCTCAGCGAGATCGAGCCGATCTACGTGAAGCAGCCGTCCATCCGCACATCCTTTCACCAGCCCTTCGCCCCGCCGCCCACCGATGACCTCGCTCTGGGCCTGCCCAAGCGACACTAGAGGGAGAGATGGTCGCAACCTTTCCCATCGTCATCGAGGACATGACGCCCGACGACATCCCGGCGGTGCAGGAGGTCGAGCGCACGTCGTTCCCGGTCCCGTGGCCGGCGAACGCGTTCAAGCACGAGCTGACGCAGAACAAGAACGCGCACTACATCGTCGCGCGCGAGGGCGAGCGGATCATCGCCTACGCCGGCCTGTGGCTCGCGCTCGATGAGGCGCACATCACGACCTTCGCGGTCATCCCGGAGCGGCGGCGTCGGAAGATCGGCGAGCGGATGCTGGTGCACCTCTTCGACATGGCGACCGACCTCAAGGCCGAGTGGCTCACGCTCGAGGTGCGCGCGTCGAACTTCCCGGCGCAGCGCCTCTATGAGAAGTACGGCTTCCACGCGGCCGGTATCCGTCGCCGGTATTACAGCGACAACAACGAGGACGCGATCATCATGTGGACCGAGCGCCTCCGCGACCGCGCGGTGCGCGATCGGCTCGCGAAGCTCCGCGCCGAACTAGAAGAGGACTAGTTGCGCATCCTTGCGATCGAGACATCGTGCGACGAGACGGGCGTCGCGGTCGTCGACGACGGCCGGCACATCATCTCGAATATCGTCGCGTCGCAGCTCGCGCATCAGGACACTGGCGGCATCGTCCCCGAGGTCGCCGCGCGCGAGCACCTGCGAGCTCTCGACGGGATCACCCGGCGGGCGCTGAACGAAGCCGGCGTCGAGCTGCGCGCCGTCGATGCGGTGGCCGCGACGGTCGGGCCGGGCCTGGTGGGCTGCCTCCTGGTCGGCGCGAACTATGGCCGCGGACTCGCGCTCGCCGCTGGCCTGCCTTTCATCGGCGTCAATCACCTCGAGGGTCACGTCTACGCGAACTGGCTCTACGACGGCGACACGCCGACGCCCGAGCCCGAGATCCCGGCGGTCGTGCTCATCGTGAGCGGCGCGCACAGCGATCTCGTGCTCATGGAAGGCCACCGCCGCTTCCGCCCGCTCGGACGCACGATCGACGACGCCGCGGGCGAGGCCTTCGACAAGGTCGCGCGCCTTCTGGGCCTCGGCTTTCCCGGCGGACCGGCCGTCGAGCGCGTCGCGCGCGAGGGCGACCCGAACGCGTTCCCGCTGCCACGCGCCGCGCTCGCCGGCTACGACTTCTCGTTCTCCGGTCTCAAGACCGCGGTCCTCCGGCTGGTGCGGGCGCTCGAAGCGAAGGGTGAGGTGCCGGTGGCCGACGTCGCGGCGTCGTTCCAGAAGGCGATCACCGAGATCCTCGCGGAGAAGGCGGCGCGTGCCGCCGCGGAGCACGCGGTCGAGACGGTCCTCCTCGGCGGCGGCGTGGCCGCGAACCTCGCGCTGCGCGCCGAGATCCAGAAGCGCATCGGGCATCCCCTGCGCGTGCCGCCGCCGCGCCTCTGCACGGACAACGGCGCGATGATCGGTGCAGCGGCGTTCTTCGTCCTGCGCGATCGCGGCACAGCGGTCCCCGTGACCGTGCGCAGCGACATGAAGCTCGCGTGACCAAGCTCGAGGAGGCCGTTCAGGCGGCGCGCGTCGCGTCGACGTCGCCACCGAACCCGGCGCACGCGCGCGACGCGGTGCTCGCGATCCTCGCCGCGGCCGCCGAGGACGAGCGCGTGCGCGCAAATCTCGGCGACGTGCCCGCCGGTCGCGCGCTGCTGCGCTTCACCGACACGCAGGAGGCGATCGAGTTCCAAGCCGGCGACGGCCACCTTCACGCCGAGGCCGCCGACATCAAGGGCAAGGGTCCGAAGGTGGACGCGACCAGCGCGACCTGGCTCGGCCTCGTCGCGGGAACACTCAAGCCGTGGCTCGCGTTTACGCGTGGGATGGTCGTGGCGCGCGCGGGTCTCACCGAGCTGCGCTGGCTGCAGCAGGTCGCGGAGCGATTGCAAAAGGCCTATGAGCGCTAGCAGGCGATGCGCGAGATAGAGCTGGTCCTTCTCCTTCTCGTCCTGGTGACCGCGCTGACGCTCGTCGCGCGGCGCTTCACGCTCCCGTACCCGATCGTCATGGTGCTGGGCGGTCTCCTCCTGAGCCAGATCCCCGCTCTTCCCGCATTCGAGCTCCCACCCGAGCTGGTCTTCTTCGTTTTCCTGCCGCCGCTGCTCTTCGCCGGTGGCTACTTCACGTCGCTGCGCGACTTCAAAGCGAACCTGCGACCGATCTTCCTGCTCGCGTTCGGCCTGGTGATCTTCACCGCGGCGGTGGTCGCCGTCGTCGCGCACATGTTTGTGCCGTCGCTCGGCTGGGCCGGCGCGTTCGCCCTCGGAGCCATCGTGTCGCCGCCGGATGCGGTCGCGGCGACCGCGATCTTCCAGCGGATGGGCGTGCCGCGCCGGATCGTGACGATCCTGGAGGGCGAGAGCCTCGTGAACGACGCGACCGCGCTGGTGATCTATCGCTTCGCCGTCGCCGCGGCCGCCGCGGGCACCTTCTCGCTGCTCGATGCGGGCGCGTCGTTCGTCGTCGTCCTCATCGGCGGCCTCGCGGTCGGCGTCATCGTCGGTCGCGCAGGCGCGTGGCTCCTCGCGCGCATCCGCGACACGGCGATCGCGGTCATGGTCACGCTACTGGCGCCGTTCGCGGCGTACCTGTCCGCCGAATCGGTCGGCGTGTCCGGCGTCCTCGCCACGGTCGTCGGCGGCCTGTTCGCGCGGAGCTGGCTGCGCCAGTCTTCCTCGGACACGCGCGTCGTCGCGTTTTCGGCGTGGCAGATGGTGCTGTTCCTCCTTAACGGACTCGTGTTCATGCTGATCGGACTGCAGCTGCCGAGCGTCATCCGGGGGGTCAGCGCGGATCCCGCGCCGGTCGCCGCGATCACCGCGGCCATCGCGGTCACCGTCGTCGTCTCGCGTTTCGTGTGGGTCTACCCGACGACGTACCTAACGCGGCTCATACCGGCCGTGAAGCGCGTCGACCCGAATCCGCCGTGGCAGGCGGTCTTCGTCGTCTCGTGGTCGGGCCTTCGCGGCGTCGTGTCGCTCGCGGCCGCGCTCGCACTGCCCGTCGACTTTCCAGAACGGAATCTCATTCTGTTCCTCGTCTTCGCGATCATCCTCGTGACGCTCGTCGGCCAGGGACTGACACTCCCTCTCGTCATCAAGAAGCTCGGTGTCGTGTCGACGGAAGACGGGTCACACGACGAGGTGCACGCGCGCGGCTTGACGACCGAGGCCGCGCTCGCGCGGCTCGAGGATCTCCGCACCCGGTGGCCCGGACACATCGAGCTCATCGATCAGCTGCGCGATCGGTACGCGCATCGCGCACGGCACGACGAGCAGCACCACGAGGACGGCGATGCCGCGGAGCAGGAGATGCTCGAGCATGGCCTGATCCGCCGCGAGGTGATCGACGCGGAGCGCCAGGCCGCGATCGGCCTGCACGAGCGCGGCGTGATCACCGATGAGGTGCTCCGGCGTATCGAGCGCGATCTCGACCTCGAAGACCTACGAATGGAGGCATGAGCTCTCTGGAGCGCCGGGGACGGCCTTCGGGCCGAACGACTTCGATCTAGTGGCGTGGGGGAAGATCTACGCGTCGGAGGCTGATGCCACCCGTATCTCCTAGAGTTGCCTCATGCGCGAAGCTGCCGCCGCACCGCGACCTGACGACACCGGCGCGCCGGACGAGCAGAAGAAGGTCCACCGCACCGAAACGAAGACGCGCACGACCGCCGAGGCGAAGCGCGAGGGCCCGACCCTCGACACGATCAAGGCCGACCCACGCGTCAAGACGTACATCCGCTCGGCGAACCAGCAGACCGGCGCGATCGGCTACACCGAGCACGGCGAGCGGCACGCGAACACGTCGGCCGACGGCGCGCGCTTCATCCTGAAGTCCCTCGGCCACGACGCGCGACGCTGCGAGGTCGCCGCCGTCGCAGCGTACCTGCACGACATCGGCAATGTCATCACGCGCGAGAGCCACGGGCAGACCGGCGCGATCCTCTCCGAAGCCATCCTCGTCGACAACGGCTTCGAGCTGGAGGAAGTCGCGACGATCATGGGCGCGATCGCGAACCACGAGGAGTCCGAGGGCGGCCTGCCCGTGAGCGCGGTGTCGGCGGCGGTGATCATCGCCGACAAGAGCGACGTGCACCGCAGCCGCGTGCGCAACCCCAAGACCACGTCGTTCGACATCCACGATCGCGTGAACTACGCGGCGACGTCATCCGAGGTGAAGGTGAGCCGCAAGGAGAAGCTGATCACCCTCGAGCTGACCATCGACACCGAGGTCGCGCCGCTCATGGAGTACTTCGAGATCTTCCTCTCGCGGATGATGCTGTCGCGGCGCGCGGCGGAGTTCCTTCACTGCAGCTTCGCCCTCGTCATCAACGGCACCCGCCTGTTGTGAGCCGATGCCCGCCGCCCGATCACGTCGTCCGACCAGGGTCCGTACGGCCACCGCCGCGGGCGGCGTGGTGATGCGCGGCGTCGGCGACGACGCGGAGGTCGTGCTCGCGGGCCGCACCAGCGACGGCACCTGGGTCGTCCCCAAGGGGACGCCCGACCACGGCGAGTCGATCGAGGCGACGGCGCTCCGCGAGGTCCGCGAGGAGACCGGTCTGGACGTCGAGATCGTCGCGCCGGTCGGCGTCATCGACTACTGGTTCGCTGTTCCTGGCGAGCGCGTGCACAAGTTCGTCCACTTCTTCCTGATGCGCGCCGTCGGCGGCGACCTGTCGCGGCACGATCAGGAGTACGACGACGTCCGCTGGGTCCCGGCCCGCGATGCGCGCCGGATGCTCTCCTTCGAGACCTACCGCGAGATCCTCGACCGCGCGATCGAGACCGCGCGCGCGGCGGCATGACGACCGACGCGGCACTCCGGCGGACTCCGCTGTACGAAGAGCACCGCGCGCTGGGCGCGCGCATGGTGCCGTTCGCGGGATACCAGATGCCGATCCAGTACACGGGAATCGTCGCCGAGCACCGTTCGGTGCGTGAGGGTGCCGGTCTCTTCGATCTCTCGCACATGGGCGAGTTCCACTTCGACGGTCCGTCGGCGCGCGTGGCGGTCGACCGCCTCGTCTCGAGCGACATCGCCGGCCTCGAGCCGGGGCAGGCGCGCTACGGCCTTCTCTGCAACGAGGGCGGCACGATCGTCGACGACGTCATCGTCTATCGCACCGGCGCGGATCACTACCTCATGGTCGTGAACGCCGCGAACGTCGAGAAGGACGAAGCGCATGTGCGGCGTCACCTGCCGAAGGACGTCGGCTTCGCGGACCGGTCCGCCGATACCGCGCTCATCGCGATCCAAGGACCGCGCGCCGCCGACATCATCGTGAAGCTCGCGGGTGGAAGCGTCGCGGCTCTGCCGCCGTTCGGCGTGAAGGCGGCGCGCGCCGCCGGCGCGGAGGCGACCGTCGCGCGCACCGGTTACACGGGCGAGGACGGCTTCGAGGTCTTCGTCGCGAACGCCGATGCGGTCCGGGTCTGGCAGGCGCTCCTCGTCGCAGGGCGCGGCGATGCGCTGGTCCCGGTCGGACTTGGCGCGCGCGACACGCTGCGGCTCGAGGCGCGCTTCTCGCTGTACGGGAACGACATCGACGAGACGACCGGCCCGATCGAGGCCGGCCTGGGGTGGACGTGCAAGCTCGACAAGGAGTTCGTGGGCCGCGAGGCGGTCGCGAAGCAAAAGGCCGACGGACCGAAGCGGCGGATCGCCGGCCTCGTCGTCGACGGCGGCGTCGCGCGCCACGGCCACGACGTCACGTCCGAGGGCCGGGCCGTAGGAAAGGTCACGAGCGGCACCTACGGGCCGACCGTCGCCCAGAACATCGCCCTGGCGTACGTGCCGACGGAGCTCTCCAAGGTCGGCACAGCGCTGGCAGTGCGCATCCGCGACAAGGACGTTCCCGCTACGGTAGTGAAGACTCCCTTTTACCGGAGAGCCACGTAAAGTGGCTCTCCACGTATGAGAGGCCACGAAGTGGCATCTTCCTATAAGAGGGCCAGCTAGGAGGCACTGTGAGTACCGTTCCCGACGACCTGCGCTATTCGAAGGAGCACGAATGGGTGCGCCTCGAAGGTGACACGGCCACGATCGGCATCACGCACTTCGCGCAGGAGCAGCTCGGTGACGTCGTCTTCGTCGAGCTGCCGGAGAAGAACGCCAGCGTCCGCCAGTTCGCGAGCCTGGGCGTCGTCGAGTCGGTGAAGGCCGCGTCTGACATCTACAGCCCGATCTCGGGCGAGGTCGTCGAGCGCAACGTCAAGGTCATCGAGAAGCCCGAGCTCGTGAACAGGTCGCCGTACGAGCAGGGCTGGATGGTGAAGGTCAAGCTCGCCGACAAGGGCGAGCTGAACAAGCTGCTCTCCGCGCAGGACTACCGTGCGCACATCGGCGAGACGGCCGGCGCCGGCGGGGACTGAATGGGGAACAACCCCTACTCGCCGCACACCGAGGCCGACCGCGCCGCGATGCTCCAGAAGATCGGCGTGCGCGACATCGACGAGCTGCTCGGCGCGATCCCGAAAGACGCGCGTCACCCCAAGCTCGACGTCGCGCCGGGCATGTCCGAGATGGAGGTGCAGGCGCATCTCGAGCAGCTCGCCGCGCTGAACAAGAACGCGGGCTCGGGGCCCTTCTTCATCGGCGGCGCGATCCAGCGGCGCTACATCCCCGCGGCCGTCCCGGTGCTTGCGCTGCGCGGCGAGTTCCTCACGGCGTACACGCCGTATCAGCCGGAGGTCAGCCAGGGGACGCTCCAGGCGGTATGGGAGTACCAGTCCCTCATGGCCGAGCTGCTCGCGATGGACGTCGTCAACTCGTCGATGTACGACGGGGGCTCCGCCGTCGCCGAGGCCGCGTTCATGGCCGTGCGTCTCACCGGGCGCAAACGCGTCGTCGTCGCCACCGAGGTGGACTTCACCTATCGGCGCACGCTGCGCACCTACGCGCGCGGTCCGGAGCTCGAGATCGTCGAGGTGCCCAGCGCGAAGCTCGCGTCATCGGTCGAGGGCGCGGCCTGTCTCATCGTTCAGCACCCCGACGCCTTCGGGACGCTCGTCGACGTGAAGACGATCGCCGACGCGGCGCACGCCGCGGGCGCGCTCTGCGTTCAGGTGACGGAGCCACACGCCTGCGCGCTGCTCGCGCCGCCGGGGGCTCTCGGCGCCGACGTCGTCGTCGGTGAGGGACAGCCGCTCGGCATCACGATGTCGTACGGCGGCCCGCATCTCGGGATCTTCGCCTGCCGCGAGGCGCTGGTCCGCCAGATGCCGGGCCGCATCGCGGGCCAGACCCTCGACGCGAACGGCACGCGCGGCTTCGTCAACACGCTCCAGACGCGCGAGCAGCACATCCGCCGTGAGAAGGCGACGAGCAACATCTGCACGAACGAGGCGCTCGCCGCGATCACCGCGGCCGTGTATCTGTCGCTGCTCGGTCCGGAGGGCCTGCGCGCCGCCGCGCGCGCCGGCGTCGCGCGCGCACACGCGCTCGCGAAGCGTCTCGCCGCGCTACCGGGCTGCGCGATCGCGAACGACGGGCCGTTCTTCGACCGCTTCACGCTGCGCAGCGAGATCGGCGGATGGGATCTCCGCAACGCGCTGCTCGCGCGCGGGATCCAGGTCGAGGCGACCGCGTCGCATTATGTCGATGGCCGCCGTGTGGGCCGCGACGACGTGATCATCCAGTGCACCGAGCTCACGACCGACGCCGACGAAGATGCACTGGTGGATGCCATCGCGGAGCTCGCGCGGTCCGGCGAAACGGTGGCGGCGCGATGACGATCAGGACCCAGGCGATCCCCGACGTCGGCGCGAAGACGCCGGTCCCAGCGCTCGAGCCACTCGTCTTCGAGCTCGCGCGACCCGGACGGAACGGCCGGCACGTACGGTCGGGCGAGGCCGCCGACATCCCGGAGGCGTTCCGGCGCACGACGCCGCTGCGCCTGCCGGAGCTCACCGAGCCGCAGGTCGTGCGCCACTACACGCACCTCGCACAGCTGAACTACTCGGTCGATACCGGGATGTATCCGCTGGGCTCGTGCACGATGAAGTACAACCCGAAGGTGAACGATCGCGTCGCCGGGCTGTTCGCCGACGTGCATCCACGGCAGTCGTACCGCACGACGCAGGGCGTGCTCGCGCTCGCGTACGAGCTCGAGCAGATGCTCGCGAAGATCACGGGCATGGACTTCGTATCGCTTCAGCCCCAGGCCGGCGCGCAGTCGGAGTTCACCGCCCTGCTCGTGTTCAAGGCCTATCACGCCAAACGCGGCGAGGCCGCGACGCGCACCCGGATCATCGTGCCCGACTCCGCGCACGGAACGAACCCGGCGTCCGCGGCGATGTGCGGCTACCACGTGACGACCGTGAAGAGCGACGCGCGCGGCAACGTCGATCTCGACGCGCTGAAAGCGGAGCTCGGTCCAGACGTCGCGGGCTTCATGCTGACGAACCCGAACACGCTGGGCCTCTTCGAGGAGCGCGTGCGCGAAGTGTGCGACGCGGTGCACGCCGCCGGTGCCCTCGTGTACGGGGACGGCGCGAACATGAACGCCCTGCTCGGCGTCGCGCGCCCGGGCGACCTCGGGTTCGACTGCGTCCACATCAACGTCCACAAGACGTTTTCGACGCCGCATGGCGCGGGCGGCCCCGGAGCGGGTCCGCTGTGCGTGAAGGCGCACCTGCGCCCGTTCCTGCCGAAGCCGTGGATCGTGCGCGAGGCCGACGGCTCCTATCACTACGACACCGCGCGCGAGGACCGAGAGCCCGCCGGGCTGGGGGATTCGATCGGGACGATCAAGCAGCGGATCGGGAACTTCGGCGTCCTCGCGCGCGCCTACACCTATATGAAGACGCTGGGCGAGGAAGGCCTGGTCGAGACCGGCCGCGACGCGATCCTGGCCGCGAACTATCTCCTCGCGCTGCTGCGCCCGGCGTACGACGTCGCGTACGACCGGCCGCCGATGCACGAGTTCGTGCTCAGCGCCGCGAAGCAGAAGAAGCTGGGCGCGTCGGCGCTCGACATCTCCAAGGCGCTGCTCGACGAGGGCTTCCACTCGCCGACGGTGTACTTCCCGCTCATCGTGCCCGAGGCGATGATGATCGAGCCGACCGAGACCGAGCCCAAGGAGACGCTCGACGCGTTCGCCGCCGCGCTGCTGCGGATCGCCGAGCGCGTGAAGAGCGATCCGGCGTCGGTGCGCGCGGCGCCGACGAAGGCGCCGCTACGTCGCCTCGACGAGGTCGCGGCCGCGCGCAAACCTGTCCTGCGCTATCGCGTCCCCGGGGTCGCGGGGGCGGACACATGACCATCGCCGCGCCTCGCCTCGCCGTCGCGATGGTGCGCCCGCCGCAGGCGCTCGTGAACCGCGGGCTCACGGATCTGCGAGCGGAGCCCGACGAGGATTCCGAGCGCGTCGATCAAGCGCACTACGGCGAGCGCTTGACGCTGCTGACGCGCGACGGCGACTGGTTCTACGCGCAGGGGCCGGACCACTACTTCGGATGGGTGCAGGCCGATCACCTCGACGAGGTCGGCGCGCCCGAGCGCCGGATCGTCGGCGTCGTCGTGGCCGACGTGCGCTCCGCGCCGACCGACGCCGCGCCGATCATCGACCGGCTTCCGGTCGCCGCGCCCCTCGCGATCCAGGAGCGGCAGGGGGAGTGGCTGCGCATCAGCTACGACGGCTGGGTCGCCTTCCGCGACACGGTCGACATCGCGCAGCTCCCATCGCGCTTCCCGACGCCGGCCGACCTGCTGCGCACGGCGGAGTGCTTCCTCGGCGTCCCCTATCTCTGGGGCGGCACGACCGCGGATGGGATCGACTGTTCCGGCTTCACACAGCTCGTGTACCGTTTGAATGGGGTGGGCCTCGATCGCGACGCCGATCAGCAGGCGGTGGAGGGCCGAGCCGTGACCGCAGCGCGTCCGGGTGACCTGTTCTTCTTTGGGGACGAGCGCATCACGCACACCGCGATCGCGACCGGCGAGCGCGAGTTCCTCCACGCACCCCAGTCGAACAGCGTCGTGGAGCGCACCACCCTGACCGCGGCTCGAAGCGTGCGAGCGATGCGTCGGTATCTACCGGACGAGATGTGACCGAGCACGCCGCGAGACGGTCGGCGCAGGACGAGGACCGGCGCACCGATCGCGAGCTCGTCTACGCCGCGCGCGAAGGCGACATGCGCGCGTTCGATGCCCTGTTCTACCGCTACCGCGACGGGATCTTCCGCCTCGGTCTCGCGATCACGAAGGATCCCTCCGCCGCCGAGGAGATCGCGGTCGACACGTTCACGCGCGCGCACCGTGCGCTCGCACGGCTCGAACCGGAGGGGTCCCTCCGGCCCTGGCTCTACCGGGTGGCGGTCAACCTCTCGTACAACCGACGCCCACGGAAGAACGTCATCATCGGCCCGCTCGAGGAGTCCGCGAATGACACCCTCCAGAGCGAGGAGCGCTCGCCGTCGACGCTGGCGGAGCAGGCCGAGGTGCGGCGTATCGTGCTCGCGGCGGTCGACACGCTCGGTCCCAAGCACCGCATCGTCGTCGTCCTCCACTACATGAACGGCCTGAACCTCGCCGAGATCGCGCAGGTGGTGGACTGCCCGATCGGTACGGTGAAGTCGCGCCTGCACTACGCCCTGCGCCGCCTGCGAGCGCATCTTTCGGCACATCCGGAGTTCGGCATCGAACCAACGGCCGTCCTCGCGCCTAGTTCAAGACGGACGGTCGCCCCGGTCGTCGAGCCGCTCCCAGGCGAACCGCAATGAGGTCGTTCTCCATGGCATGTCGCGCCGCCGAGCAGAAGATGGCGGAGCTCTTCACCGGCGAGCTCGAGGCGCGCGAGCGCCTGGAGCTCGAGGCGCACGCCGACGGCTGCGCGCGCTGCGACGCGGCCCTGCGTGACCTCAGCACGATCTCCGTCGCGCTCGACCGCGCTTATGCCCCGCTGCGGCAGCGGGGCACCCAGCTCTCGGCCGCACGGGTGCGCCTCGCGGCGCGTGTCGAGCCGCGGCCGTCCCTGCCGTGGTGGCGGATCGGATTCGTCGGGCGGTTGTCCGAGGCGACGATGGCCCTTGGCTTCGCGGCGCTCGTCCTCGGCGGATCGCTCGACGTCGGGGTGAAGCCGGACGCGCCCTTGTCGCCCGCGTCGGCGTCGACGCCGTCGATCATCAAGGACTACATGCGGACGCAGCCGCCGTACGAGGAGACCACCTATTTCCGTTGGCTCCGCCTTCAGCCGCGCCTGATCGTCAGCATCTCGGCGCCCATCGTCGTGCGCTATCCCGCCGGCGGTCGGTTCGACCTCGAGCCGCTCGCCACCGAAGACGACTGGCTCAGCCCCGGGGCTACCCGCTAACCGGAGCCATCCGCCACGGCGTCCCGCCGCGCCCACGCCGTCCTCTTTTCGATCCTGGCCGCGCTGACGCCGCTGGTCGCCGCGTGCGCGCCGACCGCGCCGGCGCGCCGTGACGTCGTGGTCGGTATCGCCGGCGAGCCGCGCGCGATCCTCAGCGACGAGCCGAGCGCGCAGATGCTGCAAGGGGTCGTGACCGAGTCGCTCGTTCGCCGTGATCCCGACGGCGGCTTCGTCGCTCGCCTCGCGACCGACGTCCCGACGATCGCGAACGGCGGCGCGCGTATCGTGACCGATTCCGCCACGCCCGAGGGACGCCTCGTCGCGACGTTCGTGCTGCGGGACAACGCGCGCTGGCAGGACGGCGAGATGATCACCGCGGACGATGTCCGCCTGGCCTTCGACGACGATATCGCCGCGCCGCCGTCCGCGGCGCGTCGCTGGATGGCCGACCGGGTCGCGCGGGTGGAGCGTGTCGACGATCGGACGATCCGTTTCACGTACCGCGCCGGCGAGCGCTGGGAGCTCTATCCGCTCGTCGCGCGCGTGCTGCCGGCGCACGTCCTGGCCAACGCGTCGGCCGAGAAGCGCGCGCAGTACCAGCGCGAGCCGATGCATGCCGGGCCGTTCGCCGTCGCCGCCTGGATCCCGGGATTCGGTGTGACGCTGAGCGCGTTCCCGCGCTACGTCGGCGGCGCGCCCGCGCTCGGTCGGATCGAGGTCCGGTTCTACGCCGACCGCGGTGCCGTCGTCGATGCGCTGCGACGCGGCGAGGTTGACGTCGCCGGAGCGCCGGCGGTCGAGGCCGACCTCGCGCGCACGCTGGACCGTTTCGCCGATGGGCCCCGCCTTCAGGCTCTGTACAAGGCCGCCAACGCGATCGAGATGCTGCGCTTCGGCACCAAAGGGACGTCGTTCACCGATCTCCGCGTGCGGCAGGCCGTGGAGCTCGCGGTCGATCGCCGCGCGCTGGTCGAGGCGATATTCGCGGGCCGCGCACGCGTCCCGCGCTCGTATCTCGTCCCGCCGCTGTGGGCCGCGACGGAGCCCCTCGACGCGCCGCGGCTCGATCGCGAGGGCGCGCGCGCGTTGCTTGCCGCCGCCGGCTTCCGCCCCGGGCGGCTTGGCATCCTCGAGCGCGGCGCGGAGCGCATGACCGTGACGCTCCAGGTCGCGACCGGTTCGCAGGCGCGCATCGACGCGGGTCGGCGCCTGGCCGGCGATCTCGCCACCGTCGGCATCGCCGCCAGCGTTCTCGAGCGTGCGCCCGCGGACGTTCTCGACACGGTGGCGCGTGGCGACTTCGATCTCGCCCTGGTGCCGGAGCGCACCGATGATCCACAGCTCGCATCGGACCGTTACCGGGGTCTCGCCGGAGCCTGGTTCGACGTGCTGCTGACGGCCGCGGCGTCGGCGCCGGAACGCACCGACAAACGTGCGCTATACGCGGAGCTCCAGCGGCTCTGGGCGGAGTCACTGCCCGGCGTGCCGCTCTATCAGGAGCTCCTCGTCGATGTCGCGCCGCGCAACCTCGAGGGCATCCAGCCGTCTCCCAACGGCGATCCGCTCACATGGAACGCGCGCGAATGGCGCTTCGTCTCCGCCGCGAACTGAACCCCGCCGCAGGCCGTGCGGTAATGGCGCCTAGATGGGGTCCGTATGTCCGATTGCGCGCCGTTTGTTGTTTGACGCGCTGAGGGAACGGGTCCCAGAATGGCCACGTCTGCTCGCATGTCCGGCCGCCAGGTCTGCGTGCGGGTACCCATGGCACAACAGGAGGAGGAGCGCATGACCAAACGCCGCACCGGTATCTGGTCCGTCCTCGCGCTGCTCGCGATCGCGTCGCTGGTCGTCGGCGCGTGCTCGCAAGCACCGACCGGACAAGCCACAACTGGCGGCACCGCCCAAGGTCAAGCCGACCCGACTGCCACGCTGACCCTGAACATGGGCAGCGAGCCGGACACGATCGACCCGCAGAAGTCGTCGTTCGTGAACGAGATCGCGCAGGCCTCGTTCGTCTTCGAAGGCCTCATGACCTTCGACACCAAGACGAGCAAGCCCGTCCCCGCGGCGGCCGCCGCGGCACCGAAGGTCTCGTCTGACGGTCTGAAGTACACCTACACGCTGAAGGACGGTCTCAAGTACTCCGACGGTCAGCCGCTGACCGCGAAGAACTTCGAATACGCCTTCCTGCGCGGCTGCGACCCGGCGGCCGCTGGCGACTACGCCTTCGTCTTCTACATCATCGTCGGCTGCGAGTCCTACAACGGGATGGACACGAAGAAGGCGACGCCGGCGGAGCTGACCGCTGCGCGCGCGAAGGTCGGAGTCAAGGCGACGAGCGACAAGGACATCGAGTTCACGCTCACCGACCCGGCTCCGTACTTCGTCCCGATCACCGCCCTGTGGCAGGGCTGGCCGGTCCGCGAGTCGGACGTCACCAAAGGTGGCGACAAATGGACCGAGCCCGCGACCTACATCGGCAACGGCCCCTACAAGCTTGCCGAGTGGAAGCACAACGAGAAGATGGTCTACGAGCGGAACGACAACTACCGCAAGAAGATGCAGATCAAGACCATCAACAAGGTCATGATCAATGAGTCCGCCGTTGCGTTCGCGGCATACCGCAACAACGAGCTGGACATCACAGGCGTCGGCCCGACCGACCTGCGCACCGTTGAGGGCGACGCAGAGCTCAAGGCTCAGGTCCTCGACGTCGGCGGATCGTGCACCTTCTACTACGGATTCAACGTCCGTCGTCCACCCTTCAACGACCCGAACATCCGCATGGCGTTCTCGAAGTCGTTCGACCGCACCGCGTTCGTGAAGGACGTCCAGCAGGGCATCGGCAAGGCCGCCGACGGCGGCTTCATCCCGCCGGGTTTCCCTGGCTACGACAACTCGGACCAGGAGCAGAAGTACGACGTCGCCGCGGCGAAGGCGCTCCTTGACAAGGCGAGCCCGGAATCGAAGGCGGGCCTCACCGGCCTCAAGTACACCTTCTCCTCCACCGCGACCAACAAGGCTCGCGCCGAATGGGCGCAGGGCCAGTGGAAGACCAACCTCGGCGTGACGGTCGAGCTCGACCCCGTGCAGAGCACGGCCTACACCGCGCTCTTCAAGAAGGGCCAGGACTCACCGCAGCTGTTCTTCCTCGGCTGGTGCGCGGACTTCCCGGACCAGCAGAACTGGCACTCGACCGTGTGGGCCACCGGCGGCGTGAGCGCCGCGCGGACCGGCTACTCGAGCAAGTCGTTCGACGACCTCACCAAGGCCGGCGACAAGGAACCCGACGCAGCCAAGCGCGACACGACCTACAACAACGCAGGGAAGCAGCTCAGCAAAGACGCTCCCGCGGCGTGGATCTTCTACGACCAGAGCAAGTACCTGATCAAGCCGTGGCTGAAGGGCATCACCGCGAACCCGATCGACTACGGCATCCCCGGGTTCTTCTCGTTCGAGCAGATCTTCATCGCGAAGCACTAAGCCTCGCTGACGAGCGAACGAAGAGGGCCGGCCGTGAGGCCGGCCCTCTTTCATGCCCTTAGGAGCGTGCGCGGGCGGCGACGTTCATCGCCGCTAACCGGTCGACGTGCGGCGGCGGGCGCCTCCGGAGCGAAGTCGAGACCGCGGGATCACGGACGGACTCGCAGCGTGAATGGAGCGGGCCCGTTTGAGCGGAGACGCCCGCCGCCGCACGTCGCTGATAGAAAGGATGAACGCGAGCGGACTGTGTCGCGGTATACACTTCGAAAACGGTGCTGAAATACACGATCCGGCGCCTCCTTTTGATGATCCCGACGCTGTTTTTCGTCGCGCTCATCACTTTCGCGCTCGCCAAGGCGGCCCCCGGATCGCCGTTCGATCGCAATCCGGACAAGCCTCCGCGGCAGGAGACGATCGACCGCTGGAACCGCTTCTACGGTCTCGACAAACCCGTGCACGAGCAATTCATCCTGTACATGACCAACGTCTTGAAGCTCGACTTCGGCATCAGCGTCGTTCGTCAGCGCCCGGTCTCCGACATCATCGGCCAGGGCTTCCCGGTCACGGCACAGCTCGGCATCCAAGCCCTGTTCCTCGCCCTCGCGGTCGCTCTTCCTTTGGGCGTCATCAGCGCGCTCAGACAGAACACGCTGGTCGACTACGGGAGTCTGTTCTTCGCCACCGTCGGGACGACCATACCGTCGTTCGTGATGGCGATCTTCTTCATCTACATATTCGCTTTGGGCCTGAAGCTGTTTCCTGTCACGGGGTGGGGCACGCCGCAGCACATGGTGATGCCGACGGTGATCCTCGCGTTGGGCGCGGCCGCGTTCCTCGCGCGCATCACCCGCGCGTCGATGCTGGAGGCGATCCGCCAGGACTACGTACGCACGGCGCGCAGCAAGGGCCTGCGCGAGCAGGTCGTCATCGTCGGTCACGTGCTGAAGAACGCGATGATCCCGGTCGCGACCGTCGTCGGCCCGGCGGCCGCGGGTCTGATCACCGGCTCGTTCATCATCGAGACGTTCTTCTCGGTTCCGGGTATCGGTCGGGAATACGTGCGCAGCATCCTCGCGCTCGACTACCCGGTGATCATGGCGACGACTCTCCTGTACGCGTTCTTCATCGTCGTCGCGAACCTCTCGGTGGACCTCGTCTACGGGATGCTGGACCCACGCATCAAGGTCGCGAAATAGTGGCGACCGCCAGCACCACCCAGGAGCGTGCCGCCGAGCTCAACGTCCTCGCGCGCAAGCAGCGCTCGCTGTGGGGCGACGCGCTTTATCGGCTCATGCGGAACAAGGCCGCGGTCGCCGGCCTCATCGTCATCGCCTCGGCCTTCCTCATCGCGATCTTGGCACCGTTCCTCGCGCCGTACAGCCCGATCCAGATCCCGCAGAACCCGGCCAGCCAGATGGAGCCTCTGTGGACCGGTTCGAAGTACACGGACCCGCGCTACCTGCTGGGCACCGACTTCCTGGGACGCGACATCGTGAGCCGGCTCATCTTCGCCTCGCGGGTCAGCATGGTCGTCGGCTTCGTCCCGACGGCGATCGTGTTCGGTCTCGGCGTCACGGTCGGGATGACCGCGGGCTTCTTCGGAGGTTGGCTCGATCAGGTCCTGATGCGCTTCACGGACATCATCTACGCCTTCCCGGACTTCCTGTTCCTCCTGATCATCGTGGCCTCGTTCCGCAACAGCCCGTTCGGCAAGGTCCTGGACGGCCTGATGCTGATCTTCGTGGCCATCGCGATCGTCGGCTGGGTCGGGGTCGCGCGACTCACGCGCGGTCAGGTGCTCGCGCTCAAGGAGCGTGAGTTCGTCGAAGCGGCTCGCTCTGTAGGCGCCACTCCGCGCAGGATCATGACCAAGCACCTGCTGCCGAACGCCCTGGCGCCCCTCATCGTGACCGCCGCCTTCGCCGTCCCGAGCGCCATCCTCGGCGAGGCGACGCTGTCGTTCCTCGGCGTGGGGATCATCCCGCCGACGCCGTCGTGGGGTCAGATGATCAACGAGGGCTTCCCGCTCTTCTCGGCGAACCCGTGGGCCGTGCTTCTGCCGGCGATCTGCATCTCTGTCGTGATGCTCTCGTTCACGTTCGTGGGTGACGGCCTGCGCGACGCCCTGGACCCACGGATGAAGACCTAGGCTAGACTCCGCCGACGTTGGCCGACCTTCTCGAGGTCACAGACCTCCACACCCAGTTCTTCACGCGTGATGGCGTCGTTCGCGCGGTCGACGGAGTCACGTTCCAGGTCGCCGCGGGCGAGACGCTCGGCATCGTGGGCGAGTCCGGCTGCGGGAAGTCCGTGACCGCGCTCTCGCTCATGCGCCTGATCCCGCAGCCGCCGGGCAAGATCGTCAAAGGCTCGATCATGTTCGACGGCCAGGACGTCCTGAAGATGGACGACGACGATGTTCGCGGCATCCGCGGGAACAACATCGCGATGATCTTCCAGGACCCGATGACGAGCCTCAACCCGGTCCTCACCATCAGCCGGCAGATCTCCGAGGCGCTCGAGCTTCACCTCAAGATGGACAAGAGCGAGGCCCGCAAGCGCACGATCGAGCTGCTCGAGCTCGTCAACATCCCGAGCGCGAAGAAGCGCGTCGACGACTACCCGCACCAGTTCTCCGGCGGCATGCGCCAGCGCGTGATGATCGCGATGGCGCTGTCGTGCAATCCGAAGCTGATCCTCGCCGACGAGCCGACGACCGCTCTCGACGTGACCATTCAAGCGCAGATCCTCGACCTGCTGAAGAACCTGGCCCGTGAGTTCCGCACCGCGTTCATCCTCATCACGCACGATCTGGGCGTCGTCGCAGGGATGACGCAGCGCATCAACGTCATGTACGCGGGGCGCATCGTCGAGAAGGCGGACACCGGCGAGCTCTTCGCGAATCCGAAGATGCCCTACACCTGGGGCCTGCTGCGCTCGATCCCACGCCTCGACGAGTCGCGCAAAGCGAAGCTCGTGCCGATCGAGGGTCTGCCGCCGGACCTCATCGCACCGCCACCGGGCTGCAAGTTCGAGCCGCGCTGCCAGTACCGCCGTGACGTCTGCAGCGAGAAGGAGCCTGAGCTCAAGCACATCCCGGGTGCAAAGGCCGACCACGAGGCGCGGTGCTGGGGTACCCAGGAGGGCGGATGGCTCGTCGACACCGACTGGCGCCGCGAGATCGGCGACACGCGCGTCATCGAGGAGATCAAACAGGAGACCGCGTCCGTCACGACGACGGAAAAGCCGGGAGAGTGACGAGATGGCCGTGACGACGAACACCGCGCCGCCGCAGGATGACTTCGTCCAGCGCAGCCGCTCGACCGCGACGGCGGACAGCGGGAAGAACCTCCTCAACGTCACGGCGCTCAAGATGCACTTCCCGCTGACGCAGGGGATCATCTTCCAGCGCCAGGTCGGCGCGGTGCGCGCGGTCGACGGCATCGACTTCTTCGTCGAGAAGGGCGAGACGCTCGGCCTCGTGGGCGAGTCCGGCTGCGGCAAGTCGACGACCGGGCGCGCGATCCTGCAGCTCTACAAGCCGACCGCCGGTTCGGTGAAGTTCGACGGCACCGAGCTCACGACGCTCGGCGGCGAGCAGATGCGGAAGATGCGCCGCCGGATGCAGATGATCTTCCAGGACCCGTACGCGTCGCTCAACCCGCGCATGACCGTCGGCAACATCATCGGCGAGCCGCTCGAGGTCCACAACCTCGCGAAGGGCCGCGCGAAGACCGAGCGCGTGCAGGAGCTCCTCAAGGTCGTCGGCCTGAACCCGTACTTCACGAACCGCTACCCGCACGAGTTCTCCGGTGGTCAGCGGCAGCGCATCGGCGTCGCCCGCGCCCTCGCCGTCGAGCCCGACTTCATCGTCGCGGACGAGCCGATCTCCGCCCTCGACGTGTCCATCCAGGCTCAGATCATCAACCTGCTCGAAGAGCTGCAGGACCGTTTCAAGCTGACGTATCTCTTCATCGCCCACGACCTTTCGGTCGTGCGGCACATCAGCGACCGCGTCGCGGTCATGTACCTCGGGAAGATCGTCGAGCTCGCGGATCGCATCGACCTGTACGAGCGTCCGCTCCACCCGTACAGCCAGGCGCTGCTGTCGGCCGTCCCGATCCCCGACCCATCGGTCGAGCAGAAGCGCAAGCGGATCATCCTGACCGGTGACGTGCCCTCGCCGGTGAACCCGCCGTCGGGCTGCCGATTCCATACACGATGTTGGAAGGCGCAGCAGATCTGCTCCGAGGTGGACCCGGAGTTCATCGAGCACGCGCCTCGCCACTGGGCGGCCTGCCACTTCCCTGGGGCGTAACGGACTAGGAAGCTCGTTCCCTTCTCCCTCACCGTGGCATGTCTTGATCTGGATCGAGCCATCGACGATCGACGTGCGCAGCCCGCGGTCCGCCGCGAGCTACTGGTGGCGGCTGCGCCGGCACTCCGCGGCCTGCGCCCGGGTGCCTTTTCCTATACACCGACATGCAGTGGTGGTGGCTCCAGAAGTGAACGGCGGGCGGCGCCCGCCCGTATAGACGACGGGTGGCGTAGACGGCCGCCCGGATAGACTCTGGCACCGATCACCGCGGGTAGACCAAAAGCAGCAAGAGGGGGACACATGACACCTGAAAAGCGCCCGGGACGGGTCCTCATCGCGGTCTTCACGGCGGCGATGCTCGTCGCGACGGCCTGTACGTCAGGCGGCCCGGCGGCCAGCGGTGCGCCTTCGGCGACCGCGGCTGCGGACCAGCCGACACCCGGTGGTCGGGTGATCTTCGGATCGTTCAGCGACATCCAGCGGCTCAATCCCGCGACGTCCAACGACGCGACGTCGTCCCAGGTCAGCGGCAAGATCTACGACTCGCTCATCCGCGTCGATCCCAAGAACGCTGAGGTCAAACCGAACCTCGGCTCGTGGACCGTGAGCTCCGATGGCCTCACGTTCAGCTGGACGATCGACGCGAAGGCGAACTGGTCGGATGGGAAGCCGATCATCGGGA
>Ga0114129_10002905_pt1 | contig 23977 bp, 24 predicted proteins | sample RhiMetdeltSRZDD1_FD_80071 | JGI IMG/M metagenome (GOLD analysis project Ga0114129, IMG submission 80071) | Populus rhizosphere microbial communities from Tennessee, USA - Rhizosphere MetaG P. deltoides SRZDD1 (version 2) (version 2) | ecosystem: Host-associated > Plants > Roots > Rhizosphere >...
CTACGCTGAGCTCGTCCGCGTCGGCAAAGCGGCGTAGGCGGGCCGCGAGCCATATCCGTAGTGCCACGGATGGCGTGGAGCCACACTGGGAGTGGAGTCTCCTGCGGCTTGATCGCCGCCGAGGACATCAGCCGCGCGCTCGCAGGGGTGCCCGATCCGGTCGCCCTGCTCGAGGGGCTGTTCGCACTGGCGCCGTTCGGACTGCAGATCTACTCGGTCTCGGGCCGGTCGCTCGCGGTGAACCAGGCGTTCCTCGACCTGTTCGGATCCGCGCCGCCGCCCGAGTACAACGTCCTGAGCGACGACATCGCGGAGCGCAACGGGCTCCTGGCGACGATTCGTCAGGCGTTCGCGGGCCGCGTCGTGCGCCTCCCGGTGACCTGGTACGACCCGCGCGAGCTGCGCAAGGTGCGCGTCGAGCAGGGGAACCGCGTCGCCATCGACACCACCTTCTTCCCCCTCTTCGACCGGCAAGGCGCGGTGACGCACGTCGCGGTGGTTTTCAAGGACGTAACCGCCGAGCAGCACGCCAAGGAAGCGGTGGAAGCCGAGCGAGACCTGCTCTCGGCCATCATCGAGCAGAGCGGCGACGGCATCCTCGTCGTCGACGACGAGCTGCATGTGCGCATCGTGAATCGCGAAGCGCAGCGCCAGGGAGTTCGTCCCGCCGGCGAACGGGTCGATACCCACATCGACAACGCCTTCGACCTCACCGGCAGGCCGATGGCGTTCGAGGACCTTCCCGTCTCGCGCGCGCTGCGCGGCGAACCGGCGTCGGCCGTGGTCGCGGTCCGCGGACCGGACGGCATGACGCGCAAGCTGAGCGCGCGCGGCACCCCGCTGCGCGGGAAGGACGGACGCGTACGCGGCGCAGTCATCACCACGCGCGACGAGACCGCCCGCCTCGATCGCGAGGAGCAGGCCGCCCGCACGGCGCACTTCCGCGAGCAGTTCATCGGCGTCCTCGGCCACGACCTGCGCACACCGCTCACCGCGATCGCCGCCGGCGCCGGCCTCATCCTGCGCCACAGCGACGTGCCGTCGGGCGTGACGACGACCGCGACGCGCATCGCCTCCGCCGCAGACCGCATGAAACGGATGATCGCCGACGTGCTCGACTTCACCCAGGCGCGCCTGGGGGGCGGCGTTCCCGTGAGCCCCCGCCCGGTGGATCTGGGCACCATCCTCGAGCAAGTCGCCGACGAGGTGACCGCAGGTCATTCCGGCCGCCAGATCTTGCGCGAGGTGAGCGGCGATCTGTCGGGCAGCTTCGATCCGGACCGGATCGCCCAGCTCCTCGGGAACCTGCTGGAGAACGCAGCCGCGTACGGGCCGCCCACGGAGCCCGTACGCATCGAGGCGCGCGGCGATGCGGACGGCGTCCTGCTCGCCGTCGAGAACAGCGGTTCCGAGATTCCCGAGGACGAGCGGCCGCACCTGTTCGCGCCCTTCCGCCGCGGCAGGTCGTCGGAGTCGCACGCGCAGCGCGGGCTCGGTCTCGGCCTGTTCATCGTCGATCAGATCGCACGCGCGCACGGGGGCCAGGTTTCGGTCAGCTCGGCGCAGGGCCGCACCCGATTCGAGGTCAGGCTCCCGCGTCACCGATAGACGCGCACGAGCTCGCCTTTGCGGCCGGCTTCCCGCAACGGCGTTCCCGCCTGCGCCATGCGCGCCGCCGCCGGCCCGACGAAGTAGATCGTCCCCTTGACCGGCGCGCTGCGGCGGAAGCGCGACTTCAAGGCGTCCTGCAGGTCGCGGACCGCGCGCAGGAACCGCGCCGGCTTGCCCCCGATGCGCGACTGGTCGCCGGCGACCTCGGTCTCCGCCCAGAAGTAGCCGGACCGGAGCTGGCCTTCTTCGTCGAGCTGCGAGCGGAGGAAGTACATGACGGGCGATTTCACCTCGTCGATCTTCCAACGGCCGCGGTGTTGCCCCCGCTTGAGCGGGTAGGCGATCACGTCGCCTGCGGCCAGGTAGTAGGCCGGGTCGACCAGCTCGGTGTCGGGGCCGCACACCGGCGCGCGGTGCTGCGGGTCGGTCAGCTCGGGCCACAGCTCGAGCTGCAAGGGCGCGATGCGGCGGAGCACGTCGCGCTCGTCGTCGGGAGCCATGAAGAACGGGATCTGCAGCGCCACAGCCCTTCACAGCTAATGCGGCTGCGTCGTGGGCGGCAACGGGGCCTTCTCGCCAGCGAGCTCGTAGAGGCGCGCCACGTCGCCGTCGTCCAGCTCGAACGTCTCCTGCAGCGCCTTCAGCACGCGCAGCTCGTCCGTCGGCGGCTTCGGATCGGCCAGCGCCACGGACGCCGCGAGGCCGAAGGCGAGCTCTCGCGAAGACCGGTCGGGCAGGCGTTCGGCGAGGGAGGCGAGGATGCTGGGGAGGTCTCCTGCCTGGGCGACCTGCTGCGCCGCATGCGAGATCGCCTGGCGCAGATCGCTCGCGTGGATGCCGTGGAACTCCGGGCGCTCGAACACGCGACGGTAGATCTCCTCGAGCTCCACCCGCGACACGTCGCCGTCCGCACCCGCGGCGAGGATCATCGTCTCGAAGAGCGCCGCCTGGCGCGTCTCGTCCGAGAAGTGGACGTGACCGTTCTTGCCCATGGCTCGCCTCCGCCACCCACTCTGCCCCGCGAGCGAGGGCCGTGTCCACGGGCGGGGCGGGGGCTGCTTCCGACATTCGCCGCACCCTCCGGCGAGGCACGCACCAACCGCTCCGCACGCGCCGACCGTAAGATGTTGGGGGGCCCAGGGGGTCAACCAGCGTATCGGGCCAACGCGACGGTGATGTTGTCGATTCCGCCGTTTGCGTTCGCTTCGTCGATCAGCCTGGCGCACGCGGCGTGCAGATCCTTCTCCGCGCCGAGGATCTCCGCGATGCGCGCGTCGCTGACCATTCCGGTGAGCCCGTCGCAGCACAACAGGCAGATGTCGCCGGGTACGAGGTCGACCTGGCTCATGTCGATGGCGGCGAAATCCGGCATGCCGAGCGCGCGCGTGATGACGTTCTTGTGCTGGAAGCTCTCGACGTCGCCGGGCGAGAGCCGCCCGGTCTTCACCAGCTCGTTCACCAGCGAGTGATCGCTCGTTGCGGGATGGAGCTCGCCGCGCCTCCAGAAGTAGCCGCGGCTGTCGCCCACCCACCCGAAGTGCGCGCGCGTCCCGCGGACGAGCAGCGCGACGAGCGTGGTCCCCAGCCCGCGGCGCGTCCCGCGGTCGGCCTCGCCCGCCTCGCGAATCCGCTGGTTGGCCCATTGCGCGGCGACGTTGAGGAGGTTCGTCGCCTCGTCCTTGCTCCGGTCGTACCCGAAGGGCCAGGTCGCCTCGGGATCCTGCGCGAGCTCGAAGAAGCGACGTACGGTTTCCACCGCGATGCCGCTCGCCACCTCGCCCGCCTGGTGGCCGCCCATCCCGTCGCAGACGACGGCGAGCTGGAATTGCGGCGCCAGCAGGAAGGCGTCCTCGTTGTGGTCGCGCTTGCGCCCGACGTCGGTCGCCCCGGCGAATTCGAGCGGCATCGGCTGCAAAGGATACCCGAATCCCCCGGGGGTCCCGGGAGGGCGTTTTGCTGCGACCAGAACCGGCGTTCAGCGCGCTCGACGCAATGCGGCGCATTGCTGGAGCCAGGGGTGGATCCTTAGCTTCTGCCTGGACTTCCACGGCGAGCGAGAGGAGCGGCATGGCCAAGGCCAAAGGAGCGCGGGGCCACAAGTCGAAGGCGGAGGACGTGCTGGCGCGCAAGGCAACCCAGCACCAGGACTTCGTCGGACAGGCGGAGAAGGACCGCCAGCAGTCGCGCGCCGTCGAGCAGCAGCGGATCCGCCGCGACCAGGAGGAGCTCGACAAGGAAGTCGTGCGGGAGATGACGCAGGACCTGGAGCAGATGGCCGGCGTGGCCGAGCCCCCGCGTCCCGCGGCAGCGCAAGCCGAGCAAGCGGCCGGGCCCGCCGGCGCGAAGGAGCTGCCGCGCCTGGAAATCCCGGGAAGCGTGCGCGAGGCGGTCGAGATGCTCCGCCAGCACGGACCCGCGGCTCTCGAGGCGCTGCGCGCCAAGGCCGAGCAGCGGCTGGAGCAGATGCCGGCGCCCGTGAAGAGCGCCGTCCGGCTGACCGAGCGCGCGATGGGACTGGCGCTGTGGCCAGTGCGCGCCGGCGCGCAGCTGGTCGGCCGGATGCTGGAGACTCCCGCCGCACTGATCCGGATCTTCATCGCGCGGAGGCCCGCCTAGACCGCCGCCGCACGGGGCCCCACGGAAGAGACGGCAAAGGGAGGCAATCGCAGGATGTGGAGCTGGGGCGGAGCCGACGGGCTGCGATCGCGCGCGGTGCAGGCGCTCGTCCGCGAGCTCCTGCGGCCCATCGCCGCGGGTGGCCGCAAGGCATGCGAGCCCATGCAGTCCGGGCGCCGCCTCCTCCTCCTGCACCTCGACGGAGTGGGTTCCTCGCAGCTCGATGCGGCGCTGCGAGAAGGATACGTACCGAACATCGCCCAGCTGCTCGAGAGCGGTCGCTACGCGGTCTCGCCCTGTCGGGCGGGAGCGCCGACGTCGACGCCCGCGTTCCAGGCGGGCCTCTTGTACGGCGTCCAGGGCGACATCCCCGGCTACACCTGGTTCGACAAGCGCCGGCGGCGCGCCGTCCGGATGGATTCGTCCGAAGACGCGCGGCGCCTGGAGGACGATCTCGAGAAGCGCGGCGACCCGCTGTTGCGGGGCGGCTCCGTGTACTGCTCGATCTTCTCCGGGGGCGCTCCCCGCCGCTGGGCTCTGTCCGGAATCTTCGACAAGCTCACGCCGGAAGACTTCGGCTGGGATCGCGACGCGTCGCTCGCCTGCGTTCTGCGCGACGTCGCGGCAGCGGCGCTCGTCCACGCAGCGACCGCCGGCCGGATCAGCGGCGCTCTGCTGCTCGACGTCGCCAGCGGCTTGCTCGAGACGGCGCGCTGGGCCTCGCACGTCGGCTCGATCCAGCACGAGCCCCAGTTCCTCTTCCACCGGGTGCTCACCGAGTGCATGTTCTCGGAGTTCGCCGCCAACGCGACCGTCGTCGACGTGGCCCGCGGCACTCCGATCGTCTACGCCTGCTTCATCGGGTACGACGAGTACGCGCACCGGCGCGGCCCCTACAGCCGCATGGCCATGCTCAAGCTGTTCGAGCTGGATCGCGCGCTCGGGCGCATCCTCGCCGCTGTCGACGCGGTCCCGGAGCTGAACTACGAGGTCTACCTCTTCAGCGACCACGGCCAGGCGGCGACGCGCCCCGCCGAGCAGATCGTCGGCGAATCGCTCGGCGAGCACCTCCTCGCCGACACGCCCTCGCCTGGCGAGCACGTGCGGCCGGTCGCCTTCGGCGGCGCCGGGGGCGGCGACGCGGCGGCGGCAGCGGCGCACGCTCGCTGGCTGCGCGCGCTGTCGCGCGCCTTGCCCGGCGCGCTAGGAAAGGTCGCGCTCGGCTGGGCGCGCCACACCGCCAAGGCGCTGGACGCGGCGCAGCCGGACGGTACGCGCGCCGACGGGCCGCTCCTGGTCGTGCCCGCCGGCGACATCGCGCACGTCTACTCGACCGAGGTCCCCGAGCCTTGCCTCGAGCCGGAGCTGCGCGCGCGCCATCCCGGCCTCCTCGAGCGCTGCGCCAACAGCCCGGTGGTGGGCGTCGCGCTGGTCCGCGGCGCGAGCGGGCCCATCGCGCTCCGCAACGCCCGCCGGTTCGAGCTGGACCGCGCCTCCGATGCCGCCGAAGCGTCGCGCCTCATCGGCCACCCGCTGGCCGCGACCTACTGCAAGGACCTGCTCGCCCTGCGCAGCGCGGGCGACGTCATCCTCATCGGGGCCGGAGCCGGGCAGACCGTCGCGTATCCGTGGGAATTCGGATCGCACGGCGGGCTCGCCGCGGACGAGTTGGAGACGTTCGTGGTCCATCCCGCCGCGCTGGGCGAGGCACCGTTCGCCCACGTCGTGCGCCCGCGCGACCTGCACGCATTCTTCCGTGCACGTAGCCTGCATGCCGGACGTGGCAACGTGGAGCGCCGCGCCGCCGCGCGCTGACGCGATGCGCGTGGTGAGCTGGAACATCCACGGAGGCGTAGGGCGCGACGGCCGGCGCGACCTCGACCGCGTGGCTCGAGTCCTGGCCGCCGCCCGCTGCGACGCGGCGGCACTGCAAGAGGTCGGCGATCCGCACCGCGCCGTGCGCGGCGAGGACCGCAGCCACGAGGTGGCCGATCACGCCGCCCACCTCGGGAAGCTGCTCGGCTGGTACGTGGCGTTCGGTCCGACGCTCTTGCACGCCGGCCGCCCGTACGGCAATGCCATCCTCTCCCGGTACCCGATCGTCGGCGTGAAGAACTACGACCTGTCCGTGCGCGGCCGCGAGCCGCGCGGCTGTCTACGGGCGGACGTGCAGGTCGACGGCGGCGTCCTGCACTTGTTCAACCTCCATCTGGGACTGTCGGGTGGCGAGCGCCGCCGCCAGGCCGGGATGCTGTTGTCCGCCGATCTGCTCCGGGACGCTGCGCTCACCGCGCCGATGCTCGTGTGCGGCGATTTCAACATGTGGTTCCCGGTCCCCGGCCCGATCGCGCGACTGCTGCGGCGTTCGTTGCGTGACGCGGCTTGGCTGGTCGGCGGAAGGCGCGCGACCTGGCCGGCCCGGTTTCCGCTGCTCCGCCTGGACCGCGCGTACGTGGATGCTGGCATCGAGGTGCTCGCCTGCGGCGTGCTCGACGAGGGCGACGCTCGAGAAGCCAGTGATCACCTGCCTTTGTGGCTGGACCTGTTGCCGCGCCACTCGGTCGCTTCCCCGCGCTGGCGCGCCGTAGGAGCGCAGTAGCCACGCCCGGCACCGGTGCCTAGGTTGGCCGGCAGGCGCGACCTCGAACGTTCCTTTTCGGCACCGCCTCGCGCCCTCGGAGGGTTCCCATGGTGGACGTGGAGAAGTCTGGAAACGGGTTCGGCGCCGGGATGCTGGGCGATCTCAGCACCGAGGATGCCCAGCGGATCGTGGAGCAGACCAAGGTGGCCGTGGACCAGGCGATGGACCAGGCCGCGCGGTTCATCCGCGAGCGCCCCATCGTGTGCCTCGCCGGCGCGCTCGCGCTCGGGTACGTCATCGGGAAGATCGTCTCGCGCTGAGGCGCAAGGAGGACGACGTGGCGATCGACACGGGTTACCAAGGCTCGAGCGGCCAGGAGGAGAACGGCGAGGTGTTCGAGCACGCCAAGCGCGCCGTGGAAGAGGCGCGCGCGTTCGGGAGCGCGCTCTCCGATTCCATGGAGGACTTCAGCCGCACGCTCGACCTGCGCGGCCGCGTCGAGCGCCACCCGATCGGCATGGTGCTGGGCGCGCTGGGAGTCGGCTACCTGCTCGGCGGCGGGCTGTTCTCGCCCCTGACCGGCCGCCTGGTGCGCGTTGGGATGCGCCTGGCGCTGGTGCCGATCCTCAAGAGTCAGCTGGGCGTGCTCACCGGCGGCGGCGACGCCCGAGGCGAGCGTTCGAGCGCCAGCGGCGCGATGTAACGGCGCGCCCCGTCCCATCGGGCGCGGAGCAAGACGCATGAGCAGATTCCGTCCGGAAGCAGACGACGACTTCATCCCCGGCAGTCGCAGGAGGCGCGACATGAACATCAAGAGGAGCGGCTTGAAGGCGCTCAAGTACCTGCAGGACATCGACCGCGACGACGTGCTCGAGGCCATCGGCCTGCAGGAGCGGCGCAGCGCGCTCGCCACCACGCTCGGCAGCCTCGGCATCTTCGTGCTCGGCTGCCTGGTCGGCGCGGGCATCGGGCTGGCGTTCGCCCCCAAGTCGGGCGACGAGCTCCGCAACGAGCTGGGCGACAAGGTCCGGCGCAAGGCGCAGGAGCTGCAGCAGCAGAACGAAGGCGCGTTCGGCACCCCGAACCGCTCGCAGATGCCGGTGACCTAGCACCGCGCGCCGCAGGCACGCGGAATCGCCGTTACGGACACGAACCCGGGCGTCTCCGAAAAACCGGAGACGCCCCTACGCATCCGCGACGAGCGCGTTCCACAGCTCTTCGACGCCGAATTTTTCCTTGGCGGAGAATCCGATCACGTCGCGCTCGGGGACACCGAGCGTCGCGGCGATCCTCTCGAGCTGCGCCGCGCGCCGCGTGCGCCCGAGCTTGTCCAACTTGGTCGCGACGACCAGGACACGGCGGCCGAGCGACTCGCCCCAGCGGACCATCTCGGCGTCGCTGGGCTGCGCGCCGAGCTCTCCGTCCACGAGAACGACCAGCGTGCCGAGGGACTCGCGGTCCTTCAGGTAGCCCTCGATCATCGCTTTCCACTGGTCGCGCTCCTCGCGCGGACCTGACGCGAATCCATACCCCGGCAGGTCGACGAGCCGCAGGCGGTGCTCGGGCCCGCGCGCCCCCGAGCGAGTGCGCTGCGCGACGCGCACCTCGAAGAAATTGAGCAGCCGCGTACGGCCGGGAGTCTTGGAGACCCGCGCAAGCTGGCGTCGATTGACGAGCGCGTTGAGGCAGCTCGACTTGCCGACGTTGCTGCGGCCGCAGAAGGCGGCTTCGGGCCGATCCGCCGGCGGCCACTGTCCGGGAAAGGCGGCCGACTTCAGGAAGCCGGCGTCGAGGACGATCACGCCGCCGCCCGCTCTCCCCCACCGCGCACGGGAACTCCCAGCGCCTTGCACAGATCGTCGAACTCGCGGCCGAACCCTTCCGCGTTGCGGTGCGCGGCTCCTCCCAGCGAAAGCTTCTCGTCCTTGAGCTGCGCCCAGACGCGCTTGTGCGCGGTGTAGAACGCGATGCCGATCCCGAAGAAGAGCAGGAAGCAGCCGGCGTACACGACGGGAGTCGAGGGGTCGCGCGCGATCTGCAGGCCCGTCGCATAGAACGGCGTCAGGCGATCGAAGCGGAACGCGAATCGGTCCTCACGGTTGTCGCGATCGAATTCGGGCCGCTTCGCGAACACCCAGAAGGTCGTCACCTTCGCATTCTTCGACGGGCGCTGCCTGCCGTCGGTACCGACCTCAGGCCGCGACCCGGGCGGCTCCTCCGAGCGGACGACCTGCACCCCGGGCCCGAGGCCGACGAAGTCCTCCTGGTAGTCGACGAGCTGATAGCTGATCCCGTCGGCCGGCTCGATGGGCTGACCGGGCGCGACGAGGAGCTGCGTGTCCGCGCCCGTCACCTTGTCGAGGATGTGCACGCGCGCGCGCATCCCTTCGTCGAGCTGCTGGTAGCTGGCCTGGTAGAAGGTGAGCCCGCCGTACCGCAGCGGATGGTTGACGGTGATCGTCTCGCGGGCCAGCTCCTCGCCCGCGCTGCCGTCGGGAAGCTTGCGGAACAGGCGCAGATCGGATTCGAACGCCTTGGGCCGGCCGGGCTCGAACTCCTTCAGGCGGAAGTCGTCGCAGCGGACGAGGAACGGCCGCCCCTCGCGATCGACCAGCTTGTGGCGGAACTGCGTGCCGTCGGGGCGGCGCTCGAGGAACGCGTCGGCCTGGCCGCCCCCCTGGGGCACGTTCACGACGCCTTCGAACGCGGTGAGGCGGCCGAAGATGCCGCCGCCCAGGATCAAGAGCAGCGACAGGTGCACCACCCAGACGCCGAATCGCGCGTAGCGCCCTTTCTCCGCGAACAACCCGCCCTCGCCCGGGCGCACCGAGTACTTGCGCGCACGCAGCTGCGCGGCGACGTCGTCGAGCGACGACTTGGTGGACGCCGCGGGCGTGCGGTAGCGCAGCCCGACGACGTGATCCAGCCGCGTCTCCGGATAGCGCACCAGGTAGTAGATCCGCGGCAGCCGCTCGATGGAGCAGGCGATGAGGTTCAGCGCCAAGGAGAGCAAGAGGAGCGTGAACCACCAGCTGTGGAACAGATCGTACAGCTCGAAGTAGCGGTAGGCCGCGAGCACCAGCGGCTTCTTCGCGAACGCGCGCTCGATGTTGACGAGCGAGTCGTTCTGCGGGTTCACGAACGTGCCCGCGATCATCCCGAGGAAGAGCAGGAGCAGGTTCACCAGCGTGAGCCGCAGCGAGCAGAAGAAGCGGAACACCTGCTCGATGGCGGCGTGCGACTCCTCGGGCGGGAGCTGGGCGACCTCGCTCACCGCGTCCGCCGACGGACCGGCCTGGACCAGCACCTCGCTCATGGTCGCTCGCGCAACCAGGCGGCGAGGCGCGTGCGCGGCCCTCTCGCCTGCGCGCCCGGTTGCCGCTTGGCGCGTTCCGCCGTCCAGTGATCGATGCGCTGCAGCGCCGCCTTGACGTCGAACGGCTGCGCCGACGGCGAACCCGCGCCGTGACAGGAGACGCACGTCGCCGCCGCGTCCTGCATGCCGAAGAGGCGCGACAGCTCGCGATCGCGCATCACGACCGCGGGCTGGTAGTAGCGGCCGCCGCCGTGGCAGGTCTCGCACGAGACGCCGACGACCGGGTCCAGGGGATTCGACCGCTGCTCGTCACGCGAGTGGCAAGTGAGGCACAGCGACGACCGGCGCTGATCGGGGGTGAGCGTGTCGACCGCGCGCGCGTGCGGGCTCTGCGACCAGATCCGGTACGCCTCCGCGTGACATGCGCGGCAGCTCTCCGGTCCCACCAGATCGTACGCGAGCGCCGGCGTGGCCAGGGTCAGGGCGGCGGCGGCGAAGGCAAGGCGCATCGAAGGACAGTCGAACGGTACGGCGGGTGCAAGGTGGTACAACGCGCCAGCGGCCGCGTCTACTCCGCGCCAGGCCATGCGCGGGCGGTGCGACCGTCGGGCGCAGGTGCGTTGTGCTTTACTGAGCCCGGTGCGCGTCTTCGGTCTCACCGGCAACATCGGGACGGGCAAGAGCACGGTCGCTCGCCTGTTCGCGGAGCGCGGCATCCCCGTGATCGACGCCGACCAGGTCGCGCGCGACGTCGTGGCGCCCGGCACGCCGGGGCTTTCGCAGGTGGCGGCGCGGTTCCCGGGCGTCCTCGCGGCCGACGGCGAGCTGGATCGCAAGGCGCTCGGCGCCCGCGTATTCGCCGACGCGCAGGAGAGGGCCGCGCTGAACGCGATCCTCCACCCGCTCATCGGCAAGGAAGTCCGATCGCGTCTCGAGCGGCTCGAGGCGCGCGGACAGCCGCTCGCGCTCTACGAGGCGGCCCTCATCGTCGAAAACGGCCTGCACCATGGCCTGGAGGGGCTCATCGTCGTCACCGCGCCGGTAGACGAGCAGGTCCGCCGGCTCGCGCTGCGCGACGGGATGAGCGAGAGCGACGCGCGTGCCCGCATCGCCGCACAGCTCCCCTCGCACGAGAAGGTGAAGGTGGCCGACTTCGTCATCGAGAACACCGGCGCGCCGGAGCTCTTGCGCGCGCAAGTGGCGCGCGTGGTGGACGCGCTTCGCGGCGGGTTCCGCCGGGGCGGGTGATGGAGCACGTCCTCATCACCGGCTTTCCCAAGCTGCTGGCGCGGCGGCTGGCGCTGCGGCTCCACGCAGGCGGCGCGCAGGTCTCGCTGCTGGTGCAGGAGAGCGAGGCGGCGGCGGCGCGCGAGTTCGCCCACGGCGCCATGGACGTGCTGGTCGGCGACGCTTCCGCGATGCACCTCGGCCTCTCCACTCCCGAGTACCGCGAGGTCACCGGCGGGGTCACCGACGTGCTGCACGCCGCCGAGCTGAGCACGCTGGGAGCGCCCCGCGAGGAGATGCGCCGCGTGAACCTGGGCGGCACGCAGGCGGTGCTCGAGCTGGCCGTCGACTGCCGCAAGCTGCGCCGCTTCACACACCTCTCCACGGTATTCGTCTCCGGCGATCGGGTCGGCGTCGTCGCCGAGGACGAGCTGGCCTGCGGGCAGGCGTTCCGCAACGCCTACGAGGAGACGAAGTTCGAGGCGGAGCTCCTCGTCCGGCGCGCGATGGGACAGATCCCCACGACCGTCCTGCGGCCCTCCATCGTGGTGGGCGACATGAAGACCGGCGACCTCGATCGGTTCGAAGGTCCATACGCCCTCGCCATCCTGCTGGTGACCAGCCCCTTGCAGGTCCCGGTGCCGCTGCCCGGGGACGGCGTCGCGCCGCTCAACGTGGTGCCCATCGAGTACGTGGTCGACGCCGCCGCGGCGATCCACAAAGACCCGCGCGCGGTCGGCCGCACCTTCCATCTCGCGGATGCCAACCCGGCCAGCTCGCGCCGCGTGTACGAGATGATCGCGCAGCGCAGCGGGAAGAAGCTGCCGCGCCTTTCGCTCGGCTACAAGCTGACGGACGCCCTCTTGAAGCTCCCCGGGCTGGAGCGGTTGACTCGCGAGCAGCGCGCCGCCATCGCCTACGTGAGCCACCTCGCCTTCTACTCCACGCGCCACACGCTGGAGATCCTCGAGGGCACGGGCTTCCGCTGTCCGCCCATCGAGACCTATCTCGACAACCTCATCGAGTACGTGCGCGCCGAGCACCGCCGGAAGAAGGAAGCCTGAACGGGCCGCGACGCGGAAGCGGGCTGCCGGGAACGGCCGTCTGTTACACTCCGCCGCATGACGAACGCGGAACTGGTCGCGCGGGCGGAGAGAGTGCTGTTCCAGAACTACCGGACCCAGCCCATCGCGCTGGTGCGCGGCGAGGGCACGTCCGTGTGGGATGCCGACGGCAAGAAGTATCTCGACTTCATCGGCGGCATCGCGACCGTCTCGGTGGGGCACGCCAACGCGCGCGTCCGCGACGCGGTGCTCGAGCAGACGAAGCTCCTCTGGCACGCCTCGAACCTCTACTTCACCGAGCCGCAGGTGCGCCTCGCCGAGAAGCTGACCCGGCTGTCGTTCGCGGACCGCGCCTTCTTCTGCAACAGCGGCACCGAGGCGAACGAGGCCATGATCAAGCTCGCGCGGAAGTGGCATTCCGCGAACGGCCGCGCGGAGCGCATCGAGATCGTCTGCATGAACGACTCGTTCCACGGGAGGACGATGGGTTCGCTCGCTGCGACGGGGCAGCCCAAGTACCAGCAAGGCTTCGGACCGCTCCCCGCCGGCTTCCGCTTCGTCGACTACGGCGACGTGAAGCAGATCGACCAGGCGGTCGGCGAAAAGACCTGCGCAGTGCTGCTGGAGCCGCTGCAGGGCGAGGCCGGCGTCATCACCGCGCCCCCCGGTTACCTCAAGGCGGTGCGCGAGGTGTGCACGCGGCGTGGCGCGCTCCTGCTGCTCGACGAGGTGCAGACCGGGATGGGGCGCACCGGGAAGATGTTCGCGCACCAGCACTTCGGCGTGGAGCCCGACGCGATGAGCCTCGCGAAGGGGATCGCCGGGGGTCTCCCGCTGGGCGCGTTGCTCGCGAAGGACGAGATCGCCAAGGCGTTCACGCCGGGCACGCACGCCAGCACCTTCGGTGGAAACCCCGTCGCGACGGCCGCGGCCTGCGCGGTGGTGGACATGCTCGAAGGTGGGCTGCTCGACCACGTCCGGCGCATCTCCGAGGTGTTGCAGGCGCGCCTCGCCGCGCTGCCCCAGGCCACCGCGCGCGTCGCCGGAGAGCGCGGCCTGGGCCTGTTGCGCGGCGTGCTGCTCGCCGAGGACCTGGCGCCCAAGGTCGTGGCCAGGGCGCGCGAGTTGGGGCTTCTGGTGAACGCGATTGGCGATCGCGTGCTGCGCCTCGCACCTCCGCTCACAGTGTCGGAGGCCGAAATTCACGAGGCAGCCACGCTGCTCGCGCAGGCCATCGCACAAGCCTGATCCTGGCTTTGTGCAATGGCACCGGTACGATACTGTCAATCGAAGTCCGCGGCGGTCCGGCCGGAGGATCATGGCGACGCTGAAGGCCCCAGCGAGCGGCGGCACCGACCTTCCGCCCGACCTGCAGAACGAGCTGCGCACGTTCGAAGCCGCCGGCCGCGGCCTGTCGCATTATGAGCTGTTGGGCGTGACGCCCGACGCCGACGGCGGCACGATCCGCCGCGCGTATCTCGACCGGTCGCGCCGCTACCACCCCGACGCCTGGTTCCGGAAAAACGTCGGCGAGTTCGGGCCGTTGCTCTCGCGCGCGTTCCAGAGGCTCTCCGCTGCCTACCAGATCCTCTCCGACGAGGACGCGCGCGCGGCGTACGACACCCAGCTCAAGAAGCGGCTGTCGCAGCGGGAGCGCGAATTGATGGAGCGGCGCGCGCTGAGCCGCGAGGAGCTCGAGCGGCGGCAGCGCGAAGCGCGCGAGCGGCTCTTGCGCACCAAGGGGTTCGCGCGCATCGGTGCCGCGCACAAGCTCTACGAGGAGGCGCTGGAACTGGCGCTCAACGGCGAGCGCGCGCAGGCGATCGCGGCGCTGAAGGTGGCGCGCGAGCTCGACGCGCGGCGCGGCGAGATCGCGCAGAAGCTCGCCGAGCTGGAGCGCGAGGCGGCGCGCTCCCGATCGCAGCTCTCGCTCAAGAGCGCCCAGGACCAGGAAGCCGCGGGAGACCTGCCAGCCGCCCTCAAGACATACGGTCTGGCGTTCCAGATGGACCCCACGAACGCGCCGGCGGCCGCGGCGGCGGCGCGCTGCGCGACTGCGCTGGGGGATCACAAGCAGGCGAGCACGTTCGCGGCCAAGGCAGTCGAGATCGCTCCGGACGACGTCGACACGCGCTTCCTCCTCGGCAGCGCTTTCGTCACGCTCGGTCTCAAGGCCAAGGCGCGCGCCGAGCTCGGCCGCGTCCTCCAGGCGAAGCCCGATCACAAGGAGGCGCGCGAGCTGTTGAAGCGCGTGTGATCGATGGCCGAACCCGTGATCGGAATCGACCTGGGGACCACCAACTCCGTGGTCGCGACGGTGCAGTCGGGCACGCCGGTGGTGATCCCCAACCGCAGCGGGTACCGGCTGACGCCCTCGGTGGTCGCCATCGCCAAGAACGGCAAGAGGCTCGTCGGCGCTCTGGCGCGGCGCCAGGCGGTGACCAACGCGGAGCGCACCGTCGTCAGCGTCAAGAGGCTCATGGGCCGCAAGTGGTCGTCGCGGACCACGCAGGAAGCGATCGCGCGGCTTCCCTACAGCGTGGTGCCGCACGACAAAGAGCGCGACGATCTGCTCATCCAGCTGGGAGACGGGACCTACTCCCCGCCGGAGATCAGCGCGATGGTCCTCACCGAGCTGCGCCTCGACGCGGAGGCTTTCCTCGGAAAGCCGGTGACCAAGGCCGTCATCACGGTCCCGGCGTACTTCAACGACTCGCAGCGCAACGCCACCAAGGACGCGGGCCGCATCGCCGGGCTCGACGTCATCCGCATCATCAACGAGCCGACCAGCGCCTCGCTGGCGTACGGCTTCGGCAAGCAGATCGGCGAGAAGCAGATCTGCGTCTTCGACCTGGGCGGGGGGACGTTCGATTTCACCGTCCTCCACATGTACAAGGGCGTCTTCGAGGTGGAGGCGACCGGCGGCGACTCGCTCCTGGGCGGCGACGACTTCGACAGCCGCGTGGTGGACTGGCTGGCGCAGCCGTTCCTCGAGAAGCACGGCATCGACCTGCGCAAGGACAAGATGGCCCTGCAGCGGCTGCGCGACGCCGCCGAGAAGGCGAAGTGCGAGCTGTCGAGCGTGCAGCAGGTGGAGGTGAACCTCCCGTTCATCGCCAGCAAGCAGCCCTCGGGCCCGCTCCACCTGCAAGGGACGCTGACGCGGCCCCAGCTCGAGGTGCTGACGCGCGATCTCGTCGACCGGTGCCTGGGCGTGTGCGAGCGCGTGATGGCCGAGGCGAAGGTGAAGCCGAACCAGCTCGCCGACGTGCTGCTGGTCGGGGGGCAGACGCGCATGCCGCTCATCCAGGCGCGCGTCCGGCAGATGTTCGGGCGCGAGCCGTCCAAGGCGGTGAACCCGGACGAGGCGGTCGCGCTCGGCGCGGCGATCCAGGGCGCGATGCTGCTCCACCAGGAGCAGGAGATGTTGCTGCTCGACGTGACGCCGCACTCCCTCGGCATCGCCATCGCGGGAGGGTTCTTCCAGAGCATCATCCCGAAGAACACGACCGTGCCGACCAGCGCGCACCACGTCTTCACCACGGTGAAGGACGACCAGACCTCGGCGAAGATCACCGTGCTGCAGGGCGAGAGCGAGATCGCCGCGCAGAACGAGCTGTTGGGCGAGTTCATGATGACCGGGCTGCGCAAAGCCAAGCGCGGCGAGGTGGACATCGACGTCATCTTCGACATCAGCGCCGACGGCATCGTGTCGGTCTCGGCGCTGGACGTGCAGACCGGGCTGCGCCAGAGCATCACCGTGACGGCCAGCTCCGGCCTGACCGAGGAGGAGATCAAGACCGCCACCAAGGCGAACGAAGAATGGATGCTCGGGCAGAAGGAAGACCCCGAGTTCCAGAAGCACAAGGCGCGCGCGGAGGAGATCTTCAAGCAGTTCGACGAGCTCTGGCCTCGGCTCAAGAGGGCCGCCGCGGACGGCCTGGGCACCGAGCCGCTGCGGCGCGCCGAGGCGGCGCTGAGCGTCGCCAAGCTGCAAGTGCAGCAGAAGGACGGCGCGGGCCTCAACGCGAGCATCGACCGGCTCGAGCGCATGCTCGGAGCCCTCAAGGGAGCCGTCGAGCGCGGGCTGGTGTCGCCGCGCGGGAGCGGGTCGTGAGTACGCCGCCGAAGGACAACCGCTTTTCGGCGCTGCTCCTGGAAGGCCTCGACCACTACCGCAAAGGGCGGATGATGGAGGCGGTGCGGGCGTGGGAGGAGGCGTACACGCTCGAGCCGTCCAACTTGCGCGCGCGCGAATTCCTCCGCAGCGCATTGGAACGGATCCACACCCACATGGGTCCGCCCGCCGCGCCGCAGCAAGGCGCTCATCCCTGGCTTCCGGCTGCGACCCAGCAGCAGACGCCCGCCGATGCGGCCCCCCCGGCCGCGTCGCCGCGTGCGGCGGAACCGCAGCGCCCGGCGAACGAGCCCGCGCCGGCCGCTGCTCCAGCCATGCCGTGGGACGACGGCCCGTCGATGGCGATCCCGCAGGACACCCCGCCACCGGGCGCAGAGGCCGAGGCGGGCGGCGCGTGGAGCATCCACCAGGAGCCGATGCCGGTTCCGCCCGCCGAGGACGACGAGATGGAGACCTGGCTATCCGGCGCGCGCGAACTGGTCGCGCTCAACGACTTCTCCGGCGCGATCGAGCTGCTCTCGAAGATCCTCGCGCGCAAGCCGCAAGAGGCGGAGGCGCAGAAGCTCCACGCCACCTGCGAGCACAACCTCACGCAGATGTTCGAGAGCAAGCTCGGCGCGATGGACCGCATCCCGCGCGTGGTGCTGCCGCCGGACGAGATCATCTGGCTCAACCTCGATCCGCGGGCGGGATTCGTTCTCGCCCAGATCGACGGCTCGGTGAGCTTCGAGGACCTCTACGCGATCTGCGGCCTGCACCGCCTCGACACCGCGCGGATCCTCTCGCAGCTTCTCGAGGAAGGCGTGGTGGCCGTCGACGGACAGGCGGCATCCGGCAAACGCGCCGCGCCGCGGCAGTAGCGTCCGTCAGTCGCGGATCTTCAGCTTGCCCTTGCTGACGGTCGACGTCTTCTCGTAGTCGAACCCGCCGGGGCCGGTGATGGTGATGGAGAACTGCCCGACCCGGTTGTTGGCGGACAGGTCGCACGCCTCGAAATTGGCGCTGTAGCCAGGCTTGCCGTTGAGCTGCCCGTCCGCGACCAGCGTCACGCAGCTCGGACCCGTGGAGGTGATCGACCGCACGCCCTTCGCCATGAACCTGATCCTCTCCGCACGGTCCGAGTAGGAGAACCTGGCCTTGTCGAGGTGGGTCGCGCTGCCGTTGAAGTGGAAGGCGTTGTGCTCGTGGTCCTCGCCCTGGCCGTCGTCGTCGTCGTCGAACTCGGGCGCGGGCTGCGCGCTGCCGACCAGGATGCCGTTGACGTCGATGTTGTCGAGGATGGCGACGCCGAAGAACTCGTCGGGGACGACGTCCTGGCCCTCGTCGAGGAGGACGCGCATGCTCACGATGGTATCGGCGACGTCCATGGGCGGATCGGCCTGCTCCGGCAGCCAGCGCAGGCGGACCCAGCCCTGGTTGGTGCCGTCGAAGGGAATGATCCCGTCGACGCAGTAGAAGCGATGCGTCGTCACGCCGGCAGCGCCCTGCGTGACGACGTTGAAGCGCGGCGCCCGCAAGCCGCACTGCGAGCCCGCGACGTTGAAGAAGCTGTTCGACCCCGGCTTGCGCAGATCGAAGCCGAGCTCGGTCAAGTCGGCCACGCTCCCGCCGGCCACGCCCTGCAAGTCGACTCCGGCGAGCGGCGACAGATCTCCGCTCACCGAGTTCGGGTAGCCGCTCAGGTCGACGGCGGGATCCAGCGACGTCGGGCCGGTCTTCACCAGCAAGAGGCCGGAGTTCAGGTTGTCCTGCGGATCCGACGAGGCGAAACAGGCGAACGGCGCCGACAGCGTCGTCGGGCACCCCACACCTTGCCTCCACTCGGCCGCCACCAGCGTGGGGTCGCCTTCGACGAAGGGCTTCGCGCCGGTGAACGAGATGCCGCTCGGGACGCCCGTCCCGTTGAGCGCCTCGAACCGCGCGGTGGCGCCCGAGATCGGGTCGCCGCCGCAGGACGACTTCGAGCCGGTGCACACGAGGGCCGCGAGGGCGGCGAGCGCCACCTGGCAGGCCTTCTGCCTGGTCATTTTCGACTCCCCCCGCGCCAGCTCCGGCCCTTCGCCGGTAGAGCGAGCTGACGACAAGACGACTATCTTGTTGCTTCAATATTAGTGTCAAATTGAACCTGTATGAGAATCACTGCGCGCAGGCGCACGCAGGCCGCACGCCGGGGTGCGCGGCCGTCATACCTGCAGAAAAACAGCAAAAATGCTAGCGCCCTCGGCGGCCGCTCGCGCTCGTCGCCGCGCCCTCGCTGGTTCGCCCAGCGAAGACCACATGGGCGGCGAAGCGGCGCCCCCCGTCGTACCGACGCTCACCTGCCGGAGGGCCCTACAGGATGTACCGGGACAGGTCCTCGTCCTGGAGGACCTTGTCGAGCTTCTCGCGCACGTACGCGGCGTCGACGCGGATCGATCGGCCGCGCAGCGAGTCGGCGTGGAAGCTCACGTCCTCGAGGACCTTCTCGACCACCGTGTGCAGACGACGGGCGCCGATGTTCTGCGCGCGCTCGTTCATGATCTGCGCCACGCGCGCCAGCTCCTGGACGCCCGATTCCTCGAAGGACAGCTCGACGCCCTCGGTGGCAAGCAGCGCCGCGTACTGGCGGGTGATGGCGTTCTTCGGCTGCGTGAGGATGCGCGTAAGGTCCGCCTGCGTGAGCGGCTCGAGCTCCACGCGGATGGGGAAGCGGCCCTGCAGCTCGGGCAAGAGGTCGCTCACCTTGGCGACGTGGAACGCGCCCGCCGCGATGAACAGGACGTGGTCGGTCTTCACCGGGCCGTACTTCGTGTTGACCGTCGACCCTTCCACTAGCGGGAGCAGGTCGCGCTGAACGCCGCCGCGCGAGACGTCGGGGCCCTGCTGCCCGCCGATGCCGCCCGGTCCCGCCACCTTGTCGATCTCGTCGATGAAGACGATGCCGCTCGACTGCACGCGCTCGAGCGCCTCGCGCACCACGGCGTCGTTGTCGACCAGCTTCTCCGCCTCCTGCTGCTCGAGGAGCTTGCGCGCCTCCGGCACGCGCAGCTTTCGCTTCTTGGTCTTCTTCCCGAAGGGGAGGTTCCCGAGCATCTCCTGCAGGTTGATGCCCATCTCCTCCATGCCCTGCGCGCCGAAGATCTGCATGTTCCCCTGCGCGCGCTCCTGCACGTCCACCTCGACCATGCGGTCGTCGAGGCCGCCCGCCCGGAGCATGCCGCGCAGCTTCTCGCGCGTGCTGCCCCGGTCGGTCGAGAACCCCGCCGCGCCCTGCTGGGCGCTCTGCGGAAGGAGCAGGTCGAGCAGCCGGTCCTCCACCATCTCCTGCGCGCGGCCCTGGACGGCGCGCTGCTGCTCCTCGCGCACGAGCTGGACGCCTTGCTCCATCAGGTCGCGGACCATCGAGTCGACGTCGCGACCGACGTAGCCCACCTCGGTGAACTTGGATGCCTCGACCTTCACGAACGGCGCTTGGGCGAGGCGCGCCAGGCGGCGGGCGATCTCCGTCTTCCCGACGCCGGTGGGACCGACCAGGATGATGTTCTTGGGCATCACCTCGTCGCGCAGCTCCGGGCCGACGCGGAAGCGCCGCCAGCGGTTGCGCAGCGCGATCGCGACGGCGCGCTTGGCGGCGTTCTGCCCGACGATGTACCGGTCGAGCTCCGCGACGATCTCGGTGGGCGTCAGGCTGCGCGGCTCGGCCATGCCTACAGCTCCTCGAAAGTGAGCTGATCGTTGGTGTAGATGCAGATGCGCGCGGCCGTGCGCAACGCTTCCTCGCAGATCTGCCGGGCGGAGAGGGGCGAATGGCGCAAGAGCGCGCTCGCCGCCGACTGCGCGAAGGGCCCGCCGGAGCCGATCGCGGCGACGCCCTCGTCGGGCTCCACGACGTCGCCCGTCCCGGAGAGGATCAGGGTGCGCTCCGCGTCCGCGACGACCAGCAGGGCCTCGAGCCGGCGTAGATACCGGTCTGTCCGCCAGTCCTTGGCCAGCTCGACCGCCGCGCGCGGCAGGTTCTTCGCGTACTCCTTCAGCTTGCCCTCGAACTTCTCGAAGAGCGTGAAGGCGTCCGCGGTCGCGCCGGCGAATCCGGCGAGGACCTGGCCGTCGCCCAACCGCCGCAGCTTCCGGGCGCCGTGCTTGAGCACGACCTTGTCCATGGTGACCTGCCCGTCGGCGCCCATCGCGACCTTTCCGTCGCGGCGGACGCAGACGACCGTCGTCGAGCGCACGCGCACATCCACCTCCGAAGGACGCACATGGTAACTCGCGCGGGGGCCCGCTGCTCGTCTGGTATGGTCGCACGGACATGCGCGATCTCGTGGTGCTCTTCGGCGGGGCCTCCAGCGAACGCAAGGTGTCGGTGGCGTCGGCGCAAAACGTCGCGTCGGTGCTCGAGCAGGCAGAGGCCTGGTTCTGGGCGCCGGACGGGGCGATCCACACCGTGGGCCGCTCGGCCCTTCTCGCGCATCAGCGCCCGTTCGAAGTGGAGTTCGATCCCGGCAATGGAGCAGCCTGGCCGTCCCTGCAGGACGCGCTCGACGATCGGCGCTCTCGCGCGCTCACCTTCGTCCTCGCGCTCCACGGCACCGGCGGCGAGGACGGCACCGCCCAGAAGCTCTTCGAGCAGCGTCGCATCGCGTTCACCGGGCCGGGCTCCGAAGCGTCGGCCAAAGCGTTCGACAAGGAATGGGCGAAGCGGATCGCGGCGGCGGCCGGGGTTCCCGTCGCGGAGTCCGTCCATTTGCCGCGCGGCGATCAGGCGACGATCGGCAGCGCGTTGCTCGGCTTTCTCGGACGGCACGGCCGCATCGTCGCCAAACCCGTCGCGGGCGGATCCAGCGTGGGGCTGCACCACGTCGGCTCCGTCGCCGACGCGCAGCGCGCCGCGGCGGCGATCGCGTCCTCCGCCGAGGAGTACCTCGCCGAGGCATTCGTCGCCGGCGCGGAGCTGACCGTCGGCGTGGTCGACGACGAGCGCGGCACGCGCGCGCTTCCCGCCAGCGAGGTCCGCGTCGAGCAGGGCCGCGCGTTCGACTACGAAGGAAAGTACCTGGGGAAGGGAACGCGCGAGATCACGCCGGCGGAGGTGCCGCAGGCCGTTTCGCGCGCGGCGCAGAAGGTGGCGCTGGACGCGCACCGGGCGCTCGGCTGCGAAGGCTATTCGCGGACGGACGTCATCTGCGGAGGCGGCGGCCCGGTGTTCCTCGAGATCAATACCCTGCCGGGACTCACGCGCATGTCGTTCGTTCCGCAGCAGCTCGCCGCGGAAGGGACCTCGATGCAGTCCTTCCTCGACGGGCAGATCGCCCTCGCGCAAAAGCGCCGCGACCGCGGTTAGCCCTTCTCCCGCCGCGCGCGCGGGTGGGCGTCTTCGTAGATCTGCACCAGGCGCTCGGAAGAGACGTGCGTGTAGCGCTGGGTAGTGGACAGCGACGCGTGGCCGAGGAGCTCCTGGATCCCGCGCAGGTCGGCGCCCATGTCCAGCAGATGAGTCGCGAAGCTGTGGCGGAGCGCGTGGGGATGCACGTGGCGCTGCGTCCCGCAGATCAGCGCGTAGCGCGCGAGGTTCCGGGCGACGCTGCGTGCCGTGAGGCGTCCGCCGCGGCGGTTCAGGAAGAGGGCGGGGCCGCCGCTCCACTCGCCGCGCCGCCCGAGCCAGGCCTGCAGCGCGGCGCGCGCCTTGGCCACCAGCGGCACCACGCGCTGCTTGCCGCCCTTGCCGCGGACGCGAACTGCCGTCGCGCCGTCGAGCAGGTCCGACACGTCGAGCCCCACCAGCTCCGAGACGCGCAGTCCAGCGCCGTAGAGCAGCTCGAGTGCGCAGCGGTCGCGCAGACCGGCGGCCGTGCGCGCGCTGGGCGTTTCCAGCAGCGCGAACACGTCGTCGACCGAGACGACGTTCGGGAGCGTGCGCCGGCGCCGCGGCGAAATCAGCCGGCGCGCGGGGCTGTCCGCCAGGTGGCCCATGCGGACGCGGTGGGCGTAGTAGGCGCGCAGGCTGGCCTGCTTGCGCGCGAGCGTCGCCGGCTGGTTGGCCGCGAACCGCGAGGCGAGGAAGGCGCGCAGATCGTCGCGGTCGGCGGCGTCGAGCGCCTTGCCGGATTCCCCCAGCCAGGCGGCCAGCTGCCGCAGGTCGCTCAGATATCCGCGGCGCGTGTGCGGCGAGGCGCGCGCGATGCGCTCGAGGTGCTCCGCGAATTCGACCAGCTCCGGCGGGTCCACGCCGCGCATCCTGCAGCAGCCCCCGCCGCGATCAACTTCACGGCGCCTCGAGCAGGTACACACCGGCCTCGCCGGCGCCGCCCATCGCGGCGTAGACGACGCGCCGGCCGCTGGCGTCGACGAATCGCGAGGACGGATCCGCTTCCGTCGCGATCGTCTTCACGTTCCCTTCGGGCGGGGGCCGGCCGGTGACGTCGAGGACGGCCAGGTCGACGGCGCGAGCGGCGCCGCGGTGGGGTTGCTGCACGAGCACGCGGCCGGCGTCCTCCGACAGATCGAACCCCGCCACGTTGGTGGCCATCAGCTCCGCCGCGCCGGCCCCGTCGGCGGGCCCGCGGAAGAGCGAGCAGCTCCGGGCGCCGCCCGCGCAGCGCGCCTTCCAGAACAGGCGCTTCGAGTCGGGCGTGAGCTGGTATCCGTACACGCCGTCGTCGACCTTGCGCGGCTGCGCGGACCCGTCGAGCGGCGCGGTCCACAGCTCGATCTTGAAGTCCCCCTTCTGCGGCGCCTGCGCGATGTAGAGGATGCGGTCGCCCTGGATCGAGAAGCTCTGCACGCGCTGCGCGAGCTCGCGCGCGGGCTGGCCCGGTGCCGCGATCGTCAGCGCGCCCGCGCGGGCGCGTCCGTCGAATCGGCCGAGGAAGAGCAGCTCGCCCGACGGCGCGAATCGGAATTCGCTCACGCGGTCGCCGAGAGGCTCCGAGGCGCTCCCGGTCCGCGGAATCCGCGACAGCTGGCCGAACGCCTCGCCGGGTTGCTTGTCGGTGGAGAGGAGCGCGACGTACTGCTTCGAAGCCGCCACCGAAGTCGCGCGGCCGATCTCGCGGGCGTGCGCTTCGAATGAATCGACGACGAAGAGCGGCCGGTCTCCTCCCTTCGTTCCCGGTGGCCCCAGGACGTAGAGCGCCCCGTCCGGGCCGAAGGTGAAATCCGAGCTGCTCTTCGCCACCTCGCGACTGCGCCGGCTCGCGGTCTCGACGAGCGAGACGCGCCCGCCCGCCACCCCCGGCGCTCGAGCCGCGAGACGTTCGCCGCCGGGTCCCCAGGCGAAGGTGTGGACGGAGTCGAGCGCTACCGACGGGGCAATTTCGTTCTTCGCCGCATCCACCACTTCCAGCCTGCCCTGCGCGACGAACGCGAGCAGCGATCCGGACGGCGCCCAGCTCATCGTCGACACGCCGTCGGCGATCTTGCGCGGAGCGGCGGTCGCGTCCGCCAGC
>Ga0114129_10002906_pt1 | contig 23976 bp, 21 predicted proteins | sample RhiMetdeltSRZDD1_FD_80071 | JGI IMG/M metagenome (GOLD analysis project Ga0114129, IMG submission 80071) | Populus rhizosphere microbial communities from Tennessee, USA - Rhizosphere MetaG P. deltoides SRZDD1 (version 2) (version 2) | ecosystem: Host-associated > Plants > Roots > Rhizosphere >...
AGGGATCGTTTTCGATCGGGTGGGTCACGCTCGATCCGCGCCGCCCGAACATTGTCTGGGTCGGTACCGGAGAACGCAACTCTCAGCGTTCCGTCGCGTACGGCGACGGCGTCTACAAGAGCGAGGATGGCGGGCAGTCGTGGACGAACGTCGGTCTGAAAACGTCGGAACACATCGGCCGGATCGTCGTCGATCCCAAAGACAGCGACACCGTCTACGTCGCCGCGCAAGGCCCGCTGTGGGCACCAGGAGGCGACCGGGGGCTCTTCAAGACCACCGACGGAGGTCAGACGTGGAGCGCAGTCCTGAAGATCTCGGAGAACACCGGCGTGACCGACGTCGTCGTCGATCCCCGAAACCCGAACGTGATCGTGGCAGCCGCCTATCAACGGCGGCGCCACTTCTTCACGATGATCGATGGCGGGCCCGAGAGCGGGATCCACAGGAGCACTGATGGCGGCAAGAGCTGGAAGAAAGTGACGACCGGGCTGCCCGACGAGCAGCTGGGCCGGATCGGGCTTGCCATCTCACCGGTGAACCCGGATGTCCTTTACGCCAACGTCGAAGCGGCCAACCGCAAGGGCGGCATTTTCCGGTCGTCCGACAACGGCGTCACCTGGGAGAAACGCGCCGACTACAACAGCGGCGCGATGTATTACGGCGACATCTTCCCCGACCCGGTCAACGTCGATCGCGTGTACATCCCCGACGTCATCTTCCAGGTGTCCGACGACGGCGGCCGGACGATGCATGCGCTGGGTCAACGACACATGCACGTCGATAATCACATCATCTGGGTCGATCCGTCGAACACGCGGCATCTGCTGGTCGGAAACGATGGCGGACTCTATCGCTCGTACGATCGGGGCGCGACGTGGATCTTCTTCGAAAACCTGCCGCTGGCGCAGTACTACGACGTCGACGTCGACAACGCGTCGCCGTTCTACAACGTGTACGGCGGTCTTCAGGACAACAACTCGCTCGGCGGACCGTCGCGCACCCGCTCGGAGCACGGCATCCTGAACCAGGACTGGTTCGTCACGCAGGGCGGCGACGGGTTCGCGTCGCATGTGGATCCGGAGGATCCAGACACGATTTACGCGGAGCTGCAGCACGGTGTCTTGGTGCGCTACGACAAGCGGACGGGCGAGCGCGTCGGCATTCAGCCGCAAGAGCAGAAGGGCGGCGTGCCGCTGCGGTGGAACTGGGACGCGCCGTTCATCATCTCGCCGCATTCGCACACGCGCCTGTACTTCGGCGCCCAGGTGCTGTATCGCTCCGACGACCGCGGCAACTCCTGGAGGATCGTCTCGCCCGATCTGACGCGACAGCTCGATCGCAACGCGCTTCCGGTCATGGGAAAGATCTGGGGACCGGATGCCGTCGCCAAGAACACGTCGACGGCGCTTTACGGCAACCTGTCCGCGATTGCCGAGAGCCCGAAGAGAGAAGGCCTTCTGTACGCAGGCACCGACGACGGCCTCGTGCAGGTCAGCGAAGACGCGGGCGGCCACTGGCGCAAGGTCGATCGACTGCCGGGCGTGCCGGCGAATGCCTACATCGCAAGGATTCGCGCCTCACAGCACGACGCCACGACGGTCTATGTGGCGGCCGAGAACCACCAGAACGGCGACTTCGCCCCGTATCTGCTGAAGAGCACGGACGGCGGAAAGACCTGGAACTCCATCAACGGAGATCTTCCTGCTCGCGGCTCCACGTACGCGATCGCCGAAGACCACCTTGACCCTCGCCTGCTTTTTGCGGGGACGGAATTCGCGGCCTACTGGAGCAAGGACGGCGGACAGCATTGGGTGAAGATTGGCGGCATCCCCACGATTGCCGTCCGCGAGATCGCCATCCAGAAGCGCGAGAACGACGCCGTCTTCGGCACGTTCGGACGCGGCGTCTACATCGTCGACGACTACTCCTCGTTGCGGACCACAACGGCGGCGAACCCGACTGCCACGGCATCGCTCTTCCCGGTGAGAGATGCCGTGCTGTATGTGCCGACGCTCCAGTACGGCATGCCCGGAAAAGGCTTCCAGGGTGAGCTGTTTTATTCCGCAGAGAATCCTCCGTACGGCGCCGTCTTCACGTACCACTTGAAGGAGGGACTCAAGACGCTCACACAGAAGCGCGTCGAGGCGGAAAAGGCGGCCGAAAAAGCCGGCCGGCCGATCAAGTATCCGACGCCGGAGGAATTGCGGGCTGAAGCCGCGGAGGAAGCGCCAGCCATCCTGCTCACCATCACCAACGCCGCGGGCACGCCAATCCGCGTCGTCAGCGGACCCATTGAAAAGGGTCTTCAGCGCGTCGCCTGGGACCTCCGCGCGCCGGCGCATCAGCTGCCGCCCAATCGCCCGCGTGGCGAGATCGAAGAGCTGTTCGGCGATCCGCTGGTGGGTCCGTACCTCGTTCCGGGCAAGTACAGCGTCACGCTCTCGCAGCGCGTCGCCGGTGTCGTGAGTCAGCTGGCAGAGCCGGTGGAATTCAACGTCGTCCTGGATGTGCAGGCCGGCCACTCGCAGGCCGATCAGGCGGCGCGTTGGCAGTTCCAGGAAAAGCTGCAGGCGCTGAGGCGCGACATTGCGGGCGCGCTGGAGCTCGCGAACAGCACGAACGTCCGGCTCGACGCCATCAAGCGCGCGCTCGACGCGACACCCGCCGCGCCTCGGGCGCTGCACGATCAGGCGCGCGCCCTGCAACGGCGGCTGAGTGCGATCCTCGTCGAACTGCAGGGGGATCGCTCGCTCGGCGCGCGCGGCGGACCGGTGCCGGTCGCAATTTCTGAGCGGGCCAACACGATCAGCAGCGAGCTGAATCGCACGCTGGCCCGACCTACAACCACGCACGACCAGCAGTTTCAGATCGCGTCCGAGCTCTTCGTCGCGGAGCGCGCGAAGCTGAAAGCGCTCGTCGAATCTGATTTACCGTCGATCGAAAGAGAGCTGGAGCGCCTCGGCGCGCCCTACACGCCGGGCCGTCTCCCCAAGTAAGCGGACAACCAGATGCAGGACGACAACAACGACCAGATCGACGAGGCCAGCCAGGAATCGTTTCCCGCGAGCGACGCGCCGGCAAACACACCTGAAACCGGCATTCGCATCGGCGAGCTGAACGAACCACCCGCCGAGACTGACGACGCCGGCTCCGTCTGCGCCCCGCTGACAGTCACATCTTGACAATCAAGATGAAGCACCGCTACGATGCGGCGCATGCCGAACGATTCGACCGACGTCATCCAGGGCACGCTCGACATGCTCATCCTCAAGACGCTGAGCCTCGAGCCGATGCACGGCTTCGGCATCGCCCGACGCGTCGAGCAGATCTCGCGCGGCGTGTTCAAGGTGAACCCGGGCTCGCTGCTCGTCGCGCTTCAACGCCTGGAGCGCTCCGGATGGCTCGATGCCGAGTGGCGTCACACGGAGAATTCCAGGCGCGCGAAGTTCTACAAGCTCACGCGCGCCGGCAGGAAACAGCTCGATCTCGCCACGGCCGACTGGACGCGTCGCGCCTCCGCCATCGCGCGTTTGCTGAAGGCCGAGGTGTAGCGTGCTGCGGCAGCTGGTTCGCGGACTGCGAGCCCTGATACGCCGCTCCGACGCAGATCGGGACGTCGAGGACGAAGTGCGGCACTACCTCGACGAGGCAACCGCCGCATTCGTGGCGGACGGCCTGTCGCCCGCCGCCGCCCGGAGGGCGGCACAGCTCGAGATCGGCAACACGACCATCGTCCGCGAACAGGTGCGCGCGTACGGCTGGGAGAATCTCGTCTCCACGTTCGTCTCGGACGTGCGGTACGCGGCGCGCCGCCTGCGCGGCAGCCCCGGATTCACTGCAGTTGCCGTGTCGACGCTGGCGCTGGGGATCGGGGCCAGCACGGCAATCTTCAGCGCCGTGAATCCCATCCTGTTTCAACCACTCCCGTATCCGCACGCCCAGCGCGTCATGATGGTGTGGGACCAGGGTGTGGACGGTTCGCGAATCGACGTCACGTTCGGTACGTACCGCGAGCTTGCCGAGCGGAGCCGATCGTTCGACACGATGGCTGTCATGAAGCCATGGCAGGCGACGATCACTGGCGCCGCTCAGCCGGAACGCTTGGTAGGACAGCGTGTCAGCGCGGGTTATTTCCACGCTCTCGGTTTGCCGCCGGCGCTCGGCCGCGACTTCCAGGCCTCGGAGGATCGAGCGCACGGCCCCAACGTCGTGATCCTGAGCGATGCCTTGTGGCGCCGGCGATTCAACGGAGACGCGACGATCGTCGGGCGCGACATCACGCTCAACGACAACCTCTTCACCGTCGTCGGCGTGATGCCGGCCGCGTTCGAGAACGTCCTGGCGCCGTCGGCGGAGATCTGGTCGCCGCTGCAGTACGACGCGACGCTGCCGCCGGACGGAAGGGAGTGGGGGCACCATCTCCGGATGGTGGCGCGGCTCCGGGCCGGCGCCGGACGAGGCAGCGCCGCCCAGGAGATGGATGTCATCGCGCGCACACCCGTTGCCGACTTCACGAGGATGCCGTGGGCGTCGATGAGTCGAGGGTTGATCGTGAGCGCTCTGCAGGACGACGTGACGCGCAGCGTCAAGCCTGGGTTGATCGCCATTCTCGGCGCGGTGATGCTGGTGCTGGCGATCGCCTGTGTGAATGTGACGAACCTGCTGCTTGGCCGCGGCGCGCAGCGGCGCGGTGAGTTCGCGATGCGGGCTGCGCTCGGGGCAGGTCGTGGACGGATCATGATCCAGTTGCTCACGGAAAGCCTGCTGCTCGCAGTGCTCGGCGGCGCACTCGGGATGGGCCTGGCGGCGTTGGGCGTCCGCGCCCTGGTGGCATTGAGCCCGCCCGGGCTCCCGCGGGTCTCCGCGATTCGCCTCGACTCTGCCGTCTTCGCATTCGGATTCGCGGTCAGCACGCTCGTCGGCGTGGCGTTCGGGTTGCTGCCGGCGTTTCAGGCGTCCCGGTGCGATTTGCAGGCGGGTATTCAGCGCGGCTCAGCGCGGACCGCAGGCGGACATCAATTGACGCGACGGACGCTCGTGATCGCCGAAGTCGCGCTGGCGCTCGTGCTGCTCGTCGGTGCGGGCTTGCTGCTCCGCAGCCTGCAGCGTCTGTTCGCGGTGGCTCCGGGGTTCGATCCTTCGCACGTGCTGACGATGCAGGTGGAGGCATCCGGACATCGATTCGACGATCAACGCGTGGCTCACAGGTTCTTTGAACAGGCGCTGGAGGCTGTACGGCAGGTGCCAGGCGTGACGGCGGCGGCGTTCGTCAGCCAGTTGCCGCTCAGCGGCGACTTCGAGAAGTACGGCGTACACCTCGAGTCGAGCGCCAACACGAGTCCGAACGAGGATCAAAGCGTGCTCCGCTACGCGGTCAGCGCCGGTTACTTCGATGCGATGGGCATTCCGCTCCGCCGCGGCCGGCTGCTCGATGCACGCGATGATGCCGAAGGGCCGGTCGCGGTGTTGGTCGACGAATCGTTCGCAAAGCGCCGGTTCGCTGGCGTCGATCCCATCGGCCAGCGCCTTCACCTGGGGCGGACGGATCTGCCTTGGTACACGGTCGCCGGTGTCGTCGGGAACGTGAAGCACACATCGCTCGCGCTCACCCAATCGGATGCGGTGTACGTTCCAGCCTCGCGCTGGTATTCGGCCGATCGTACCCGCTCGCTCGTCGTCCGCAGCTCGATTGCCGCGTCGGGCCCCGGTTCGAGCAGCGCGCTCGCGGCGCAGGTTCGCCACGCAATCTGGTCGGTCGACAAGGATCAGCCGATTGCGCGGGTCACGACGATGGAGGATCTCGTGGCGGCATCGGGCGCGGAGCGCCGCTTCGCCTTGATTCTGTTCGAGGCGTTCGCGCTCGCGGCACTGGCACTGGCGGCGATCGGCATCTACGGCGTACTCGCCGGAAGCGTCAGCGAGCGGATCCGTGAGATCGGCGTGCGCACGGCGCTGGGGGCGTCGCGCGCCGACATCCTCTCCATGGTGATGCGTCAGGGAATGTCGCTCACCGTTGCAGGCGCACTCATCGGGATCACTGGCGCGATGGCGACGAGCGGCGCGCTGGCAACGCTCCTATTTGGGGTGTCGCGAGTCGACCCCGCGACCTATCTTGCTGTGCTCGCGCTGCTCGCCGGCGTGTCAGGGATCGCGTGTGCCATACCTGCCTGGCGGGCGGCGCGAATCGATCCGGCGATCACGTTGCGCGCTGAATAGCACGGTCGCGGATCCTGCGTCCTAATCGGAATTGCACGAATTCTAGCCGCGATCGGATCGAAGGGGCGCATATCGCCTATACTTCGTGCAACGCTTGAGCAGCCACGGTCGGGAGGCTCACCATGACTGATTCAGAGGAGCGCGCGGCGTCCTATCGGAAGCTGTTTACACGGCTCGATGCCGCCGAGGCGCGGAACCTGATCGATCGACTCCAGGTTCTGGCGCTGACCCGGCCCGACACGGTGCACGAGCTGGAAACGTTTCTCGATCGAGACGAGAGCTCGACCTCGCCAACGTCCGAAGTCGATCGCGATCCACCCAGCTCACCCCGCTGATTCATTGGCTAGGCGTTCGAACAAGCTACACGCAACTGAAAACCGCGCTAGATCTACCGCGACCGTACGGCTATCCCTGAATCGGTAGCCCCACACGATGGAACCGACTCAGGGATCGCCTTGCTTCGTATCGATCTATTACGGATTCGCGCAGGTGTCAGCTACTGTACGAATCGACGTCACGAACAACCGCTGAGTCCCGGCTGGCGGAGTCACTTCGAGTCGTCCATTCACCTCGACCTTCTGTCCAAGGTGATTCCGCAGGTCCGCTGTGTCGCCGTCAAGCGCGTAAAAGAGCGTTGAACCGGACGTGCCCACACCGGCCGATCCGCTGGCAGATGGGCTTGCTTGCCGCAGGACGAATCGGTCCGCAGCAGGCGCGGAACTGCTTGCGTCGTTTGCGGGTGGCGGCGCGCTGCCCGACGTCCCAACGGAGCCCGACGACTCATCGGCCCGCGCCAGACACCCGATCAATGTCGTCCCGCCCTGCGCCGTCATCTGGTTGTCGGCGCCGCTCTGCTGCGCGTTCTTGGCGGCCTTATCGCTGCACGCGGTCGCCAGCACACAAATGAAGCCTATCCACAGCGTCTTCTTCATCGTCTGCCTCCTCAGGTGATTTCGAACCAGGAAGCGAACGCAAATTCGTCGCCAGTTGATATCGTCGGGTTGGCGGGTGAAGCCGAGCTAGCGATGGCCGGCGCGCACCGCTCTTCCGTCTTCGAAATCGATCTCGATCAGCTTTTCGCTCGTCGGGATGCGCGCCACGATCTGCTTCGTGAACGCATCGATCACGATTCCGCCGTCCGGATAGACGAAGCGGCCGTCGATGCCGAACGTGATCCAGCCGGGATGAGGCCGTTCCTTGGGATCCTGAAAGACTGGGATGCTCGCGACTTGCCTCGGCGGATTGGAGGTGACGTCGAAGGCGTACACGTATCCGTAGACTCCGTCGGCGATCCAGACTTCCTTTTGATCGGGACGCAGGCTGAGGCCGTGGCTCGGAGTACTGTGCGGTTTGCGCGCGGGTGGCGCTGGAATCTCGGCGAGCCGCGAGGCTGGAACCTGGGCCTCGACGCGGCGAATCATCCTGCCGCTCCACGACGCCCGATCGATTTCCGCGATTTCGAATCCCAGTAAGCCGTCGATGTTGGCGTATGCGTATCGCTCGTCGTCGCTGATCGCAAACGGCCGAATGCCTTTCGTGAAGGGGCCGATCTTCCCGAGAATCCTGTTGGTCTTCGTGTCCGCCACATACAGGTACGGGACCGTGAGCACCTCGAGATAGACGCGACTGCCGGCCCGGTTGATCCAGGTATTGTGAGGTCCCGTGGTCGCAATCGGGTCGACGTCGTAGTTCTTGCCGCGTTCCGTCTCGATTCTCGCGATGACCGACCCATCGGCTGCGTCGATCACTTTCCAGTCGATGTCGTCGCGAAACGGCAGATAGATCCGACGCCCATTCGGCGTCACCCACATGCTATCGGCGTACTTCCCGAGCGTTTTGCGCCACACGACGGCGTCCGTCGCGAGATCGATCGCGATCAGCTCGTCGCGGGTGTGCGACGTGACGTACAGCCGGCCCAATTGCGGACTGGCTGCGATGCCCGGATAGTCTCCGCTGTCGGCAATGGCAATCTTTCGCAACAGCGTGTGACCCCGATCGATGTCGTACACGCTGATGCCAGTCTTGTCGGTGACATAAAGCCGACGCTCGAGATTGGCCGCGCCCAGTCCCCACGATGAAAACACCGCGAGACCAGCTGAGCCGACGAGTGCACCGAACCGGAGCCACGCGGAACGGACGGGCACTATGGCTCTCGATCGTTGCCGAGGCCGCGGCCGCCTCGCGGCGGCGGGTTTTTCACCAGCTTGTACTGATTGATCCCCGCGTTCACCTTGAACTCGACGCCCATCTTCCCGATCTCCGCGGTGGCCTTCGTGGGATCGCCGGACACGCCCGAATCCTTGGGTCCGCCCCACGGCTTGATGTGATCCTTCCGCACGCCGGCAGGTCGGATGAAGAGCATTTGCGACGTGTCGGTGATGCCGGCGTGGCTGCCCGCCGTTTCTTCGTCGTAACCGAACGCGGCCTGCAGCCACGCGCGGTAGTACACGCGGCTGGCGCTGTAGTAGTCCGTGAGGGCGAATACCTTGACGCCGGTGTCCTTCCATTCGTCGTTCAGCTTGCTCGCAACATTCGTCAGCCCGGCCTGATTGCCGCCGCTGTCTCCGATGAACAGGATGTCGGTGAAGCCGTGCACTTTCAGACTGCGCGCCGCGGCATCGAGCAGCATGTCGTACGCGGGCGACGGCAGCGAGATTGCGCCGGGCGGCTGATTGTCGGGATTCCCTTCCGGTACGTACTGGATCGTCGGCGCGACCAGCGCGTTCTTCAACCGGCGCGCCATCAGATTCGCCGCGTAGGTGACGACGTAATTGTGCTTGCCGAGCACCATGTGGTAACCGTTCTTCTCGGTGCCGCCGGTCGGGACGATCACCGTGGTCTTCCCCGCCTTCATCGCGTCGCGCGTTTCTTCCCACGTCATCTCGTCGATGAAGACCGTGTCCGGCGCCTGAGTCGGTGTCTTGCCCGGCGGCGCCGTCGTCATCGTCGCCGGAATCGTCCGGCGCTCGTCGCTCGCGGATGGATTCTGTCCACGGCCGCCTCGCCCGCCGCGTCCGCCTCCGGCCGCTGCCGGCGTCTCCGACTGCTGCCGCGTGATCGTTCCGGCCATCAGGCCTTTGATCTGGGCGACGGCGTTGTCGATCTTGATCTGCAGGAGAGCCTTGCCGATCTCCGGCGTCGATTTCGACTGGTTGTTGCCGCTGACGCCGTTGTTCTCGTAGTCGTTGCCGCTGAGCCTGTTTCTGCGAATGTGCTTCGCGTTGACGAACAGCAGCTCCGACGTGTCGAGGATGTTCGCGTGGCCGCCGATCTGATCGGCCGGGATCCCGACTTTCTCCGTGATGAACTTGTTCTGATCCGCGTGTCCCTTCGTGTAGTAGTCGTCGATCCAGAACGCGCGGGCGCGGCCCTCTTTCCAGAGCTCGTTCAGTTTGTCCGACGCGCTTCTCATGCCGTTCCGGTTGCCGCCCGACTCGCCGATCAGGAGGATCGTTGTGAAGCCGCCCGCCTTCAGGCTCTTGCCTGCGTTGACGAGCAGATCCACGAACCGATCGTCCGGCAGCGTGATCGTTCCCGGTTTGGCCATGTGGCCGGTGGGGTTTTCCCAGCTCCCTTCGGGTACGTAGGTCACGACGGGCGCGACCAGCGTCTTCCCGACGGCTCGCGCGATCTTGTCCGCGGAATACTCCATGACGAACTTGTGTTCGCCATCCACCATATGCGGACCCTTCTGCTCCGTGCCGGCCGTACCGATGATCACGGTCGTCATGCCGCTCTTGATCAGGTCGCGCGCCTCGGCCCACGTGAGGTCTTCGAGGAACACCGTATCGGGGGGTTTACCGGAGGGCGCCGTATCCGGCGCCGATTCGGGTCGCTGCGCGGAGGCGGCGGCCAGCGCCACGAGAACCATCGCCGTCGCGACGAGCGTCGAGCACCCTCGTGGTTTCATGGGTGCGGATCCTAGCATCAACACCTCGACCTGAGGGCGCGGCGGTTGAGGTCTCCGTTCTTGCACTGAGATCAAAGCAGGAGGCAAGGATGCTTTACACACTCGCCGTGATCCTGCTGATCGCCTGGCTGCTCGGGGTTGTCGGAACCTACACGATCGGCGCGTTCGTGCATGTGTTGCTCGTCGTGGCCCTCGTGTTGTTCCTGGTCGGCTTGCTGAGCGGCAGTCGAACCGTCGTCTGAAAGAGATCTTCTAGAGGAAGAGGCAGCTTGACAAGCCCTCGAGGCGGCGTAGATTAGAGGGTGCGCCGCCCCGTCTGGCGCCGTGAAGTTTGCCGGCGATCCGATGTAGGTGTGGCGTGGTCGCCCTGTCGATCGGGCCGGGTTGCGGCTGGTCAGGCATTACCGCCACCAGTGCCGCTTGTGTGCTCCCTCCATGTTCGACCGGAGCGAGCCGCCCTCGCCGGATAGGCAGGGCGGATTTTTGTACGAACATCACGACGTCTTCTTGAGCTGGCCGATGAGCGCCATGAGAATTTGCGTGTACCGTTCGTCCGCGGCCGAGAACGCTTTCATGTATTCCTGTTCCGTCAGCTTCTGCCTCTTCCAATCTCCATCGAACATCGTCCGCTTGCCCTCGGCCTCGTAGGAGTCGAACGCCTGGTTCTCCTCGCGCTTCGCCTTCAGGCCGTCGGCACCTGGATCCTCGATAAAGATTTTCGACGCCGGAAGCGCCGCGCCGTTCAAATCGAGGTACGTGTCGCGATACTCCTTCTTCACGAGGCGATCGTTGAGCAGCTGCGGCACCGAGTATTTGCCCGAGACGACGAGGAGCTGGACGCCGGGAAAGTAGAGCGCCGCCACGAAGACGTCCGGCGCCGATGGGTCTTTCGCGGCGATGCAATCGAGCTTCGCCGCTTCGAGCGCGGCGGCGAGCTGTTTTGCCAGCGGCGCCGACTTCGATTCCTGAGCGGCGGCGACGGTCGACAGCAAAAGCAGGGCAACGGACGCGGCGGCGAGGAGCTTCATGGGACGCCCTCCGGAGTATTGGGGTATTTGAGGGCTGTTTTACACCGGGCGGGCGCCGGTTGCAACGATCAGATGAACAGCGCGTCCTCGTCGTCGCCACGCCCCTGGCGCGTGCGGCTATGGTGGCGGCGTTCTCGGACTGCCCGGATGGCGGCCTTGAACGCGCTCAAAAGCGCGCGTCCTTCGCTGGCAGGCCTGGCGAGGGCGGCCTGGAGGTTGTTGAGCGCCTGCTCGATTCGGTCGGCGACGTCGGCGAACAGGCGGTCGGCGCGCTCGACCTGAATGGCCGCGAGCGAGGCCGCACGCGCGGCGTCGCGCCCGATGGCGTTGAGGTGACCGACGAGCGGTTTCACCTCCCGCTCGAGCTGATCGGCGAGCTGCTCGACGCGACGCGCAAGCCGGCCGGCGGCGACGAGGACTGCGATTTGCGCGACGGCGATGGCGAGTGTCGCTACGGCGATGACGCCCAGGAACACATCAGACCACGGGCTCACGCGTTGTCCCGGGCCCGCGCCTGCTGGTACGCTTCGCGCCCACGATCGATGGCCGTCGAGAGCGTCTCGCGCCCCTGCGCGAGCGCCTCGCGTCCCTTTGCCGCCGCTTCGGCGGCGCGCGCTCGGCCCTCACGCGCTCTCTCGCCCAGATACTCACGCGTGTCGCGCCCGCTGGCCGGCGCATACAAGAGCGCCAGCGCCGCGCCGCTCACCGCTCCCAGCATGAACGCGAGAAGAATGCTTCCCGCTCCAGCGCTTTCATCTCGAGCCATAACAGTCTCCACCTAAAAAATACTGACCTTCACATTGAGATACTTCTTCGGATCTTTGTTGATAGCGGTAATCAGCGTGCGCAAATCGTTTACCGCACCATTCATGTTCTCATATAACTGTCGATCTTTCAGCAATCGGCCTGCCGTGCCTTCGCCCTCGTTCAGCTTCGTGACCAACTGATCGAACCGCTCTGTCACCGACGTGAGCCGGTTGAAGAGCGTCGCGTCGGTCATCAGCTTCCCCGCGGTGCCGTCACCCCGGTTCAGGCGATCGGTAATCTGCCTGAAATTCGCGGTAGCGCCGTTCAACGACTCCGAGAATGCCTCGTCCTTCAGCAGCTTGCCCAAGCTGCCTTCGCCCGCGTTGATGCGCCGCGTCATCTCCTCGACGTTTCGCAGCGAGACTTCGAGGCTCTCTGCCGCTTTCGGATCCTTCATCAGCCTGCCGAGCGTTCCGCGTCCCTGCTGGAGCTCCCGCGTCATCTGGCCGGCCGTCGCCACGAACTGCTGCAGCTCGAGGTACAAGCGGTCATCGGTCATGAATCGGCCAGCCGTCCCTTTGCCCTGCCGCATGTCGCGAATGAGCCCGTTCAACTCGTCGATCCCGTCACTCGCCTGATCGGCGATGTCGGCGAACGCTTTGGGCGTCTTGCCCGCCGGCACGTAGCCCCAGTCGGGCACCGGCGTTCCCTGCGTCGAGGGCGTGATGTCGATGGCGCCTTCGCCGAGCAGCGAAATCGACCCGAGCTTCGCCACCGACGAGGTCGTGATGAGGCGGCGCTGATCCTTGTTCACCTCGAAGGTGACGTCGACTTCCTCGCCAACCAGCTCGATCTTCTTCACCGACCCGACCTCGACTCCGGCCACGCGAACGACCGACCCCACGGTGAGCCCAGCGACATTCGGGAACCGCGTTTTCAGCGCGTAGCGCTGCCACACGAATCCCTTGGTACCGGTGAGCGTGAAGATCAGTACCGCGGAGATTCCGATCGCGACAATCGTCAGCACGCCGATTTTCAGTTCCGACCACGCAAGCGATCGAGTTCGTGGCATATTCAGTCTCCAGGAGTCGCAAGCACACCAGTACCGGGCACCGTGCTATGACAGAAACGTTTGGATATACGGATCGGACGACTGACGGAGCGCGTCGGCGTCTCCCTCGAAGATGATCAGCCCGTCTTTGAGCATGATGAACTCTGCTTCCCGCTCTTTTTCCCGCGTCGCCCTGACGACTCGTACCGTCCCGTCGCGCTCGCGGACAGCCATGTGCGTCGCGACGTAGAACGCATCACGCAGCTGATGGGTGACGACGATTGAGCTGACGCTCTCGAGATCGCGAAGCTTGATGATCTCCTCGTCAACCGTCGTCGCCGTAATCGGATCCAGTCCGGTCGTCGCCTCGTCGTACAGGAGGATGCGCGGCTTGAACGCCATGGCGCGCGCAATCGAGACGCGCCGCCGCTGACCGCCGGAAAGCTCGGATGGCATCTTGTCGATGTGCTCAGTGAGCCCGATGAAACCGAGCACCTCTTCCACGCGCTTGTCCACCTCCTCGAGAGGCATGGCGGTCTCTTCATAAAGCTTGTAGCCGACGTTCTCGCGGACTGTCAGCGAGTCGAACAGCGCCCCTTCCTGGAAGATCATGCCGAGATCGGTGCGCACCGACATCATTTCCTCTTCGGAGAGCTGATCCACCCGCTGGCCGTTCACCCAGACGACGCCGTTGTCCGCCTTGAGCAGGCCGGTGATGATTTTCAGCGCCGTGGATTTGCCGGATCCGCTCGCGCCAAGAATGATCTTCGTGTGTCCTTTGAGCAGCGTGAAGCTCAGATCCCTCAGCACCACCTTGTCGTCGAAAGCCAGCTGCACTTTGTCGAAGACGATGACTGGCGCCCCCGCTTCGTCGAGAATCTGCTGAACGTCGATGCTCTCCATACCTCTAGTACAGCAACGCGATGAAAATCTGCGTCACGAAAAAATCGGCCGCGATCACGGCAACCGACCCGACGACGACCGAGACGGTCGTCGCTTTGCCGACACCCGCGGTGCCGCCGGTCGTCCGGAGACCCACATGGCATGCGATGGTGACGATCACCAGGCCGAACACGAATGGCTTGGTGATCCCCATCCATGCATCTTCAATGTAGAGGCCCTTCGTCACCGACGACCAGTACACCCCTGAATTCACCTGCAGCTGAAACCGCGCGACGACCCACCCGCCGAGAATGCCGATGAAGTCCGAGATGACGGTCAACACCGGCGCCATGAACAACCCAGCGAGGACCCGGGGCACCACCAACTTTCGAATCGGGTCGGTCCCGAGCGCCCGAAGCGCATTGATCTGGTCGGTGACGACCATCGATCCCAGCTCCGCCGCAATGCCCGAGCCGATGCGCCCGGTCAGCATCAGGGCCGTCAACACAGGCCCGAGCTCCTTGATCATCGACGCGCTCACGAGCCGGCCCACCAGAGGTCGCGCGCCGAACTGATCGAGCGTCATTCCACTCTGCGACGCGAGGGCGGCTCCAGTGAACAACCCCGAGAGCAGCACCACGGTCAGCGACCCGACGCCGATCAGGTCGAACTGCTCCACGATGTCGTAGCGGTAAATCGGCCGGGTGAAGATGCCATGAACCGCCGCGCGGACGAGAGACACGTACTCCTGCATCTCGAGGGCGGCGTGCTTCAACCAGCGTTCGATTAAGCTGAGCACGGACTGCTAAGCCCTCCGCGCCGTGCGGGGCAGCCCCAGCTCGGGGTTGCGCAGCCGTTTGATTTCATCGCGGAGGGCCGCCGCCTTTTCGAAGTCCAGGTTCGCCGCGGCCGCACGCATTTCTGCCTGCTTCGAGGAGATATGCGCGTCGAGCTGCTGCTGGCTGTGGAAGCGCTCGGTGCCATCGAGCGTAGCGGCGGGCGTCACGTAATCGCGCTCGTAGACGCTCGACATCACCTCGTCGATCTGCTTGATGATCGACTGCGGTGTGATGCCGTGTTCGGCGTTGTAGGATTCCTGCTTCTCGCGCCGCCTTTCGGTTTCGCCGATGGCCCCGCGCATCGAGTCGGTCACCGTCTCGGCGTACATGATCACCCGTCCATTTACGTTTCTCGCGGCGCGACCGGATGTCTGGATGAGCGACCCCGCGGACCGCAGGAATCCCTCCTTGTCGGCGTCCAGGATGGCGACGAGCGACACTTCGGGCAGGTCCAGACCCTCGCGCAGCAGGTTGATGCCGACCAGTACATCGAACTCTCCACGCCGCAGGTCGCGCAGAATCTGTACGCGCTCGAGCGTCTCGATGTCCGAGTGGAGGTAACGGACGCGGACACCGAGTTCCTGGTAGTACTGCGTGAGGTCCTCGGCCATCCGCTTGGTGAGCGTCGTCACGAGCACCCGCTCGCGGTTGGCGACGCGCGCGCGGATCTCGGCGAGCAGGTCGTCCACCTGCCCCTTCACCGGGCGCACCTCGATCGGCGGGTCGATGAGGCCGGTCGGGCGGATGATCTGCTCGACGACGACCCCCTGCGACTTGGCCAGCTCGTAGGGCCCTGGTGTCGCAGAGACGAAGACCACCTGCTTCACCCGTGATTCCCACTCCTGAAAATTCAGCGGCCGGTTGTCCAGGGCCGAAGGCAGCCGAAACCCGTACGCCACCAGGACTTCCTTCCGCGAGCGGTCGCCGAAGTACATGCCGCGAATCTGCGGCACGGTCTGGTGACTTTCGTCGACGACGATCAGCGCGTCGTTCGGCAGGTAGTCCAGCAGCGTGGGCGGCGGCTCGCCCGGCAAACGGCCCGTCAGGTGCCTGGCGTAGTTCTCGATACCATGGCAGTAGCCGATCTCCTTGATCATCTCCAGATCGAACATGGTCCGCTGGTGCAGCCGCTGTGCCTCCAGCAGCTTGCCTTCGCCTTCGAGCTTCGACCGATACCACGTCAGCTCTTCCTTGATCGTTTCAACCGCTCGCCGCGTCCGGTCGCGTGGCGCCACGAAGTGCGATTTGGGGTACACCGCCGTCTTGTCGTGACGCCGGATTGTCTTGCCGGTCAGCGGATCGAACGTCACCAGCTGGTCGACGTCGTCTCCGAACAATTCGATGCGCAGACCGGTCTCTTCGTACGACGGATAGACCTCGACGATGTCGCCGCGGACGCGGAACGTGCCTCGTCCGAAATCGTGGTCGTTGCGTTCGTATTGAATCTCGACGAGCTTTCGAAGAATCTCCTCGCGGCTGATTCGCTGCCCTCGTTCGAGAGGCAGCAGCATGCCGTAGTACGCCTCCGGCGAGCCGAGACCGTAGATGCACGACACGCTCGCGACGATGATGACGTCGCGGCGCTCGAAGAGCGAGCGCGTCGCCGAGAGCCGCATGCGATCGATCTCGTCGTTGATCGTGGCTTCCTTCTCGATATAGGAGTCGGTCGACGGGACGTAGGCTTCGGGCTGGTAGTAGTCGTAGTAGCTGACGAAGTACTCGACCGCATTGTCGGGGAAGAAGCGGCGGAACTCCTGGTAGAGCTGTGCGGCGAGAGTCTTGTTGTGGACCATCACGAGCGTCGGCCGGTTCACGCGCGCGATGGTCTGCGCCATGGTGAACGTCTTGCCGGAGCCGGTGACGCCGAGGAGCACCTGGTGCGGATCGCCGCGCTCGAGCCCCTCCACGAGCTCGCCGATCGCCCGCTGCTGATCGCCGGCGAGCTCGAAATCGGAGACGAGGTTGAAGCGGTCGTACAGGGAGGGCATCGGAACTCACCATGGTACTCGGGGCTGGGGGCCTGGGGCTAGGGACCAGGGACTCTAGTGTCATTCAGGGCTGCTTCTTGTACGCCGCGAAGTACCCACGCCTCGCGCGAACGCGGAGGTCCTTGCGCACGGCCTTCACCTCTACTTTGCGCCACGCGCCGTCGGTCTTCTCGTTCGTCGATTGGTAGCCCAGCGTGTACTGCGCGCGGATCTCTGCGAGCACCTTCTCGTATACGCGATCCAGCTCCTTGACCGACGTCGGGAAGAACGCCTGCCCCCCTGTGACGTCGGCCATCTGCTGAATGGTCATCCGCTGTTGAAGCTTCGTCGACGCCGACTGGTGCTCCAGCTGGCCGATCGCGTAGAGCGTCACGTCGGACGCCTTCAGCAGATCCAGGAGCTCATGCCACAGGATGGAGCTGCGCGTATCGCCCCCATCGGTGTAGACGAGCATGATCTTCCGGCCGTCCTGGCTTGCCGCGCCATCGAGGTAGGTGCCGATCGCGTCATACAGCGCGGTGGACCCGCGCGCCTTCTGTTGACGGATCCGCTCGATCACGCGCGCAAACTCTTTCTGACCGTATCGCGCCGTGCGGACCTCGGTGTCGAAATCGACCAGCGTGATGTCCACAGCGTCGGTGAGCATGTTGAGAAACTTGATCGACGCGGTTTTGGTGAAGCTCAGGTCCTCGCCCATGCTCTCGCTGACATCGAGCAGCAGGCCGAGGTGCATCTCGGGCTGGTTGGGGGCCTCGGGATCGCCCGGCGCGAAGTAACGAATCGTCTGCTTCTTCCCCTCCTCGTAGATCTCGAAGTCGTCCGCTGTGAGATCGCCGACGAGGCCTCCTTTGCGGTCTGTGACGGTGACACTCAGGTTGACGAGATCCACGCTGGTCCGAAACGCGGGAACCTGTTGCCGCCCGCCTGCGGCGCCTGACGACAACGACACAAAGGACACAAAGAACACAAAGACAGGGCGCGTCAACTGCGGTGTCGCGGCTTTCACGTGACGTTGTCCTGGAGTCCTTGGTCCCTTTCGGTCCTGTGTGCCCCTGACGCGAGTGCACTCTACACCGAGCGTATAATCGTACGTTAGTAGTCTGATGCGGTGCCTAGCCGTCTGTCAGGACGAACTGGTCATCAGGATGCTCGACGAGATCCTGCTGCCTGGCTTCGAAGTCGAGTTCATCATCGAACAACGGCCGCTGGCCCGGCGCCTCCACGACGCCGGCGTCACCGTGACTGTCGGCGACCCACGGCGCACCGACACGTGGCTCAAGGCCGACATCGGGCCGAGCACGTGCGTCATCATCGAGGACAACGGCAAGCGAAGCCCCAAGAAGATTCTCGAGGCGGTGCGCGACGCGGGCGGCACGCTCGTCTACGTGCTGGGTATCGGCGCAACGGCAACCAGCAAGCGCGCCGACGAATTCCACGCCGAATTTCCCGACGTCTCGTATCTTGCGATGTCGCAGCTGTTCGGCGGACCGCTGCTGACGGAGTTCAGTCGATCCCTCACACGCGCGCGCGTGCAGCAGTACCAGCGCTTCTTCAGCGACGCCGAGCGCGTGCTGATCATGCTGCACAACGACCCGGATCCCGACGCGATGGCCAGCGGGCTCGCGCTTCGAAACGTGTTGCGCCGCACGAAGACCACGGCCGTCATCGGCGCCATCCAGGGCGTGACCCGTCCCGAGAACCTGCGGATGGTCAACCTGCTCGATATCCACGTGGAAGCGATCACGCCCGACTCGCTGAAGGAATTCGACCGCGTGGCGATGGTCGACGTGCAGCCGCACTATTTCGGCGGCCTCGTCGACCGCGTGGACCTCGTGATCGACCATCACCCCGAGCAGCCGGGCTATACCGCGGTCTTCAAGGACATTCGTCCCGATTACGGATCGACCTGTACGATCCTCACCGAGCATCTCCGCGCGGTCGACGTGAACATCTCGGAGCGGACGGCGACCGCGATGCTCTACGCGATCAAGTCCGACACGCTCTTCTTCAACCGGCAGACCAACCGCGTGGACCTCGAGGCGTTCTCGTACCTCTACCCGCTCGCCGACGCGGCGCTCGTCCGCAAGATGGAAGGATCCGAAATCACGCTCGAGCGGCTCGATTACGTGCTGAAGGCGTTCCGCGGGAGCACGCTGACCGAGCAGGTGTTCTGCGCCTTCATCGGCCCGTCATCCCGCGAAGACTTCATCCCCTACGTCGCCGATTTCTTTCTCCAGCTCGAAGACGTCAAGTGGACCGTCGTCGCCGGCATCGTCAACGAGTCGCTGATCGTCTCGGTGAGGAACCTCGGCTACTCGAAGAACGCGGGCGAGTTCGTGCGCCGCTTCTTCGCCGACATCGGCAGCGCGGGCGGCCACCGGGCCATGGCCAAGGCGGTCGTGCCGATGCGCGCGTTCCGTGAGAAGTTCGGCGACTTGAACGGCGACGACATCGGCGTCCGACTCGCGGCGCTCATGCAGGAGTTCCTCGCACATTCAGACAAGTCTGAAGTACGAAGTCTGAAGTCTGAAGCGAAGAGCGAACACGAAGAGGTCAAAACGCCGTAGTTCTCAGACTTCAAACCTAATCGAGCGCCTGAGCCAGGTCTGCGATCAGGTCTTCAGGATCCTCGAGCCCCACCGACAACCGAAGCATGCCCTTCGTCACCCCCGCCTGACGAAGTTGCTCGTCGTTGTGGCCCCACTGTGACGTGAGTACCGGCATGCTCACCAAGCTCTCGACGCCGCCCAGGCTCGCCGCGCGCTTGATGATCCGGAGACGGTCGTAGAACCGCTCCGCGCGATCGAAACGACCGTCGAGATCGAAGCAGACCATACCCCCGAAACCGGTCATCTGCCGCGCGGCGATTTCGTGATCCGGATGCGATGTGAGCCCCGGATAGTACACCTGGCTGACGCGGCGGTCCTTCGACAGGAACTCCGCCACCGCCTGCGCGCTCGCGTTGTGGCGCGCCACTCGCAGCGGCAGTGTTTTCAGTCCGCGCCCGAGCGCGTACGCCGGATGCGGATCCATCACCGTCCCGACGAGCCGCCGCGCCCTCTCGATCGGCGCAACGAGACGGCTCGGGCCGGTTACGACGCCGCCTGTGACGTCGCTGTGGCCGTTCAGGTACTTCGTCGCGCTCTGCATCGCCAGATCGACGCCGAGCGCAAGCGGTTGCTGATTGATCGGGCTGGCGAACGTGTTGTCGATCACCGAGAGCACCCCGCGCGCGCGGCAGGCATCGGCCACCTTCTTCACGTCCACGCACCGAAGCGTCGGGTTGATGGGAGACTCGAACCAGACCATCCGCGTCCTGGCGCTCAGGATTCTTTCAGGAGCCGCCAGGTCGTCGAGCGACACGAATCGCGGTGCGATGCCGAACCTGGCCAGGACGTCCTGAAGCAGGTGCAACGTTCCGCCGTAGATCGCCGCGCTGCACACCACCTCGTCGCCCGCCTTCGCGTGCGCCATCAGAATCGTCGTCGTCGCTCCCTGTCCCGAGGAGAAAAGCAGCGCCGACTCGGCCCGATCCAGCGCGGCAAGCTTCTGCTCGGCGCTGATCACCGTCGGGTTCGTATACCGCGAATAGAGGTGCTTGGCCGAGCGCCCTTCGTTGTACGCGACGACTTCCTGCGCGTTGTCGAAGACGAACGTCGTGGTCTCGTAAATCGGCGTCGTGAGTGGCACCGACGCGCTACGGTCCACCTCGCCGGCATGGATCAGCTCCGTCGCTGCGCCTCTCATCGGATCAAGCTCCCATCGACATTGCAATGCGGATTGCGGATTGCGGATCTGCTGATTTGTCTTCAATCTTAAGTTCTAAGTTTCAAGTTGAAACTTGGTACTTCCCATCCTCTCTCCACTCGCCCCGACAACCGGCTCGATGAACTGATGATACGCGTCTTCGTACCCGCGGTTCATCAGCTCGCCGAGCCCTTGCCGGCGATGCGATCGATCGTCGAAGCCGCCGTGAAAGTCGAATGGGCCGATGGGGTTATGCGCGGGCCGGATGGTGAACATTCGAACACCACCAGTCGTCGTGGTGGCATCCCTGACTATCGCGGCCTCCGACGACTGCATGTACTCGCCCAGGCGCGCGCGGGCGTCCAGGCGTGGCGCAGCCAGCGCGTGCGGTCCCGGTGACTGCGGCGCCGCGGACACCAGGATGATTTGCTCCGCACCCAGGTCGATGAGCTCGTCGACGAGGCGAATGAGGCAGCCGGGGCGATCGCAGAGACGATGCGTTTCCCCGCGCCAGTAGGCGTCCGGCGCAAACGTGACCGAACGCCAATCCGTGGCCATCGGCACACTGAGCGCCGCCCCGACCGCGTCCGGCAGATAGTCGCGCGCGACGCCGGCCAGGTCGAACACCTCGGCCCTGCGGCTATCGGCGGCTGTGCTCGTCGGGCGCCGGACCAAGCTACGCCGGCGCGATTCGGCTACGAGCGCAAACACGAGATCGCGATGGGCGTCCACGTCGTGGACGCCGATGAGAAGCTCGCGAAAGCCTGGCTGGCCGAGGTTGTCCGCGAGCATCTCGACATAGCGCCGGCCAAGTTCCGCCTGCGGCGGCTGCTTGAGCGGCGCTGCGCCTCGCAGCAGATCCCACATCACGTGCCAGCACTGGTCGATCACCGATGCGGACGACAACGGTGGACGCAGAACGCGCCACCAGACGGGCCCGAGCGCAATCCGTGGTCCGCTCATCCAGCCGGCGACGATCGCAGTCACACCCGCCCCGCCGAGGACGAGCAGAACGAGCCGTGGCAGCCACGTTGGAAGCCCCTCCGGCGCGAAGGCCGTCCGGGTGTCTTGCACGTAGGTTTCAGCGAGGCCCGAACCCGCGACGCCAACCATCTTCAACACGAAGTCGATCGGAAACACGATCAGGCCAGCGGCCATCGCGGCGAACGGGATGGCGACGATGGCGAGCGCTGCGGCGAGAGCCCAGAAGATCACGCGCGGCACGACGTGCCAGCCGTACGACGATCGAACAGCGGACGCGCGCCAGAAGCCCTTCTCGTCCCAGAGGCGCTGCGAGCCGTCCACCGCCGCGAACAGCGCGCCGATGACGCCAACGCCTCTTCCCGAGACGATGTCGAGCTTGACTCCAGCCTCGTGGAGCGCGCGCAGCACGCCCGCGTGGTAGGCGCCGGCGGTGCCGGTGCCGGTAAGCACGAGCGCGGTGCGAAGCTGCGGAGAGTAGGCGTCGGGGGTCGAAGGCGGTGTGGATGCTGGGCGATCGTTCATCCGGCGACTTCGTCGTGAATGGTATAGAGCTTCACGATCTCGAATTCGCGCTTGCCGCCCGGCGTGTCGACCTTCACCGAGTCGCCCGGCTCCTTGTTCAGGAAGGCCCGGCCGATCGGTGACGTCGTGGAAACGAGTCCTTTCGCTGCATCGGCGTCCTCGGGCATGACGAGCTGAAATACCAGTTTCTCGCCAGTGTCTTCGACCACGTGCACGACCGACCCGAAGCCGGCGCGATCCTTCGGGATGCGATCGACGTTGATCAGCGCGATCTCGGCGACGCGTTTCTGCAGCATGCTGATACGCGATTCCACCAGGCGCTGCCGTTCTTTGGCCGCCTGGTATTCCGCGTTTTCGCGAAGGTCGCCGAGCTCGCGCGCGCGCTTGATCTCCTTGGGCAGCTCGAGCTTCAACTCGTGAGTGAGCGCCTGGATTTCGTCCTCGAATTTTTTGATCAGCCGATCCTTCATTCAGGACAATCGTACCACAGTGCTATCCTTCCCGAGCTGCGCCATGACCATGATCACCAGCCGGCAGAACCCTCTCGTCGCGCGGTATCGGGCCGCGGCGCGGCGCGATGAAGACGATGTGCTGCTGCTCGACGGCGTCCATCTCGTAGCCGACGCGCTCGCCGCGGGCGTCCGCATCGAGCACGTCGCCATGACCACGGCGGCGCGCGAGAATCCGGAACTGCATGGCCTGCTCACGAAACTTGCACGCGCCGGCGTCGAGATGGCGACGGCGTCGACGCCGGTGATGGATGCCATCAGCCCGGTGAAATCCTCCAGCGCCATCGTCGCCCTGGCCGCGCGACCCGCCGCGACGGCCGCCGCCATGTATGGAAGCGCCAGGGCTCTCGTCGTCGTCGCGATAGACGTGCAAGACCCGGGCAACGCGGGCGCCATCGTTCGTGTCGCTGAGGCGGGCGGCGCCACGGGCGTGATTGCATGCGGCGCGACAGCAGACCCGTTTGGCTGGAAGGCGCTGCGGGGATCGATGGGCAGTGCCCTTCGACTTCCCGTGGCCTTCGGCATGACGCCGGCAGACGCCATTGCAGACGCGCGGCGCGGCGGCTGCCGCGTGATCGCCACGGTCCCGCGCGGCGGACGGCCGCAGTTCGACATCGATCTCACGGGGCGCGTGGCGATTCTGATCGGCGGCGAAGGGCATGGATTGGCGCCAGCGCTCGTTGAAGCCGCGGACGAGCGCGTCACCATTCCAATGCAGCCGCCGGTGGAATCGTTGAATGCCGCCGTATCGACGGGATTGATCGTGTACGAGGCACATCGACAGCGAACAGCCACGAAAACACGAAGACACGAGATGTAGCGCAGCACTTTAGATCAGGGCTGCCCTTATGCCGATGGACTCGCTGTTCCCCGAAGAGCCGGTCGCCGCCGGCGCCGCCGCAGGAGCTCCGCTCGCCGAGCGGATGCGGCCGCGCACGTTCGACGAATTCGTGGGCCAGGAAGAGCTGCTTGCGCCAGGCAAGCCGCTCCGGGAAGCGATCGAGCGCGACCTGCTGCAGTCGATCATCCTCTGGGGTCCGCCGGGCACCGGCAAGACGACGCTGGCGCGAATAATCGCCGACACGACCGCGGCGCGGTTCGTTCAATTCAGCGCCGTCTTATCGGGGATCAAGGAGATTCGCGACGTCATGAACGAGGCCCAGCGCATCCGCCGCGCGGCCGGCCGTCGGACAATCGTATTCATCGACGAGATTCACCGATTCAACAAAGCGCAGCAGGATGCCTTCCTGCCGCGGGTCGAAGCCGGCGATATCGTCCTCATCGGCGCGACCACCGAAAACCCGTCGTTCGAGGTCAACGCCGCGCTGCTGTCGCGTTCGAAAGTGTTCGTGCTGCGCGGTTTGAACACGGATGAGGTCGTCGTCATTCTCGAGCGTGCGCTGAACGACGCGACGCGAGGCCTGGGACCTCAGCGCGTCAAAAATGACGACGACCTCATCCGGATTCAACCCGCGCAGCACGAACACTTTCGAACGCGACAGCAGCGCGGCGTTGACCTCGAACGACGGGTTTTCGGTGGTCGCCCCGAAAAC
>Ga0114129_10002910_pt1 | contig 23947 bp, 25 predicted proteins | sample RhiMetdeltSRZDD1_FD_80071 | JGI IMG/M metagenome (GOLD analysis project Ga0114129, IMG submission 80071) | Populus rhizosphere microbial communities from Tennessee, USA - Rhizosphere MetaG P. deltoides SRZDD1 (version 2) (version 2) | ecosystem: Host-associated > Plants > Roots > Rhizosphere >...
AAGCTGTCCTACTCGATGCCCCGCGCCTTAGACGGACACCGGAACCCGGCGGTGTCGACGAAACACAGGGAACGGCCGTCCCACTCGACGAGCGCGTCCACGGCGTCCCGCGTGGTGCCCGCCTCCTCGAAGACGACCGAGCGCTCCTCCCCCACCAGCCTGTTGAACAGGCTCGACTTGCCCACGTTCGGCCGCCCGACGATCGCGAACCTCTGCTCCTCCGCCTCCCCCTCGACCTCGGCCTCCTCTTCGGGAAGGACCGCGACCAGTTGGTCCAGCAGGTCGCCGGCCCCGCGGCCGTGCAGGGCCGAAACCGGGACCGGGTCCCCGAGGCCGAACCGATGGAACGCCGCCACGTCGCCCTCCTCGCGGTCCGTGTCGACCTTGTTCACGACGACCAGCACCGGCACCTCGGCCTTGCGGAGCCGCCGCGCGAGAGTGGCGTCCTCCTCGACCGGCCCGGTCTGGACGTCCACAACGAGAAGGACGACGTCGGCCGCCCGAGCCGCGCGCTCGGCCTGCTCCGAGACCAGGGCCTCGATCCCTCGCGCGCTCCGGGCGAACCCCCCGGTGTCGACCAGACGGAAGGCTCGTCCTCCCCATGAGGCTTCGAGCTCGACGCGGTCGCGGGTGACGCCGGGCATCTCGTGCGCGATCGCCTCGCGCCCGCCGAAAAGCCGATTCACGAGCGTCGACTTCCCGACATTCTGCCGGCCCACCACCGCGACCGCGGGCGGGCTCACGTACCGATCCCGCGTTCGCGGGCCAGGGCCAGAGCCCGGCCCAGGACAGCGTCCGGCTCCGTCTCGGTCGTGTCGAGCACGACGGCGTCGCTCGCCGGCACCAGGGGGTTGGTCCGCGCGTCCAGCTCGTCGCGCGTCCCGAGCGCCTCGGCGGTTCGCGACCTATCGTCCTCGCGCTCGATCGCGCGCCGCTCGGCTCGCTCGAGAGGGTGAGCCTGGAGGAAGAGCTTCAGCGTCGCGCCGGGCGCCACCACGGTTCCGATGTCTCGACCCTCCATCACGGCTCCGCCGAACGCCAGGCGACGCTGCTCCTCACGCAGGACGGCCCGAACCTGCGGATGACGGGCAACGGCCGAGACGCTCGACTCGACCTCGGGAGAGGAGAGGTCGGCGGATGGCGGCTCACCGTCGATCGTGAGCTCGGGTGGGCGGACGCTCGAGTCGAGCTCGAACCTCGTCCCGCGGGCCAGGCCCGCGAGCGCGTCTCCGTCGTCGGGCGCGACGCCGGATCGATCCGCCTTCAGGGCGACGGCCCGGTACATCAGGCCGGTGTTCACGTACGGGAGCCCGAGCTCGGCGGCCAGCGCACGCGCGAGCGTGCTCTTGCCCGATCCCGCCGCGCCGTCGATCGCGATCACCGGGCGCATCGGCGTCATCCCTCGATCGTCACGCCGAGCGCGCGCAGGGCGGGCACGAACCCGGGGAAGGACACCTCGGCGGCCTCGATACCCTCGATCGTGACCGGGCCGGCCGCTCCCAGAGCGCCAACCGCCGCTGCCATCGCCAGCCGGTGGTCCCCGTGGGCGTCGACCGTGCCCCCTCGCAACCCGTTGCCTCCGATCACCAGGTCGTCCCCCTCGACCCCGGCAGTGCCGCCGAGTGCACGGATCGATTCCTCGATCCCCGCGAGCCGGTCACTCTCCTTGAGCCGCAACTCGGACGCACCCATGAACCATGTTTCGCTCCGAGCGTGGGCCGCGACATGGGCGAGCACCGGAACCTCGTCGACAACGAGCGGGAGCTCCTCCGCCTCGATCGTGGTACCCGACAGACCCGAGATCGGCTCGACCTCGAGAGTTCCGACCGGCTCCCCGAGCTCCTCACGCTCGACATGGACGTTGATGCGGGCACCCATGCGTTCGAGCACGGCCAGGTAGCCGGTGCGCGTGGGATTCAGCCCGACGTCCACGATCCTGATCGAGACGCCGGTGAGGAGCCCGGCCGACACCAGGAAGGCCGCCGAGGAGACGTCGCCGGGAACGGACCCGTCGAACCCTTCGTGCTGGAAGGCCCGAACGCTCGCGCGTCCGGGTTCGGCGTCGACGGGCGCTCCCAGGTGCGCCAGGGCTCGCTCGGTGTGATCGCGCGTCGGAACGGGCTCGAACACGGTGGTCCGACCCTCCGCCGCGAGCCCGGCGAGCAGGACAGCGCTCTTGACCTGCGCACTGGGCACGGCCATCCGGTGCTCGATGCCGGTGAGCGAGCCGCCCCGCACGACCACCGGCGGGAGCCCGTTCGAGGTCCGCACTTCGGCCCCCATCGCCCGCAGGGGCTCGGCCACGCGCTCCATCGGCCGGCTCGACAGGCTCTCATCCCCCTCCAGCAAGGTCTCGAACGAGCAGGAGGCGACGATGCCGGCAAGCAGACGCATCGTCGTGCCCGAGTTCGAGCAGTCCAGTGGTCCTTCGGGTGGCTCCAGCGAAGGTCGACCGTCGACCTCGAGCACGAGATCTCGGCCTCGAGGTCGAGGGTCGTTCGTCGTGGAACGGTCACGGTCTGCCTGGGGGCCGGGAACCAACGCCCAACCGTCGAGTGCAGCTCTAGCTCTTCCGCTCAGCAGGGCTGCCAGACACCTGGCCGTGGCCTTCACGTCGAGGCCCGGCGGCAGGTCCCGAAGCTCGCTTCGACCCCTCGCCGTCGCAGCAAGGATCAGCCAGCGATGAGCGATCGACTTGTCGCCGGGCACCGCGGCGAAGCCGCCGTGGAACCCTCCCGGATGCACGATCGCGCGCACGGTGTCACGCCAGCCGGAGGGGCTCGAACCAGTGGTCCCGCAGGGCCTTCTCGGCGCTCCCGGCGGCCTCGGCGGCGACGGTGAGGTGCACGGTCCCGCGTCCGCCCTCGGGCGAGTGCACGATCTGCAGGTCCTCGATGTTGACCCCGGCCTCGCTCATCGAAGCGGTCACCTCGGCGAGCACGCCCGGGCGATCGGGGACCGGGACCTGCAGGACCGCCACCCCGGCCTTCACCTGCGGCTTGGCGGCCAGCGACAGGCGCGCCCGCTTCGCCTCCCCGAACGCGCGCTCCACCTCCGCGGCATCCCGCGAGCCGATCAACGTTCGCAGGCGCGTCAGCCGCTCCACGTACAGGTCGATGGCCCGCACGATCGCGTCGCCGTTGGCCAGCAAGATGTCGCTCCACAGGTGCGGACTCGAGGCCGCGAGACGCGTCAGATCCCGGAACCCGCCCGCCGCGAGCAGCAGGATCTCGGGCTCCCCCGCCTCCTCGGCCGCCGCCAGGCCCATCAGCGAGGTCGACGCCACCTGCGGCAGGTGGCTGACCATCGCCACGAGCCGGTCGTGGCGCTCGGCGTCCATCGGTATCGGGCGGGCGCCGACCTTCTCGATCCATGCCGACAGGCGAGCGACGGACGCCTCCGGCACACCCGGGCCCGGCGTGAGGACCCATACGACGCCGTCCAGGACCGAGGCGGATGCGTGTCCCGGCCCAGAGCGCTCGGAGCCGCCCATCGGGTGGCCGCCGATGTAGCGCGGCAGGTCGCCGGGGTCCGCCTCGGCGGCGACCTCGCCCATCACGTGCCACTTGACGCTGCCGACGTCGCTCACGATCGCGTCGGGCGAACGGCGAAGGATCTCGGCGACGAGCCCAGGGAGGTCCGGGATCGGCGTGCACACGAACACGAGGGTCGCGCCGGCGACGCATTCCTGCAGCGCGGGCGCCGGGGTGAGCCCGGAACGCTCGGCGGCGGCGGCCAGCACCTCGGGATCGATGTCGAACCCTCGAACCGCCTCGCCGGCCCGTACGGCGGCCATCGCGATCGAGGTCCCGATCAGGCCGGTCCCCACGACCGCGACCCGCTCAGCCGAGGTCATCGCGGAGCGTCTCGGCGCCGTCGAGGTAGACGTGGGCCACCGCCTCGGCCCCGAGCTCGGTGTGGAACTGCAGCAGGACGCGGATCACCCCGCGCATCGAACCCTCGACGGGGATCTCCTGTGCGCACAGCAGGGGCACGCGGCCAAGCCCCATGCGCCGCGCGGCCTCGGCCGGGAAGGCCGAGCGCAGGTCGTCGGTGACCGTGAAGAACGCGCTCACGATGTCGTCGGCCCGGACCGTGTTGCGTTCGAGCATCGCCGCGAGCAGACGCTCGGTGGCCGAGAGCACGGACGTGGCCGTGTCCTCGTTCACGCGGATCGCCCCGCGTGCCGCCCGAACCCTGATCTCGCCCATCGGCCCTCCGCCGCACCGGTGTCGGGCGAAAGGCTACAGGCACGGGTCGCGTCGGTCGCGTCCCGTCTTCACGCAGACGCGCCGGCGGCGCGTCACAGGCCCGCGGCCCGGTACAGCGCTCGTCCGTCCTCGGGGTCGAGCTCTCGAAGCTCGCCCGGGCGCAGCCGTCCGAGTCGGATCGGGCCGACCCGGACGCGGACCAGGCGGCGCACGGGCAGGCCGACCGCGTCGAGCATCCGACGGACCTCGCGCTTGCGCCCCTCGACCATCACGAGACGTACACCACCCCGCCCGGCCGCGCCGGCGCGTCCCCTCGCGCCACCCGCCGAACGCGCCTGGACGGCCCGGGCGATCCCGTCCTCGAGCTCGACCCCGCGGCGCAGGCGCGCGAGCTGGCGGTTCGAGGGCGGCCGGTCGACCTCGGCCAGGTACTCCTTCTGGATCTCGAACCGAGGATGCGTGAGCCGGTGCGCAAGGTCGCCGTCGTTGGTCAGGAGCAGGAGGCCCTCGGTGTCGCGGTCCAGCCGTCCGACCGGGAAGACGCGGACGCCCTTCGGGAGCAGCTGCGCGAGGTCGCGTTCGGCGTGGGCGTCACGCAGGGTGGTCGTGACCCCTCGCGGCTTGTGCAACGCGAACGTCCGCAGCGCCGGATCGACGTTGACCTTGGCGCCGTCGACGCGAACCTCGTCCGTGGATGGATCGACGCGGTCGCCGAGCGTCGCGCGCCGGCTGTTGACCTCGACCCGTCCGGCGACGATCAGCTCCTCGCACGCGCGGCGCGACCCGAACCCGGCCCGGGCGAGCGAACGCTGGAGCCGCTCTTCCGGCATCGGATCACTCGCCTGCGGCGGCCTCGGCCTCCGATGCGCCAGCGCCCGGCTGCAGCAGCGGCGCGAGCGACGGCAGGGACGATAGGGACGGCAGCCCGAGCCGCTCGAGGAACTCCGGCGTGGTCCCGTACAGGACGGGGCGTCCAGGCGTCTCCTCGCGGCCGACCTCCGCCACGAGGCCGCGGTCGACCAGCGCTCGGAGCACGCCCTCCGAGTTCACGCCCCGGACGCCCGAGATCTGGTGGCGCGTGACCGGCTGCTTGTAGGCGACGATCGCGAGCGTCTCGAGCGCGGCCTTGGTCAGGCGGACGTGGCGCGAGGCCAGGACGAACTGTTCGACGACCGGTGCCGCGTCCGGGTGGGTGGTCAGGCGCCAGCCGCCGGCGACGTTGCGCAGCGTGACGCCGGCGCCGCGCTCCTCGTACGCCGCCGCCAGCCGCTCGCACGACGCGTCGACCTCGCGGCGCTCGATCCCGAGGGCCTGCGCAAGGACCACCGAGGTCACCGGCTCGTCCGAGACGAACAGCAGCGCCTCGAGCGCGCGCAGGGTCGCGTCGCTCATGCCGCCTCACCCTCCCATCGAACGTCGATCTCCCCGAAGGTATTGGCCTGCGTCAGGTCGACCGTCCCCTGCCGGTACAGCTCCAGCAGCGCCAGGAAGCGCACGACGATCTGGATCCGCTCCTCGCAGTCGGCAACCAGCTCTCGGAAGCTCGCCTGCCCGAGCCGGTCCAGGTGGCCCCGAACCGCGGCCACGGCCTCGTCCATCGTGTAGCGGATCGGCGTGACGTGGGACAGGTCCAGCAACGGCGGTGGGCGCAGGACCTCGGCGGCGATCCGCGCGAGGTCGTCCGCGCCCAGCCCCTGCAGCACGTCCGGGTACAGGTGCGCGAACTCGGGCGGCGGCCCGGCCTCGCGCGTGAAGCGCAGGTTCTCGTCCTCCAGGAGCCGGCCGACCTCCACGGTGACCGTTCGGAACGCGGCCAGCTCGATCGAGCGCGCGTAGGCGAGGTCGGGCGAGACGCCCAGCAGGTCCTCCTCGTCGACCACCTCGTGCCGGGGCATCAGGCGACCGACCTTGAGCTCCAGCAGGATCGCGCAGACCGCGAGGAACCACGTCGCCTCCTCGAGTGACCAGGCGTCGGCGTCCTTCGCGTGCGCGAGGAACCCGTCGGTGACCGAGGCGATCGGCACGTCGCACACGTCGATCTTCTGCTCGAGGATCAGGTCGGCCAGGACGCGGAACGGCCCCGCGAACACCGGCAGCTCGACCGCGAACGCCGTGCCGCCGTCGGCCTGCGCCGCGGCCTCGGGGTCGACGGCCGAGGTCATGCCGAACCCGAACCCGGGCCCAGACCCATCCGGTCGGCCGCGGTCCCGACGGTCTTGGCCGCGATCGCGCGAGCCTTGCCGGCGCCCTCGGCCAGGACGGCCTCGAGGTGCGACGTGTCCGGACGGATCTCCTGGTACGTCTCGCGGATGGGCCGGAGGTAGTCCGCCACCGCCGCGCCCACGTCCTGCTTGAACCCGGCGTAGCCGGCGTCGCCGGCGTACTCCCGTTCGACGTCCCCGGGCCGGATCCCCTGCACGACGGCCATGATCTCGATGAGGTTCGAGATGCCCCGCTTATCGTGCGCCCGGACGACCTCCCGTCCCGAATCGGTGACCGCGGACTTGAACTTGCGCGCGATCGCGTCCGGCGGGTCCAGTATGTGCACGGTCCCCTGCTCGGAGCCGCCCGTCGTCGACATCTTCTTGTCCGGGTCCTGCAGGTCCAGGATCCGTGCGCCGACCTCGGGGATGATGTGGTTGGGCAACGTGAACACCTCGCCGTATCGTGCGTTGAAGCGCTCGGCCACGTTGCGTGCGAGCTCGATGTGCTGCTTCTGGTCCTCGCCCACCGGGACTTCGTCCGTCTGGTACGCGAGGATGTCGGCCGCCTGTAGCACGGGGTAGAAGAACAGCCCGGCAGACACGAACGTCTTCTGCTGCTCGGACTTCTCCTTGAATTGGGTCATCCGGCTGAGCTCGCCATAGGAGGTCACGCTCGCCAGCAGCCAGCACAGGGTGGCGTGCTCGGAGACGTCGCTCTGCCGGAACAGGACGATCCGCTGCGCGTCGAGCCCGGCGGCCAGCAGGATCGCCGTCGTGTCGTACACCTGACGGCGCAGCTCGTTCGGGTCGTAGGCGGCCGTGATCGCGTGCAGGTCGACGAGGCAGTAGATCGCGTCCCCGCGGTCCTGCCCCTCGACGTACTGCCGGATGGCCCCGATCATGTTGCCGAGGTGCTTGGCCCCCGTCGGCTGGATCCCGGAGAAGATCCGGACGTGTCCGCCCGCCCCGGTCGCCGCGTCACCCATGATGCGGCCGATGATAGCGCCCGCACCCCCGCGCCCCGGGGAGCCTCAGGGGAGGCAGTCGATGCCGGCCGCCAGGTTGCACGCGAGGTTCGCGAACACGTTCACGATCGCCAGCAGCGGACCCGCGAGCAGGAAGAAGATCACGAGGATGAACAGCACCAGGTATTGATCGAGGTTCACGTACACCTCCCGAGCCCTCGGCGGCAGGAACGGGGCCAGGAGCTTGGAGCCGTCCAGCCCGGGCACCGGCATGAGCTGCAGGCCGAACATGAACGCGTTCACCAGCACCCAGGCTGCGCAGAACGAGCTCAGCTCGCCGGTCACACCCGTCCTGACCAACAGGCCGGCGGGGATCGCCAGCGCGAGGTTGGCGCCTAGGCCGGCGAGGACGACCAGCGCGTAGTCGCGGCGGGGGTTCTTGAAGGCCCTCGGGTCGACCGGCATCGGCTTCGCGTACGCGAACACTGGCAGGAGGAGCTCGCCGCGCGCGGCCACCAGGATCAGCGCGAGCGCGGGCAGGATCAGCGAACCGAACGGGTCGATCGACGGCCTGGGGTTCAGCGTGAGCCGGCCCCAGCGTTTGGGCGTGAGGTCGCCGAGCCGGACCGCGACGAACGCGTGCGCGTACTCGTGCACCGCGAAGGCGGGCACGAGCGCGATGCCGAGGTAGGCCGCGAACTTCAGGTTCTCCACTAGCCGTGCCACCCGTACACGAGGGGCGGCGGCTCGACCGGCCCGTCCACCAGCGTGAGCGCCGGGGCGACGGCCCCCTGGGCGCGCTCGGCGTCCTCGTCCGACCGAGCGTGCACCGTGCCGATCTCCTGTCCGCCCTCGATGGCGTCGCCGACGTCGGGCAGGAACACGATGCCGACGGCGGGGTCGATCGGATCGCCCTTCTTCTTGCGGCCTGCGCCGAGGTCGCCGCTCGCGCGGCCGAGCGCCTCGGCGTCGATCCCCGCGATCGTGCCCGAGCGCTCGGCCTCGATCGGCCGCACAACCGGGGCGGCCGGCAGGACCTTCTCGGGATCGTCCACGACGTGCGGATCGCCGCCCTGCGCCTCGACCATCCGGCGGAACGCCTCGAGCGCCTCGCCCGAGTCGATCGCCGCCGCCGCTCGCGCCCTCCCCTCCCCCATCGACGAGCCCTGCAGGCGCGACGCCGCCTCGCCCGCGAACATCACGGCCGCGTCGCGCAGCCGGTCGCGGATGTCTCCGCGGAGCAGGCGGACCGCCTCGAGCACGTCGAGCGCGTTGCCGATCGCCTCGCCCAGCGGCTGCGACATGTCGGTCACCGCGGCGCGCGTCGGCCGGCCCCACTCGCGGGCCAGGGTCGTGCACGCCACCGCGAGCTCGGTCGCGTCCTCGGGCGTCTTCATGAACGCGCCGCTGCCCGCCTTGACGTCGAGCAGGATCAGGTCGGTCCCGACCGCGAGCTTCTTCGACATCACGCTGGCCGCGATCAGCGGGAGCGACGGCACGGTGGCCGTCGCGTCGCGCAGCGCGTACAAGGCGCCGTCGGCCGGGACGATGTCGGCGGTCTGGGCCGCGACCGCAGAGCCGACCTCCTCGACCTGGCGCTCGAACGTCTCGGGATCGAGGTCGGTTCGCAGCCCGGGGATCGACTCCAGCTTGTCGAGCGTGCCCCCGGTGTGACCGAGGCCCCGGCCCGAGAGCTTGGCCACGGCCATGCCCATCGCCGCGGCGATCGGGGCGAACACGAGCGTCACCCCGTCGGACACGCCGCCGGTCGAGTGCTTGTCGACCTTCGGCCGCGAGATGCCGTCGAGGGGCAGCGTCGTCCCGGAGTCCACCATCGCCCGCGTGAGCGCGAGCGTCTCCCCCTCGTCCAGCCCGCGGACGTACGCGGCCATGAGCCATGCGGCCGCCTGGTAGTCGGGGACCTCGCCTCGCGCGTACGCGAGGACGAAGTCACGGAGCTCGGCCGGCGCCAGGCGCCCGCCGTCGCGCTTGGCGGCGATCACGTCCCGGGGGTCGGTCAACGGCCGATCTCCCCGGCGAAGCTCGAGCCCTCCAGGTCCCAGGGGACCCCGAGCAGCTCGGCCACCGTCGCGCCCAGATCCGCGTACGTGCCCCGGGCGCCCACCTCGTAGGGCCCGCCGTCGAGCCCTGCCGCCAGCATCGGCGTGCGTTCCCTGGAGTGATCGGTCGAGGGCGTCGTCGGGTCGCACCCATGATCGCCGGTCAGGAACAGGACGCCGCCGCCCAGCGCCTCGACGAGCTCGGGGATCCGGACGTCGAGCGCCTCGATCGCGTGCGCGTATCCCTCCGGGTCGTTGCGGTGCCCGTACTTGCTGTCGAAGTCCACAAGGTTCGAGAAGACCAGCGCGGGTCCGGGGCGGCGCAGGTAGTCCAGCGTGAGGTCGACCCCGTGGTCGTTCGAGTCCGAGTACCGCGCCTCGGTGAGCCCCTGCTGCGAGAAGATGTCCTGGATCTTCCCCACCCCATACACGGCGACGCCGTGCTCGACGCATCGATCGAGCAGCGTCGGACCGGGCGGCGGGACCGAGAAGTCCCGGCGTTCGGGGCGCCGCACGAACGCGCCCGGCTCGCCGTCGAACGGACGCGCGATCACGCGCCCAACGTTGTGCGGTCCGGTGAGCAGCCGCCGGGCCGCGCGGCACCATTCGTACAGCGTCGGCAGCGGGACCAGGTTCACGTGGGTCGCGATCTGGAACACCGAGTCCCCGCTGGTGTAGACGATCGGCCTGCCCGTCCTCATGTGTTCCTCGCCCAGGCGAGCGATGATCTCGGTCCCCGAGGCCGGGACGTTGCCGAGAACCTGGCGGCCGATCTGACGTTCGAACGGCTCGATGATCTCGGGCGGGAAGCCGTTCGGATACAACGGGAAGGGTTCGGACAGGACGACCCCGGCCATCTCCCAGTGGCCGGTCGTCGTGTCCTTGCCGGCCGAGCGCTCGGTCAGGCGGCCGTGCGCCGTGCCGGGCCGGGCTGCGGGCTCCACGCCCTCGATCTTGGTCAGATTGCCGAGGCCGAGCCCTCCCAGGTTCGGCGCTCGGATGCCGCCGACCGCCGAGGCCGTGTTGCCCAGCGTGTTCGAACCCGCGTCGCCGTAGGCACCGGCGTCGGGAGCGTCCCCCACGCCGAACGAGTCGCACACCAGGATCAGGACGCGCGGGACCCTCGGTTCGGTCCGCTCGGCGACCGCCACGTCAGCGGCCCTCGCCCAGCTTGGCGCAGTCGATGCACAGGATCGCCCACGGGAGCGCCTCGAGCCGCTCGATCGGAACGGGGTTGCCGCATCGCTCGCACACACCGTAGGTCCCGAGCTCCATCTTCTTGAGCGCGCGGTTCACCCAGCGCAGGTTGGCGCGCAACGCCTTCATGACCGAGAGCAGGCGCGCGCGCTCGGCGGTCGCATGGGCGCTGTCGGCGAACCCGCGCTCGACGTCGATCGCGGCGTCGTCCGAGTCCGGGTCGCCGCCCTGCTCGACGATCTCCTTGCGCAGGTTCTCGCGCTGCTCCTCGAGCGCCTCCCGGAGCTCCGCGAGCTTGGCCTCCTCGATCACGCGGTCACCTTCCCGTCCGCCCGGGGCCTACCACTCGCGCCTGCGCGCTCGCTCCTTGAGCCCCCGGATCCCCCCTTGGCGCGAGCCCGCGGATGCGACGTGAAGTAGACCTCCCGCAGGTGCTCCCGGGTCACCAGCGTATAGACCTGGGTCGTGGCGACGCTGGAGTGCCCGAGGAGCTCCTGGACGACCCGGACGTCGGCCCCGCCCTCGAGCAGATGGGTGGCGAACGAGTGACGGAGCGTGTGCGGGCTCACCTTCTTGGTGAACCCGACCGCGGCCACGTGCTGCTCCAGGATCCAGGCGCACCCCTGCCGGGTCAGGCGCCCCCCGCCCCGCTGATTCAGAAACAGCGCCGAACGCGAGCGCGCCGTGGCGAGCTGCGGCCGAACGCGCGTCAGGTACGCCGAGATCGCGTCGCGGGCGTACCTCCCGATCGGAACGTCGCGCTCCTTGCCTCCCTTGCCGAGGACCCGAACGCTGCCCTCGTGCAGGTCCACGTCGTCCACGTCGAGCCCGACGAGCTCGGAGATCCGAAGGCCCGCCCCGTAGAGCGTCTCGAGTACCGCCCGGTCGCGCACGCCCGAGACCGAGCGGTCCGGGCTCGCGAGCAGCCGGGCGACGTCGTCCACCGACAGCGGCTTCGGCAACGACCGCGGGAGCTTGGGACGGATCACGGCGGCCGTCGGGTCGCTCGAGGTCTCGCTTTCGCGGAGCAGGAACCGGTGAAACGCCCGCACCGACGAGAGCGCCCGGACCACCGACGTCGCCCGGTATCGCCGGCCGTCGGGGTGCGTCGAGGCGGACACGGCGGCCACGTGGGCGGCGACGGCCGCGTCCTCGACCCGGCGGGCGTCGGTGATCCCTCGCTCGCGCAGGAACGCCGCGTAGCGCTCGAGGTCGCGTCGATACGCCGCGACCGTGTGGGTGGACAGCCCGCGTTCGACGGTGAGCTGGTCGAGGAATCGCTGGATCTGCTTGTCGAGGGCGTCTCGAGCCGGCATCGGAGGCTCCCGGTGGGAGAGACTCAGCCCAGCCCGTCGATGACGGTCGGCAGCGGGGTGAACGCCAGCGCGTGGGCCTCGGCGACCCCGTTGTTGGTGACCTCGCCCGCGTACACGTTCACGCCGAGCGCGAGCGCCGGGTTCGCGCGGGCGGCGTCTTCCAGTCCCCGGTTCGCGATGTCGAGCGCGTATGGCAGCGTGACGTTGGTCAGGGCGTAGGTGGAGGTGTTCGGCACCGCGCCCGGCATGTTGCCGACGCAGTAGTGCACCACCCCATCGACGACGTAGGTCGGGTCCGAGTGCGTGGTCATGTGGGACGTCTCCATGCAGCCGCCCTGGTCGATCGCGATATCGATCGCCACGGTGCCGTCCCGCATGGAGCGGATCATCTCCGCGGTGACGAGCTTGGGGGCCTTGGCGCCCGGCACCAGCACCGAGCCGATCACGACGTCGGCCTCTCGGACGCGCTGCTCGAGCGTCAGGCGGTCCGAGGCCAGCGTGATGATGCGGCCCTTGTGGATCTGGTCGATGAACCGCAGCCGGTCCAGGTTGGTGTCGACGACGATGACCTCGGCCTCCATGCCGGCGGCGATCCATGCGGCGTTCGAGCCGGCCATCCCGGCGCCGAGCACGAACACCTTGGCCGGGCGGACACCCGACACGCCGCCCATCAAGATCCCGCGTCCGCCGTACTCCTTCTCGAGCAGGCGGGCGGCCACGTGCGGCGCCATGCGTCCAGCGATCTCGCTCATCGGCGCGAGCAACGGCAGGCGCCCGTCCGGCAGCTGGACGGTCTCGTACGCCACCGCAGAGACCTTGTGGTCGATGAGGGCCTGCGTGAGCTCCTTGCTGGCCGCCAGGTGGAGGTAAGTGAACAGCACCTGGCCCTCGCGCAGGTGCTCGAACTCGGACGGGATCGGCTCCTTCACCTTCATGATCATGTCGGAGCCGGACCAGAGCTCGGCGGCCGAGGGGACGATCTCGCCCCCGGCGCGCTCGTAGCGCTGCTGCGGGACGTTCGAACCCGAGCCGGCGCCGTCCTGGATCAGCACTTGGTGGCCCGCGGCGGTCAGCTCGCGCGCGCCCTCGGGTGTCAGCGCGACCCGGTACTCGTTGTCCTTGACCTCTTTCGGGACCCCGACGATCATCGCGCGGCCACCCCCCGATCCGGGACCAGGCAAGCGTACCCGACCCTTCCGATCGGCCGAGGGCGCGTCAGACGGCCTCCACCGCGTAGACCTGCCGCGTACCGGGGACTCCCTTGATGGCGTGCTCGCCCCGGTCCGCCAGGACGATGCCAGAGCCCGCGACCAGGTCGGCGACCGTCCGCGAGACCAGGACCTCGCCCGGACCCGCGAGGCCGCAGACGCGGGATCCGATGTGGACGGCGATCCCACGGAGGTCGCCGTTCGTCACCTCGACCTCACCGGTGTGGACGCCGGCCCGGATCTCCATCCCGAGTCCCCGGACCGCCTCGACCGCGGCGACCGCGCATCGGATCGCCCTGGCCGGGCCGTCGAAGCTCGCGAAGAACCCGTCGCCCGCCGTGTCCACCTCCCGTCCCCGCCACCGATCGAGTTGGTGCCGAACCGCGTCGTGGTGCCGGGCCAGCAGGCCCCGCCAGGCGCTGTCCCCCAGCCGCATCGCGAGCTCGGTCGAGCCGACGACGTCGGTGAACAGCACCGTCGCGAGCACGCGGTCGGGCTCGGGGCCGCGCCGGACGCCGGTCAGGAACTCCTCGATCTCGTCCAGGATGACCGCCGAGTCGCCCGCCCACAGCATGTGATCGCCGCCCGGCAGCTCGACGAACCGGGCGCCGGGGATCCGCTCCGCGATGTACCGCCCCTCCTCGACGTGCACGTCGGCGTCGTCCGTTCGATAGATCAGGACAGCCGGAACCCGGATCGCCGGGAGGATCTCGCGGACGTCGATCTGGGTGTTCATGCGAAGCAGGGCAGCGGCCGCCTTCGGGCTGGCGGACTGGCGAAAATATCGACCGACCCAGCGCTCGAAGACCTCGTCGTTCGCCTTGCTCGGCGCGAGCGCCCGATAAAGGTCGAGCGATCCCCATCTGCGTTCGGTGTCCTCGAGCTCGCGCTCCCGATCGGCGACGGCCGGGGCCCACGGATAGTCCTCGGAAGGTATCCGTCTCGCGTAGCACCCGATGAGGACAAGAGCGCTGGTCCGATCCGGGTAGGTCGCCGAGAACAGGACGCACATGTTGCCGCCCTCCGAGTGCCCGAGCAGCGCCGCACGCTCCGAGCCGACCGCGTCCATGACCGCTCGGACGTCGTCCATCCGCTCCTCGAGCGTGGGCAGCTGGTCGAGCGGCACCGGATCCGACAGCCCCGTCCCGCGCTTGTCGAAGATGATCAGCCGCGAGAAGGACGAGAGCCGTTCCAGGAACGCTGCGTAGTCGGGCTCGTCCCACATCAGCTCGATGTTCGACACCCATCCGGGCACGTACACCAGGTCGAACGGCCCTTCTCCGACCACCTGATAGGCGATGCTGACGTCGCCGCTGCGCGCGTACCTGGTCTCCGAACGCTCCACGCTCGCTCCTCGGAGGTGGAGCCTAGCCGGGCAGCACGACGGCGCGCGGCGATTCTGCGGACGCGATCGTCGTGGCGGCCCCGACGAAGTCCCGGAAGAGCGGGTGCGGGCGAGTCGGCCTGGAGCGGAGCTCGGGGTGGAACTGGCCGGCCATGAAGAACGGATGGTCCTCGAGCTCGATGATCTCCACCAGCCGGCCGTCCGGCGACAAGCCCGAGAAGACCAACCCCTTGCCCGAGAGCGCCTCGTGATAGGCGGGATTGACCTCGTAGCGGTGGCGGTGACGCTCGTAGACGACGGGCTCGCCGTAGACGCGTTCGGCGCGTGTGCCGGGGACGACGTGGCACGGCTGGGCGCCCAGGCGCATCGAGCCGCCGAGGTCGGTCACGTCCTTCTGCTCCGGAAGCAGGTCGATCACGGGATGGGGTGTGGCCGGGTCGAACTCGGAGGAGTTGGCCCCCTCGAGCCCGCACACGTTGCGGGCGAACTCGATCACGGCGCACTGCAGTCCCAGGCACAAGCCGAGAAACGGCACCCCGCGCTCGCGCGCGTGCCGAACGACCTCCAGCTTGCCCTCGACGCCGCGCCACCCGAACCCGCCCGGCACGACGATCCCGTGGACGTCCGACAGGAGCTCGGCCGCGTCGCCCTCGTCCACGTCGTCGGAGGAGACCCACTCGATCTGCACGTCGGCGCCGTGGTGGAACCCGCCGTGTTTGAGCGCCTCGATCACCGACAGGTACGCGTCCCGCAGGTTCACGTACTTGCCTACGATCGCGACGCGCACGGGGTCGGTGGCGGCGTCGATGCGATCCACCAGCGTGGTCCACTCGCTCATATCGGGCTCGGCGTCGATCCGCAGGTGCTGGGCGAGCTCGCGGTCCAGCCCCTCCTTGGCCATGATCAGCGGCACCCGGTAGATCGAGTCCGCGTCCTGGGCGGAGATCACCCCGCTGATCGGCACGTCACAGAGCAGGCTGATCTTCTCCTTGAGGTGGCGCCCGATCGGCCGGTCCGAACGGCACACGATCGCGTCGGGCTGGATACCGATAGAGCGCAGCTCCTTCACCGAGTGCTGCGTGGGCTTGGTCTTGAGCTCGCCCGACGGACCGATGAACGGCATCAGGCTTACGTGCACGAACGCGCACCGGTCGCGCCCGACCTCGTTGCGGAGCTGGCGGATCGCCTCCAGGAACGGGAGGGACTCGATGTCACCCACCGTGCCCCCGACCTCAACGATCACCAGGTCCGCGTTCTCGGCGGCCGCGTGGTTCCGGATCCGGTCCTTGATCTCGTCGGTGACGTGCGGGATCACCTGGACCGTCTTGCCCAGGTAGTCGCCCCGGCGCTCCTTGGAGATCACGGCGCTGTAGACCGCGCCGGTGGTCAGGTTCGAGCCCCGGTGCAGGTTCTCGTCGGTGAACCGCTCGTAGTGGCCGAGGTCCAGGTCGGTCTCGGCGCCGTCGTCCAGCACGAACACCTCGCCGTGCTCGAACGGGTTCATCGTGCCCGGGTCGACGTTCACATAGGGGTCGAGCTTCTGAAGCGCGACGCGGAGCCCGCGTGAACGGAAGAGACGGCCGAGCGAGGCGGTGGTGATGCCCTTGCCGAGTCCCGAGGCGACCCCGCCGGTCACAAAGATGTACCTGGGTTGTTTCTGCACTCGGGAGGGCATCGTAGCAGAGGTGGGTGACGCCTTGAACCCCTTCGGGGCGAAACGTTCGCGCGATCGTGACTACGGACGTCGCCCGAGCGCATCCACCCATCGCAGCGGCGGGGTGCGCTCGATCACGCGGCTGAACGACGTGGTCTCGGCCGCCACGTTGAGCAGGACCGCCACGCAGGCGGCCACAACGACCCAGGGATCCGGCAGGACCTCGAACAACCCGATCCCGGCCGCGAACCCGAGCGTGTTGGCGCCACTGTCGCCGAGCATGGCCGACTCGCGCACGTCGAACGGAAGGACCAGGATCGCCCCGATCAGCAGGCCGACGAGCGCCGGAGCATCCGCGATCGATCCCCACGCCGCGAACGCGGCCGCCGGCACCAGGAACGCCTTGAGACATCGCCCGGGCGCCACATCGAGCCCGTTCCACACGTTCGCGCATCCGGCGAGGAGCACGACGCCGGCCACGGCCGCATAGCCCTCCCGCCGCGGCAGGATCGCCACCACCAAGACGGCCGAGGCCGCGATCAGGACGATCTTGAGCAGGCCGGTCGTCACGCGTCCGCCCGCGACCGATCGCAGGTGGTTGCGGATCCCGCGCGGCCCCTCGGGCGCGAGGTCGTCGATCAGGCCCGCGCCGAAGACAAGCAGCAGGCCTCCGAGCGAGCCCCACCCGGCCGCCCCGGTCTCCGCGACGATCGCGTAGGCGACGGTCCAGAGCGCCGCGTCGACCGCGAGCGCGATCCCGAGGATGCGTGGGACCGGCACCCCACGGTGGTTCTGGGCGAGCAGGCGCCCCCACCTCACGGCGCCGCTCATCCCCACATGCGGGGTCCGACCGCCCTCGCGATGTCCCAGCCCTGGCGCGCGCGATGCAGGAAGCCGGCGGGATCTCGAAACGTCGGCCGGTGGTCGAGCGCATCGATCGGCATCTCGATCACTCGCAGCCCGGCTCGAACGGCGTCGATCGTCATCGCGGTCTCCACCCCGAACCCGTCCGCGAGCGGACGCACCAGATCCATGGCCTCGGCCGAGAGCGCTCGCTGGCCCGACAGGGGCTCGGACGCCTCGAACCCGGCCTGCACCCGGATCACGTGCGCGGCGGCTCGCTTCACCAACCCGAACCCGCCCGCCAGGGCCGGCGGGAATGCCGCGATCGCCAGGTCGGCCCCCCCGGAGAAGACGACGTCGAAGAGCGCCGAGAGCCCCTTGGCGGTCTCGCCCAGGTCGCCGTCGGCGAGCAGCCAGACGTCCGCCGGGCCGAGGCGCCGCAGGGCGCCCTCGAGCGCGGCCCCCTTGCCCAGGCGCCGTCCGACGCGCAGGACGGTGGCGCCGGCCCCGGTTGCCTCGGCCGCCGTGGCGTCGGTCGAGGCGTCGTCGACCACGACGACCTCCGTCACGATGTCGCGCAGCGCAGCTACGCAGGACCCGATCCGGCCTTCCTCGTCGCGCGCGGCGACGAGCGCCACCGTGCGGGTCGTCACGCGACGGGCGGGAGTGGGTCGGCGCCGTCCTTGACGCCGTAGGCGCCCCCGTCGCCGGTGGCGATCAGGTCGTCCAGACCTAGGACCAGGGCCGCGCCGCCCATCGTGCGGTCGAGGTCGTCGACCGTCACCGTGCCGTCCGCGCCGTTGGCCCGCAGGATCGAGACGTAGTCGTAGTCGTTCTGAAGCGATTCCCCGGCGGCGACCGGCACGTGGAGGGTCGCCAGCGACTCGACGAGGGGCACCGCGAAGGCCTCAGGCGCCAGCACGGGCTCCCCTTCGCCGCGACCTCCGGACAGCACGACGACGACCTGGCCCGGTTGGCCGATCTCCCCGAGCGTGGCCGGCGATGGACCGGCCCCGACCGGGGCGAGGAAGCCGGCGGAGAGCAGCTTGTCCAGGACGTCCCCTCCGACGACGGACGTCGAGGGCGACAAGCCGCGCGCGAGCGCCTGGGCGGCGAGCCCGGGGAGCTCGTCCGCGGGGGCTGTGGGCTCGCCCACGATCGTCGCGAGCTGCTCCTGGGTTGCCTGGTCCTTGGACACCAGCTCCTCGGTCGCCGACACGGTCGTCAGCACGTTCGCGCCCGCGTTGGCCAGCGCGGCCTGGGCCTCGGAGAGCACGCCGTCCTCGACCCCCGTCTGCGTGACCACGACGACGGGCATACCCGCCAGTTTGCCGTCCGTCAGCATCGGAGCGACCGCGTCGGCGAACGAGCCGAGTCCCGAGATCTCGGTGCGGAGCTCGTCGACCTCCGCCCGAAGCGAGTCACGATCGCGGCGAAGCGAATCGGTCTGGTTCTGAAGCTCCCTCTGGAGCGCCGGCTGGACGAAGGCGGCGCCGGCGAGCGTGCCGATCGCGAGCGCCAGGAAGATCGCGACGATCGTCACGACGTGGTACCGGAGCGAGATCACAGCAGTTCCTTGAGGTCGAAGACCCACTGGCGGAACTGCTCGAACAGCTGGATCACGTACAGCCGCAGTGGCGGCGACACCGCGATCACCGCTGCCATCGCGACGATCGCGGCCACCACAAGGAGCAGGGCGTCGCGCGTTCGGATGCGAGGCGAGTAGACGCGGGACACACCTTTGGCGTCCATCAGGATCTCGCCGACCCGCAGCCGCACCAGGAACGTGCTCGACATGCCCTCGCGGCCCTTGTCGAGGAACTCGCGGAGGTTCCCGTGGCTGCCGACGGCCACGATCGTCTCCGCGCCCTTCTCGTGCGCGAGCAGGAAGGCCGCGTCCTCGCTCGTGCCAGCGGTCTCTGCGACGCGGTAGGGGACGCCGAGCTCATCCAGCCGCTCGCGGCCCGGCGCGTGGCCGTCCCGGTAGGCGTGCAGGACCAGCTCCGTCGGACGCCCCCTGCGGATCCTTCGCCGTCGGTCCGTCCGCGCCAACGCGAGCGCCTCATCCGAGACGCTGTCCATGTCGCCCAGGATCAGGTCCGGCGTGTAGCCGGCCTCGATCAGCGCGTCCGCTCCCCCGTCGACGCCCAGGAGCACAGGATGGACGTCGCGGATGAACGAGCGCAGGACGGCGAGGTCCTCGCGGTAGTTGTAGCCGCGCACCACGACCAGCACCGGGCGCCCCGCGAGCTCGTGATCGAGCGTCGGCAGCCCCGAACCGCCGAACAGCAGGTCGCGTTCGCGCTGCATGTAGTCCACGGTGTTGGCCGCGAAGGACTCGAAGCGCTCGGCGAGCCCGACCTGCGCCTCGGCCATCGCCTCACGAACCGTGGCCGAGCTCTGTCGGATCCCAACGCCCACGAGGCGGTCCCCGTCGTAGACGCGGTCGCCGTCCAGGCGCAGCAGCTCGCCGTCGCGAACCTTGCGCAGCAGCAGAGGCCCGACGGCGTCCACCAGCGGGATGCCGGCCTCGACGAGCCGAAGCGGTCCGAGGTTCGGATAGCGGCCGCTGATCGAACGGGAGGCGTTCACCACGCCGCCGATCCCGGCGGCGATCAGGGCGTCGGCCGAGACCCGATCCAGGTCCTCGTGGTCGATGACCGCGATGTCACCCGGCTGCGCCCGCTGGACCAGGCGCTTGGTACGCCCGTCCACGCGTGCCAGGCCGGCCTGCGGCTTGGGCCGCCGCAGGGGTCGGCGGCGCAGACTCCTCGGTTTCGTTCCGAACGTGGGACCTCCCAGGCCAGCTCCGGCCCTCCCGGGCCCTCGCGCCCGCGCTCGCCGCGTGGCCGCAGGGGCGGCCCGCAAAGCGTATCGGACCGGCGTTCGCAGGACCGGGCGCGGGCCGCGGTCGCCCTAGATGGCGCGAGCCCGTTCCTTGGCGGCCTCCGCCAGGAGCTCCTCGGCGTGCGCGGCGGCCGACCCGCTGCCCGGCAGGCCCGCGAGCATCCGCGAGAGCTCGGCCACGCGGCCGGCCTCGTCCAGCACCTCGACCGAGGCGGCGCCCTTTTCTTTGCGGACCCGTACGTGGCGGTCGGCGAACGAGGCGATCTGGGGGAGGTGGGTCACGACCACGACCTGCCGCCCGGTCGCGAGCGCCGCCAGACGGCGCCCGACGGCGACGCCCGCGAGCCCGCCGATCCCGGCATCCACCTCGTCGAAGATCAACGTCGGCACGTCGTCCAGATCCAGGAGCACGCTCCGGCACGCGAGCATCGTCCGCGATAGCTCCCCGCCAGAGGCGACCTTCGATAGTGGCTGCGCCGGCTGGCCCGGGCCGCCCGAGAACACGAAGACGGCGCGTTCGGCGCCGGTCGAGATCGGCTCGGGGTTGGGGACGAGCGTGACCTCGATCGAGGAGCCCTGCATCCCGAGCTCCACCAGCTCGTCGGCGAGCGCCCGCGCGAGCCGCGGCGCCGCGTTCGCGCGTCCGTCCGAGACCGTCGCGGCGAGCGCCGAGACCCGCTCGGCGAGCTCGGCCACCTCGGCCGCGATGCGCTCGCGCTCCTGCTCGGCGCCCGCGAGCTCCCTCAGCTCCTGGCTCGCCCGGTCCAGGAACGCCAGCACCTGGGCCTCCCCGCCCCCGTATTTCCGCTCGAGCGCGCCCAGTTCCGCGATGCGTTCGCGCACCTCCTCGAGCCGTCCGGGGTCCAGCTCGAGACTCTCCCGGTAGGCGCGGATCTCGATCACGAGCTCGGCGCCGGCGGCCGCCAGCCCGAACGCGCGCTCGGCCAGCTCGCCCGCCGCGGGGTCGATCTCGGCACAGGACTGGAGCTCGGCCGTGGCGACGCGCAAGGCGTCGGCGGCCCCGTCCTCCTGCGCCAGCGCGTGTTCGGCGGCGGATGCGCGCTCGAGCAGCCGCTCGGCGTGTGCGAGCCGTGCCTCCTCGAGCCTCAGCTCCTCGGTCTCGCCCACCCGCGGGGCTGTGGTCTCGATCTCGCGGACCTGGTAGCCGAGCAGGTCCATCTGGCGCTCGCGGTCGCGTTCGCGCTCGTCCAGCTTGGCGAGCATCGCGCGGGCGCGCGCGAGACGCTCGTGCTCGGCCCGCATGGCGTCAACGGACGACCGGTGTTCGGCGCCCGCGAAGCGGTCGAGGAACGCGGTCTGCGCAGTCGTCGAGAGCAGCCGCTGGCCCTCGTGCTGTCCATGGACCTCGACAAGCTCGCCCGCCAGCTGGATGAGCGCGGACACCGGCGCGAGCTGGCCGCCCACCCGCGCCGTGCTGCGTCCCTCCGCCGACAGCATGCGCGCCAGGACGATCTCGCCGTCCTCGGCCCACCCCTCGCTCATGCCCCGGGGCGGCGCGTCGAACCGCGCCTGCACCTTGGCCGAGGGGGCTCCGTGCCGCACCATCGACGAGCCGCCCCGGCGCCCGAGCGCGAGCTGGAGCCCCACCGTGACCATCGTCTTGCCCGTCCCGGTCTCGCCGGTGAGGACGTTCAGGCCCGGATGCAGTTCGAGATCGAGATCCCGGATCACGCCCAGGCCGCTGATGTGGAGCTCGCGGAGCACGCCGCGATCCTAGACCGCTCCGCCGACGTCTCCGGGGAGGTCGAACTTCTCGCGGACCAGCGCATGGAACGAGGGCGCGTCGTCGCGACGCACCAGACGCGCGGGCATGGATGCGCGACCGATCTCGACCTTCGAACCGACCGGGAGCTCCAGGCTCTCGCGCCCGTCCGCCGAGAGCAGCCCGGGCTCGTCCCCCACGACCTCGATGCGAACGCGCTGGCCGGACGAGAGCACGAGCGAGCGGTCGAACACCATGTGGGCGGCGATCGGTGTGACCACGATGCAGGGCACCGAGGGCGACACGATCGGCCCGCCCGCGCTGAAGGAGTATGCGGTCGAGCCGGTCGGGGTCGCCGTGATCACGCCGTCGGCCGAGAACGTCGTCACGTACGTGTCGTCGACGAACACGGCCAGGCGGATCAGCCGGTGACGCGCGTGCTTCTCGACCATGAGCTCGTTGAGCGCCCACTGCGGCTCGAAGGACGGGCCCTCGGCGACGACCGCCAGCCGTTCCTCGATCCGCGCTGAGCCGTCCAGGACGCGTTCGAGCACGGCGGGCGCCTCGTCGGGCTCGACCTCCGTAAGGAAGCCGAGGCGGCCCACCTTGACCCCCAGCACCGGGACGTCGGCGCGGGAGGCCACACGGGCGGCGCGAAGGAACGTCCCGTCGCCCCCGACCGAGAGCACCAGGTCCAGGCCATCTGCGAACGCCTCCGCGCGCGCGTCGTCGTCCGCGTCGTCCCCGTCCAGCCGGCGCGAGCGGACCCCGCGCCCCGCCAGCCAGGTCTCGAGCCCCGCGGCGGCCTCCATCGCCGCGCGTCGCCCCGGATGGACGACGAAGCCAGCGGCCTTCACGGATGAGCCCTCGGCGTCGTGCCGTTCATGCGTCGACGCGCGCTCTTCGCTCGGCCTCGGCGATCGCGCCGGAGGGGTCGAACGAGACGGTTCCCGCCCCCTCGGCGGCATGCAGGAGGAACTCAACGTTGCCGGCCGGCCCCAGGACCGGCGAGGCCATCGCGCTCAGCAGCGAGAGGCCCTCCCGCGTGCACACCTCGGCGACGCCCTCGACCGCGTCGCGCCACGCCCCGGGGTCGCGCACGACCCCGCCTGGACCGACCCGGTCGCGGCGGACCTCGAACTGCGGCTTGACGAGCAGGACGAACTCGACACGTCGGGCGGCGATCAAGGCGAGCGTCGGCAGGACGCCGCGCAGCGAGACGAAGGACAGGTCGGCGGTCACGATCTCGGGCGCGAAGGGCAGCGCATCGGGGGTGAGATCCCGCACGTTGGTCCGCTCCAGGACCGTGACGCGGGGGTCGGTCCGCAGCGACCACGCGAGTTGGCCGTATCCGACGTCGACGGCGACCACGTGCGCGGCGCCCCGCCGCAGCAGGCAGTCGGTGAATCCGCCGGTCGATGCGCCGGCGTCCAGGCAGGCGCGACCGGGGACCTCGATCCCGAACCGCTCGAGGGCGGCCTCCAGCTTGTCGCCGCCGCGCGAGACGAACGCGCTGGATCCGGAGGCCAGCTCGACGGGCTCGGCCGGGTCGACCAGCGTCGACGGATTGTCCGCGGGTCTGCCAGAGACCAGGACGAGCCCGTCCCGGACGGCGGCGATCGCCTGGGTCGTGGTCGCGACGAGGCCGCGGCGGACGAGCTCGGCGTCCAGTCGCCGGCGCGCCACGGCGTGGCGGGTCAGGACGTCTCGCTCGGCGGTGCGGGGGTTGCCGGCTTGGCGGTCGAACGCTTGGCGGTCGAGCGCTTGGCGGTCGAGCGCTTGCGCGTCGTCTTCTTCGCCCCGCCGCGCTCGAGCTCGCGAACGCGCTTGCGCAACGCGTCGACCTCGTCGCGCGAGGCGACGCCGATCGTCTTGAGCTGTGACCTGACCTCCGTCTGAACCATCGTGCTCAGCCGCTCGCGGTTCTTCTTCGACCACGCCATCAGGTCCTTGGCGGTCTTGCTGACCTGATCGCGGCCCTGGCCCTTGGTGAGGGACTTCGCCAGATCCTGTGCCTTGGCCGGCGAGAGCTTGCCGATCGCCGCCTCCATATACTCGCGTACTTGCTCCAGGGTGGTCGCCATCTCGATCACTCCTCCTCGTGGGTTGCGCCCTCCGCGCATGGAAAGGATAGCGCCGCGACCCCGCCATGCTCCCGACGCCTGCCGCAGCCCTGCGCGGGTCGTTCAGTCCAGCAACAGCGTGGAGACGTCCTCCGCGATCACGGTCGGCCGAACCGGCCCCGCCTCGGCCTCGGCCCGGGACGAGACGCCCGTCAGGACGAGCATGGTGTCCCAGCCCAGGTTCGCCGCGCCCTCGATGTCGGTGTCCAGCCGGTCCCCCACCACGAGCGGCCGGCCGCCCCCGCCTCGCC
>Ga0114129_10002911_pt1 | contig 23947 bp, 15 predicted proteins | sample RhiMetdeltSRZDD1_FD_80071 | JGI IMG/M metagenome (GOLD analysis project Ga0114129, IMG submission 80071) | Populus rhizosphere microbial communities from Tennessee, USA - Rhizosphere MetaG P. deltoides SRZDD1 (version 2) (version 2) | ecosystem: Host-associated > Plants > Roots > Rhizosphere >...
AACCGAAATGCGCTCCATGCTCGATCGTGGTTTTGCTCGCCTGCGAAAACGACCTGACTTGTTACTCAGCTTCTTTCATGCGGCAGGCCTTTCTGTTAGGAAACTTAGGTTAACCTGAATAGTAACGATTGGCCCTCCGGGGTAACTCAATCAAGCGGGGAAGCAATTCTCAATCCAGAGCAGAGCTAGTTTATAGAGTGGCTGCAGCGCCTGAAAAACTAATTTCTGTACGTTAATGTAATAAAGGGCTTGCGTCCTATTTCCCTACACGTCTGACAAGGCACATGCACTTTGGTAGCTGGTCCAATCTGTGAAATTTACAGCTTAATACAACTTTTTGACAGGCCAGATATTTATGCTGAATGAAGGTGGAAGCCCATTAATCATGTCAACTCTGTCACCTAGCTCCTCATGAAATTCGTGAATTAACGGTCAAGAGAATCATATGTCAGATAACACCAACTCAACTTTTCAACTGCTTTCGTACTTCGACAAATTCATAAGCTTTGGTAGTATAGAGGACCAAAATGACCACTCCAAGAAAACTCACATATCTTTTGATCGGAATCTTCGTGGCGGTGCTCGTTGCGTTTGCGCTGATACTGGCGGCAATGTTGCCGAGTCGCCTTGATCCTGACACTCAATTCTATGTTCCTGAGCCGAACCAAGATGCAATTGAGCAGATTGCGGATCTGACCACCAGCGGCAATCAGGCAGATGCAAGCCTGGTCAAGATGATGATCGAGACACCACAGGCCGTCTGGTTCACCCGAGGTACACCCAAAAGCGTTCAACAGGATGTTCGAAACACTGTGCAGCGGGCCACAGACAAGCGCATGGTTCCTATCCTCGTCGCGTACAACATCCCGTTCCGCGACTGTGCCCAGTTTAGCGCTGGGGGCGCCACCAGCGTGGCAGAATACGAAGCATGGATCGATGGTTTTGCCGCCGGGATCGGCAACGCTCAGGTAGTGGTCATTCTGGAGCCGGATGGGCTGGGAATCATTCCGTGGTACGACCCCTTTGGAGACCGCGACACGTGGGTCACCAATCCGAACTACGAAGGTTGCCAGCCTGAAGAAGCGAATCCAGCAACCGCCGCGGCTGACCGCTTCGGAATGCTGAACTACGCGGTTGACAGGCTCAAGGAAAATCCGCGCACCCACGTATACCTTGACGGCACTCATAGCGGATGGCTTAGCGCAGGCGATGCAGCCGACCGCCTGATCCAGGCGGGAGTCTCAGAGGCAGATGGCTTCTTTCTAAATATATCCAGCTACCAGCTGAATTCACATCTTGAGAAGTACGGCGCCTGGATCTCGAAATGCATTGCCTTTGCCTCTCACCCATCGTCCTGGGGCAAAGGTCAATCCGAGTTGTGCGCAAACCAGTATTTCCCCGCAGACCCGAATGACTTCAGCACCTGGGGGTTGACCGACCTGTGGTACGCCGACAACGTCGAGAGCCAGACCTTGTGGTACGTTGAGAGGCAGACTTTGTGGTCATCAGAGTCAGTTCTCACGCATTTCGTGATTGATACGAGCCGTAACGGTCAGGGGCCCTGGAATCCGACGACCAGCTCCCCGGATGCCCAGGATTGGTGCAATCCGCCGGATCGCGGCCTAGGACTTCAACCCACGGCAAACACCGGCAACGCGTTGATCGATGCCTACCTGTGGGTGAAGATCCCGGGCGAGTCCGATGGTGAATGCACCCGTGGACCGGGCCCCATCGGAACGACAGTTGACGCGGCATGGGACAGCGTAGATCCGACTGCCGGGCGGTGGTTCCCCAGCATGGTACTCGAACTGGTAAAAAACGCCAACCCACCACTTCCGTAACTAGAATAATTTCTTATTTAACGATTGATTTAGCTTCCAAAAAAGCATTTACTTCCATTAAAGAGTCTGGTTTCTCTTTTCTTGGATCATCGTCGTTTGGATAAAATACCTCTTGGTCTTTCATTTTGGTGAATAAATTGTGTCAGATTGTTTTGGATCCACATTTTTTCTTGGTATTGCTTCATAGATCCATCTTCTTTCTGCAATCTGATAAATTGTTCCCACAGCTGCATTCAAAAGCTCGTCCTTTATGGCGTCAGATATATCAGGATTGAAAATTGCGATCTGCTCCTCCCTCGACACATAGTTCAACGTCGCGTCATCCTTCTCTCTTTGACCTATAAGTTTTTCCCTTATTTCCTTCATTTTGATTTATATATAGTGTGCTCATTACCATCAAACTTCACGAAAGTCGTTACACAATCACTCCAATTTCTTGATTACAGCGGAGTTAATAATCCCATAGTTGAAGATGATGATCTTATGGTTCAAAAGTGGGGCTTTTAAGTAGCACTAAAATCCTAATTCCCGCGAATTGTCCCAATTACTGTACCGCTGAACCGGATCCCAGTCGCATTTGCTTCTCGAAAGACGAAATCCAAAAACATCAGCGTTTGCTAAGAAGATGTTGGGCCAGACCTCTTTGAAGTAGTAAAATAAGGGATTTTTGAACCTTCCTATACTCCTTGGTCTTGATTGCAAAGCGGCACAGGCGTCGAGTTCTCGGGCAAACCAAAAATAGTGCAGAAGGCTACCAAACGTTGTAGCCTTGTGATTTTTTGGAATTTGACATTTGAGTGGAGCACAAAAAGATTAACGTTCTCACAACGTATATTCGACTACTTGATCAAACCCTTGCTTACCCAGCTCTGCAGGTACAGCGGTCAAGTCGCGTTCGGCGCACTTCGGCAGTTTTCTCTTGCACTTTTGCTCCAGCGTTTCAATTTTGGAAGATAGCTCGCCAAGCTATTTCAGGTCTCTTAAGATATCGTCGAGTGAAAGCGCAACTGTCTTTATTTTACCAAGCTGAAGATTCTGCAGAGCTTTTTCGGTTCGTGCCTTGGTATCAGAATTGGCGGATTCGTTTTGGTGTACGAACCTCAGCCAATCAATAGCTTTTTCCCTCTCACCAGTTTGGAGCATGATCTCTGCAAGACCAACTACCCCATCTAGGAGATATTGCAAATTTCCAGTCTCATTTGAAAAATTCACAAGACGTGCATACGTATCATGCGCCTCGTCCAGCTGCTTGATTGACAGTTGCATATCTCCCAAGTCGCTCAATGTGCCTAAATAGGTAGTTGTGTCACCAATACTCTCGAAGGCTGAGAGAGCCTCCTGCACCAATATTATAGCTTTCTGTGCGTTGCCTGCCGCAAATGCAATCGCCCCCAGGTATCTCAGTTCTAAACCAATGCTGAATGTATCATTTTGCAGTCGTGATAGAGCGAGGCTCTCTAGACCTACGGATTCTGCCTCAGCAAATTCACCACAGGCCATGTGAGCGCGACTGAGAAAACTCATCGCAAGGCTGCTCGCCCGGGGATCACCTGTTTTGCGACACCACGCTACACTTGAGAGCAAATGGCTTTTTGCTTGAACAAAATCGCCTTGATTCAGAAGCGCGATGCCGCGTACCCATTCGACCATCCACATCCCTTTTTCTGGTTTTTCCTCTAGTAGAAGTTGTTCGCTCTCATCAAGGTATTGCCAAGCCTGGTGTAATTGACCGCTAAACACCAAAATAGCCGCTATCCAAATCATTGGAAAATAAAGTGATGGATCGTTGAGTCTCCGCAAAATTTCGCTGCTCTCTGTCAGCCGCTTCATGGCATTTTCATAGTGTCCCAGGCGCCATTCGAAGTAACCATGATATGCGAGGCACAACCCAAATGTCGACTGGGCTAGGGGATCTTGCGAAGGATGGGTATCCCAAGTCTGGATTGCCTGCATATACAATAATGAGCCTTCGGATAATCGATGTGAAAATTCGGTAAGATATGCAAGAACTTGCGCCATAGATCGTAGTTCTTGATACCGCTCGTGCTCAAGAGCATATGTCCACGCCAAGCGAACATTCGCAAGTTCTGGTACTAATTCACCTATTACTTCCTGTTGGCGATATGTCATTATCGCAGGAAAACGAGCTCCGACATATTGGGCGAAATATGAGCAATGTTTCAAGCCAAGGTCATTGTTCTGTTCGGCTTTTTGAACTGCATACTGTCGGATGGTCTCCAACATTTGATAACGAGCGTCTTGTCCCTGCTTTCGCTCTGCAACAACAAGAGATTTATTCAGCAGTTGAGCAAGCAACTCCAATATCGTCTCAGATTGGATATTGACATCTGAACAAATAGACTGGGCCGCCTCAAGTGTCCAGCCATTGACGAAAACAGACAGCCGCCGAAATAGGGTTTGCTCCTCCGGCGATAGCAGATCGTAGCTCCAGTCGATGGCAGCCTGCAGCGTTTGATGGCGTGGAAGCGCAGTACGATTTCCTGTTACGAGTAAACTAAAATTTCTCTGAAGACGCGTTGCAATTTGCTCAGCAGAAAAGGTCCGAATACGTGCCGCTGCTAACTCAATCGCTAGTGGAATACCATCGAGGCGACTACAAATTTGAGCTACGAAAGCTGCATTTTCCATCTTCAGCGAAAAGTCCATACGAGCAAGTTGCGCACGTTCTTCAAATAATCTGACTGATGCATAACGTCTAAAATTTTCAAGCAGCTGTTGAAAATCTGCCAACTCAAGAGATGGAACAGGATATACGGCTTCCCCCAGAATGCCCAGCACCTCACGACTGGTAGCAAGAATTTTCAGATCAGGGCAACGCCTCAACAGCGTGTCAGCTAATTGTGCACAAGCATCCAATAAATGCTCACAATTATCGAGGATGATGAGCATCTGCTTTTCTCGCAAGTAATCGGAAAGCATATCCGCGATAGGGCGTTGCGGTTCATCGCGCAAGCCCATGGCCGACGCAGTGGTGCGAGGCACAAGGAGCGGATCGAGAATGGAAGCTAGTTCTACAAACCATGCACCATGGTCATAATCTCCGATCACTTTTTCACCCACTTTTATGGATAAACGAGTTTTTCCCACACCGCCTGGTCCTGTAAGCGTGACCAGACGATGCGTGGTAATAAGCCTGATGACTTCGGCCTGCTCTTTTTCCCGCCCTATGAACGTAGTTAAGGGTGCAGGGAGATTTGTAATGGGTTTGTTTGACGATGGAGGAGGAACGAAGGCGATTTGGGGAAGATCTTGCGTGGGGTGGGCAAGGCGGTCTACCGCGAGTTCGGCTCGGGCAGCTTTGATGAAAGCCGCTCGATCTGCCTCGGGTATTTCTAAGGCTTCCGCTAGCCGCTCCGCGATCTGACGGGAGGGTCGTCTGACATCCGCCTCAATTTTGCGAAGCGTCTCCGCCGCGCAGCTCACGCGCTGAGCCAGCTCTTCTTGCGTCAGATCCAAGGCTTTGCGTCGGCGCTGCAACCAGCGCCCGAAGGTCGTCTCAACTGTCATAACGTCGTTCTTTCACCATGACATCGCAGACTGGAGGAGGGATGGAAGGGTTTGTCACGCGAATTTTCCTGTTTTAAAGTAGCGGGATCATCGCCTTATGGCAACCACACCTGTCAAGGCCAGGGCCAATCACCTCAATACCCCGGCGGCCACTGCGGACAGGTGGTCCGGTAAACTTCATCTGGAAAATATTGGGCCCATTCTCCTTGTGTGAAGTTTCGACCAGCGATTTGACAGGCCTTTTGGATCCAGGACTCAGGATCTAGATCCCATATTATGATTGGCGCAACACCAAGATATGTTGAGATTAAAGATTTTCCATCCGGTCTGAAATAGATTCGACCAGCATTTTGGTGAAAACCAGCTAAGCTGTACATATGAATCAGCTGCGTTTGATCGGAAAGATCCCACAGCATAATATTTGTGTCTTCGTCACTGGCCGACGCAATAATCTTCCCAGCTTGATCTAATGTCACACTAGTGACAAACCCAGAAAGTCCTTGCCGTGTGCCGAGCCTTTTAGGGTGAATCGGGTCAGAGATGTCCCACATGCTTATTTCTTGCTGGGTTCCAACTATCAGCTTCTTACCCTCTGAGTAAATCGCCATATCAAGTATGCTGCTCCCGTCACTAGCCAAGCTACCCAATTGTCTTGGGTTTGTAACAGAGGTTATATCCCAGAAAAGGATTTCTAGATCATTATTAATCACTAACTGCTTTTCATCAGCGCTAAAGATTAATTCACGTACATTAAAATCCGGAATAGATATAGTGGTTAACCTGTCAAGTTTGGGTTTGGAAAAAGCAAACAATTCGATCTGCCCATCGCTACAAGGCGGGCCGAAAATTTCTTGCCCGAAACGGCTACAAGTAGCGAGCACCATCATCTTTCCGGTCGGACTCATGGCGAGTGCGCTGATCCAACCAGACACATTTTCTGTTAATACTTCTGTTAGGTCATTGGTTACGTCTCGAATACTGAATTTAGATTCTTGACAGTTGGACCTATCATCTCTCTTTGTGCATTCTATGAGAATAAGCATCTTACTATCAGGCGCAAACAACACATCCCACAATGTTTGCCAATCCTTGAGTTGAGTTGAGCTAACTTGACTAGGTGCTTTCGGATCTGCTATGTTCCATAGGGTAAGGGTGCTCTTAAGATCGACCGTGAGCAGAAGATTTCCATCAGGACTCACTGCAAATTGCATTATGTCATTGATCCTGCTGGCCTGGATGTGAGGGGTTGAAGTTGTAGCGTCCCATAAAATTACTTTATTATCAAATCCTCCACTCGCCAGCGTTTTGCCGTCGGGGCCAAAGGCAATGACGCTCACAGGACCCGTATGACCTTGGAGTGTATTGATAAGCACAGGTGCACCCGGTGCTGATATATCCCATACAAGGATTTCTCGATCACTGGCGGAAGCAAGAGTCTTTCCATCGGAACTCAGCGCAATACTATTGACACGATTTGTGTGTCCCGATAGAACGCTAATTCTTACGGGATTCGATACTGTAGCAATATTCCACAAGTTCACCGTTGCGTCGCTACTTCCAACAGCAAGTATCGTTCCGCCTAAATTGAAAGCAAGACTGCTAATTTCGGATGGCTGTTGGCTAAAATCGCTCAGCAGAATGGGATTGCTCGGATCTTCAAGATTCCAGAATGAAATGCCACCCTCGGAACAGAACTGATTGTCGTCATATTTCGCACAACCACCCGCTGCCAAGATATCCTCGGTGGGGTGCCATGCCAGGCTTGAAGGCGAGCCTGGCGAGATTTGAGTTATGGTACTGATTTGTTTAGGCGAGCCGGGGTCTGTAACATCCCATAACAGGATGCCGCCATCGCTGATTCCGGAAGCCATCATTTTGCCATCTGCGCTAAACGCAATATCAAAATTCGAGTGAGTTAAAAATTGGCCGATCTGAGAAATATGATCTGGCTCGGAAACATCCCAAAAAAATATGTTTCCACCATCATCCTGAAAAGCCATCGTCGCTGTAACCGGGTTAAACGCAACATTACGAATGGAGTGAGAAAATCCTTCTGCGTCGTATCCATTGATAGGTTGCAGTGGCCGCGGAGAATCTAAATTGGAGACATCCCAAAGGAAAAGGTCTCCAATCGTTCCTGCTGCCAGTATCTTTCCATCAGAGCTAAATGCGACGCTTCTGATTTCCCCATTGATATCCCCAAGAATGCGTTTTAATCCTATATTGCTTTGCAAAAGGCCTCTCATAGCATCAGCGGCACGCGCCTTGTTTTGATCGATTTGCTCGGCAAGTTCTAGGGCTTCTACCGCAAATAAAAAGGCTTGATCATAATCCTGCTCACCCTTTAAGCTCGCCAACGCGGATAGTTCTCCGACGCGAGCAATTAGTGCCTGCTTTTGGGCCTCCTCGGCATTTGCCTGTGCAATGCCGGCAATTGCCTGTTGTGTATTGGCGGATAGGACGCTTTGCTCTGCCAACTTCTTCGAATTTTCAGTGGAAATATAGGAAAACAGTAGGATCCCGGCAATTATCAAAGACAGAATGGCTGAAATACCCGAAATTTGGGCAACAGCGTCGCGACGTTTCCTGGCATAACTAGCTTGTACAAATTCGTCTGTGGACCCGGTCAAAACCAACTGCCTTGTGGTTAATTTCTCGCTCAAATTTGCCAGTCTTCCTCCGCCATAGAGATAACTTGGGTCCTGCTGATGGTCATCCCATGTTTTTGCAGCATTGGCAATTTCATTTTGTAAAGCAATCGCCTCCCGGTTTTCATTCACGAGTCTCTTCAGCCAGGGCCAGGCATCGATCAACTTCTCGTGCGAAATCGTCACTGTATCCTTGCCTGCCTGCTCATCGGTCGTGATCAGACGCGCGTCTGCCAGCTTTCGTATCACGACCTGGACCTCCATAGCCTTTGAGTCGGAGGGAATGAGTTCATCGAACAGCGCCGTGCGACGTGTATCCTGTGTTCCATGACCAATCTCGATCAATCCACTGAAGATGGAACGCGCCAATTCCTGTTCGGCGCTGTCTAACTTTGCAAACGATCCATCGGCGTGCCGCTCCAGTGATTTATGGATACCGCCATGTTCCAGGTAGTCTTTCAGAGTCAGGTCGATCCTTCCACCCTCTGCTTGTTGTGAATCAAACAGCTCTTTCAACGCGAACTGCATCAATGGCAGTGCGCCCGGCTCAGCTTGCATATCATTGATGATCTGGGCGACCAGGTCCGGATCAATGTGCAAGCCCACACGCAAGGCAGGCTGGGCAATCGCGCTCACCAATTCAGCCGGCTGCATCGCGCCAATTTGTACCGATTGCTGATTAAACAGTGTATTCAGTTGGGGGTAGGCAGCACAGTTCAGGACAAAATCCGAGCGCATGGCGAATAAAACGATCACCCGTCCATTTTCTGCTGTGGCTGCATGGGTGAGTAGATTGAGGAATGCCAAACGTTCCACTTCATTACTCACCTGCGTGAAAATCTCTTCGAATTGATCAATAAAAAGAACAGCCCGTCGATCCCGGCCTTCTTTCAATGCAATTTCGCACCACTTTGAGAAGATGCCCGCGTCCGCCAGGGCATTTACCTGTACTTCATCCCCGGCATTCGTCGTACGCGCCATGCTGGAGGTCACTCGGGCGAGTTCGCCAATCGGATCACGTCCCGGCGTCATCGTTTCGTACAACCAGCGTTCGCTATTGAGACTCCCGATTGCGCCTTGTTTCAAGGCATGGATCAAGCCCGCCCGCACCAGCGAGGACTTCCCACTCCCGGATGGACCGATGATAAATACGGTCCGTGATTCCTTGACGCGTCTGAGGAGATCTTCCACCCACCTTTCGCGCCCAAAAAACAACTCCGCGTCCTCTTCTTCAAAAACGTCAAGACCTTTATACGGACAGCGTCCATCGAAAGGTTTTATCTGAAATGTAGCTGTGATCTGGGTGAAAAGAAAAGAGACTGCCTCAGAAGACAATGGTCTGGCAGGAACCAGCGCAACTTCGGGAAGATCTTGCGAGGGGGATTTAAGCCGATCGACCGCCAGCTCAGCCCGGGCTGCTTTGATAAAAATAGCCCGCTCTGCCTCTGGGAGCTCTAATGCCTCAGCTAACCGCTCCGCGATCTGACGGGAGGGTCGCCGGACATCCGCTTCGATTTTCCGCAAAGTCTCCGCAGCACAACCCACACGCTGAGCCAGCTCTTCTTGCGTTAGATCCAAGGCTTTGCGGCGACGCTGCAGCCAGCGCCCGAAGGACGTCTCAACCTCCACGACCACCTCTTTTACTTTGATAGCCAACAGCCAGAAATCGGGGACAAACACGTTTGTCCCGCTAATTGTCCCGTTTATTGTACCGCTTAACGGTGCCCTGGAGCCAATCGTTCACGCTTTAATGGCGTCATCGGAACAACAGCTTGAATAAATCAAGCATTCAACAATTGGCCAGAGGAGCTAAACAATGAGTACAAATACAATTACTTCGGTTTCAGGCCTGTGGAAACCAACTGAATATAGGAATATCGAAGCAGGTAAAGTGTCGATTGACCCTATCCAAGCGGGTTGGAGGAGTGCGCGATGGAGTGAAGATGAGCTTGCTTCGCTGCGCAATTTAGGGAGAAGTCTTCTGCCCGTGTCGGCGGATCTTTCCAACAAATATGCAGACGATCGACGCGCAGCCGCATTCGGGCAAAAACCGTTCTTCAATGCGCGCTCTGGTGCAAATGAAGAAGTAGCATACGCGACCTGTCACCTGTCCGATTACTACGTTTGCCCAGCGGAAACCCAAAAAGCCTTGGTAGATGGGTTGTATCATCTGGATCCCTACAGCGGTGGCGGATCTGGGTCCATTCATGCTGGGCAGGTTGCAACGTGGGCGGAAGTATTGAATCACTACAACACAGCACCCAAAGTCCCAATGGCGTCATTGGAGCAAGAGCGTCAGCAAACTATGCAAGTATCTGTTACGCATGTTAGGCAGAAGAAAGGAGATAACCATGTTGAAAATTGAACTTGGTGTACATGTGACTCAGGAATGTCCGACGGTTTGGCCCCATACTATTAGAGGTTCGTTCGCGGATCCCCAGTTCGATACTCAAGCAACAACTGATCTCTTTTGCTACGACCAAAATACTGTAACCGGGGCATTCTTTGCTACGCTCAAAAATAGTCAATCAGATGATTGGACACCCCTGCTGGATGAGCCACGTCAAGTTGGAGGGAATCATATCTTTGACAGGCTCTGGACTCATATCGTTTATATCCCTATCTTTGCTATTGTCTTCCCTGTGCCCTATATAGAGAAACTATTACTCTTTTATGATGCCGCCTCTGGGACCGCCGATGTCTATGAGACAGATGGACGTGGTGATTTAATCTTGAAGAAACAGTACAACGGATGGCGTACCTCTTGGAAGTACATTATCGCCGGACAGTTTGGTATGGCCAACCTGCTCTTCTTTGACGAGACCAATAGCGTAGGCGAATTCTGTTTTATAAACGATTCGGGGAACATTCAATTCATAGAGGGCTGGTCATAAATCAAATTGCCTCGATACTCGCCTCAGGCCGGTGCGCAAGTCCAAGTAATGCTGAGATGGATGATGCTTTCCGCTCGTTGTACGTCTTAGACCTCGCCGAGACACAACTGGAGATTTCCCCCTCCTTATTGATTAGATCAACATCAACCTTGGCCCATATTGCAGAGCCCCTGCCAAATACACGGATTGAAGTCGAGTAATAAGGGACGAAACCTGAAACATTTATGGAAAACGTAGCGCCTTGATACGATTGGGGTTATGTTTAATACTCATTGAGCAGGGATAGCACCTCTGAAGCGCTTCCTTCCGGAGGAAAATATTATTGCTACAGCGCAAATAGTTGAAACCGGCAACTTTCTTTTCCCTCCGCAGGCTTCAGGTCTTTATGAGTTAAGTCTCCTGGGGCACGAAATTGAGATGCATATTAAATCCTTGACAATTTGATTATTGGTGTTGTATGAATGCAGAAGAGTTCGTTGAGCGATTGCTGTCTCACCCAGATATTGCTGCACAGCGGGGCTTTCTTGAAGAGCATCAGTCCTTTTTGGATAACGAAGTTGTATTTAAGCTTAAGGAGAAAGCAGATCACTTTCTGCGCGCTAATATCCACCTTTCATTCGAGATTGCCGAACTCCTATACTATATTGGTGAACTCACCTACAATTCCCTCTTTAGAGCCACTGCTTTGGGCTTACTTGTAGAAGCCAATGCACGTTCCATCGGTTTAGGTGAATATGAGCGGGCTATTACGCTGTATGACGAAGCCGCTGAGATATATCGGTTGAACGGATGTATTGCTGAACAAGCCAGATCCCGGGTGGGTAAGGTGAATGCGTTGTCCTATCTGGGTCGGTTTGCCGAGGCCTTGGAGATTGGTCAGGGGACTTTGCTCATTCTGGAGGCTCATGGACAATGGCTGCCCCTGATGACGATGATTATGAACCTTGGCATCATGCATGGACGCCAAGGAAAGGATGTTGAGTCATTGGCCATGTTCGACCGAGCTGGGGAACTTTACAAACAATTGGGAACAGAGGGGAAAACTGGTTGGGGCCTGATCCAACAAAATCGGGCTGTTGCATTGCGCAATCTCGGTCGATTTGATGACTCAATAAAAGCAAGTCATCTATCGAGAGAAGTATTGAATGAGTTGGGAGAGAATGTGGAAGCTGCCCGCGCACAACAGGGTCTGGCAGTGACCTATTTGGTTCTGGGGCGCTTCAACGAAGCCCTCGAGATGTTGGGCAGGGCGCGTGATATTTTTTTAGAAGATGGACGTTTGCCCGATGCAATGGCAGTCGAGTTATATACCACTGATTGCCTCCTGGAGTTGCGGCGATTTTCCGAAGTCATCGAAAAAAGCCGGTATATTCGTGGTCTCTTTGCAGAAATCGGAACACGGCAGGTCGAGGCTCTGGCCATTATTAATGAAGCGGTTGCATACACCGAATTACACCAGTATGACGAAGCCCTGGCTTCCTTGTCTGACGCACGTAGGATATTTGAACAGGCTGGTAATACTGTACGAGCAGCCGCGACTGATCTCGAGCGATCTGCTGTATTTCTTTGCCTCAATGAATATTCGAATGGTTTAGCGCTGGCCCAGGAGTGTGTGACTGTTTTTGAAACGTATCACCTTCCCATTGAAAAGGCTCAGGCATTGATAGTTGCGGCCCGCGCTGCGCTGGCGTTGAAGCAATATCAACAAACACATGAGTTCTTAAAGGAAGCGCTCCAGGTGGGCGAAACTTTGAATATCCCCATTGTGAGGTATCAATCACATTCACTTTTAGGCACACTGGCACATAGGCAGGGAGATATAGAAGAAGCCAAAATGCAATTTGATTGGGCGATCCAGGAAGTTGAACAACTGCGAGGCCGTTTGATGGTTGAGTTTAGGGTAGGTTATCTGGAGAATAAGGAAGTCCTTTACCAGAATATGGTTGATCTATGTATCGAACAAGGCCAATTGCTTCAAGGGCTGGAATTTGCTGAACGAGCGAAATCGCGTGCCTTACTGGATCTACTTGCCTACCGCCTTGATCTAACTATCCAGGCCCGCGATGCGAAGGACGTACCTCTTGTTGAAGAATTGACACGTTTGCGAGCGGCACGTGACCTATTGTATCGTCGATGGGAGAGTTATGCAGAAAGCGGCGAGAAAAATGAAAGAGGCTGGTCATCCTCTCAGTCCCAACGCCAGAAGTCGCAACAGGACATGCTTGTATTGGAGAAACAGATTACCGATTTGTGGCACAGATTACTTATTCATAACGCTGGCTATGCTCGCGATGCTGCATTATGGACAGTTCGCACGGAATCGGCACAACCCCATCTAATAAAAGATACTTTGTTGGTGGAATATTATGAAGTTCATGAAAAATTAATCGTCTTCCTGCTCACGGCTAACGACATTCAGGTAGTAGAGCTCGCTGCTGATTTGAGTCAAATTCAAGACTTGATCGAGCGCTTTCGACTTAACCTGCGGGCGGTTTCTCAGATCCCGACGGGGCATTTAGCGCCTCTTACCAGTAATGCCCAGGCTCTTCTGTTACGACTTTACCACTTGGTATTCGCGCCCTTAGAGAACCATTTGTCCGATTATTCCAAATTAATGATCGTGCCTCATGGTCCTCTGCATTACCTTCCATTCCACGCTTTATACGATGGTAAGGGTTATTTGCTTGAAAGATATGAGATTAGTTACCTGCCCAACGCCAGTTCCTTGAGATATTGCCAAGAAGCGCGCTCATCAACGTCGCACAGCCTTTCTCTTGGATATTCAAGTGGTGGACGATTACCCCATGCTGTGAAGGAAGCTCAGCAGATTGCCGCGCTCCTTGATTGTCCGGTACTGAATGAAGACCGCGCCACTCTTGCAGAGTTTTATCGAATGGCTCCAGAATGCCGCACGATTCATCTTGCAGCTCACGGTGATTTCCGCGCAGATAACCCCCTGTTTTCCGGGTTGAGATTGGCAGACGGTTGGTTAACCACGATGGATATTTTTAACTTGCATCTGAAAGCCTCCCTGGTGACATTGAGCGCCTGCCAAACAGGACGTAACGTTATAGGCGGAGGCGATGAACTTCTTGGGCTTATGCGAGCCTTCCTAAGCGCAGGGGCCGCTTCCGTGGCGCTGACCTTATGGGCAGTGGAAGATCATTCCACAGCGCGGCTTATGGAAGCTTTCTACCGCAAAATGGCTGAAGGTCATACCAAGGGTGAGGCATTACGCAATGCCCAGCTACAATTTTTGCGTCAGCCAGGCGAGTTCTGGGGAAAGCAGTCCGAATATTATGCCCATCCCTATTTCTGGGCGCCCTTCTTTTTAGTAGGAGATGCCGGCCCCGTCTAAGTTTCGAGAAACGTTTGCATTGTAATCACGCGCAGCTTGATGTGTTGCCGAATGGTTTTGTGGGGGGACATATAGCGGTTGGCGGTTCAATCAACAGGCTCTGGCTTCGGAGCAAATCTAACAACTGATGTAGCAATCACACTTCAGAAGTAAACAACTTGGCTTGCGCAGATGCAAGAATTTTCATTTTTCTATCGTTTATACCCTTAGAGGCATTTAAAGTTTTAGCAATCTAAAAATCAAAGTTTTTCCTATTTCGGTAAGCAATACCTGAGAGCAGGAGGTTCTCAAATGTCAGCCAGTACAGTTCCTCAACCAATCCCCGTCGACCCATGCTTCGCGAGCCGGATTCCTGCCATCGAATATCACGGCACGGAATATAACGGAGGGCCAACGATTCAAATGACGCCCGAATGGTTCCTAGACCAGATGCAGTGGTTGAGCAATAATGGATATAAGGCTCTGGCTAACGATGAAATCCTCCAGTTCGTTCAAGGCGTCGCCGGGCCGCCTAAAAAATCGTGCATCTTGCGCTTCGATGTGGGTTTGGCCATCCTGGACGAAATTCGCGATGTCATCCTTCCTGCGCTGCAAACATTTGGCTTTCACGCCACATTTTATGTGCTGACCAGTTCCATCCGAGACACCCCCTATAAGAATTGCGTCTGCTGGAGTGACCTGCGCGAATGGGAACAGACGGGCCTGGTCGAGATTGGCTCACATGGCGTTTATCATCCCGATTATCGTAAGGCCAGTGTACTCACGCGCCTGTGGGATGCGCGCGTGAGCAAACGCATAATCGAATCGAAACTTGGGCATCCAATTTCGTTTTTCGCTTTCCCTTACGACTCAGTTCCTAATCATCCCGATCTGCTGCTGAAATTATTCAATTATCGTCTGGCTTTTGCGGGGTACACCCGCGTCGATCGCAGCGTACAGTTTAATGATCCCACACCGTTTGCACTACCCTGTTACTATCCATACAGCGGCAAAGAGATCTATCCAATCATCACTACCACCAAAACACTGACTTTTCGGCAGATGATCGAAGAAGCGATCCAATAACCAACCATCTTGGGGGTGAGAAAGATTTCCTGGCTGATTCATGGATAAAGTCCGGCTGATGATACCTCCTTTGAAAAACGCTTTCTTTTTGACTTGCGCGGATGCAGGAATTTTTATTTTCCTCTCGTTTATACAGGTAGAGGCATGTAAAGTTTTCACGATCCAAGAACGAGAGGTGATGCTATGCAAATCAATAATGAGCGACTCTACAACGACGACCTTACGTCTTTTCCCTTCATACGATCTGCCAACATCGGCGGGCGGCTTAGAAACCGCGAGTTCATCGTGATCCACTATACCGAGGGCCAAAGTGCCACAGCCGCCATCGAATGGCTAACCATTCCCCGAAGCCAGGTCTCTTCGCATATTGTCATTGCTCGCGATGGGACGATCACTCAACTTGTGCCATTCGATACCATCGCCTGGCATGCAGGGGTGAGTTATTGGAAGGGGATGCGCTACCTCAACTATTATTCCATTGGCATTGAGCTGGACAACGCCGGACGAATGATACGCAATGGAACGAGTTGGCGCGCCTCCTTCCAAAAAGACTACCCCGACGGCGAAGTGATGGAAGCGATCCACAAATTCGATCGTAAGCCCTATGGCTGGCACAACTATTCACCGGAGCAGATCCAGGCCATGGTCGATCTCTGTAAGGTACTGGTCGCGCAGTACGGGATCAAGGAAATTCTCGGCCACGATGACATCCGGCCGAAAGCGAAATGGGATCCGGGTCCCGCATTTCCAATGGAATATGTCCGCGTGCAGGTCTTTGGGACTCAAGGAAACGCGATTTGATGGCACAAAACAATATCTTTGGCCCACATTGCGATGCCTCTGCTAATGCAAGAGACTGAGTCTCCTCACACCCTGCCAAATCCGCAATTGTGCGCCTTAACTTGAGAATGCGATGATAAGCCCGCGCCGACAAACTGAGCCGCGTCATCGCTGCCCGCATCGGTTAGAGTACCAAGAGTATGATCGTTAACGTCTTATTGGCTCCTGGAAGCCAAACACCAGGACATTATGGACAAAAAACCATACACTTTTCAGTACAAATTCTGCCTAGGATTTAGTAAGTATGATTTTGCCCTTGGCAAAACTCAGCTGAATTAACCCGCAGGTTTATTTTGGATGCAGGAAGTCGCATATACTCTGTTTACTGAGTTCAATCACCCGCGTAGATAAACTGCCAGACTAGTTCCTTTTTTTGCAGACAACAATCTTCGCTGTGGGCTTTTGCCTTTGTTCATTAGGAACAAAGGCTGAAAAGGATACTTATGGGAGGACAGTGATAATCGCACTTCTTTTATTAGAAACGAAGATAAGGATAATAGGTCACAAAATATGTAGATGACATGAGACGGACCGCTACTGAATTAGTTGCTCCCATAAATAAGATGCGCGTCCTGGTGCGGCTCGTAACCGTTTCGAAAACTACCTTGCCGTATATTTTTCAAAACCTACGCTTGGCAAAATAAGCAAGTTTGAGTAGAAGCTACTGTGTGTAAGCTATGGGCGCTTCTGGGAAAAATGGCTTTTCAGTTAACTCACAGCAGTCCAGCGTCAACTCGACGTCAGATATTGGTGAAGCCCAAAGATTATCTACTGATGTGTTGCTAGGGACACTTGAAACTTCACTTGTCAGAAGTACCTTTATTGTTAATAATGTGGTCGCGGATTTCCCTGTCTTCCTCACTTCCTGACAGCTCAAGCCGGTTTAGCAGATTGTTTTTATGCTGATAGATTTCCTTAACATCGCTGAACACACCTGGATATTCTGCCAGGATCTCGCGCGGCGAGAGGGCCAGGCTAAAGGAAGCATACATGACCGTATATTCTTTTGGATCCTTTGACTTTTTCTTAATCAGTTGCCAAAATTCTTCCTTTTGGAAGAGGTCTTCCGGCGTTGCTTCGGGTTCAGAATAATCTTGCTCTTCATCGCCAGGTTCCTGTTCCAGCTGGAGGCGTCGCCATTTTTGCCAGGCATCTGTCATGGCACCATTGACGCACATTTGCAGGTAGCGAAGAACCGCTGCCAGACTCTGAGATTTTTCGAATTTACCCGGCGTAAAGGAAATCCAGAACCTTTCGAAGGCCTGGGCAATGAAATCCTGTGATTCTTCATTTGCCAATGAAAAATCAGGGTGTTTCGCCATCCATCTGTCCACCCAACGGGCAACCAGAGGTTGATATTGAAGGATCACAACCTCCAAGGCACGCTCATCGTTGTCTTGAATTGCGCGCCGAAACAACTCAAAACAATAGCTGGAATCATAATCGTGGTGCCTGAAATAAAGATCCATCTCCTGTGCACATTTTTGGGCAAGATCCGCTGCTGCCATCTCTTGTACGAAAACAGTGTTCGCTACTAATCTGGAAGGAGACGAAACATTTTCGGAAACTAGCCTATCATCCTTTTGATAGACACTACGGAGGTGGTCAAGAAGTCCATGTTGCAAAGGGTCAGTCGCAGATTCTGACGACAGAAAGGAAGTATCCAGGGTCGGCATTGTGAACAGCTCAGGAATAGCCCCCTGTTGCTCTGCCCACATCGTCTCATAAAGCAATGCATAAACATCTGCACAATCCACGCATGTATCCAGATGACGGCGGAGCTCCATAAACTCAGGATCCTCCTCATGCCCTGCCAATTGGGCCTCTACATAATCATGCAACCGATCCCGCCAAATAGAACAGTTGCCTTCGGGATGCATTAGGATCTCCATGGCAAGCAACTGAAGCCGCAACTGGCAAAAAGGACAGGTTACAACGTGCGCTTCCGCCTGGTGAAGTTCATCTGACTCAAGAACTCTGCCTAGCAGCATATCCTTCAGAGACTTCCGTGCATTGTGACAGGCCTCCGTTTCGATTTTTTGGTTCCCGGTAATAGAAAGAGTGTGGCGGGCTCGTTCGAGGTTGGCAAGGGCTTGAGGAGCATCGCCCAGCCCTATATAGGTAAGGCCAAGATTCATATACAGAGATGTGAGATATTGATTCTCACCGAGCGCTTCAGCAGTCGCGATCGCAGTTTGGTAGTGATGCAGTGCCTGAAGGTGATCGCCCATTTGTTTATACAGATTTGCTATTCCCAAATCTATGCGTAGAAGTAACCGTTGCAAAGAAATCGCAGAGTCACTTTCAGCTTCCACCCGAGCCTGCGCCTGGAGGTGATCACTTATTTGTTTATACAGATGTGCTATTCGCGAATTTATGCGCAGAAGTAACCGCTGCAAGGAAATCGCAGAGTCACTTTCAGCTTCCACCCGAGCCTGCGCCTGGAGATTGGCATGCCTCTGAGCAAGAAGCTGGGACAAGCTAGAAATCAGAGCCTGCGCCCGACCTACTTTTTCACCTGGAGCCAGTAACATGTTTCTAGCCAGCTGAAACGCCTCCCAAGCCTCCACCTCCCGGCCCATAAACTTCAACGCATCCCCCCGAGCTATCAATCCCAGCGCGGATTGACGCGGATCGGCGCGTGCTTGACCTATCGCGACAATCCGGTCAGCGAATTCCAGGGAGCGGTGGGGATCAATCGTCCAATATCGTTCCGCCTCCTGCTGCAAGCGTTCCGTTACACTGGCTGCCGTTGCATACGGCAATTCAGACAACAGTTCCGGTAAAGCAGCACCTCGGAGGAGTTGCTCCACCAATTTGTCAGTATCCATCTGCGTTTGTCCTCCGCCTTATAAATGCATTCCGACGTAGACAGCCGGATTCCCTCTCTACTAAATAAGACAAGAAACGGCTGCCAATTCTTTCCTCTTCCATGGCAGGCTCATTCCAGCCAATCGCGGAGGAGGGCAGACAACCCGTCATTTTCGTGTAGTTTCTTCCTATCCTTTGTGCGAATCACTTGGATGTGACTGGGCCGCATAGGCCGGCCTTCTGATTGGCTGAGTTCCTCGGCAAGTTTCGCGTCCTTCTTGTCTTCCAGGAAATTCCCCAGCATCACTTTCTTTGAAAGTGGGCTCCAAGGTGCCTTAGCAAATTCGTGCATCAATTTCACAAACCATTCACGCTGCTCGAGCTCTTTCTGCGGTACGGGAGTATTTGCCCTATGCTGGTCGTACTCTTCATCCTCGAGAGTCACTTCATGCAGTCTGCCCAGCTTGATGAGTTCATTCACTGTGTGATTACGTGCCACTTTTTTAGACCACGCCAGAAACCGGTCGGGCTCCCGACATGTATCCAGGCTTTTCCAGACCTTGATGATAGCTTCCTGAGCGCAGTCTTTTGCCAGAGATTCAGGCTCGGGATGGTTAGTGCGCGTGACCATGAGGTAGACACGGGAATACAGTTCATGAAACAGGAATTCAAACGCTTCAACTTGCTCGAAACTTCCTGTCTTCTGACATGCATCGTACAGCATCCGGTCGGTCCACGTACCAGCCATATTTACACATCTCCGATTGCTTGTAATCTGATGATTAGTTCGAAACGAATTTATTTTACTATCGATTCGAGAGTACTCCTCCCAATCTTTACCGTCATGGAAAGGTTTTTGCCTGGTTCTTGTCTACTTATATAGAAGGTGAATTACGGTGAGCAGCAATATTCTTTAGATAACACCCGGCAGCAACAATGATGGATCTCTTCAATATTGATAAGTAGGAATTAGGAGTACATCACGATGGTTCGGAAAATCTTCATTGTTTTTCTAATGGCTCCGCTCTTAATAGCAGCTGTGCTGACCGGAACGTCTTCTCCTGTTGTGTTGTTTATGGGATTGCTACTCTTAATTGCGCTGGCTGCATCCTCCGCCCGGACTGAACAAAAAGAATGATCGTATGCAAAGGAGAAAACTATTATGAACGCAATTAATGAAAAAGTAGAGCCAACCGCTGATTTACTAATTGAAGTCGATAGGCCCGAGGGAAACCTAGGCTCGACCAGTAGTACCGGCTGGTTTGACAGGTTCGAGGACTGGATCAATTTCCTCAAGGACGTTGTGAAAATTCTGGCTGAATAATCAGCCAACCGATCATAAAAGATCAAACGCCAAATACATCGCGTAACAGTAAGGAAATGAAATCAAATTATGAATACCCACAGCTCCACCCTTGTTAATGATGTGAATGTAGACCTTATGTCTCATGATGCCAAACTACAGCATATGGCCGTGGCGGAGCTTGCCCAGAAATGTGCGCAAGAGACGGTTCTCTTTTTCAACCATCGAGATCATGATTCCAGCTGCGGTTTTGAGCTCTTTCGAAGAGCAGTTCGGAATAAAGACGAACGTGCTCTGGAAGTGGTCATCACTCAGTACCAACCTTTAGTAGCCCGATGGGTGGACAGATGGATGGACAAACATCCTGACTTTCTATTCATCAGTGAAGAGGCTCAAGATTTCATCGCCCAAGGCTTCGAAAGGTTCTGGGGCTCCTTCACACCCGCCAAGTTCGACAAATCTCAGAATCTTGCAGCCGTCCTGCGATACCTGCAAATGTGTGTCCACGGCGCAATTACAGATGCCTGGCGAAAATTGCGTCGTATCCGGCTGGAGCAGGAGATGAGGGATGAGGAGAAAGAGTTTTCTCAACCAGAATTAACACCGGAAGATCTTCTTCAAAAGGATGAATTTTGGCAACTTATCAAGAAGAAATCAAAGGATCCCAAAGAGTATACGGTGGTGTACGCCTCATTTGGCCTTGCCCTCTCACCTCGTAAAATCCTTGCTGAGTATCCAGGCTTATTTTGCGACATAAAGGAAATTTATCGGTATAAGGCGAACCTGCTGGATCGGCTTGCACGTGATGATGAAATCAAAGATCTTGCTCGAGGACGATGACCAGAAAATCAGAGCGGGTCCTTAGGGAGGAATAATTAAATGGAGAAACTGACCCTGCTGCTTCGAAGGAAAAGCGAAGGATCAGCGAATAACCACTGGACTGAGGATATGGGCAGATGGAGACGCGATATAGCCCGGACGTGAGCAGACCAAGGAGAAACTGACATGACTAAGTACCGACCTTTGAAAACCGCAGTTGCTGCAGGAACGCAGTCTGTAGACGGTCAAAATGGAAACGGCAATTCACTTATCTTATCAACTCATAAGGTAAATAGTGGAAGAAGAAACCCAAATAGACAGCTTATCCTGAGAAAAATTCTTTTAGCTTTCCTGGTTGCCCTGATGGGGGGCATAAACGCGGCTAACCCAGCGTGCGCGATGTGCCAGGATGGAGCCGAAGCATCCTGCGTCATTGGTGGGAAGGCCGGAACAAAAGAATGTATTATGGGCCACTGGGGACCCTGCATAGCTAATCCTGTGCCAGAAACTCCAGTTTCTGGCACCCTCCAGCCGAAGTACTACATACTTGCCGTCATTTACGCGCCGCCAGGGACGCAAGGTGGTGGAAGTAAGAGTTCAGTGGCCTATGGCTCGGGTAGCACGACGGGCTCCACAGTGTCCTCAAGCAGTTCGTTCAAGCAGAACTATTCTGTTTCGGTCTCTGCAGAGGCAGGATTTTTGGGAAATGGCGGAGAAGTAGGTGCAAGCTTTAGCTATGGCCGAAATTCGTCAAACAGTCAATCTCTTGAGATTAAGAAGACCTCTACACATGAGATCAGCGTCACCGGCCCTTCCACTGATGGAATTGACCATGACCGTGACCTTATCTATCTGTGGCTCAATCCCAAAATCAATCTTCGGTTTACAGCAACACAAGCTGTTTGGGGGTTGGGAAACAATAGCCTAGTAGATATTCAGTATGTGTACGTGGGTTGGCTCAAGAACCCATCTCTAATCCCCCCTGGTGTTGCGCAGCGTCTGCAAGCGTACGGGATTACAACCGCGGATTATGCTGAAATGCTAAAGGCCGATCCATTTGCCAATGGCGAGACAAGTATTGATCCAGAACGATTCCAAACTGATACTCTACATACGACCTTCCCCTACGAGCCACCTTTCGCCCCAGACGAACCCGTACCATTGATGAAGTTCACCGCAGTTTACTCGGATACTGCTTTCTCTTCCTCCTCACTACAGAAGGAATACAGCGTAGGGCTCACTATCTCTGGCGGCGCATCCTTCATAGGTCTGGCAAAAACCAAATTTAAGAACCAGAATACTTGGACATGGACGAACACCAGTACTAGCTCGACCTCTACCGGCACATCAGAATCAGCTTCAGTGACTGTTGCTGGACCATCCTATGGCTATACTGGACCAACTGACATGGTAGTTTACTACGATGTACTCTACAAGACATTCTTATTCGCACCGATAGAAACAACACTTCCACTTGCTCTATCCGGATCCGTTGAAAACACATCAGGAGAACTTCTAAGTGGAAAAGAGGTTGTCGTCATGGCAAACGGTACTCTATATCGCACCTTTACCAATGCCAAAGGAGAATACCGTATTTTTGGAAATATCTCTGGTCCACTTCTCCTCCGTGTAGACAATGTATGGAAACCGATACAACAGATACCTCTACAGAAAAGGTTTGATGTAGTGTTGCCATAAATGTTGAAACTTGTAAGGCTACTCATTTCGTGAGGGAGGACTGTACGGCTTAACCATAACTGTTACTCATTAGCAGTTGAACCAATACTTCCCCAAGTGTACTCTCTTAGGGAAGTATTGGTTGTACACAATTTACCAAAATTAGCGCTGACAGCCGAGTTGCTTATCCCTTAGTATAGGGGCAATCACTCAGATTTGTTGAAGATCGTTCAAGGGTACGTAAACCAAGCACTTACCAATCTCAAGTCTAAATTACAAAACAATAACAGAGTCCAAAAATCCAATTTCTGCGCGTTAGAGCAATAAAGAGTTTTGTGGCCTGTTTTCCCGCATATCTGACTAGGCACAGGAAGTAAAGGGTGATCGTTCCTATAGTTTCCGGATCGTATGGACACGAAAATAAAAGGGCGTAATGCAGTTCCTTTCAGCTACATTACGCCTTTAGTATTCAGTTTTGTTTGGCCGATGAACTATGATGCTTCGTATTCGATTGCTTCTTCTTCTTCCACTGTCGGTACCAGCTCTTCACTCGCCTTGCGGTCTAGCCTTTGCATTGTCAAAGCCACAATCTTGGTCAAAGTCGTTACAAATATACCCAAGCTGTCTCTGACAGGTGAGGTGGTCGCCCCTTGGTATAGGGGCGATATTATTCTTGCAGAGGTGGATTTTAAGGAAGCCTAAAACCCAAATTCTCACTCGTTTGGACAGAACTTTGCACGTACAGTGCTGTGAGAATCATTCAGTGCTTTTGTCAGGCAAGTTGATATCCGACCTACACTTAAACTTCGGATTTTAGCCTGCAAATTTCTTCGAAAAGCTCAGTAGTTGATGAGATCAGCGGCAAACAAAGCAAGATTGTGCCAGGCAAAAGGGGGTTCTGGCGCGAAAATGGGTTTGTGTGGGCGCGTTGCTTCACTCCCCAATGTCTTCGTTCCAAAGCTCCGGATGAGAAGCAATGAACGCCTGCATTAACGAAATGCACTCATCCAGGTTCAGGATCACCAGTTCCACTCCACGAGAGCGAACGTAGTCTTCTGGTCCCTGGAATGTTTTGTTCTCCCCGATGATCACCTTGGGGATCTTATAGAGTAGCACGGTGCCGCTGCACATATCACAGGGAGATAAGGTCGAGTAAAGCACCG
>Ga0114129_10002914_pt1 | contig 23935 bp, 25 predicted proteins | sample RhiMetdeltSRZDD1_FD_80071 | JGI IMG/M metagenome (GOLD analysis project Ga0114129, IMG submission 80071) | Populus rhizosphere microbial communities from Tennessee, USA - Rhizosphere MetaG P. deltoides SRZDD1 (version 2) (version 2) | ecosystem: Host-associated > Plants > Roots > Rhizosphere >...
CAGAAGAAGGAGCTGTATCAGGCGTGGTGGCCGGAGAAGTTCCAGCGCGCCGGCGGCGTGTTCGTGATGGGTGACTTCGACGGTCCCGCGCGCGACTTCAACTATCTCGAGCTTGACGGCGACTACGATCTCTTCGGCGACGGCTCCGTGATGGTGCTGAGCACCCCCGGCCACACGCTGGGCCATCAGTCCATGAAGGTCAAGCTGGCGAGCGGCCAGACGATCCTCATGTCCCAGGACGCCATCTGGATGCAGGAAAACCTCGACGGCTATCCGGCGGGTCTGAACTACAGCGTCAAGGACTACACCAACTCCGTCAACCGGCTGAAGATGATGCGCGATCTCGAGAACGCCGACCTCTTCTTCGCCCACGACCAGGATCAGTACAAGGCGAAGGGCGGCCGCTGGTATAAATAACGCCGCCGGCGCCACGATGAACGAAGGCCCCCCGTGGCAGTGGGGGGCCTTCGTATTTTCACCATGAGTCCCGACTCCGCGGTCATCGCTCTCGAATCCGTGTCGAAGCGCTACGGCTCGCGAACCGTCGTCCAGGACGTCTCGTTCACCGTGGCCAAGGGAGAGATCGTCGGGTTTCTGGGACCCAACGGCGCGGGAAAAACCACGACGATGCGGATGATCGCCGGCTTCACCGCGGCGACGTCTGGACGCGTGAGCGTCGCCGGCTATGACATGGCCACCCAGAACGTCGACGCCGCGCGGCTGATCGGCTATTTGCCGGAGCGACCGCCGCTGTACGACACGCTCGACGTCTCCGCGTACCTGCGATTCGTCGCGAAGGTCAAGGGCGTCGTGCGCGCGGCGCTCGCATCCGAGCTCGAGCGTGTCGTCGCCGCGTGCCACCTCGAAGATGTCGTGCGCCGCGAGGTCTTCAAGCTCTCGAAGGGTTACCGCCAGCGGCTGGGCCTGGCCCAGGCCCTGCTCGGCGCCCCGCAGGTGCTGCTGCTCGACGAGCCGACGGCCGGTCTGGATCCCGGCCAGATCCAGGAGACGCGCGAGGTCATTCGCGCCTTCGGCGAGCAGCACGCCGTGCTCTTCAGCACGCACATCCTGGCCGAGGTCACGCTCATCTGCGGGCGCGTCGCCATCATTCACCACGGCCGGCTGCTCGCGATCGACTCGCCCGCCGGTCTCCTGCGCGCGCTGGAGGAGACCCATCGCGTGACTCTTCACGTCAGGGCGCCGGCTCACGACCTGCGCGACGAGCTGATGTCGGTGAAAGGCGTCATCGACGTCGACGTTCGCCCGCTCGCGAACAACGCGGACGTCGTCGCCGCGGACTGCCGCGTGGAGGCCGAATCGGGCGTGGAGGCGTCGATCGCGCGGGTGATCACGCGTCGCTGGGATCTGCATCGGCTCGAGCGACAGCAGCCGACGCTGGAGAACATCTTTCTGCGCTACGTGAAGGAGCGAGCCGACGTGAACGAGCGGGCGGCGGGCGCATGAGCGCGACGCTGGCCGTCTACCAGAAGGAGCTCGCCGGTTACTTCCGGTCGCCGATCGCGTACTACGTCGTCTCCGTATTCCTGCTCGGCACCGGCTACTTCTTTCTGTACAACGTCTTCCTCGCCGGCGAGACGACGATGGCGGGCACGTTCCAGAACATGGGGATCCTCTTGACCACGCTCGTGCCCGTGATCTCCATGCGACTGCTGTCCGCCGAATACAGCACGGGGACCGCGGAGCTGCTGCTCACGCTGCCCCTCGAGCCGTGGCAGATCGTCGCCGGAAAGTATCTCGGCGCCCTCACGATCCTCGTGCTGATGACCGCCGGCACCGTCGTCGATCTCGTTCCGCTCTATCTCTTCGGCACGCCGGAGACGACGACGATTCTGTCGGGTTATATCGGGTTCCTGCTGCTCGGCATGGCGTGCCTCGCTGTCGGGCTGTTCTTCTCCGCACTCACGCACAACCAGATCGTGGCCGCGTTGATCACGGCGGCGGTGTTGCTGGCCTTTTGGTTCGTCGGCCACCTCCAGACGTTCCAGCCCTCGGGCACGTTACGTGACCTGTTCGGCTATCTGTCCTTCTCGCTGCACTTCGTCGACTTCATCCAGGGACTTGTGCGTACGGAGGGCGTGGCGTTCTACCTGATCGTTGCCGCGGTTGCGCTCACGCTGAGCACCGGCTACCTCAAGTGGCGTCGCTGAGATGGATCCGTCCTTCCTCTCGGGCCTGACGCTGCTGATCGGCGTCGCGCTGCTCGCGGCGGCGCTTGCCGTGCACATGATCCTCCTCGAGCTCGGCGTGTCGACACTCGTGCTGGCGGCCACCGGCCTCGTGCTGACGGCGGTGGGCATGATCCGGCTCCGGAGCCAGCTCGCGGCCATGCTGCGGCGTCGTCGCGCCGAGATCGCGCTCGGCACGCTCGGCGTGGTGGGCGTGCTCATCGCGATCGCCTACCTCTCGGTGCGGTATTCGTTCCGCTTCGATCTGACGAGCGCGGGGCTGTATTCGCTGTCCGAGCCGACGATCACGATGCTGAAGCGGCTCGACAAGCCGGTGCACATCGTCTTTTTCCACGATCCGATGATGCGCGAGACGGTCGAGCTCTATCAGCTGATGGCGCGCCAGAACAAGCTCCTCTCCGTCGAGTTCTACGACCCGATGATCAATCCCGCGCAGGCACGCATGCTGAGCGTGAACTTCGCGGGGACCGCCGTGCTCGAGAGCCAAGGGCGCCGGCTGCAGGTGAACGGCGGCAGCGAGAGCGATATCGCCAACGGCATCCTGCGCATCTCCCAGGGCGCCACCCAGCTGGTGTGCTTCCTCGACGGGCACGGGGAGCCCGACCCGTTCAGTCTCGAGTCGCACGACCACATGGAGGGCGCCGTCGGGCATACACACGGCCTCGGCGCCAAATACGTGCTGCACGAGCGTCACGGGATGGCCAAGGCGCGTCACGCCCTGGAGACCATGAACTACAAGGTCGAGAAGGTGCTGTTGCTGCAGCGCAGCACGGCGCTCGGCGGCTGCGCCGTGCTGGTGGTGGGCGGGCCGAAGATCCCGCTGCTGCCCACCGAAGTCGAGGCGGTGCGCGCATATCTGGCCAACGGCGGTCACGGCTTCTTCATGCTGGATCCGTTCGTGCGGACGGGACTCGAGCCGTTGCTCCGCGACTACGGTGTCGTGGTCGACGACGACATCGTGATCGACGAGGCCAGCCACTTCTGGGCGGACGTCTCATCGCCCGCCGTGAGCGACTACAACCGTCATCAGATCACCCGCGACCTGCCGCTCACGTTCTTTCCCGGGGCGCGCTCGCTGTCGCCCACCGCGCAGCGCGTCCCGGGCACGTCGGTGGTTGCGCTCGTGAACTCGTCGCGCAACAGCTGGGGCCAGACGAGTCAAGATCGTGTCCAGTTCGTCAAGGGCCGCGACGTCCCGGGACCGCACACGCTCATGGTGGTCGCGCTACGACGCGACGACGCGCATCCGCGATCCCGGATCGCCGTGGTGGGCGACTCCGACTTCGCGACCAATTCGTTTTTTCACATCATGGGCAACGGGACCCTCTTCGTGAACACGGTGAGCTACCTCGCGGCACAGGAGAACCTCATCGGCTTGCAACCGCGTACGGCCGACGTCCCCCGTGTGCAGCTGACCAATCGTCAGATGAAGGGCACGTTCGTCCTCTCGGTGCTGCTCGTTCCGGCGATGCTCGCCGTGGTCGGCACCGCCGTGTGGTGGAAGCAGCATTGATCGCGCCCCGCCGTCGGCGCAGAGTCGTTGTCGTCTGGGCCCTGCTGGCGGTTCTCATCGGCCTCATCGTCGTCGTCGAGTATCGCGACCGTCGACACGCGGCCTCGTCGAGTGCCGATGCCGTCGACGCACGCATGCTGTTGCCGGTGCCGGTGGACCGCGTCGGTGCGATCGAGATCGCGGATGCCGGCCGGCTGCATCGCTTCGAGCGGGACGCGAATGGCGCGTGGTTCTACCACGGTGTCCACACGGGCGGCGAGAGCGCCCACACGCACGCCGCGGATCCTGCCCTGGCGGAGCGCATCGGGCGGACGATGGCGGCCTTCGGTCGTACGCGCCTCGAGCGCGAGTTTCCGCTCGAGCGGGACGGCCCCGACTACGGCGTCAGCACACCGGAGGTCGTGGTCGTCGTCTATCGTCCCGGCCAATCGCAGCCGCTCGTCCAGTACGCCATCGGTCACGTCGCCCCCGATACGGTGAGCCGCTATGTGCTCGTCGTGGGACGGCCCGTGGTGGCGACGATCCCCGGGTATCAAGTGGACAACCTGCTCGCGCTCGTACACGGCCTCGGCGATTCTCCGGATCGCGCTCGAGCTTCGGCAAAGCCATGACGCCCCGGCGGACGTTGGCAGGGGCGGTGAGCATCACGGCCGTTGTCGCGAGCCTCGCGTTCGGCCACACCGGCGGCAGCACCGGCTACGCCTCCATCGCGGTCGCCGACCAGAGCGTCCGGTACAGCCTCACGCTGTGGCCGGCGGCGCTGCCGCCGGCGATCGCGGAGGACCTGGGACGCATTCGTGCTGGAGACGAGCCGAGCCGCGCGCGCCTTCTCGGCGCGATCCGCGCCAAGGTCGGTATCGTCGTCGGGGACCGGCGGTGCGCGCCCGGACGCGGCTCGGTGGCGCCTGCGTCGCCGGGCGCCGAGAGCATCACGCTCGTCGTCGACTTTACCTGCGAGCGCGGCGTGGGTGACCTGAGCGTCCGGGACGATCTCTTCGACGTGTTCGGCGCCGATTACCACACGCTGGCGCGTATCGATGCCGCCGGCCGGACGACGCAGTTCGCGTTCACGCCCGAAACGCGCGAGACCCGCGTGACGCTCGCCGGCGGCGCGGGCAGCCGTCATGGTTTCGCGAGCTTCGTGCTGCTGGGGATCGAGCACATCCTCACCGGCTGGGATCACCTGCTGTTTCTGCTCGGGCTGCTGCTGCGCGGAGGAAGCTGGCTGGCCCTGGCCAAAATCGTTACCGCATTCACGCTCGCGCACAGCATCACGCTTGCGCTCGCCGCGCTCGACATCGTCGTGCTGCCCGACCGTCTCGTCGAGGCGGTGATCGCGCTGTCCATCGCGTTCGTCGCCGCCGAGAACCTCTTCGGCAAGCCCGTCGTCGCGCGCCGCTGGCTCGTCAGCTTCTGCTTCGGGCTCGTCCACGGGTTCGGCTTTTCGTCGGCGCTGCGGGAGCTCGGCCTCGCGTCCTCCGGTCTCCTCGTGTCGCTCTTCGGCTTCAATGCCGGCGTCGAGATCGGCCAGGGCGTGGTCGTTGCCGTCGCGTTGCCGGCGCTCGCGCTGCTGCGCCGCACGCGCTGGGAGCGGCGCATGGTGTGGAGCTCGTCCGTCGCGATCCTGCTCGTCGGCGCGGTGCTGTTCGTCGAGCGGGCGTTTTTTTGACTCCGGGCCTCAGCGCCGGCGCACGGCCGCCCTGCGCCGGGACCGTGCGTGAGGGCATCACCGCCTCGCTCGCGCTCGTGCCCTCGGTCTTCGTGTACGGCACGGTGTTCGGCGGGCTCGCGGTGCAGTCTGGGCTCACCATGGCCCAGGTGCTGGGCATGAGCGTCCTCGTGTTCGCCGGCGCCTCGCAGTTCGTCGCCGTGCCGATGCTCGCCACCGGGGCGCCGGCCGTGGCCATCATCGTGACGACCTACGTCGTCAATATGCGGCACTACCTGATGGCCGCGACGCTGGCGCCGTCGTTCCGCGGCTTTCGTCGCGCGTGGCTCGCGCTGATCGCCCACGTGATCAACGACGAGTCGTTCGCCATCGCCGTCGCGCGCTCGCGGCCGCCCGACGCGTGGATCTACCTCGGCAGCGCGCTGGCGATCTGCGGGGCGTTCACCGGCGGCGTCGTCGTCGGGGTTTCCGTCGGTGGTCTGGTCGAGCGGCCCGAGCACTACGGTCTGGATTTCGCATTTCCCGCCGTGTTCCTGGCGCTCGTCGCCGTTCAGCTGCGGCGCCGGGCGGATTGGCTCGTCGCCGTGGGCGCCGCCGTCGTCGCCGTGGCGCTCGCCCTCGTCCTGCCCGGCAACTGGCACATCGTCGTGACGGGCCTCGTGGTGAGCGCCGTCGCCGCCTGGGTGCTGCCGCTCGACGACGTCGATCCGCGGGATGCGCGCGCAGCATGAGGAGCGACGTGTGGCTCGTGATCATCGGCATGGCGGTGGCGACCTATCTCACGCGCGCCCCGATGTTCCTGGCACTGGCGCGACGGCCTCTGCCGCCACGTGTCAGGCTGTGGCTGCGACTGGTGCCCCTCGCAGTGCTGCCGGCGCTCGCGGTGCCGCTGGTGCTCGTGCGTGATGGTCGACTCGCGCTCGGCTGGACGAACCCGGCGCTGTGGGGCGCCGCCGTCGTGTTCGTCCTCGCCGCGTGGCGCGTGAACCTGCTCGCGTCCGTCGCGATCGCCGTCGCCGTCGTGGCGCTGCTGCGCACGCTGGCGTAGAATGCAGCGCGAATGACGGAACAGTTCAGCCCGGAGGAGCGGGCGGCGCTCTCGCCGTACTTCACGAATCTCGACGGTCCGGTCTTCGCGCTCGTCAATCTCCCCGAGGTGGTCAAGGGCGCGCTGTTCGCGCGTTACTCGCGCTCGCCGAAATCGCTCCGCCGGTTGTTCCTGGACGAATTCGTGAACGATGTCGGGCGCACGGCGGATGCCTCATCTCCTCCGACGTTGAACACTCGCGCCGAAGAGCTCTACCGGCGCATGTTCTTCGAGTACGGCGACGACTCTGTCGCCCAGCTCGGCGGCGTGCACCTGGCGTGCGAAGGGGCGTCGAACCTCCTGACCAAGGTCCTCGAGTGGGGTCGCCTCGCCGCGTATCTCGAGCAGTCGACGCGTTACATCCCCTACGACGACCTCGTCGGCGGTCGCTACCGGTATCACGTGCCGCGCGAGCTCACGGGCGAGCTTCGCGCGCGCTACGTCGCCACGCTGGACGCGATGTTCGACACCTATCGCGAGCTGCTGCCGATCCTGCGCCAGCATTTCGGCGCGCGCTTTCCGAAGGACGCGCACACGTCGGACGGCGCCTATCGGATGAGCATCCGCGCCAAGGCCCTCGACACACTCAGAGGACTCTTGCCGGCGGCGACGACCTCCAACGTCGGCATCTACGCGACGGGCCAGGCCTATGAAAATCTGCTGCTGCGCATGCGCGCTCATCCGCTGCTGGAGGTGCGCGCCTACGCGGGGCTCATGCTCGAGGAGCTGCGCAAAGTCATTCCGGCCTTCCTCCGGCGCGTCGATCTGCCCGACCGCGGCGGCGCCTGGTCCTCCTATCTCGAGGAGACGCGTCGCGCGACATCCGACGTCGCGGCGGCGCTGCTCGGTGACGAGCCGGAGCTCCCGCGTGACGAGGTAACGCTCACCGATTTCGATCCCGAGGGAGAGACGAAAGTCGTGGCCGCCGCGCTCTACGCGGTGTCGGACCTGCCGGACGATCGGCTGCTGGAGATCGCGCAGAAGATGACGGAGGCCGAGCGCCGCTCAATTCTGGAAACGTACGTCGGGCGTCGCACCAATCGACGCCACCGGCCCGGCCGCGCCTTCGAGCGGACGTCCTATCGGTTCGACGTGCTCGCGGATTACGGCGCCTTCCGAGACCTGCAACGACACCGACTGCTCACGCTCGAATGGCAGCGGCTCTCGCCGCGCCATGGCTTCGTCATGCCGGAAGCCATCTCTGAGGCGCGCGTCGAGGAACGCTGGCGTCGCGCGCTGGAGGCGTCCGCGGCGCTTCACGACGCCATCGTGGCGGCGGGACTCCCGGAGGTCGCGCCCTACGCGGTGGCCATGGCGTATCGCGTCCGCTTCTATATGGACATGAACGCGCGTGAGGCGATGCATCTCATCGAGCTGCGCAGCGCGCCCCAGGGTCACCCGGCGTACCGGCGAATCTCGCAGACGATGCATCGGCTCATCGCGGAGCGGGCCGGCCATCGCGCGCTGGCCGCGGCCATGACGTTCGCCGACCACTCCGAGGTCGCGCTCGAGCGCCTCGAGGCGGAGCGGGCGGCGGAGCGGCGGCGAGGCCACGAACGTTCATGAGCACGGTCACGGCGGCCACCGAAGCGGCGCTCCGCACGCGCGTGCGCGAGTATCTGCGCGACAACGGCACGCAGGCGCCGACGGCGCTCATCCGCCGCCGCGTCGCGACGGCGTTCGACAACCTGGAGAAGTGTCTGCGCGCCATCGATGCGGATCGGGCGGCCCGCCGCGCCTGGCCGGCGGAGTGGAGCCTGCACGAGATCGCCGATCACGTGGTGGAGACGCACCGACCCTCGCGCGACGAGCTGCGCGAGCTGCTCGCGGGACGCCGGCCGGCGGGGCCGCCGATTCCCGCGTCGCTCCAGTCCAAGGATCCGATCGCGCGCCCGTGGCCGGCGCTGCTCGACGACCTGGCGCGCGTGCACGCCGAGATCGTCGCGGATCTCGGCGCCGCCCCCGACGACTGGCCGACCAACGTGCATGCGCGCGTGGTCGTCGTGATCAATGCCGAGGCGACCGACGGCGCCACGGTGCCGCTGGCATGGGAGGACGAGATCGACTGGAAGGCCTACGCGGTCTTCCTGCGGTTGCACGCCATCGACCACCTCAACCAGGCGCGCAAAGTGCTTGCGGGGTTTGGGGGCCATGTCGGGGCCCCCAAGTAATCAGTCCCTGATCCAGGAATCCACTGGAGGAATCTCCGGCGGCCGGCCGCGATCGAGTCGTCGCAGCGCTTCGACCTCGGCGCGACGATAGAGTCGCCGTCGCTTCGTGCCCTCGCGGTATGACTTCAAAATTCCGCGGCTGACGTACGCGTAGAGCGTCGCCGGCTTCACGCCGAGCGTCCGCGCCGCCTCGTCCCCCGTGAGGTATTCCTCTCCGTCGACCAGAATCGTCGTCACCACGGCCCCCACGCTACCAGCGTCCCGCAGGCCTGGTCGAGCCCGGATCTCTCGTCATCAAGTTGAATCAATATAAATCATGTATAATCAATTTAAGGGCTGGAGTCAGCTCGGGAGGCGGCCATGGACGACAGCGGCTGGAAGGCGGGACTGGAAGACGTGATCGCGGCGCGCTCGGCCATCTGCGCGATCGACGGCGCGGCGGGGCGGCTCTTCTATCGGGGCTACGAGATCGGCGAGCTCGCGGGCGCCGTGCCGTTCGAGGAGGCGGCCTCGCTGTTGTGGAGCGGCGAGCGTCCCGACGCGACGGAGGCCACGAAGTTCCGCGCCAAACTCCTCGCCGCGCGCGGCCTGCCGGTCCCGATCGAGGCGCTGCTGCGGACCTTGCCGCGCGAGTGCCATCCGCTCGACGCCCTGCGCACGGCGATCTCCTTCGACGCCGCCCTCGATCCCGACGTCGGCGACAACAGCGCCGCCGCAAATTTGAGGAAGTCATTCCGGCTCATGGTGCGCGTTCCGGAGGTCGTCGCCGCGTGGCATCGCATCCGCACCGGTCGCGCGCCCGCGACCCCACCGTCGGACGGCTCGCACGCTGCCTACGTGCTGCGCCTCCTGGAAGGCGTCGAGCCGACCGCGGACGTCGCGCGGGTGATGGACGTGGTCCTCACGCTGCACGCCGATCACGAATTCAATGCCTCCACGTTCGCCGCGCGCGTCGCAGTGGCGACCCTCGCCGACCTGCACGCGGCGGTCGTGGCCGCCATCGCCACGCTCAAAGGGCCGCGTCACGGCGGCGCCAACGAGGATGTGCTGCGCATGCTGCAGGAGATCGGGGATCCCGCGAAGGCGGAGGCATTCGTCGAGGCGCGCCTCGGCGCCCGCGGCAGCCTGTCCAAGGCCGAGCGCGCCGACCCGAAGGCGCGCATGCCGGGTTTCGGCCACCGTGTGTACCGCGTGGACGACGCGCGCGCGCGCGTGTTCCGGGGCATGGCCAAGACGATGGCGGAGGCGACCGGACGCGCGCGGCTCTTCGAGGTGGCGGAGCGCGTCTACGACGCCATGAAGGCGCGCACCGAGCTGCCGGTGAACGTCGATTTCTTTTCTGCCGTCGTCTACGACGCGCTCGGGATCCCGGCCGATCTGTGCACGTCGATCTTCGCCATTGGACGGGTCGCGGGCTGGTGTGCTCACGCCATGGAGCAGTACGCGGACAACCGGCTGATCCGGCCGCGCGCGGACTATATCGGCCTCCCGCCGCGACGGCTCACCGCCGCGGCGCGCTGGGCTTAACGGACGGGCGTCTTCACCAGCACGCCGCAGGCGATGCGGGCGCCGGCATTGCCGGTGGGATCGGTTTTGAAGTCGTCGGGACTGGCGTGAACGATCAGCGCGCTTCCGTCGGCGTCCCAGACGGACGTGGGGCCCGATCCGAGCGAGAGCTGCTCGGTCGTAGTCTCCATGCGGCCGTTGCCGTCGGGCGCCACGGTGATATTCGGCAAGTCGCCCGCGTGTGAGCCCTGCGGATTCAGGGCGCCGTGCTGCTTGCCCGTGGGATTGAAGTGCGGGCCGGCGCTGGTGAAGTCCGGCGGGTCGCACTTGCCGACGGCGTGGACGTGCACCGCGTGCGACCCCGGCGGCAGGCCGGTGCCTTCGAGGAGAATCCGCACGACGTTGCCCGCCTGGGTGAAGCGCGCCGTTCCCACCGACTGGCCCGACGTGTTCTTCAGCTCGGCCACCCCCGCCGTATCGCTTCCCGTCCCCATGCCGGCGCAACCGGCGAGCAGCAGCGCGACGAGGATGAGGCCGGCGCGTCTCATGCGTTGCCTCGTTCGCGGGTGAAGTCCAGCCTGGCCTGCGTGAGCGCCTCGGGCGAGGCGAGCAGATCCAGCGCCGTGAGGGCCAGCGCCTTGGCGCCGGCCACCATGCCGGCGCGCGCGAGCGGCGAGCGCGCCCACTGCGCGAACTCACGCGAGTGGCCGGGCACGCCGTCCGGTGAGATGCGGATGTAGGGATGGATCGTCGGCAGCCGCTGGCTCACGTTGCCGCAGTCGGTGGAGCCGTAGCCCGCCTGGCCGTCGTCGGGATCCTCGGGAAAGTCGATGTATTCGAGGTTGCGCTTGAACACGGCGGCCATCGTGGAATTGGCCTTCAGCGGCTCGTGCACGGTCGGATCGGCCGTGACCTGCACGCGGCAGCCCGTTGCCGCCGCCGCGCCCTCGGCGGCGCCGGTGAAGCGGCGAAGCAGCTCACGGCAATACGCCACGGTGGTTGCGCGCAAATAGAATTCTGCGCTCGTGTACTCCGGGATGATATTCGCCTGGTCGCCGCCCTTGGTGATGACGCCGTGAATCCGCGCATCGGTGCGGATCTGCTGGCGCATGGCATCGAGCGCATTGAACAGGGAGATGACGGCATTCAGCGCGTTGATTCCGCGCCACGGCCACGACGACGCGTGCGCGGCCTGGCCGAAGAACTCGACCTTCACCTTGATGATGCCGAGGCTCGGGCGCCAGACCTGCGTGCCGCAGCGGCCGTGGATCATCATGGCCGCGTCCACGCCGTCGAACACGCCGGCATCCATCAGCTTGACCTTGCCGGCACCGCCCTCCTCGGCCGGTGTGCCGATGACCTGCACGCGCCCGGCGAACGGGAGCGCGCCGAGCGCGGCGAGCGCCGCGCCGGCGCCGACGCCGGCGGTGGCGATGACGTTGTGGCCGCACGCGTGGCCGATACCCGGCAGCGCGTCGTACTCGGCCATGATGGCGATCGTCGGTCCCGCGCCGGCGCCGGCGATCGTCGCGCGGAACGCCGTCGGCAGACCCCCGACGCCTCGCTCGACACGCGCGCCGTGCTTTTCGAGGAACTCGGTCAGCCAGGCGTGCGCCTTCTCTTCCTTGAACGCCAGCTCCGGCGTGTCGTGGATGCGGTGCGACAGCCGCTCGAGATCATCCGCGAGGCGATCGACCGCCTCGGTCACCCTGGGCTTGACGCCGTCGGCGGCCGTCATCGAGATGCCGCCGGGGCATCCTCGGTCGCGTCGAACTCACGTCGGGCGTCCTTCACGAGCGCGGGACTGGCGAGCAGGTCGCACGTCGTCATGGCCATGATCTTGGCCGATGCCAGCATCCCGTCACGCGCGAGCGGCTTCACCGCCGCCTGCTCGAAGTCGCGCGAGTGGATCGGCGTGCCTTCGGGGGCGATCTGGACCATCGGCTGGATCGCGGGGATGACCTGGCTCACGTTGCCGACGTCGGACGAGCCCATGCGCTCGCGGCTTTCCGGCGCCTCGACGACGCCCAACGTCCGCGCGTTCGCGCGGAACAGCTCGAGCAGCGTGGCGTTGCGCTTCATCGGCTCATACACGGTGTCAGAATGCGGGATGACCTTCAGCGTGCAGCCCGTGGCCTTCGCGGCGCCCTCGGCGCAGGCGACGACGCGCTTCTGCAGCGCCCACATGTAGTCCAGATCGGCCGCGCGCACGTAGAACATCGCCGAGGCGAACTCGGGGATGATGTTGGCGGCTGCGCCGCCGCTGGTGACGATGCCGTGGATGCGCGACTCGGGACGGATCTGCTGGCGCAGCATGCTCACGTTGTTGAACGTCTGAATCACCGCGTCGAGCGCGTTGACGCCCTCCCACGGGTCGGCCGACGCGTGCGCGGCCTTGCCCGTGAACTCGAAGCCCGTCCGTACGATGCCGAGCAGGTCCTGATGCATGATCCAGCGATCGAAGCCGTGGATCATCATCGCGGCGTCGACGTTCTTGAACACGCCGCCGTTGATCAGCTTGACCTTGCCGCCCCCACCTTCCTCGGCGGGCGTGCCGATGACCTCGATCCGGCCCTTCGGCAGACGATCTCTCACGGCGGCCAGCGCCGCGCCCGCGCCGACGCCGGCGGCGGCGATGACGTTGTGCCCGCAGGCGTGACCGATCCCTGGCAGCGCGTCATACTCGCACAGGATCGCGACGGTCGGCCCGTCCCCGGTCTGGAGCGTGCCGCGAAACGCCGTGTCGACGCCCGCGACCCCGCGCTCGACCTTGAACCCCTGCTTGTCGAGGAACTCGGCGAGCCACGCCGCGGCCTTGACCTCCTGGTAGGCGAGCTCAGGGTTGTCGTGGATCTGTCGTGAGAGCTTTTCGAGGTCGGCCGCAAGGCGGTCGACGGCCGGTCCGATGAGGTCTTTGACGCCGCTCATGGCGAGTCTCCCGGAGAATCGATTCGGCCGCCGCGCGGCCGACGGACACTATACACCGGAGCCGGAAGGGCCGCGGGGGGATAGGAAAAGTTTTTCCCAGGCGCGCAAGCTTCCCCGTGGCCGCGCTGAAAGCGGCGCGATATCCTCCTTGCGCATGCCTGGCGAAACAGCTGCATCGACGTCTCCGTTGCGGCGGCACCTGCTCCTGCTCGTGCTCGCTGCCATGGTGCCGGTGCTCGTCTACGCGACGGTCATGGTCGTCGCCTTCGGCCGCGGTGAGCGCGCATCGACCGAGCGCGGACTGCGCGGCACGACGCGCGCGCTCACGCTGGCCGTGGACCGTGAGATCGAGACGTCGATCAAGGCGCTCGAGGCGCTGGCAGCCTCGCTCTACCTCGATACCGACGACTACAACACGTTCGAGCGCCACGCCGGACGCGTGCTGCCCACGCAGCCGGGGTGGCGCGCCGTCATCCTCACCGACGAGCGCGGCGACGTGATGCTGAGATCGTCGCGCGTCGGAGCCGTCGGCGCGCGGACGTCGCTCGCGGGGCAGCCGTACTTCCGCGAGATGACCCAGCTTCTGAGGCCGGCGTTGTCGGACGTGCTGCTCGATCGCACGACGGGAGCACCGACCATCGCGATCGTGGTGCCGGTCGTGCGTGGCGGACGGCTCCGCCACGGGCTCGCCGTCGACCTGGAGCCGGCGGCGCTGAGCCGGTTTCTCGCCGCGCAGAACCTGCCGTCCGACTGGACGGGGACGATCGTGGACCGCGAAGGGTTCGTCGTGGCGCGCAGCCGCGTGCCCGAGGCGTGGCTGGGACGGCCAGCAGGCACGCTCCTGGGCGGACTCGCGGGTAACGCGGGCTGGATCCGTGGTGTCGACGTCGAGGGCGTTCCGGCCTATGCCGCGTACAGCCGTTCGGCGTTCACCGGGTGGACGGTGGCCGTCACGGTGCCGGCGCAGACGGTGGACGCGCCGCTGCGCGGCTCGCTCGTGTTGGCGACGGCCGGCGGTCTCCTCGTTCTCCTTGGCGGCTTGCTCCTGGCACTCATTGTCGGGCGGCGCATCGCGCGGCCGATCCTGCATCTGGTGAAAGTGGCGGAGGCGCTCGGCGAGGGCCGCGCCGCGGCGCCCACCGCGAGCGCGGTCACCGAAGTGAATCAGCTCGCCGCCGCGCTGCAATCGGCGGCGGGCGAGCGCGACCGCTTCGAGCGCGCGCTGCGCGACAGCGAGGCGCAGCTGCGGGCGATCTTTTCCTCGACGCTCGACGCCATCGTCGTGCTCGACAGCGACGGCAGGACGATCGATGCCAACCCCGCTTCCGAGGATCTCTTCGGCGTCCCGCGCGAGGAGCTGCTCGGACGCAGCCTGCATGAAGCCGCGGCCGCCGGCGAGACGGGAGCGGTGTGGCGCGACCTGCTCGCCAAGGGCGCGGTGGTCGGCCCCTTCCGGCTCCGACGGCCCGACGGTACACAGCGTGACGTCGAGGTCTCGGCAACCGCCGACGTGCTGCCGGGTCGTCACGTGGCCGTGATTCGAGACGTCACCGCGCGCCGCCAGATGGAGGAGGACCTGCGGCGCAGCGAGCGCGAGGCCACGGCGGTGGCTGACCTGTCACGTCGCATCAACGAACGGCTCGATCTGGACGCCGTCCTCGGCTTCGTCTGCGAGACCGCGCGCGAAGTCTGCGGCGCCGATTCGGCCGCGATCGCGCTGCCGGACGCCGACGCGCCGGACGTCATGGTATTTCGTCACCGGTCGCCGATGAAGGACCCACCGCCCGACGTCGATCGGATCGAGCGCGGCCGCGGCTTCGGTGGGCTCGTGATGGCGACGGGCCGCCCGCGGCGAAGCGCTGATCGGGGTCTCGCCGTGCTCGCCGTGCCGATCCTGGACGAGGGCGTGGCCGGTCTGCTCTATGTCGCCAATCGCGGGCGCTGGCCGTTCGGTGACGCGGACGAGGCGCTGCTCGTGCGGCTGTCGGAGCAGGCGACGTCCGCGATCCGCAATGCCCGCCTGCTTGCACGCGAGCAGGCGGCGCGCGCCGATTCCGAGGCGGCCAATCGCTCGAAGGACGATTTCCTCGCGACGCTCTCGCACGAGCTGCGGACGCCGCTGACGGCCATGCTCGGCTGGGTTCGTATGCTTCGCGCGGCGCGCCTCAATCCCGAGCAGTCCGCGCGCGCGCTGGAGACCATCGAGCGCAACACGCTATGGCAGGCAAAGCTCATCGACGATCTCCTCGACGTGTCCCGCATCATCTCCGGCAAGATGCAGCTCGAGCGGCAGGCCGTGGACGTCGGCGGCGTCGTCGCCGCGGCGATGGAGGCGCTGCGGCGCGACGCCGAGGCCAAAGGCGTGACGCTCGACGTCCAGCTGGCGCCGGGCGCGGCCATCGTCAACGGGGATCCCGTGCGGCTCGCCCAGGTCGTCGCCAACCTGGTCTCCAACGCCATCAAGTTCACGCCGGCCGAGGGCCGCGTCGCGGTCGAGCTCGCGCGCCAGGCGGGGCAGGTCGTCATCAGCGTGCGCGACACGGGTCCCGGCATCGAGGAGGCGCTCCTGCCGCACGTCTTCGATCGCTTCCGTCAGGGGCAGCGTGGGCGCGGCGCCGGCGGCCTCGGGCTCGGGCTGGCCATCGTCCGCCACATCGTGACGCTGCACGGCGGCACCGTCACCGCGCACAGCGAGGGCCCGGGGCGCGGCGCGCTGTTCACGGTCACGCTGCCGCTGAGCGCCGCGCCGCGCGCACCGACCGTCGCCAGCGTCTCGCGCGCCGCGCGGGCGGCGCGGCCGCTCGAGGGCGTGCGCATCCTCGCGGTCGACGACCATCCGGATGCGCGCGAGCTGATTCGCGTCGCGCTTGCCGATCGTGGCGCAGAGGTCCATACGGCGACCTCGGTGAGCGAAGCGCTCGCGGCGCTCGAGGACTCGACCATCGACGTGCTGCTGAGTGACCTTGGAATGCCCGGCGCCGACGGGTTCGCGCTCGTCGCGCAGGTGCGCGAGCGGGAGCGCGCGGACGCCCGCCAGCCCTTGGTGGCCATTGCCCTCACCGCGTACGCCAGCCCGCACGACCGCAGTCAAGCGCTCGCCGCTGGATTCGACCTGCACGTCGCGAAGCCCGTGGACCCGGACACCCTCACCGACGCCGTTGCCGGCGCTCTCGAGCACGCGCAGCGGATGGGCTGCCGTGCGGGCTAGCATCGTCTCCTGAGCGCGCTCCTCGAGCACTGGCGCTATGCCGCGATCTTCGCCGCGGTGATCCTGGGCAACGTCGGCCTACCTGTCCCCGAGGAGATGGTCCTCGCCCTCGGCGGCTTCCTGGCCCACCGCGGCGACCTGCACCTGCCGACCGTGATCGCGGTCGGCGCGCTCGCCGCGATCGTCGGAGACAACATCGGCTATTGGCTGGGTCGTCGTTACGGCCCGGAGGCGCTCGAGCGCTATGGCCGGTACATTTGGGTCAGCGCGGAGAGATTGGAGAAGGTTTCGGCGTTCATCGCGCGATACGGCGGGTTCGCAGTCTTCGCGGCCCGGTTTGTGCCCGGCGCGCGGTTCTTTGCCGGGCCCGTGGCGGGCGCCATGGGCATGCCGCCGCGCAGGTTCATCGTCGTCAACGCGCTCGGCGCGCTCGTCTACGTGCCCTACGCCGTCGGCCTCGGGTACGCCGTGTCCTATGGGGCCGGGCACATCATCGAGCGATTCGTGGGACGGGCCGAACCCGTGATCGTCGCGGCCATCGCGCTGATGACACTCGCGTTCGTCGTGAAGCGTCTGTTCCATCGCGCCCCCGCGCACTGATGGCATCCGAACACCTGCACGCGGAGCCCGCGTTTGCCGAGTGCCCCCGCCGAACGTCGACATCGTCCGCTAAGGCACAACGACGTCACGTGAAGTCGCGCATGCAGGTGGAATCAGAGGCGAGCCAGTCGGTTGTGCGCGTTGAGGACTGAGACGGACTCTCGGGGCGCTCAGACCCCCACAACGCAACGGCCAAGGCACAACAAGGCACAACAATCAGACGGCGTCTGTGCCTGCGTTGTCCCCGCCGCGCCGTCGAGCCATGCCAGGGCCCTCGGCCTCAGTTACGAAATCGTTCCCTACCGCCCCGCGGTTGGCAGCAACAGTCGCCGAACTTGTACGGATCGATCATGTTCGCGCGACAACTGCCACGCGAGCTCTCCCGACCGCTGCACGCGCGTACTTCCTGCCGCGCCGGATGTACGGAGACGTCTCTTCGTGTGTCCCCGTCTACTCCTGGCCCATCTCGCAGACGTCCGCCCCGGTGTCGTAGTAGCCCCCGTGCGCCTGACAGGTCTGCTGGGCGCTCCTGGTCGACGCCGCGTACTGGCAGCTCTTTGTAATCGCGTTGTACTGGCCGCCATGTGCGCTGCACATCTTGGAGGAGCTCATGCGTACCTTGCCGCTGGGACTGCTGCTGGGACTGTTGCTGGCCCCGCTGCTAGTGCAGCCAACCGAGGTCACTGCCAGGACGAGAGTGAGTCCAACGACCAGCGATCCGCGCGTGAGCATAGCCTACCTCGCTGTCAACATGGTTTCAGTTCACAAGGCCGCTCGTCACATACATCACGCATGAGTCTCCGGACGCTCCGCCACGCCGGACAAGAGCCGATGGCCGGGCGCGTGCCCCGGACGGCCCTACGCAAGAGGCGGGACATCGATTTTGCGGGTGCGTGAAGCTGACGCCATGGACGACGTCGCTCTTCATCGAGTGAAAGAATGACTCCATGTGCGCGTTGTCGGTGATTTCCCTAGGCCGGTTCATGCTCTGGACGAGCCCCAGAGCGGCTAGGCGCGGCGCTCGGGCTGACGTGGGGTCGGGTCGACCACGCCCGCGGTGTCATCCGGCTTGAGTTGACGAAGAGCGGTCGGCGGCGGGAGGTGCCGCTCAGTGCCAACGCCGACGCCGTGCTCGCCCGCCGCTGGACGGATGGCGCCAAGGGCTATGTGTTCGGTTCTCGCAAATCTTCTGTACGGCGTCTGGAATCGACGACCTACGCTTCCACGACCTGCGTCATACGTTCGCCTCCTGGCTCGTGCAGCGTGGCCGTACGCTGAAAGAGGTTCAGGAGGCGCTAGGGCACCAGACGATCACCATGACGATGCGGTACAGCCACCTCGCGCCGGGTCATCGGCGCGCAACCGTGGCTGCGCTCGATGGCGCCCTGCGGCCTGAGTCTGGCGGCGTGGCCCAAGGCACAACAAAGGCACAAGAAGTTGAACAGCGGGTAGAATCACCAGGCGCGCCAGTCGGTCGTAAGTGCAAGTCGCTGATTTCCTGACACGCGCCCGTAGCTCAGTTGGATAGAGCATCAGCCTTCGAAGCTGAGGGTCGGGGGTTCGATTCCCTCCGGGCGCGCCATAAAACAACTACTTAGAAACAGCCTCTGCCGCCGAATTTCGGATCGCCGTTGAAATGCCGTTGAAGTGAGCATCGAAACTTTGCTGGTCTTCTAGCGCCAAACCGGTGCTCACGGAGTGTCGGTCCGATCAGCAGAACGTCGAGCACAGTCCGCAAAAGCGAAGAAACAAGCAAACTGGCCGACGACTCGGTCGGCCGAACCCCACGTCGGAAAAGTAGAACTACCGCCCTCTGTCGCAGCTAGTTCAATCCGAGCTTGGCCTACGCTGTTAGTGCATCTGACGCCGCGCGTCCTCGATGAGCCGTCGCGACTCTCGCTTCAGTTTCCGCGACATGCGGATGCTCTTGTCGGAGACGAGAATCTTGAAACACGCCGCGTGGAAGATGTCGCCGCCGCTCGCGATGGCACCGTCGCGAGGCAGCACGGCGTGGCTGCAATGCACGCATTTCACCGAGTACGCGATGGCCGGGACCGTGTGATGACAACAGATGCACCTGTCGCGGCCATGGAAGCTCCGACTCGTGAGGAGCTCTTCGGTCACTTGGCGCATCTCGTCGAGAGTGACTGAGCACGCGAACGCGAGACAGGAGTCGCACAGCGCCTTGCCGGCGGCGTCTATGAGTACACGGCGCACGGTCTCGGCCGTGGTCATATCGGCGCGGGCACGTGCATATGGCGAGCCAACAAAGCAACGAAGGGCCCGTCCTGTGGATAGTGAACGGCCCCTGCGCGCCACGCCGTTCAGGGCAGCGGCCAGCTTGCGTAGATCGGCCTGCGTCTAAGACGGGTCAGGAACGCCGTACTCGAAGTCACGAGGGCGCTACTGCGAGTCCCCGTTCATCTTCAGGTGTGACGGAGCCGGCGAAAGCGGAAAGGGAAGCGGATGGGACGGAGATCACGCCCGAGGCCCCACGGTGGTTCTATTCTCCGCGCTTTTTGATGGGAGCCGCCGCTGCGTCGCGTGACGACCGGACCAACTCGGCGTGGGCGCCCCATCCGCCCCGACAAGCCTATCGCTGCTGTCGACCCGGAACGATCCCGCTAGCATGCCACGGCTGGTCTTTCACATCGCGACACAAAAACCCCTACTCGTCATCGCCCGCTCGCCTTCGGCTCTCGCGGGTCCACGGTGTCGGGGAGGCAGCGGAAACGGGTAGACAGCCAGCCGCCATCGTATCGAGTGCGAAACTCTGCGGCTGTGCCACTTGAGGCGCGCTCGACAGTCTGCGTTGGCGAGCCTTTTTCCTCCCAACGCATCACGTTGTCGTCGATCACAGCAACGCACGCTGCGCGATCCGCATAGGCGATAGGTGCCGCCCATTCGACTTCAGCCAACTTATTTGGGGTCTTCGTCTCGTCTTCTCGCCATAACATCCACGCGCACTTGGCCCGTTCGGACGACGCCAAGCCTGCGACGCAGGCACTCAGCGTGAGCACGGCGGGCAGAGCGGCGAGAATCGTCACGCTGCGCGTGCGGGCGTTCATCCATGGCCTCCGGTTCCAGCGGCATGTAGGTGGCGCAGCCTCGCGGTATGGTAGCGCGTCAGCGGGACGGCGAGCGGGCCACTACCCAGGGCCATGCGGGTGATCGTGATAGTCTCCGCGGGCCGGCACCTTGCCTCACCTGGTTGACGCGCGTGGCGTCGAGACCGGGTGAATCTGGCTCGCATGAAGGCTTACCTTCCCGGAGGTCGCTTACATGGCTCGACTACACGCCGACAAGTCGTCAGTCGCGGAGAACCAGTCACTCTGCTCTGTCAGGAGGCACATATGGCGCTGAACGGAGAAGCGGTGTGGTGGGTCGACGCCTGGACCGGTAAAAATACCAAGACAGCGACCTGGACGATCGACTTTCCTCCTGCCGCCGTCATGGCCAAGGTGTGGCCCGCGTTCTATATGGAGTACTACGGCAGTTCGGTCGGCATGCTCGGGACGCAGATCGCAAGCATTCGACGGCGGCTGCCCTCCGACGCAGATGAAACGGTCTCCGTCGGGAACGCGCCGGCCGTGTTCGATGGCCGCATGACGAGCGTGACGTTCGCCCTCTTCATCTACAACTGCCAGGCCCGGATCGTTCTCGACCTGGGATTCTGGAGCTAGGAGGACGAGATGACGGCTTCGATGTTTGCCACCACTGGCCAGGCTCCACGCGTCCAGCGCGTCGAGGCGCTGGCTTTTCATGACGCTGCAGGCCGCATCCGGCACATGCACCACCACATTGTTCTCGAGGGTGCCGAGCCGCGCCCGTACGAGACCATGGTCGACGAGGTGAGGGCCCAGGCACGCAACCTCGGCATCGATCCGATCGATCCGAATTGACCCGGTCCTCGACCGGTATCCCGTGAGTCACTTCACGCCCCACATGCGAGCGAACGTGGTGAGAGGATCATTTCGGTTGCACCGCGGCGACCGCACCCGGAGCGAGCCACATGGTCGCGCGCCCACCCGTCCCGCGGTCACAAGCTAGTAACTTTCCGCAGATCACGGAAGGGCGCCGAAAAGAGACGGGCGCTGAGCTTTTCCCCAGCGCCCGTCGGCCGCACTGCCAGGCGTCAGCGCCTGACTTCGTGTAGTGTCGCCCCCGGGTCGCCCGAAGGTAGGGCCCTCGCATCGCCCGAAGGCGGCAGTACGCTTTGACTGAGCGCCGAGCCGTGCGGCCGTCTCTCGGCGCCCAGGTCGCGGATACTACCATCGTCACCGGCGCTTCGCTCGGCATCGCTTGCACCGTGTCGAATCCTCTGAGCGGTTCTTTGTTGCCGCACCGTGCGCAGCGTGTCTGTTCTCCACGGCTGCACGACACCGCCAGCCACTCTACCGTCGCGAATCTTGCCCCTCGCCTGGTTGGGCGCTAGGATCGCGCCAGCCGGAGGTCCGAGGATGGACCGTCGCGCCTTCGTCACTGGCCTGGGAGCCGTGCTCGCCAAGCCGCTCGCCGCCGGGGCGCAGCAGGCGCGGACGGTCCGGCTCGGATGGCTGCTTCCTGCTCCCAAAGCCTTCGCGTTGGATTCATTCCGGCACCGTCTTAAAGAACTCGGCTGGATCGAGGGCAGTAATCTCGTGATCGAGGAGCGATACAGCCACGGCGCAGGCAATCGGTTTATTCCGCTGGCCGCCGAACTCGTCCGGTTGAAAGTGGACGCGCTGGTCACGGACGGAGCCGCGGCAACGACCGCGGCCCAAAAAGCAACGCAGGACATCCCGATCGTATTCGTTTCAGGCAATCCCGTTGCGACAGGCTTTGCCGCAAGTCTCTCGCATCCAGGGAAAAACCTAACTGGGGTTGCGATCATCACGGGCGATGTGACGCCGAAGCGCGTCCAGCTCCTCAAAGAAGCAACTACTAGCATGATGCGTCTCACCATGCTCGAAGACCTCACGGCCGCTGGACTCGCGCGGAGCGATGCTCGCTTCCCCGAAAACTGGCAGGCGATCGAGGTGGCTTCGCGGAAGCTTGGCGTCCAGCTACTGCCAACGATCGAGGTTCGTCAGCCTGAAGAATTGGACGCTGCCTTTGCGCTTGCGATCACAGCACGGGCGGATGGCGTGCTCGTCCTGGCGTCTCCGTTCTTCTCGGCGCAGAGTCGGCGTATCGTCGGCCTGGCTGCAAACGCCCGCCTGCCCGCGATCTACGAACATCGGGGATTCGTCGAAGCTGGCGGACTCATGTCGTATGGACCGGACCATCGGGCGATCTTTCGCCTCGTGGCCGACTATGTGGACAGGATCGTGCGAGGCGCGAAACCCGCTGATCTGCCTATCGAGCAGCCGACAACATTCGAACTCGTGATCAACGCCAAGACGGCGAAAACCCTCCGCCTCGCCATCGCGCCCGCTCTGCTGCTGCGCGCGGACCAGGTGATCGAGTGAACCGTCGTACGTTCGTCGCTGGCCTGGGAGCCGTTCTCGTCGTGCCGCTCGCCGCCGAGGCGCAACCGGCTGAGAAGGTGTGGCGGATCGGCGTCCTGTCATTCACCACCTTTCTCGGCGAACAGAAGCCCCGCATCGAGGCATTTAGGCGGGGCCTCCGAGATCACGGGTACGTCGAGGACCAGAACCTTGCCATCGAGTATCGCTCTTCCGAGGGGAAGGACGAGTTGTTGCCCGCACTGGCCAGCGAACTCGTTCGTTTGCGGGTCAGCATTATCGCGACATACGGGACCAAGCCGACGCAAGCCGCAAAGCAGGCGACTAGCGATATTCCCATTGTCATGCTGACGGTCCTCGATCCGATCGGCGCGGGTCTCGTTTCCAATCTCGCGCGGCCCGGTGGGAATGTCACCGGCCTGTCCGAGGTCTCGGCAGAGCTGAGCGCCAAGCGCCTTGAGCTTCTTAAGGAAGGTGTCCCCGGCACCACAACGGTTGCCGTGCTGATCGAGCGGAGCCATCCGACGAATGCGCTGGAGCTGAAGAATACCGAACTTGCGGCGCGTCGCCTTGGCCTCGGGATTGTGGCAGTCGACGTGCCGGCAAGTGGACGGTTCGAAGAGGTCTTCGCCGGAATGACTCGTTCGCGCGCTAATGCCCTAATCGTGCTGGGCGGAGAGGTCGCTTATACTCGCCGACACACGATCCTGGACCTGGCCCTTAAGAGCCGACTGCCGACGCTCTACGCGTGGAGGTTGGGACCAGAGGCGGGGGCTCTGATGTCCTACGGTGTGGGCTCGACGGCCGGGCCGAAGAACATCGCCAAACGACGGAGGTTCGGGAAGTTCTCGGCGATGTCCTGAACGGCGGCCTTCAGTACCTCGACACGCTTTGGATACAGCTCTAGCGAGAGGTTAGCGACGCCAGTGAGATTGCCCCCCGGACGAGCCAAACTTTGAGCGAGTCCGGATGCGACAGGGTCGCCTGTGATAAAGACAATCGGAATAGTTCTGGTCGCGTGCTGAATAGCGCGGGCCGCCGCGAGAGTTTCGGCCACGATCACGTCGAGCTTGAGGCGGGCTAGGTCGGCAGCCAGGGCCGGAAGCTTGTTGGAATTCCACCCAGCATAGCGCTCCACAAGGGTGTAGCTGGAACCTTCTACGTGACCCGAGTTCTCTCATACCGCTCAAGAACGCAGCCTGCAATCCTGGTTGAGGCGCTAAGGCAAGCCATCCAACCTGCCTGACCGTGATTCGGGGTTTGCGCTACGGCGGCGACCGGCGCGAGGAGCGCAACACTGCCGGCCACCGAAAGCGCGGCGGTTCATTCAATAACCTGATCCGCGCGCAGCAACAGCGACGGCGGGATGGTGAGGCCGAGGGCTTTCGCGGTCTTGAGGTTGATGACGAGCTCGAACTTCGTCGGCTGTTGGACGGGGAGGTCGCCTGGCTTCGCGCCCTTGAGGATCTTGTCCACGTAGGCAGCGGCTTGGCGGGGATCGGGTCTCACGAATGGCCCAAGACGCCGCACGGGCTGAAAGCATCGAAGGCCTCCCGGCTCGCTTTATGAGCCAGCCGGAGGAATTGGAGAGTGCGTTCG
>Ga0114129_10002915_pt1 | contig 23932 bp, 13 predicted proteins | sample RhiMetdeltSRZDD1_FD_80071 | JGI IMG/M metagenome (GOLD analysis project Ga0114129, IMG submission 80071) | Populus rhizosphere microbial communities from Tennessee, USA - Rhizosphere MetaG P. deltoides SRZDD1 (version 2) (version 2) | ecosystem: Host-associated > Plants > Roots > Rhizosphere >...
CTCGTCGGCGCCGTGCCCGGGGCGCTGCCCGCCCTCATCGGGTGGACCGCCTCTCACGGCAGCATCGCCATCGGCGGCGCCACGCTCTTCGCTATTGTCTTCCTCTGGCAGATTCCGCATTTCATGGCGATCGCATGGCTATATCGCGACGACTACGGCAAGGCGGGCTTCCCGATGCTATCGGTGATCGATCCAAGCGGCGTGCGCTCCGGCCATCAGGCGGCGTTGTTTGCCGCGCTGCTCGTCCCGATCAGCCTTGCGCCGACCACGACGCCCGCCTCCTTTGCGGTGATCCTGGCGCTCGGCCTCGTCCAGTTCGCGCTCGCTCTACGGTTTGCGATCGCGCGCAGCGACGCTTCGGCACGCGCGCTGTTCGTCGGATCGATCACCTACCTGCCGCTGTTGTGGGCGGTGATGATTTTTGGGAAACGGTAACCGGTCTTATATGTCCGTCACAGATCTACCCGCCGTCAACGCCACGCTGAATGCGATCTCCGGCATTCTGCTGTTGATCGCATACGCGCACATCCGCGCGCGCCGCATCGAGCAGCACCGGCGGTTCATGATCGCGGCGTTCGCGACCTCCTCGTTGTTCCTGGTGTGCTATCTCGTCTATCACGCGAAGGTGGGGTCCGTGCCGTTTACACGCCAGGGCTTCGTCCGGCCGCTCTATTTCACCATCCTGCTCACGCACGTCACGCTCGCCGCCACGGTGGTGCCGCTGGCGCTCGTGACGCTTTCGCGCGGGCTCAAGGCGCGATACCCCCAGCACCGGCGCATCGCGCGCTGGACGTTTCCGGTGTGGATGTACGTGTCGGTGACCGGCGTGCTCGTCTACGTCCTTCTGTATCAGCCGACCTGGATCCTCTAGAATCGCCGCGTGTCCCATCGCCGCGAGGTCTCGCGGATCGAAGGCTTCAGCGACGCGGTCTTCGCGTTCGCGGTCACCCTCCTCGTCGTGTCGCTCGAGGTCCCGCACACCTTCGACGAGCTGTGGGCGGCGATGCGACAGTTCTTCGCGTTTGCCATCTGCTTCGCGCTCCTCTTCCAGGTCTGGTGGCGCCACTTCAATTTCTTCCGCCGCTACGGGCTGGAGGACGCGCCGACGATCGTGCTGACCGGCATCCTGCTGTTCGTGGTGCTGTTCTACGTCTACCCGCTGAAGTTCGTGTTCACTTTGGTGGTGAATCAGATCATCGGCGTACCGCCTTCACATGACGGGACCGGCGGGCCGATCATCCGCAATGTCGATACGCCGCGTCTGATGCAGATCTACAGCGGCGGCGTCGTGGCGGTCTTCTCGGTGTTCGCGCTGATGTACGCCAACGCGTTCCGCCAGCGCGTACGGCTCGGGCTGGACACCCGGCAGCAGCTCGAGGCGCGACTCAACATCATCGACAACGCAGGGATCGCGCTCATCGGCGTCGCTTCAGTGCTGGTGGCGACGCTCGGCGGACCCCTGGCGGCGGCCGCCATCGCGGGACCGATGTACTTCCTGATCGGCCCCTTCAAGTGGGGGCTCGGCTGGTACTCGGCGAAGGCCTACAAGCGTCTCGAGATCATCAGTACAGCAGATACTTCGCCCGTGTGAGGCGCCACTTGGCTTCGTCAGCCGCCCAGCCGGCAGCAATCGTCGCGGGGTCGATGCCGGCACGCACGTTCTCGAGCGTCGCTTTGGATCCGAAGAGGTACGCCGCGTCGCCCAGCTTGAACTGATCGCCGTGGCGTTTCCAGAGCGCCGCCGCGATCTCGAGGCCGACGCGAACCGGCTTCAGCCGATCGCGGTCCGTGACGATCAGGAAGACGCCGTGACACGCCTGGCCGCCGAGCTTCGCGCCCGCCGCGGGCGTAAAGGTGACCGGATAAAACCGAACGCCCGGCAGATCGCGCGCGTTGAGCGCGGCGGCCAGCGCCGGACCATCGATCCACGGCGCCCCGAGCTGTTCGAACGGCGTGTCGGTCCCCCGGCCCACGGACAGGTTGGTCCCTTCCAGCGCGCCAATGCCCGGATACACCGTCGCGGCCACCATGTTCCGCATATTCGGCGACGGATTGGCCCAGGCAAGGCCGGTGGCGTCGAACCAGTCGTCGCGGCGCCAGTTCTTCATCGGCACGACGGTGAGGTCCGCGCCGATCGACTTCTCGCCGTTGAACAGCCGCGCAAGCTCGCCGAGCGTCAGGCTATGCCGAATGGGCATCGACACGTAGCCATTGAATCCGATGGACGAGGCATCCTGCATCGGACCCTCGATATCGAAGCCGTCGATCGGATTCGGCCGGTCGAGCACGACGACGCGGATGCGTCGCTTGGCGGCCTCTTCGAGCACGTAGGCAGTCGTTGCGGGATACGTGTAGAACCGGGCGCCGATGTCCTGGAGGTCGACCACGAGCGTGTCGATGCCGGTCAACATCGCGTCGGTCGGCCGGCGGGTCGCGTCGTAGAGCGAATGAATCGTCAACCCCGTCGTCTCGTCCTTCGACGAGGCGACGCGCTCGTCCGCCTGACCGCGAATGCCGTGCTCCGGGCTGAACAGCGACACCAGCGTGACGTCCTTCGCCTTCATGAGCAGATCGATCGTGCTGACCCCGTGAGCCGATCGTCCGCTCTGGTTCGTGAGCAACCCCACGCGCCGGCCTCGCAGTGAAGCAAAACCGTCGGCCTCCAGGACATCGATGCCCGCGAGTACCGGTTCGTGTGACGGTCGTGACGTACGTGGCGCGGGGCTTTCAGCCCCGCGTGCTGTGAAATCGCGGGCCTGGAAAGCCCGCTCTACATCAGACGGTTGAAGCAACGCCGCCGCCGCGACGGTGGCGACCCTGCCGCGGAGCGCGTTCACGTCGCCTTTCCCATCGGGATGCACGCGATTCGACAGGAACACGACATAGCTGCCACTGGCCGGATCGATCCACAGCGATGTTCCGGTAAAACCGGTGTGTCCGAACGATCCGATCGGAAACAGCTCGCCGCGGTTCGACGAGTACGAGGAATCGAGATCCCAGCCGAGCCCGCGCACGTCGCGCATCCCCGCGGGTGTGGACGGCGCAACCATCCGCGCGACCGTCGCCGCCGAAAGCACGCGCTGGCTGTCGAGGCGTCCGCCGCCGAGCAGCATGCGACAGAATCGCGACAGGTCCGCAGCCGTACTGAACAGCCCCGCGTGCCCCGCCACACCATCCATCCGGCGCGCCGTTGGATCGTGCACGACGCCGCGCAGAAACGGCAGCTCGGGAGCACCGCACGGCCACGCGAGCATTCGGCATCGTTCCGTCGGCGCAATTCGCGCGCGGAGCGCCTCCGCCGGCAGGAAGCCGGTGTCCTTCATGCCAAGCGGATCGAAGACCTGCGTCTTCGCGTAGCGATCGAGCCGTTCGCCGCCCACCCGCCGGACGATGTCGCCCAGCAGAAAGAAGTTGATGTCGCTGTAGATGAAGCGCTCTCCGGGCGGAAACGTCGGCACTTCTTCGATGGCGCGTCGAATCGCCTCCTCGACGCCGTTGAATTCGACCTCGAGCTCGAGGTCCGGGCGAAGTCCAGACGTGTGGGTGAGCAGCTGCCGGACGGTGATGCCGGCCTTTCCGTACTTGCCGAAGTCCGGGATGAACGTCGCCACGGGATCGTTCAGCCGGATTCGTCCCTCCTCCATCAGCTTCATCACGCTCGTCGTCGTCGCGACGACTTTGGTGAGGGAGGCGAGGTCGAAGATCGTGTCCTCGGTCATCGCCTCGGCCGCCGGCGCAACCGCGCGCTGGCCGAACGCACGGTGATAGGCGATGGTGTCGCCGCGGCCGACGACGACGACCGCGCCTGGCAGATCGTGTCTGGCGATCGCCGCTTCGACGAGCGGCGCAATCGGCGAGAATCCGGCGGGCGATTCGAGCCGCGTTGTCGGCGCCTGCGCGGAGGAAATCACCGCCGCGAGTGCCAGCGGCGCGAGACGTGCTTTCACGCGATTCAATATATACTGGTTTTTTACGGGGGTTTCGAGGATGCGTCACGGTCTTCATTCAATCCGAGGCGTGTTGGCTGCGGTCTGTGTGGCGGCGTTGGCCGGCAGCGCCTTTGCCCAAACGGGCCGCGTCGGCGGCATCGTGAAAGACGAAGCCGGCCAGTCGATCAAAGGCGCGACGGTCACCGCCGAGAATCCAGGTGCGTCGCCGAGCAGCTTCACCGCGACGACCGACGACAAAGGGCGGTTCTCGATCATCGGACTGAAGACCGGTCCATGGACGTTCACGGCGCAGGCGCCGGGCTTCGCGCCCGAGTCCGGCCGGCTGCAGGTCGCGACAATCGGCGCGCCGAATCCACCGCTCACGTTCACGCTGAAGAAAGGCGGCGGACCGGCCGCCGGCGGTGGGGCGCTCGGCGGCATGGCGGCGAAGGATCTGCAGGCCGACCTTGCGGCCGCCGATGCCCTCTTCAACGGTCAGAAGTGGGACGAGTCGATCACCGCGTATCGCGCGATCATGGCCAAGGCCCCGTCGCTCAGCGTCATCAACCTTCAGATTGCCGCCGCGTACCGGAACAAGAAGGAGTACGACAACGCGATCGCCGCGTACAACGAACTGCTGAAAGCCGACCCGAAAAACGAGAAGGCGACCGTCGGCGTCGGCATGACGAACCTCGAGAAGGGGGATCTGAAGGCCGCCGAGGATACGCTGACCAAGGCCGCCGAAGGCGGAAGCCCGACACGTGAGGTGTTCTACAACCTCGGCGAGGTGAAGTTCGCCAAGGGACAGGCGGACGATGCCGCCAAGTGGTATCAGAAGGCCGTCGACACCGACGCCACCTGGGGTAAACCACTCCTGAAGCTCGCCCTCGTCGCGCTCAACAAGAGCGACAACGCCGGAGCGTTGAAGCTCGCGGAAAAGGTGATCGCCGTCGATCCCACGTCGCCGGAGGCCGCGACGGCGAAGCAGCTCATCGACCAGTTGAAAAAATAAGACGTGCCGGGCACCCAGCACCCGACCGTGTCTCGCCCCATCCGCTTCACGTTCATCCTCTTTCTGGCGGGTCTCTGTACAACGCTGGCCGCGGTTGGCGGCTGGCGCTACGCGCGGGCGTCGTCTCCGCTCAGTGGTCCGATCATCCTGATTTCAATCGACACGCTGAGAGCCGATCACCTGCCGCCGTACGGCTACACGCACGTCAAGACGCCGGCGATTGCCGCGCTCGCAGCGGATGGCGTCGTGTTCGACCGCGCGTACTCGCACGCGACGCAGACGCTGCCCGCCCACACGGCGCTGCTGTCCGGGCGGCTGCCGTCCGAGAACGGGGTGCGCGACGACGAAGGCGCGGCGGTGAAGGCAGGCGAACGGCTGTTGCCCCAGATGCTGCGCGACCGCGGGTACGCGACAGCCGCCGTGGTCTCCACTCCGCTGCTGCGCAAGGAGACCGGCATCGCTCAGGGGTTCGAGTTCTTCGACCCGCCTTCGCTCACTGGCACGGGATCGAGCTTCGGCGTGGCAGGCCCGCCTTCGCTCACTGGCACGCGATCGAGCATCGGCGAGTCAGGCGCCGGCCGCGGATCGCGAGACGGCGCCGAGTCCGAGAAGATCGCGGAGCGGTGGCTCGCGGCGCACGGATCCACGCGCGCCTTCCTGTTCCTGCATCTCGACGAGCCGCATGCGCCCTATGCGCCACCGGAACGCTTCGCCGAGTACGCGCCCTACGACGGCGAAGTCGCGTACGCGGACGAAATCGTGGGCCGCCTGGTCAAATACCTGAAGTCACACCAGCTGTACGACCGGTCGACGATCCTCCTGCTCTCGGATCACGGCGAAGGGCTCGGCGACCACGGCGAAGAGGAACATGGGCTGTTCGTGCACGAAGAAGTGGTCCACGTGCCGCTGATCATCAAGCAGGAAAGCAACACCAGCCCGGGCCGTCGCGTCTCCGACGTGGTCCAGCACATCGATCTCGTGCCGACGATTCTCGATCTGGTCAAGGCGCCGATCCCGTGGGGACTCCGCGGTCGATCGCTGAAGCCGCTCCTCGAGGGTACGGGCCGGCCCGCACCGGTGTCGGTACACTCGGAGTCGCAGTACGGGCGCACGCATTTCGGCTGGAGCGAGCTGACCGCGGTCACGAGCGACCGGACTCCGGCACCTGTGTCTGCTGAGCCTCTGGCGGATCCGGCAAAAAAGAGCGAGATCGTCAATACCTACCGCCACGCCGTCAGCCTGGCCGCCGATGGCCGGTGGAGAGAGGCGATTCCCCTTCTGCACGCGATCTTGCGCGAGGACGTGGAGTTGGCCGAAGTCTGGCGCTTCCTCGCGACGGTCGCGTCGCGGATCGATCGGCAGGACGACGCCCTGAACGCGTGCTGGCACTGGATCGGACTGAAACCCGAGGACCCGGCCGCGTATCTCGCAGCGGCGAGGTCCCTGGTGAAACTGCGGAGGCTGGACGAGGCGCGCGAACAGGCGATGCTCGCGGCAAAGGTGGCCCCCGAACGCGACGTGCGGTCTCGAGGATCAGCGCACGAACTGCTCGCGAGAATCGCACTCGCGAAGCGCGACCCGGAGCTGGCGCGCGACGAAGCCGCGCTGGCGCGGAAGGCCGAGCCCGGCTTCCCGCTTCCGGAGTATGTCGAGGCACGGCTCCTGTACGACCAGGGCCGGTACGACGAGGCGTTGCCGCTCCTCGAGCAGGCGGCCGCAGAACTGAAGAAGCCCGGCGCCGCGCCAATCGCCGAGCTTCATTTCTACACAGCGGACGTCCTGACACGGGTCGATCGCAGCGGCGAGGCCGAAGCGGAATACCTCGAGGAGCTGCGCTCGTTCCCCCAGAGTGTCCGGGCGCGCAGCAGCCTTGCGATGCTCTACCACGCCAGCGGGCGTTCCGATGAAGCGGTGACGACGGTGACGGACATGATCCGCGCGGTGCCGACACCCGACACGTACGCGCTGGCCGCCCGGCTGCTCACGAGCTTCGGCGATCGAAAGCAGGCGGAAACGGTCCGCGCGGAAGGACGGCGCGTGTTCGCCGACTCTTCGAAGCTCACGCGGGCCGCTAGCTCACGCTGATACCGCCCACGTTTGAACGCAAAGCGCGCAGAGATCGCAAAGATCTCTTTCACTAGCCAATCAAACCTTGCGGCTTTGCGTTGAAGGCCTCGCGATCAGAACACCAACCGAAAACCAAGACGCGCGACGCGGGGATTCATGATCTCCAGCACCTGACCGACGGGATACACGCCGGTCATCCTCGCATCGTACTGCTTGCCGAGGATCGTGTCCGCGTTCAGGGCGTTGAACACGTCGAAATCGATCGCGATCTTCGCGCCGCCGAAGACGAACTTCTTCTCGAGGCGCGCGTTGATCAGGGACACCGCCGGGAGGCGCAAGGCATCCGCCGTCGACGTCAGCAGGACGGTTTTCAGACCGAGCGGGTCGCCCGTGTCCACGTTGCTGCGAAAGAACGGTTCCGCGTAGCCCTGCCGCGTCACCAGACTGCCCGCGATGTCGAATCCAAATGGCAGGTCGAGCAGACCGTCGGCCGCGAGCTGGTACTTCGGGGCGACCATGAACACGCTGCTCTGGCCCGTGCCGGAGGCGAGCTGCACAACCGAGCCGCCGTTGATCTGGGGGCCGGCGAACGGCCGCAGCGCGGAGGGCGCGGGCGCCTTCGTCGGATCGACAATCGAGGCGGCCGGATCGTCGAAGTACTCGCGCCATTCGTTCGTCGACAGGGTGACGCGCGCCATCCAGCGATTCGACAACCGCTTGGTGGCGCCGAGCTCGAACCCCAGGTAGCGCTGGTGGTAGCCGGTCCGGTTCACCGATTCGAGCCCGCCCCCGACTGGGACGAACGCCGGCCGGAGGGCGTAGAGCGGCACGCTGAACGATCCGATCTCCGGTAGCGTCCCGCTCAGCGTGCCGGCGGGCGCGTACTGGGCGGCGCGGACGCCGATGAGCGGCGACCAGAGCAGGTCCACCATCTTCCGGTACGTCAGCGTCCCGTTCAGCGAGAGATTCCACGGCAGGTCGGCGTCGACGCCGGCCGTCCACTCGTGCGTGAGTGGAGCGTGCGTATCGCCCACGCGATTCACGGGCGTCGTGCTCGACGGGTTTCTGAGGTCGAACCCTGCGCTGCTCTGGATCCCCTTCGAGAGCGACAGCTCGCTGGCCTGCGCCAGGCCGTCGCCGTCCGCATCCACGGCGGTGTAGCTGACGAAGGCTGGCTGAATTGGCGAGGCGAAGGCCGCCTGCGCTCCTGGCAGCTGCGAGGCGAACAGCGCGTAGCTGCTCCGCGCAGTCACCCTGTAGGTGCTCCCTGCCGCGTAGGCGACCGCCGCTCTGGGAACGACGTTGGTCCACGCGTACACGTCGTTCTGCGCGGTGGCGGTGACTGCCGGCAACAGCGTCGTAAAGCCGGCGACCGCCGGCACCGTCGCCGCTTTCAGCGACGACGACTGCCGATCGAACCGGACCCCGCCGGTGACCGTCAAGCGATCGAACGAGTAGGTGTCTTTCACGAACCCGCCGACATAGCGGGCGACGGTGTTCTGCTGAACGTCGCGCGACACCCGGGCGATGACATTCGGATGGCCGTTCCAGATCGTCACGATGTGACTGCCGGGATACGTCGTCTGGCTGTCGATCGGAGTCTCTCGATACGAGAAGCCGGCGTCGATCGCGTGGTGGCGAACGAGGGCGGTCAGATCCGCCGCGCCGTACCGCTGCGGTCGTGTCGTCTGGAACTCGTAGTACGAATTGTTCGCAGCCCCCACGTCGTCGATGTAGTAATTGGCGGTCATGCCGCCGGCCGGCGTCAGCGTGAAGGCGTGGGTGATGTAGGCGCCTCTCGCTGTGGCCACGATCTTCGGACCGATGATGAAGCGTCCCTCGCCCTTGTAGTATCTCGCGGGATCCGTCTGGTTCCACGCGGCGGCGGCGAGGCGCAACAGGCCGGCATCGCGTCCGCTCTCGGTCCTCGCGTCCTCGAAGAACGTGAAGTTCCCACGGATGGTCTTCGACAAGATGCCGTCGGCCTTCAGCGCGTAGCTGTGCGCCTGTGTCTCATCGGTGAGATCGTTGAACGTGAGCGCCGTCACGTTGGACTTGTTGACCGTTCCCCAGACCCATACGTGGTTCTGAAGCAGGGGACCGCCTAGATCGAAGCCGAAGTCGCTGTAGCTGTCGATGCGGTTGGTGTTTCCGGTCGGCGACCCCAGCGCGAGTGCGAGATCGTTCGAGATATTGACGGTTTGCAGGTGATCGTTCTGGAAGTAGAAGTGGGCGCCGCCATGGGGCGCCGCACCGCCGCTCTTGAGGACGATCTGCGCCTGCACGCCGCCGGTCGCCTGTCGCACGTTGGCGCCGCCGGTGGTCACCGCCATCTCGGCGGGACTGTCGACGTCGTAGAAGAACGGCGAGATGCCCGGCGCGCCCATGTCCGTGACGGGCACGCCGTCGAGGGACCACGCCGTGTCGCCGCTCTGGGCGCCTTTGGCGGCAAACGTCGACTGATGCCCGGACTCAGCTCCGCCGACGTTGACGCGATCCGCGTAGACGGTCGCGACGGACGGCAGCCAGGTCCACACGTCGCGCGGGTTCGGAATGTCCTGGAATTCTGCGGGCAACAGGCGCGTCGTGACCGTTGAGCGCCCGGCATCGACGAGGACGGACGCGACGGCCGGAGTCGCTTCCTGAGGATTGGCGCTGGGCCGGAGCGTCATGGCCACCACGGTGGCCGTTCCAGCGACGACCTGCACGTGTTCGGTGGTCGCCGAGGTGAACCCTCCGAGCGCAGCGGTCACGCTGTACGAGTCGACCGGCAGGCTCAGGAAATGCGCCTCGCCTTGGACATCAGACGTCTGCGCCTCGTCCACGGGAGCGCTGATCGTGACCTTCACGCCCGGCAGCGCGCGACCGGTCGCGTCCTTGACGATGACGTCGATGCGACCGAGAAAGACTTGGCCCGACGCCCGCGGAACCCCGCTGCACAGCACCAGCGCCAGCACGAGCGCGGCGCGCTTTCCGATCGAACAGACCATCCGTCGACGCCTCCAGCCCCCCATCATAGCCCGCGACCGGTTGTCGGAGGGTTCGAGGTCACCTTGACTTTCAGTTGGGGGTTCACCTTGACGCCAAGATTGTTGTGCGCTTCGCCGACCTGCGAGTCGATCTTGAGCGCTTCGCGATACTCGCGCTCGGCATCGGGCGGCGTCCCGTTGCGGAAGTAGGCGCTGCCGACGGCCACGGAGATCCCGGGCCTTCCGGCCTGGGGCACGGTCAGCAACATCGAGCCGTCCCGGTACGACGCCGGCGCCGCCTACATCACGGTCGATTGGTCAGGACCTCGGGCGCCTGCAGGAGCGGATGAGCGGACTCATCATCCGGTAACTGGCAATGTTCAACGCGACGTTGCATGAGCGTCACCTTGGTTCAATCCGTCGCGCCGAGGGCAAGTGACCGGATTTGGGACAGCGATCCATTTCTATAAACGATGCTCACAAGATGCGAAATGGGAGGTTACAGTCCCGTTGCAGACGGTGACATTTGCGAATACGATTAACGGCGATCTTTCGGCTGGCTGGAGGTCACATATGAGGTTAGCTAGAGGATGGTTCGGGACGTTTGCGCTGGCCTGTCTGTTCGCCGGATCCGCATCGGCCCAGATTACGCAGGGCCGTCTCACGGGCCTAGTCACCGACGCGCAGGGAGCCCTCCTGCCAGGCGTGACGGTCACCGTGACGTCGCCGGCGCTCATCGGAATGCAGACGACGGTGACGCAGCCGGACGGGAAGTTTCTGTTTCCGTCGCTTCCCAGTGGGACGTACAAGCTCGTATTCGAACTGGCGGGATTCCAGAAGCTGACGCGTGAAAACGTTCAGCTCGCTGTCGGCCAGACGATCTCGGTGGATTCGCAGCTTCCGATTGCATCGCTTTCCGAAAGCGTGACCGTCGCCGCCGCGTCGCCGGTCGTCGACGTGACCAGCACGAGAGTCGGGAATCACTTGAAGGGCGAAGAACTCGTGGGCATCCCGAACTCGACCGACGTCTGGGGCGCGCTGTCGGAAGCACCCGGCGTGCGCATGCAGGGGTTCGACGTCGGCGGCAGCCACAAGAGTCAGCAGTCCGGCTACGAAGTGTTCGGCATCCAGAATCAGGCGCGCGTGATTTCGGACGGCGTCGATCACACCGAGGGTGTCGGCGGCACCGGATTCTACGAAGATTACTTCGCGAATGAAGAGGTGTCGGTCAGTGCGCTCGGCAGCGATGTCGAGATGAATTCGCCCGGCGCGGCCATCGTCACGACCATCAAGAGCGGTGGGAATACGTTCAGAGGCCTCGAACACATTACGTACGAGCCGGGAAAGTTCGTCGGCACGAACGCGCCGACGGCCGACCTCAAGTCGCGAGGCTACACGTGTCCGACCACCAACCTCGGCGTCCAGCAGTGCGGCAATCCGAACATCTTGTTCTGGGAAGGCCACGCGGACATCGGCGGTCCGATCGCGAAGGACAAACTCTGGTTCTACGGCGCGTACAACCACTTCAAGATCGACAAGGAGGTTGCCGGCGTCGATCGCAGTACCGCCACTGATATCGGCATCTTCAACAACGCGACGGCCAAGGGCACGTACAAGATGACGAAGGCGGACACGGTCATCGGCTACATGCAGTTCGGACGGAAGGAAAAGCCCGTCCGCGGCCTGTCGAACCTGGTGCCGCTCGAGTCGGTGCGCGCGCAGGACAGCAAGTCCTACATGGGCAAGGGCGAGTGGCAGCGAGTCATCTCCAGCCGCGCCTTCCTCGACGTCAACGCCGGCGTGTTCCATCTGTTCTGGCCGATGGCGGTTCAAGTGGATCCGAAGGTCAAGGTGCCCGAGGTCGATCGCTCGACCACGGCCATCAGAGGCGCCGGCTGGAACGCGTTCACCACGGGGCGATGGAAGCCGCAGCTCATCGCACGCATGACGTACTATCTGCCGGAGAAGGCCGGGAGTCACGACTTCAAGTTCGGGTTCGAAGACATCCGGGATTGGTATCGACTCGGCATCAACGGCACGTCCGGGACCTATCGTCTGTCGTACGCGACCTTCGCCGCCGGCACACAGCCGTCGCGCATCCGCTTCGCCGACGTCGGTGGGCCAGGCGACTTCGCCACAGGCTGGACAACGTCCGCCAACATCGATCAGCACTACAGCGCGTTCGTGCAGGACCGGTGGGCTCCGAACAACCGGGTCTCGGTCACAGCCGGCGTGAGGTTCGATTATCAGGATCTGGCCTACACCGATGCGGTGCGTAAGCCCGCCGTCACCGACCTGACAACGGCGCTGCAGGCGGGTGACGGAGGCCGCATCTTCCAGCCGACCAATAACGTCACAGGGGCGTCCCTTCTGACCAACTCGAACGTCGCTCCGCGCGTCGGCGTCAGCATCAACCTCCGCGGCGACGGAAAGAGTGTGTTGAAGGGTTTCTACGGCCGCTACTACAACAATCTGGCCGACGGATTCTCGGCCGCCAATCCCGGGGGCACGAACTACGTCGAGTACAACTTCAACGACCTCAATCGCAATGGTAAGTACGACGGCGTGGGGGAGCTCGGTACATTCCGGTTCAGGTTGGGCGGCGCCGACGCGCCGGTCGACAAGAATTCGAAAACTCCGTTTACCGACGAATTCAGCGGCACGGTGGAGCATCAGTTCTGGGAGGAGTCGTCGGTTCGGTTCACGTACGTCCGAAAGATCCAGAAGGAATACCTCCCGTTCTACTACACGCCGATTGTGACCGCCTGGCTCGGAAAGCAGACCGTGGCGAAAACGGCCACGTTCAATGGCGTGACGTACAACTTGAGGGACGTCCCCGACTCGGTGGCGGATTCCACCGGCACCGAGTACACCAACTACCCGGATAGCAATTTCACGTACGACACGATCGAGATGGCGTTCCAGAAGAAGATCGGGACGAAGATCTTCCTCCAGACCAGTTTCGACTACCAATGGCGTGACGAGCTGCGATCGGCTGACATTCCCAACTGGGGTTCTTCGAGCCCGCTGTCGACCGATCCCATCGGCGTCGGGCCGCAGATCAGTGTGAACCCGAGCGCCGGGAACCGCCAGAAGACCACGATGTATCACATGCAGCTGGCAGGCCGGTACACGTTGCCGTACGACGTCGCTTTCGCCGCCAACTACCGGTTCCAGAGCGGCTTCCCGTTTGCGTTCATCGTGCCCGACGGCTCCGTACCGCTGAACATCTGCAACTTCGAGTGCTCGTTCTTCTCGACCAACCTCGATCAGAATCGCTCGGAGTCGGTCAACCTGCTGAACTTCCGACTGGACAAGTCGTTCCCGTTCGGCAAGCGCAAGATCACTGCGATGCTGGACATGTACAATCTCCTCAACGCGGATCCGGTGACGAACTTCAATCTGGTCGGGTCGGGCTTCAAGACGGTCATCGCCACGCTCGACCCTCGCGTCTTCCAGGTCGGATTCAGGTTGGAGTTCTAGCTTCAGTCAGCGCGCGCCAATCCGTTCCAGATTGGCGCGCGCATCCTTCAGATCGGGCCGAAGCGCGAGCGCGCGCCGCCATTCCTCTGAGGCCCGTTCCACGTCACCCAGTCGCGCCCACGCCACGCCGAGCCCGTTGTGCGCACTCGCAAGCTCCGGGTTGATCTGGACGGCCCGCGACAGGGCCTCGCGAGCGTCCGGCGTCCGGCCGGTCATCAGGTAGAGCGTCCCGAGGTTGTTCCAGGTCGCCGCAGAGTTCGGGGACGCGGCCAGCACGCGCTTGAATGTGACCTCGGCATCGCGGGTCCGGCCCATTCGTGAATAGGTCTGCGCGAGGGTGTCGGCCGCACGCAGATCGCCGGCATCGTTCTGAACCAATGGCTCCAGCACCGAGGCCGATCGCGCCAGATCGCCGGCATCACGCAACGCTGCACCCAGAGACCGCAAGAGGTCCCGATCTGCGTGGCGGTTCCGCGCCGCGCCGTCCAGCACAGCGACCGCCTCGCCGACGCGACCGGACGACGAGAGCAGCGACGCGAGTCGATCGTAAGCGACGATCATGTCCGGCCGCTCGGCAATGATCTGTTTGAGCGTCGCGATGGCCTCGTCACCACGGCCGCGATCCCACAACGCCGCTGCGTCGTCGAGCGCAGCGTTGAGGTGGACGAGCCGCTTGGGGTCGTCCGCAGCGGTATAGACCCGATTGGGCTTCGCAGCCGACCCGACGATGTACCCGAGCGAACGCAAGCGTGCTGCGGCGTCTGCATCGATTGTCGAAGGTGAGGCGGAGACCGCTCCTCGGGTGGCACGATCGAGCCGCATCTCGAGATCGCGGGCCCGCTCGCGCTCCGCGGCGTAGAGATTCCGCGTCTCGCCCGGATCGGTCGCGACGTCGTAGAGCTCCGGCAGCGGCAGATCGATCAGCTTCCGCCGGCCTACCACGATCCCTTTGAGCGGCGCCCAGCCGCGGGTCAGGTTCGCGTTCAGCGCCTCGAAATACGAACCCGGGTCGTCGGCCGCATCGCCGACGGCGGCAGCGCGAAGACTTCGACCGTCGAGGCCACCTGGGACGGGGATGCCCGCGAGATCCAGAATCGTCGGCATGAGATCCACGAGGCGCGCCGGCGTGCCGGACACCGCGGGCTGCAGGGCGCCTTTCGCCCAGAAGATCAACGGCACGCGCAGCGTGGCTTCATATGCGAACAGGCCATGCGTCCGCTCGCCGTGCTCGCCGAGCGACTCGCCGTGGTCCGATGTGACGACGACGAGCGTGTGGTCGAGTCCGCCGGCCGCGCGCAGGCGATCCAGGAATGTCCCGAGCGTGGCGTCCGCGTATGCGACTTCGCCGGCGTACGGATCGGCCGCGTAGCGGGAACGATACGGCTCAGGCGGGGCGTATGGCTCGTGGGGATCGTACAGATGCACCCAACAGAACCACGCGCTCGAGGCTGGGGGCTGAGGACTGCCTGGCCCCGAGCCAGCGCTCAGGATCCAGTCGGCGGCCGGGGCAAGCACCTGCTCGGCTGTCCGCTGCACGACGTCCAGCTCCGAGCTGGTGCCGATCATGCGGTCGTCGTACGGATCGAAGCCGCCGTTGAGGCCGAAACGGGCGTCGAGAACGAAGGCGCCGACGAATGCACCGGCGCGATAGCCTGCGGTGCGCAGCGTGGCAGCGAGCGTCGGGCCCGCTCCGGTATACCGAAACGATCCGTTGTCGTGAACGCCATTGCCGACTGGATAGCGCGCCGTCATGATGGTCGCGTGCGACGGCAGCGTGAGCGGCACGTGCGCGCGCGCGATGTCGAAGCGCAGGCCTTCGGCCGACAGGCGATCCAGCGTCGGCGTGAGCCCGAGCGGGTTGCCGTACGCGCCGACGCGATCCGCGCGGAGCGTGTCGATTGTCACCAGCAGCACGTTGGCGCCGCGCAGCGCGCCCGGGGCCGGTGGCGCCGACCGGGCTGCGCGGGAGCCGCACGCGGCGCACGACCACACCAGGAACACGATCGCCGCGCGTTTCACGAGGGCCTTCGCTCCAGCCGCGCCAGCACGGACCGAACGCGCACGATGTCCTCTGCGTAGCGCGCGCGGGGCGCCTCCTGGACGAAGCGCCGGAGATAGGGAATCGCGGCCGCCGCGGAGTCGCCGTCGGCGAGCAGCATGCCGAGATTGAACAGCAGATCGTAGTTGTGTGGAAGAAGTCGCTCTCCCCGACGCCACGCGTCGGCAGCCGACCGCGGGTCGGCGCCGACGAGAGCCGATCCGAGCGCGTACCAGGCTTCGCCGTACGATGGTTCGACCTGCACCGCCCGTCGAAACGCCGCCGCGGCCTCGGCCTGCCGGCGGTTCTGCAGCTCGAACAAGCCGAGGTTGAACCAGGTCGTGGCACTGGCCGGGGAGCGCGACAGCATCGTGTCGAACAGCTTGCGGGCGTCTGCCGTCCGTCCCAGACCGGCATACGCCACCGCGAGATCGTTCAACAGCTCTGGATTCTGATTGCCCGAACGTTGCGCACGCTCGAACGCGCCGGCCGCACCCTGGAGGTCGCCGGCCTCACGTAATGCCGACCCGAGCTTCGCCAGCAGGTCGCCAGAATCAGCCTGGTCGGCGGGCGCCTCACGAAGCAGCCGGACCGCGTCCGACGCTCGTCCCAGTGCGAGCAAGACTGTGGCTGCGCTCGCCCGCGCGCTGACGAAGTCGGGCCGCGCCTGAAGTATCGAGAGGAACGCACCGAGGGCCTCTTCGGCCCGACCCTGGTCGAACGCTGTCAGCGCGGTGGTGAAGCGTTCGTTCAGGCTGACGAGGCGCTTCGGATCGTCGGCCGCGGTCACCGCACGGGGCTTTTGTCCTCCACCTACGTAGCCAAGCGACCGCAGACGCGCCGCCGCCTCTGCGTCCACCGGCGCGGCAGGCGCCGATCCTTCGGGCCCGGACGAGGCGAGCAATGCACGTTTCAGCAGGTCGCCATGCGGGTCGCCGCCGGCACGGTTGTGCAGTTCTGCAGGATCCGCCGACAGGTCGTAGAGCTCCGCATCCGGCAGGTCGATGAACTTCCAGCCGTTCTGGATCACACCGAACAGAGGCGCCCATCCCCGGGTCATGGACGCGTCGAGGGCCTCGAAGTAGATCGGCCGGTCGCTCTGAGGCGCCCGCACCAATGATCGTCCGTCGAGGTCTTCGGGAATGGTGCCGCCCATGAGATCCAGAATCGTCGGCGTCAGATCGACGTGCGCCACCGGCGCATCGACTTCGCCGTGCGCGATCCCTGGTCCGCTGAGGATGAACGGCACGGCAATCGTCGCGTTGTAGGCAAAGAGGCCGTGCGTCGTTTCCCCATGCTCGCCCAGCGATTCGCCGTGGTCCGCGGTGACGACGATCAATGTGCGGTCGAGGGCGTGCGCGGCGCGCAAACGATCGAGGAATGCTCCCAGCATGGCGTCCGTGTAGGCGACCTCCGCATCGTAGGGCGATCGATCGCCGCTCGCACTGCCCGGCGCGTCGTAGGGCGCGTGCGGGTCGAAGAGATGCACCCAGCAGAACCACGGCTGCACGTCGCTCGGGGCCGGAGGCTCCACGCTCGACCTTGTCGAGCCACGAGACAGGATCCAGTCGCCGGCCGCGGACAGCACGTCGCGCGCCCGGCGTTCCGCGAAGTGAAAGCTTGGACGATCGTTGTGGCCGAGTCGATCGTCGTACTCGTCGAATCCGCGATTGAGCCCGAACCGGGCGTCCAGCACAAAGGCCGCGACAAACGCGCCGGTCCGGTAGCCGGCACTCTTGATCGCCGTCGCCAGCGTCGGGATTCGCTCGCCGAGCCGGAATGTCGTGTTGTTCCGCACGCCATGGCGGCGGGGTGTCAGGCCAGTCAGGATCGACGTGTGGGCCGGCAGCGTCATCGGCGCGTGCGAAAACGCGCGCGTGTAGCGGATGCCTTCGGCGGCCAGCCGATCGAGCGACGGCGTCAGCCCGCGGCGATCGCCGAACGCTCCCACCCGATCCCTGCGTAACGTGTCGATCGTGACGAGCAGCACGTTGGCGCCTCGCGCCTGCCCGGCTCTGAGCGCGGGCTGACCTCCGCCGCAGCCACACGCGAGCACGATGGTCACCAGAGCCGCAACGGCCGCCTCACGCCTGTGGAGTGTCAACGATGCCCCCTCAACATCTGGTGAACTGTCCTCGACGAAGCAGTAGCGCCGCCACGATCGCCACGAAAGCACGAAAGCACGAAAGCACGAAGAATCTAAAGGGTTTGCGGGTGCTACTGATTCAGCGTGGACGTGCCACTAGCTCGCAACACATCTCTTTCTCTGCGGTTTCTGCGAGTTCTGCGTTGATCGTCATCGTTAGCGCGGCGGCTCGAGCTGCTTCAGCCGTTCCTGCGCCGCCTTGTAATACGGATCCGATGGCGGCACCTGTTTCATCAGCGCTCGCGCCTCGTCGACACGCCGCTGCCCCAGGCGCGCCAGCGCCAGCAGGAATTTCACCGAGGCGCGGCCGGGCTCGAGGCTTGCGCTGATTTGCAACGCGTCGCCGGCGAGATCGAAGTTGCCGGTGAGCAGCTGGATCAACCCCATGTCGTGCTGTATGCCCGCATCGTCCTCATGCAAATGGGACCGCGCGGCAATTTCGACCGCCACGCGCTTGAAGCGCGGCTCGTCGCCCGGACCGAGCGGCTGGCCTCCACGGTTGACGAGGGCCACGATGGCCGCGATACGTACGGCGCGCTGCGGGTCATCCAACGCAGCCAGAATAGCCGCCCGCGCGGCGGTCTGTTCCGGCGCATTCGGCCGGCCGAGGCTCGAGATGGCCGCCGAACGGATGGCCGGATGGCTCGCCCGCGCTGCGACGAGAAGCGCCGCCGTGGCGCGACCCTCCTGGTAGCGGCCCAGATAGCCCGCGGCGTTGGCCTGGACCAACGGACCCTGACGATCGTCGGCGACGATCGCGATCAAGCGGTCCAGCGCCTCGGGTCGATCCGCCCGAGCGGCGGTGAACGCCTCCGCCCGATCGACGAGCTTTGAGCGGCGGCCGCGTGGCCACCACTGCTCGAGCGTGCTTGCCGCCCACCCCGGTGGTTTGTCGGTGTGGCACTCCGTGCAGGCAATGGGGATCCCGAAGGCGACCGTGTTTTCCGGCGCCGGCACGCCGATCGTGTGATCGCGCATCGTCGCCTTGATGCTCACCACGATCTTCGGCATGTGGCATTCGACGCAGGAGCTGCCGGCGCTGTCGGCCTTGTGCCGCGTATGGGCGACGAGCTGCGATCCGAGATCCTTGTGACAGGCCGTGCACAGCGAGTTGTTGCCCGCCGCGAGCTGCGCGTTCCGGTCGATGTCCGGCACATGCGGATCGCGATGACAACTCGTACAGGTTGCGCCGCCTCGGAGGAAGCACTCGCTCTGCCACAGACCCAGAGCGTCGTTCGAGAACCGGCGCGGACGACCGTCGGCCCAGTACGTCGGATCCTGTGCTTTCCGCGGTCCGTACTCGAGCACGGGCTGGAAGTAGTCGTAGTAGTCGGCCCCTGCGGTGTATCCAGGAGCGACGATGTCGCGCAGGGAATGGCACTGCGCGCAAATCATGCTGCTCGTCTTGGAATCAAGGCGTGTCGGCCGGACAATCGCACGCTCGGTGACGGCGACACCAGACGTCCCGCGCGCGTACGCCTGCACATGCGCGCTGCCGGGACCATGACAGCGTTCGCACGACGTGCCGAAGTCCGCCCACTGAGTCTTGTACGTACGGTCGGCCGGCCGATAGTTGTTCTCCTGCTGGCTGACGTGACACCCGACACAGTTCTTGTTCCACTGCTGGACCGGCTTCTGGTCATTCTCGTCGGGCCTGACGATCTCCATGTTGTCGAACCATTCGCGGCGCTGCACGTCCCAGCTCGGCGGCAGCACGATGATGGAGCCATGGTCGATGGTCGTCAGGTAATGCTGGATGCGGCGGCTGCCGAGGGTGTACTCGACGCGATGCTCCTGCTCTTTGCCTGTCAGGTACGACTCGGTGATGAAGTACTGGCCGTTGCGCGAGCTCAGGCCATACCGTTGGCCTTTGAGCGTGACCGAGTCCCTGGAGAAGTCGGCGACGACGCTCTCGGGTGTCGCCGGCTGGATCATCTTGCTGTGGCGAGCGCTTTTCCAGTCGGCGTGGACCTGCGCGTGACAGGTCGCGCACGCTTGCGCCCCGACAAACGTGGGCGACGCTGCGGACTGCGAGTGCGTGCGGATGGACCAGGCGAGCGCGAGGAGAAGAGTCACGGCGATGACAGCGAACCGGCCTCGCGACATGATCCTCGCCATCGTACGACATTCTAGCCGGACGGTTTGAGGCGGGCGCGTCCGTCTCTGCCCTGCCTAAGCCGCTTTGCGGCGAGGGCCGAAGCTGGACCCTTGCAGCGTCACTCGCACCGTCACAACTCTATAATGCGATTTGTCTTGTCGCCATTCGTCCTCGCTCTGGCCCTCACGCTCGCGTCAGCCGAGTCGCCCGCGCCTCAGACGGGCGCCAGCCGCGTCGCCCTTTCGATCGTGACCGACCCTCGCAACCGTCCACTCGTCGACATCGGTGCCGACGATTTCGTGATTCAGGAAGCCGGCGCCGTGCGCGAGGTACTGTCGGTCCGCCCGGCCGACTATCCGATTGTCGTCCTCTTCGACACCGGCGCCGGGGCGCGCGACGACGTCGCCACCATCCGCAAGGCGATCGAGCGCTTCATCGAGCGGATCGGGCAGCGGCCGGTGGCGGTCGGCACATTCGGCGATCCGCCGGTCATACTCACGACATTCGACGACGACTCCACGGTGCTGGGGCCAAAACTTGACGCCGCGATCGCGAACCCCCGCGGCGGCAGCGCGCTGACCCGCGGCGCGGCGCTCGCCGGACAACTGATTCACAGCGTCCGTCCGCTCTTCTCCGCCATCGTCATCGTGTCTGCGGCGCCGCTCGAGGAGGTGCCGGACACGTCGGAGGAGGTGCTCGCGCCCATCATCGACAGCGGCGCCGTCGTTCACGTCGTCGCGAATCGCGCAGGGACGGTGCCGGGCGGAGCGTCACGCGCGGTTACCGCCATCCGATCGCTTGCGGAGCAGACGCACGGCGAATTCACATCGATCTACTCCGCCGCCTCGTACCAGTCCGCGCTCGACCGCCTCTCGGACCGTCTGTCGACGGAGATGATGGTCGAGTACCTCGTTCCCAACGGATCGAAGCCGATTGACGTGAAGGTCGGTGTCAGGATCCCTGGCGCGCGCGTCCGCGGGCTCGGCGTCGCACCACGATGAGCGAACGTGAAAACCGTAGAACGCAAAACGCGCTAAGAACGCAAAGAAGATTTGGCTTTGCGGCCTTAGCGGCCTTTGCGTTGATTGCCGTCGCCGCCGCGGCGGGGTTTTTTTCGAGCCGCGGGTCGCCGCCGCTGACGTCAGGCACCTGCCGCGGCTGCAATGTGCTGCTCGTCACCATCGACACGCTGCGTGCCGATCGCGTGGGCGCTTTCGGCGGCCCGGTCGGGCTCACGCCGAGCCTGGATCGCCTCGCCTCCGAAGGGCTGCAGCTCACGCGAACGTATAGCGTCGCGCCGCTCACACTCCCCTCTCATGCCTCGATCCTCACGGCGACGTCGCCTCCCGTCCACGGCCTGCGCACGAACGGGCTCTTCCGCCTGGGCCCGTCGATTCCGACGCTCGCCACGGTTCTGAAGAGCGCGGGGTATCGGACCGGCGCCTTCGTCGGCTCGTTCGTGCTGGACGCCCGCTTCGGTCTCAACCGGGGATTCGACGAGTATGACGACCGCTACGGAGAAAGACACTCAGGCGATTCCACGGAAGGCGCCGAACGTCGCGGGGAAGAGGTCGTCAAGCCAGCTCTGGCCTGGATCAATCAACAATCCAATCCGCAATCCGCAATCCGCAATCCGCAATTGCCGTGGTTCGCCTGGATCCATCTCTACGACCCTCACGAACCATACCGGGCGCCGGAGCCCTACGCGTCGCATCACGAGCCGTATGACGCGGAGGTCGCGTACGCCGACGCGATGGTCGGACGGTTGCTGGGCGGCCTGCCTCCCGGGGCGCTGAATCGGACGGTGATCATGATGGCCGCCGACCACGGTGAGAGCCTGGGCGAACACGGCGAGCGCACGCACGGCGTTTTCGCCTACGACGTGACCATGCGCGTGCCCTGGATCGTCTGGACGCCGGGACGCCGACACGCCGTGTCGGACGAGTTGGTCCGGCTCATCGATCTGGCGCCGACCACCCTCGATCTCGTGGGCGTCGACCGTCCACCATCATTCGAAGGGCAATCGATCGTCGCGCGACTCAACGGCCGCGCGCAGGAGACGCCTGCCGCATATCTCGAGGCCATGGACGCGAGCCTGACGCGCAACTGGGCGCCGTTGACCGGCCTGGTCACCGGCTCCTACAAGCTGATCGACCTGCCAATCCCCGAGCTCTACGATCTCGCATCCGACCCGAAAGAGACCACGAACCTCTTTGCGCGCGAGCCCGAACGCGCGCGCACGCTGAGCGCGCTGTTGCGCGGACTGATGGCCGGCTTCCAGGCGCGTGGCACAGGGGCGGAAAAAACGACGTTGAACGCCGAAGCGCGACAGCGTCTCCAGGCGCTGGGATACGTCGCGGCAGCCGTCGACCGGGCCGACCGCCGCTACACCGAAGCCGACGATCCGAAAGCGCTCATCGGCGCGGCCAACGACCTGCAGCAGGCGCTCGTCGCGTTCAATGCCGGCTCTCATGACGAGGCAATGTCGCAGGTGCGGGCGCTCGTCCGCGCCCACCCTAGCTTCGTCACGGCGTACGGGGTCATCGCCTCCATGCAGCGCGATACGGGCGACCTGCGCGGAGCCATCGCCACGCTCGAAGACGTGGTGAGTCGGGGCGCCGACCAGAGCGTCATGGTCGTCCTCGCGGGTTATCTCCAGGAGGCGGGCGCGCTGGATCGATCGATTGCGGTGCTCGAGGCCGTGCTCGCCGCGCATCCGGACTACGCCGACGCGTACAACTCGCTCGGCGTCGCCTACTCGCGGCTCGGCCGTCACGGCGACGCGCGCGCCGCGTTCGAGAACGTGCTTCAGTTCGATCCGACATCGGCGACCGCGTACGAGAACCTCGGCGTCGACGACCTCAGCGCCGGGAATCTGGACGCCGCGGCCGACGATCTCCGACGCGCGCTCGAGATCGATCCCCGCCTCGCTCGGGCCCACAACGCGCTCGCCGCCGTCTATCTCCGCCAGCGGCGCGAGGCCGATGCCGTCGCCGAGTGGCGCCTGGCGCTCGAGATCGAACCGAAGCTGTACGACGCGCTCTATAACCTCGGATCGACGCTGTGGAATGCCGGAAGTCGCGGTGACGCGCGCCCCTATCTCGAGCGCTTCGTCCGTGAAGCGCCGCCGAATCGGTACGCACGCGACATCGCCACGTTTCGCGCGTGGCTTGGCCGGCTGTCGAAATGAAAAAAGGGCCCGCCCCTCTTCGCGAGGAGCGGGCCCGAGAACATCGCCGATTGAAAACGAGCGGAGTTAGAACGCGAACCGGATCCCGAACTGCAGCACGCGCGGATCGAGCGTCGCAATGATCTTGTCGTAGGTATTGCCGTTGGTCATCGTGAAGTTCGTGATCGCGTTCGAGTTCCCCAGATTGTAGAGGTCCACCATCGCGGTGAACTTGTACCTGCCGAGGCTGAACGTTCTGTCCGCGCGCAGATCGACGATCGGTACCGTCTCGGACCGATTGTTCTCGATGTTCTCGGCAAAGAACCGCGTCGAACCCGCGTTTGGCAGCTGCGCGCCAGACAGAGCAATGACCCGCGCGTAGGCGAATCCGCTCTGCACTCGCAGGTTGGCCGCCACGCCGATGTTGTACTTGAACACGTACCGGCTAATCAGCCGTCCCTGCCAGTTCGTGTTCTTTTGACGATTCGATACCGAGGGATTCACGTTCTGGAAGAAGCCCACTGGCAGCGAATCCGAGTTGAGCGGGCTCCCGTTTGGACTGATCGTCCCTGTGTTGGCGAACGTGCCGCCCCGCAGCTCGTCGCGCCATTGATAGTCGAAGCTGCTTTGAATGAACAGCCCGGTGCCGAACCGCTTGTTGAAGGCGAACTGCAGCGTATCGTACTTGTAGCTGCCGTCCGGGATGTTCATGATCACGTTGTTCGGCGTCGGCGAATCAGGCAAATCCATGACGTTGTAGGTAACGGTCCTTACGGCCGCCCCAGCCGCGGAGTTGTCGAATTCTCTCAGGACGATTGGTATGGCCCGAGGCACCGTGAAGCGGCCGAGGCGCGCCACGTCGATGTTCGCCAACTCATTCTTCGTGACCTTCCTCACATACGCCATACGCACCGACGATTCGCCCCAGAACTGACGCTCGATCGAGAGATCGTATTCGTCCGCGTAGGGCTTCTTCATGTTTGGATCGACGGTCGTCGTCGTGCCGCCAGCCGATGAAACC
>Ga0114129_10002916_pt1 | contig 23927 bp, 14 predicted proteins | sample RhiMetdeltSRZDD1_FD_80071 | JGI IMG/M metagenome (GOLD analysis project Ga0114129, IMG submission 80071) | Populus rhizosphere microbial communities from Tennessee, USA - Rhizosphere MetaG P. deltoides SRZDD1 (version 2) (version 2) | ecosystem: Host-associated > Plants > Roots > Rhizosphere >...
GACGTCCATGGGCGGGGTGTCGAGGGTGGTGGGCACGATGTAGTTCGTGAGCTGCGCGTTGGCCATGCGTCCGTCCTTCAGGATTACGCGCTCGCAGAGGGCGTAGCCCAGGCCCTGCGCGCTGCCGCCTTCGATCTGGCCGCGGGCGAGCATGGGATGGATCGCGCGCCCGATCTCCTGCACCGCGGTCAGGCGCAGCGGCCGCACCTCGGCAGTGATGGGATCGACCTCGAGCTCGACCACGTCGCAGCCCCAGGCGTAGGCACCGTAGGCGTCGCCGCGATACGTCGCCTCATCCCAGGCGATCTCCGCCGGCTTCTCGTAGCGTTTCCGGACCACGAGCGGTCCGTGGCGCCGGAGGTACGCGGCGGGAGAGAGCCCCTTCATCTGTCGCTTCATCTCCTCGGCGCAGCGCTGCAGGATGCGGCCGATGATCATGCACGTGCGCGAGGCGACGGTGGGGCCGCTGTCGGGCACCTGCGCGGTGTCCGCGGGCGCCACCCCGACGCGTTCGTAGGGCAGGCCCAGCGTATCCGCGACGATCTGGGCGTGCATGGTGCGCGTGCCCTGCCCGATCTCCGTGCTCGCGACGAGGATCCGTACGCCGGTGCCCGTGAGCTCGAGGGCCGCCTCCGACGCGAGCATCACCTCCCCGCCGCCGGTGAAGCCCGCGCCGTGGAAGAAGAGGGAGAGCCCGATCCCGCGCCGCGTCCCCGCCCACGCCCGGCGTTTGCGTGTGAAGTCGGTGCGCCGTACCGCCTCCCGCAACACGGCACGGGCGCTCGTGTCCCGGCCGAGTTTCTGGCCGGTGGCGGTGGTGTCGCCCGGGCGCAGCGCGTTCCGATCGCGCAGGCGCACCGGGTCCATTCGGAGCTGCTCGGCGATCCGGTCCATGTGGGCCTCGATCGCGAACTGCGTCTGCGGCGCGCCGAATCCCCGGAAGGCTCCGTTCGGCGGCGTGTTCGTCATGACCACCCGCCCCTGCACGAACACGTGGTCGCATCGATACGGGCCGGTCGCGTGCAGGCAGCCGCGCGACAGCACGACCGGGCTGAGCGTCACGTAGGCCCCGCCGTCCATGAGCACGTCGATCTCCATGGCCACGAGGCGGCCGTCGCGACCCAGGCCCGTGCGGTGGCGCACGATCGAGGGATGCCGCTTGGGGGTGGCCTCCATGTCCTCCTGGCGATCGTAGACGAGCTTGACCGGCCGCTTCGCCCTCAAGGCCAGGAGCGCGGCATGGCCGGCGATCATCGACGGGTATTCCTCTTTTCCGCCGAAGCCGCCGCCGGTCTCCACCTGGACGACGCGCACCCTGTCCTCGGCCAGGCCGAGCAGGACCACCAGCGCGCGGTGCACGTAGTAGGGACATTGCATCGAGCCGTAGACCGTGATGCCGTCTGCTTCGGGTACGGCGACCATCCCGTTGGGCTCGATGTAGACGTGCTCCTGATGGCCGGTGCGATACTCCCCCTCGACCACGACGGGCGCGCCGGCCAGCGCGGCGCGGGCGTCTCCCTTGCGGATCTCGATCGACTTGAAGACGCGCCTCGAGCGCTGCGGATCGAACACCGGCTCACCCGCCTCGACGTCGACCGTGGCCTCGACCCCGAGCAGGCGCTCGCGATCGGCATGGGCGATCAGGAGGACCGGCTCCTCGGCGTGCCGGACCTCGCCGTCGGCCAGGCACGGCTGGTCGTCTTCGATGAGATGGATGACGTTCCGCCCGGGGATGTCGCGAGGACCGACGACGATCAGGTCCTTCGGCCGCGCGGCGAGCGTCACGTCGCGGAGGCGCCCGCAGGCGACGGGGGCGCGGATCGTGCGGCCGTACAACATCCCGGGAAAGACGAGGTCGTCCACGTAGCGGGCGGCGCCGGAGACCTTGGCGGCGGCGTCCTTCCTCACGACGTTGCGCCCGACGCTGCGTCTGGCCACGCCCGGCTATTCTAATCCGGCTCTTCGTGGGTCCCCTTCCCTCTCGGTGATGGTCTCTCGACGCCAAAAGAGCCGATAGAATGCATCGCAAGCGGTACGCCATGAAGCGGCTGATCAAGGGGATCCTGAGGCGCTTCGGCGTCGACGTCGTCACGTACGACCCGAAGCCCGTCAAGAGCGTCCGGACCAAGACGCTCAGCTACTTCGAAACCGCCACCGGCAACTACTACCTGCCGCGGGATGCCCAGGCCGACCAGATCGCCGCCGAGATCAAGGCCGGTCGTGTCTTCGACAAGGAGATCGTCAGCGTCGCGCAGCAGTACGCCAAGCCCGGCACCGCCGCCCTGGATGTGGGCGCGAACTTCGGCCAGATGAGCATCCTGTTTTCGAACATCGTCGGCGATCGGGGCAAGGTCTACTCGTTCGATGCGGACGACTTCATATTCGAAATCCTGACCAAGAACATCGCCGCCAACGGCAGGGAGGGACGAATCGTCCCCGTATTCGGCGCCGTCCACAACGTCGCCGGTCAGACCCTCTACTTCCCGGTGCAGGACTTCGAACGATTCCCGACCTACGGATCGTACGGCATCGACTATGCCGGAAACACCGGCAGACCGGTCCCGACCCTCACCATCGATTCGCTGAACATCGCGGAGCCGATCAGCTTCATGAAGGTGGACGTTCAGGGGGGCGACCTGCAAGCGATGCAGGGAGCGGTCGGAACGATCGCCAGGAACAAGATGCCGATCGTCTTCGAATACGAGTATCGGTTCGAGGCCCAGTACAAACTCAGCTTCCAGGCCTACGTCGACTTCGTCAGCCAGATCGGTTACCGGTTCGAGAGCGTCATCGAGGGCTACAACTACCTGATCGTTCCGAGGTAGCGGGCCGTACCCGATCAGCCGACTCTTGAGCGGCGGCGTTTGTCCGCGCTAGATGAGAGGCCACGGCGCGCCGCGAAGATCGACATCGAGTCGGCAGACGCGGCCGCGCTCCTACACGTCCGTTCAGGCGCCCTTGAGCATGCGCGCGAAGATCTTCCCCATCTTGCTCAGGCGATCCCACGGGTCGGCGATCTTGAGGACCTCGCTGCGCCGGCAGCGCTCCTGCAACTGCGGCCACAGGCCGGCCTCCCGCACGTCGCACTCGAGCTGGAGCCATCCCTGGAGGAGAGACTCGTAGCGCGCCTTGTCCGACTCCGGCAGGCTCTCGAGGTTTGACACCAGACGGTGGAGCGACACCTCGACGTTCACCTCTTGATACTGCGTCGGGTCCGCCGGCAACGACTCACGAATGGTCCGCATGTACGTCACGCTCTTCATGGAATCTCCGTAGAACGAGCTCGGGAAGCGACGCTGTGACCATGCTATCAGTCATCCGACGGCTCCGCAGGCCGCGTGGATGCTGCGCGTCGGCCCGCGGAGGATTCCCCCCGAGGCGTGTGCTGGCCACTTCAGTGGGTGAAGGCCCTGGCCTCGAAGTGATCCATGCACTCCTGGAAGTAGAGACCGGTCGCGGGGTTGAAAACCGGCTCGCAATCGCCGCTGCCGTGGGTGGGGGCAGACGCCGCCATGACGATCTCGTCGATGTAGTTGGAGTAGACGGTGAAGTGGTATCCCTTCTGGGTGACGCCGTTCTTGCTGACCCTTCTATTGAAGAGGGCCACCTCATCCGTGCCCCATCCATAGTAGGGCACCATCTTGGCCAGCTGGCTGTGCGTCGTGCGGCTGCAGTACAGGTTCGTCTCGTCCCAGTCGCCGCTCTTGAGCCCTCCCCCGAGCCAGACCCATCCTTTGTATGTCACGTTGAAGAGCTGGAGCTGGTACTTCCCCTTGATCCCGTACACGAGGTGGGTGTGCGCGCAGCCTCCCTTGGTGGTCGGTGGAGTGCCTCGATACTCGGTCCAGATGACCAGGTGCTTGTCCTTGATCCCGGTGTAATGAAAGTAGTCCATGTCGCCGAAGCCCATCGGCGCCGCCCGCCCGTAGAGGTTGGGCGTCGGTAGCACGTAGGAGCTCTGCGTGTAGTCCTCGTCGCCGACGTAGGCGAAGTGCTTGTCGACCACGTATGGCCTGGGCGGGGGGACGGGGAACATCTTGATCTCCGCCTCCGTCAGCTGCGCCCAGCTTGCCGTCGATCCCAGCAGGGCGATCAGGCTCGTCATCAAGCTCAGCTTGTTCATCGCGTGTGCTCCTTGTCATCGACCGAACGAGGGCTTCCGGGCAGCGGTGTCCAGAGCTTCCCGGTACTGAAGTCATAGGTGCGTTCGAGCTCCCTCGCTGCGGAGGTGAGGCCCCGCGCCAGCATCTGACGGCGTACGTCCGCGAGGATTTCCGGGGGGAGCGCCTCGATCGGCCGCTCGTCCATGTCGCGCAGCACGGCCGTCCCGTGGCGAGCGGCGGATGGAACGGGAACCGACGTGGAACATCCGGCCAGAACGGCCACGGCTGCGCCCGCTATCCATGGCTTGACCATGAGAGTCCTCACCTCAGAGCTCGCAGGCCGCGCACAAAAGCGGCAGCGGGAGCGCAGGCAAACGGCCGGGACCTCGGTAGCGTCGTCAGCGATCGCGGGCCGACACCTACTGGGGACAGCCCCTCAAGCAAGCCATGTACTCCGAAGCGCACTGCCTTGGCAGCGGCCCGCCCGGGCGGCCGGAGTCGGCCATGCAGAAGTCGCGGTCGGCCTTGCAGTCGGCGCGGCAGCCGGACGGCGCCGTATTGAAGATGAGGCAGGTCTGATTGTCCCCCGGCCGCAACGAGACGGTGCCGTCGGGCGCACAGTCTCCGGTGATCTCCACGCCGTAGCGGCTGAGATCCGTGCCGGCGACGGCCGACTCGCTGACGCGATGCGTGCCGGCTGTGAGCGTGACGGGGCCGGTGGTGCCCCCGTCGCCGACGCCTGTCGCTCTCGCGATGCCGTCCACGAGCAGGTTGAAGCGTCCGGCGTCGGAGGCGGGGATCAGGAACTTGTTGACGGTGAGCTGTGGCGGGTCCGGGAACAGCTCGCGGCGGCGGCCGAAGGCGACATACAGCAGGCTGATCCCGCACTGCCGGGCGCAGGACGATCCACCTCCCGGCGCGCTCACGGAGTAGCCAAGCGTCGCGAAGCCGATCCCGCGGCCGTTGACGGTCGGCGGGCCCACCGACGGCCGCACCTGGAAGAAGTCGCCGTAGCTCTCGGGGGTGGCCGTGCTCTGCGTGGTCTGGAAGACCTGGGAATCGCCGAGGAAGCCGACGGCGTTGTCCAGGAACCCGCCGCGGAAGAAGCCCAGCGACAGTGCAATGTCACGATCGCTGTGGGGAGCGGGTTTGGCGGCCAGGCTCGGGAGGAAGAAGGGCACGGTGGGATTGAAGACGTCCACCTCGCTGGCGGCCGTCATGCGGCTGAGGTCGATCTTCTCCACGCGCACGAAGGGAACCGGGCGGGCGAGAGTGTTCGGGGCGGCGTTGAACGCGAAGTACAGGAACTGCTGGCGCGGGCAGAACTCGCAGGTCTCTTCCGTGGCGGTGGCTCCGTCGATCCGGCTGAACTGAGAGATATCCACGGGCTTGCCGTCCTTGCCGGGCACCGCCAACGTGCGCACGGGGCGGAACTGGCTGATCTTCACGTCCCGACGCAGCGCTTGCGGCGCCCCGTCGGGCCAGGCGAAGACGGACAACGTGCTCGTGTCGGCGGGAGCGGCCCACACCATGGAAAACGGGCTGGACTGAACCAGGCGGGACGACGCCACGACATCCGGCCCGTTCACGCGGATCGCCTCGCGGCGGATCTGCGGGACCCGGTTGACGAGGTCTTCGAGAGGCACGCGGATCGCCAGCTTCAAGCCCGTGGTCACGCCGCTCCCGCGAATGACGCGCTGGGCGGTGACGTAGAGGAAACGGTCGGAGTAGGCGAGGTCCGGGAAATCGAGGGAGCCGCCGCCCAGCGTGACGTCGGCGGGCGTGATGTCGAAGAACCTCCAGGCGTGGAGAAAGTCCATGCGGATGTCGTCGGGGGTGGCGAACGCCACGCGCAGGCGGCCCCCGTTCCCCCGGTCCGTCGGGCGCGGGGTGTAGAGGCCGACCCAGACGAAGAGGTTCTGGTTGGGGATGAAGAGGACCATCTGGTCGCAGCAGAGGCCGCCGTCCACCTCCGGGAAGAGTGTCTTCCGGCTGGCATCGGCGGGATCGGTGAGGTTCAGCAAGTCGATCTTCGTGAATGTCTGCCCGTCGTCGACGGACACGCCCATGAAGGCCGACACGGCCTCCTCGCGTCCCGTGGTGGGGTCCACGAGGCGAACGGCGCCGTTCGACGTGACGAGGGCGACGCCTCCCGCCTCCGCGCCGGAGGTGCTCGGATCGCCTTTGACGCCGTTGGTGAAGCTGAGCGCCGGCGTGTTTCTGAAGAAGAGGACCTCATCGGGCGGGCCGCTCGGAGGGATGGACGGGAGCGGCAAGGCTGCGACAGTCGTCTCCGTCGTCGTCGGCGCGAACATGACGCGGGGTGGCCCGATCGGGAGCGTGGCCGGGGACAGTTCACCCTCTTCCGAGTCGAACTCCGCGCCGATGCGCGGCGGGAACGTCGCCGAGATGAGGTCCTTCAGCTCCGAGGTACCGGCGGTGGAGTCGAACACCTCGTCGGTCCGCGGCACCGGCGTGAAGTCGCTGGACAGCGAAAAGCCGCACGATCCCGCGCTGTTGCTCACGCGGCCCGACAGCCGCACGGTGTACCTCGTCTGAGGCCCGACCGCCGGAACCTGGAACCGCGTGTCGACGAAGCGCGTCGACTCCTTCGGCATGGACCCGAGGGCCAGCGGCAGGGTGGCGGGCTCCAGCCGCGTGGCGGTCGCAATCGAGAGCGCATCGATCCGCACCGCGGAGGCCGCGGTCGAGACGTTCGACATTCCGATGGCGAGCGAGACGCTGCCGTCGGTGTCCCACACCGAGCTTGCGAGGCTGGAGACCGCGAAGCGGAAGCCGGTCGACCCGATGACGCAGCTGTCGGCCAGGCGCTGCCACAGGGCGGCGACGTTCGGCGGCTCCCATCCCACCTGCGACGTGTGGCCCTGGAGGCACCGGTAGGCAGCCCCTTTGAACATCACGATCGCGCCGGTCGCGTAGGGCGTGTTGGGCTGCCAGCCATCGCCGATCTGCACGCGGACCCACAAGGCCAGCACCTTCGGCGGCTCCCATCCTGTTTGCGAGGTGTGAGCCTGAACGCACTGATACTCCAGTCCGTCGAAGGTGACCTGGGCCCCGGCCGCGTAGAAGGTGTTCGGCTGCCAAGGCGGAGCCGCCGCCGTGGCCAAAGACGGCGCGAACAGCAACGCGACGCAGATCGTGAAAGTGGCGAAGGACCGAATGGCGATGGACGACCGTCCCGCGAGCATGAGGGTGCTCCTTTCGTTGAACGCTCCGACTCCGATGCCTTTGCGAACTGGCAAGTGCCGCGCCAACTCAGCCCGTTCCTCGGGAACGAAGCGCCGACAGAGAGTTGCGGCGTGCGGCCGCATCGTCCGGCGCGCCGGCGTGTGCCAACGTCGACCAAGCGCGTCGCGTCGATGTCGCAGTTCGGCACACGCGACGGCGTCGTGCGGACGGATTGCCCCGTTCCACTCTGCAACACGCGCGTGTTTCAACACGCCACACGAGGGTGGTGACGGCGGGCGCGCGGCGTCGCGAAGTCCGCGCCACGCCGCACTTGATGGCGCGCCTGCGCGCGGGCACGGACATTGCCAATCGCTGCGCATCGGGCCTGAGCCGGATGTGCTGAACGACACGCTCCTGTTCTCGCCGGGACGGCGGGCGGTCCCGGCGAGACGCCCACCCGGGGTGAAACATCCCCATGAGAATCCTCACTCCATGCGAGTCCGATGAAAACGCATGTCGCGCGCGTCGCGGGGCTACTGCTGCTGGGCGGCGGTCTCGCCCTGGTTCACGCCCCCGCGGGCACACTCCCCTGGGTCGGCGCGGCCTGGCTCGAGGGGCACCGTGACTTGCCGAACCTCGCGGAAGTCGTCTCCGGCCTCTCGCTGGCGTTCGCGGCGGCGGCGCTGGTCGTGGCGACAACACCGCGCCTGGAGAAAACGTCCGCCGCACCGCCGACGGCAGCCGGCGGCGACAGGCCCGCCGCGCGCAAGCCGTGGCTGACGGGGGCGCTGGCCGGTGCGTGCGCCTTCGCGCTGGCGCTCCGTCTGGCCGACAGAGTCGCCGATGTCGTGGACATCGCCCTGTTCGCGGCCCTGTTGGCGCTGGGCGCACTCGCTGTGCGCTCGCTCGATCGCCGGCGCCGGCGGCCAACGGGGTTGCGTGCCGCCGATCTCTCGGCGGCGGCCGCCATCGCCGCCGGTACGACCCTGCTGCACTCGATCGGCTCGGACCACTGGTTGTTCGCCTGGATCGGCGACGAGATACCGTTCTTCGAGCATGCTCGGGACATCGTCGGCGGCGCCGCCTGGAACGCCTTCGACGTGGTGGGCGGCGTGTACGCCACGCACTCCTGGCTGGACACCGCGTATCACGCGGCGGTGATGGCTGTCGTCGGCGTGGACGTGGTCGGATGGCGCCTGGCCGTGGCGCTGCTCATGGGAGCCGCCGCCGCCGGCGTGTATCTGATCGGCGTCGTCGCCGGCGGCCGCTTCGTGGGATGGGCCGCCGCCGCGCTCTTGGCTTCGAGCCACTACCTCATGGCCTTCTCCCACATCGGGTACAACAACTCCCATGCCGTGTTCGCCAACGTCGTCGCGGCCCTGGCCCTGACCCTGGCATGGCGCACCGGCCGCTGGCACCACCACTGGTTGACGGGCGCCGCGCTCGGGCTCTGTCTCTACACCTTCCTCGCCGCCCTCGTGTTCTGGGCCGTCGCCGGCGTGGTCGTCGTGTGGGAGATCCTGCACCGGCGGTCGCGGCGGCACCTGCTCGCGGTGGCCTTCGCCGTCCTCGGCTTCACAGTCACAGTGATCCCGGCCTTGTGGGTGACGACGCTCGATCGCCTCGAGCACATCGGCACCAAAAATACGGTCGCCCTCGCCGCGGAGCACCATCCCGGCCGGGGGCCGATGGAGCTTCGTCTCGAGATGCTGGCGCGCTCCGCGCTGTCGTTCTGGTCCGACACTCTGGCCCGGGGCCATCACGTCGGCGGGGCCCTCGTCGATCCGCTGACCGGCGCGCTGCTGATTCTCGGCCTTCTGGCCGCGTGCGCGCACCTCAGGGGCTGGGTCGAGCGCCTGGCCCTCGCCTGGTTCGTCGTCGGGATCGTGCTCGTGGCCGCGAGTTGCTACGATCCGTGGCCGTCGACGAGCCGGCTGCTGACGCTGATACCGGCGGTGGCTTTGCTCGGCGCCCTCGCCATCCGGCGCATCGTCGAACCCCTGGGTGCTCGCGCCGCGATCGCGTCCGCGTTCCTGCTCTGGCTGCTGCTCCCCTGGCTCAACCTGCGGCAGCTCTTCGTGGAGTCGCCGAAACGCGCGATGTCGTCGGGCCGTTTCGTGATGGTCCTGAAGGCGATGCACGACCACGCGCCTCGTCCGATCCTGGACGTCGGCACCGCGCCGGATGCGCCCCTCGTGGCCACGCTTCCCGCCTACCCTTGGCTGAAGGACCGCTACCGATTCCTGCCGCACGGTGAGATGACGGCGGAGGCGCTGCGACAAGCGGTGGATGCCGGGACCGTGTTCTTCGTGGACCAGGCCTCCGAGCACCTGGCGGAGGACCTGCGGTCGCGGCTGCCACCGGCGTTCCAGCAGATCGAAGACACGGACCGGATGGGCCGCTACCACACGACGCTCTTCGTGGGTCCCCTTCCCTCTCGGTGATGATCCTCTCGACGCCAAAGAGCCGCTAGAATCCGCAAGCGGTACACCATGAAGCGGCTGATCAAGGACCTACGGATCGTACGGCATCGACTATGCCGGAAACACGGGCAGACCGGTCCCGACCCTCACCATCGACTCGCTGAACATCGCGGAGCCGATCACCTTCATGAAGGTGGACATTCAGGGGGGCGACCTGCAAGCGATGCAGGGAGCGGTCGCAACGATCGCCAGGAACAAGATGCCGATCGTCTTCGAATACCAGTATCGGTTCGAGGCCCAGTACAAACTGAGCTTCCAGGCCTACGTCGACTTCGTCGGCCAGATTGGTTACGGTTCGAGAGCGTCATCGACGGCTACAACTACCTGATCGTTCCGAGGTAGCCGGCCGTACCCGATCAGCCCACGGGAACGATGCGCCGTTCCGGCCGCCCTCTCCAACCGATCCGTCTCGCCATTCTCCCTTCGACTCTTGAGCGGCGGTGTTTGTCCGCGCTAGCGTGAGGGCATCCTGGAGGAAGCCACCGTGATCTCGACTGCGAACGATCTCGTGGACGGCGGTCCCGGCCGCGACGTCATCTGGGAAGGCGGGCGGCCTTGCGACCGCCCGCCCGTTCACGACAACGAGGCTACGGCGCGGCCGAACGGAACGTGCCGCCGACCTGTATCGGGCCGGCGATCGTCAGCGTGCAGGCCTGCGTTCCCGCGCACGGGCCGCCGGGAGGGCCATCCCAGCCCGCGAACGTCGAGCCGGGATTCGGCTCCGGCACGAGGGTCACGATCGTTCCCGGAGTGAGCGGGTATTCGCAGACCGGCGTCTGTCCGGGCCCCGCGAAACAGGGCGGCACCGGTGCGGTCAGGCTGATACGACCCGCGCCAACGCCATCGGCGCTGCTCAACATCACGGACAACACCTGCGGGCCGGTGAAGTTGGCCAGAACGAACCGCGGCCCGTCCATGCGAATCGTGCAAGGGCCGGCGCCCTGGCAGGGCGCCCCCGGGTGGTCCGCCCAGCCCGCGAAGATCGACATCGAGTCGGGAGGCGCCGCCGCGAACAGCGTCACCTCGGCACCGGGAGTGAATCGATATTCGCAGTGCTGCGGTTGATCCGGAACACCCATGCAGGCCGGGACCATCGGTCCGCCGGTGACCTCGACCACGCCCCAGCCGTGATCGGTGCCGAACAGGTCGACGGTGAGGACCTGCGGGCCGGTGAAGTTCGCCAGAACGGACTGCGGCCCGTCCATGCGAATCGTGCAGGGGCCGGCGCCCTGGCAAGGCGCCCCCGGGTGGTCGGCCCAGCCCGCGAAGATCGACATCGAGTCGGGAGGCGCGGCCGCGAATAGCGTCACCTCGGTACCGGGAGTGAATCGATACTCGCAGTGCTGCGGCTGATCCGGAACACCCATGCAAGCCGGGACAATCGGTCCGCCGGTGACCTCGACCACGCCCCAGCCGTGATCGGTGCCGAACAGGTCGACGGTGAGGACCTGCGGGCCGGTGAAGTTCGCCAGAACGGACTCCGGCCCGTCCATGCGAATCGTGCAGGGGCCGGCGCCCTGGCAGGGCGCCCCCGGGTGGTCGGCCCAACCCGCGAAGATCGACATCGAGTCGGGAGGCGCGGCCGCGAACAGTGTCACCTCGGTACCGGGGGTGAACCGATACTCGCAGTGCTGCGGCTGATCAGGAACGCCCATACACGCCGGGACCATCGGGGCACCGGTGACCTCGACGACGCCCCAGCCGTGATCGGTGCCGAACAGGTCGATGTTGAGAATCTGTGGGCCCGTGAACGTCGCCATCACCCACTGGTGTCCGTCGAGGGTGATCGTGCAGTCCTGGAGCCCGGTGCAGGCGCCCGTCCACCCGGTGAACCGCGAGAGCGAGTCCGGCGGCGCGGCAGCGCTCAGCCTGACTGTGGTTCCCGGCGCGAAGTCGTAGTGGCAGCTCTCCGGCCGACCTGGCAGGTTCCGGCACTCCGGAGCGGACGGGGTCACGTGAACGACGCCCCATCCCTCGTCGACGCTCGTGATGTCCACGTCGAGGCGTTTCGGTCCGTCGAAGCTCGCGCCCACCTCGACCTCCTCCGTGGGCGTGAGCGTGCAGGCCGCGGGGCCGGCGCAGGCGCCGGTGAAGCCGCGGAACAGCGTCTTCTCCTGCGCCGACGGCTGCAGCGTGATCGACTCGCCGACACGCACATCATAGGTGCAGGTCGTATCGCCCGTGCCCGACGCCGCGCAGGGCGGACCGGCGGTGCCGGCGTCGATCCGGCCCTGACCGCCGTCCGTGGCGGTGACTGTCAGCGTCACCTGGAAGCGATCCTTGACCTTGATGGTGACGGTGTCGCTGTCGGTGTCGCGGCCGTCGCTCACCGTCAGCGTATACGTGTGCTCACCCGCGGCCGGCGTGACGGAGACAGTCGCCGATCGTCCGATCACGCGGTCGCCCTCGCGCCACTCGTAGCAGAGGGGATCGCCGTCGGGATCGGAAGAGTGCGAGCCGTCGAGAGCGACAGCGCTGCCCAGGGCCACCGTGCGGTCCGGACCGGCATCCGCCTCCGGGCCCCGGCGGAGCACGACGCGCCAGAGCTCGACGCCGAGGGCGCCGTCGTCGGCGCTCAGGAACAGCGACGGGCCAGAGACGACGAGAGGAACGGCGTTCGACGAGCCGGGCCCGGGCTGGATGTCGCTCACGCGCTCCGTGCCGGCGGCGGTGCCGTCGCTCGTCCACAGCTCGCGTCCGGCCTCGCTCTCCTCCGCGGAGAAGAACAGCCGGCCTTCCGCCGCGAGCAGGGCGCCCAGCGTCCCATGCCGGCTGTCGTCCACGAGCGCGGCGGCGCGTGCGTCTCGTCCGACCTTCCACAGCTGCCGCTCGGCGCGTGCGGTGAAGAACAGCGTGCGGCCCGCCGCGGCGAGATGGCGCGCATCGAACGCGGACCCGTCCGCGGCGCGGATCTCGACAGTTCCGGACGCGCGACCGTCCGTGCGCCACAAGCCCGCCCGGCGCGCCGCCCCGCCGTTCGCGAGCGCGGCCCCGAAGAAAAGGCGGCCGTCGACGTTCGTGAGGTCGTTGTAGGAGGTGCCGGCGGCGCCCGGGCTCAGGTCTTTCACGAGAGCCGTGCCGGCCGCGGTGCCATCGCTCTTCCAGAGCTCGGTGCCGCGGTGTCCGTCGTCGGCCACGAAGAACAACGTGCGGCCGACCGCGGCCAGACGCCCCGGATTCGACGAGGCGGAGCCGGCGCGCACGTCGCGCACCAGCGCCGTCCCGCTTTCCGTTCCGTCGCTCTTCCAGAGCTCGCAGCCGGTCGCGGCCGCGCAGGCCTTGAAGAAGGCCTCGCTCCCGATGGCGGCGAGCGACTCGACGGAGGTTCCGGCCGCGCGGACGCGGACCGTCCCCGCCTCGGTGCCGTCGGTTTTCCATAACTCGCGCACGCCGGGCCGGCCCGCCGCGGTGAAGAAGACACGGCGGCCCACCTTCGTCAGGAACGCCGGACGCGAGCCCGCCGCCCCGGGCTGGAGGTCGCGCACCCTCCAGGTTCCGACGTCGCTGCCGTCGCTGCGCCACAGCTCGACGCCGGTGACGCCGTCGTCCGCCGCGAAGAGCGCGACGCCGTCGAGGTCGACGGCGTCCGTGGGCTGGGACGACGCGACCCCGCCCTGGATATCCGCGACCGGCACCGGGGCCGTCACCGCCCCGACCACCGACGCCGAAAGGAACAACGTACCGAGTACGGCCGAAAGGGTTCTCAAGACAAACGCCTCCTAGAGGGCGGCCAGCACCTCCCTCGAAACCGGGTGATCGACGGACGCCGCTGCCGTGCGCAACGAGGCAGGCGATCCCGCCGTGGATCACCTTGCTGGCTACACTGGTATGTAGCGCGTCAGCGCCGCGGAGTTGCTCGGCGCCCGGCGGGAGGCTCGTGAGGGGTGAGCAAAGTACCACTGAACGTCATGCGCCGCATGGCGACGCCGGGGCCGATCAGAGCTTGATCGTGCGCCCCGTCGACGCCGCCTGGTAGGTGGCCTCGACGATGCGCATGTCGCGCCGGCCTTCCTCGCCCGGCACCCGCGTCGGCTTGCCCTTCAGGATGCAGTCGGCGAAGTCGTCCATCTCGGCCACGAAGTGGTTCACGTTCTCGAGGGCCATCGGCGCCGGCTCCTTGTCACCGGTGCGGAACGTGCGGCCGGCCAGTGGGCCGTAACCGAACGCGGGCGCGATCTCGAACCAGCCGCCGTCGGCGCCGGCAAAGTAGCGTGTGAGCCGCGTGCCGTAGCTGGCCGAACAGTTGGCGATGACGCCGCTCGGGAACTTCAGCGTGAACTGGATCGACTCCTCGTCGACGTCCTTGAACTTCACGGGATCGGCCTTCGTCCACTGCGCGGACACTGAGATCGGCTCCTCGCCGGCGATGTAGCGAGCGGCGTTGAGGGAATAAACGCCGACGTCGAACATCGAGCCGCCGCCGGCGAGCTTCTTGTCGCGCCGCCACTGCGGGTCGTCGTTCATGCGGAAGCCGGCCGCCGTCTCGATGACGCGCACCGGCCCGAACGTCTTCTCGCGGGAGAGCCGCATCATCTCCTGGTTGAAGGGCTCGAAGTGCAGCCGGTAGCCCACCGCGAGCTGCTGCTTGGCGGCGCGGCAGGCGGCGATCATGACGTCGCATTCCTTGGCCGAGATCGCCATCGGCTTCTCGCAGAGCACGTGCTTGCCCGCCTTGGCCGCGCGGACGGTGTATTCGGCGTGCATGCTGTTGGGGAGCACGATGTAGATGACGTCGATGTCCGGGTTGTCGGCGACGCGATCGAAGTTCTCGTAGTTGTAGATGTTCTTCTCCGGCACGCCGTACTTCTCCGCCCACGCCTTCGCCTTCTCGGGCTTGCCGCTCACGAGGCCAGTGAGGCGGCAGAGGCTCGTCTTCTGGAGCGCCGGCGCGAGCTGGCCCTCCGACAAGCGGCCGAGACCGACGAGAGCGATCCCGATCTTCCGCGCCGGCGGCTCCGCCGCCCCGCCGATGAGAGGCGCCGCCCACGCCGCCGCCCCCACGCCCGCCGCCGTCTTCAAGAACCGCCGCCTCGTGGTCATCGCTTCCTCACCTTCCCCAGCGTCACCAGCTTCTGGCCGTCGCGCTGGCTCTCGTAGTCGAGCTTCACCCAGTGCTCATCCTTGGATACACCGAGGATGCGTGCCTCGTCCAGCGCCCCGTCCCAGAACCGTCCGCCCTTGACCGGCCATTGGCTCTGATTGCCGAGACCCACCGGGTGATCGCCGGAGCTCCACGGAAAATCGAAGGTGTCTTCCTTCTCGAGCACGCCGTTCACGTAGAACCGCGCCTTTGGATGGTCGTGGACACCGGCGAAGTGATACCACTGCCCGAGCTTCATGTCGGTCGTGCCCACGACGCACATGTCGCCCTTCGGCGCCTTTTCGAGGCAGAGCTCCAGTAGATGCTGCGGCGGCTTGTGCCATTCCGGGATGCCGAACATTTGCAGGCGCCACGAGTTGTCGCCCTTGGCCATCATCGTCTCGTAACCGGGCGTCGACTTGTCTTCCCCGCGGTTCGACCAGCTCTCGGCCTTCGCCCAGATCGAATACGTGACGTGATCCGTGAGATCGAAGAGCTTCCGCTTGTCGTTCTCGACCTTGATCCACTGCTGGTCGGCATATCTCAACTGGACGCCGTGGCCCACACGTCCCAGCGTGCGCGCCCCGGGCTTCAGGTTCACCCCGGTGCCGTGGGCGGCGTTGGCGGTCGCGTCCTGGTAGCCGTCGGCGTCGGAGCTGCCGTCCTCGGAGAGATGCCATACCCCGACGAAGCCGCTCGCAGTATCGAAGACGCCGGCCGAATCGCAGGCGGCCTCTGCCTTGTCGTTCCCCCAGTACAGGACGAACGACTGCGTCTTGTCGTTGCCCTTGACGTCGGCCTTGACCCACACTGCGCCCGACTTCGACGCGGGATCCCAGCTCTCGATCGCGCACGGCAGCAGAGTGCCATCCGGACGTGCGAACCGCAGATCGCGGCCGTCGGCGGCGGCTTGCGCGAAATCGAACGACGCACCGTCGAAGGTCAGCGCGAGTGGATAGGCCTTCACGTCGCCGGCGACGCCGGCACCGGCCGCCGTGGTGTCCAGGGTGAGCGGGCGCTCATAGCGCCATTTCGCGAATGGGTCAGCGGCCGCGACGGGCGCGGCCAGGGCCAGGAGGGCGAGACACGCGAGGCCCCTCATGCCACGGGCTCGCTGGCCGGCTTCGGTGACCGCGCTCTCTCCAGGCGCGCCTGCACTCCGGCCTGTAGAGCGGCGCGGGATCCCCACAGCAGCCCGAGGGCGCCGAGGACGACGAGGGCCTGCAGCCAGCCGAGCAGCGTCTGCGAGATCATCACGACGCGCGCGAACCGCAGCGTCTCGGTATCGAGCATCTCGCGGTTGAAGCCGCTGACGTGGACGCCGTTCGGCATGTCGAACTTCGCGGGCAGGCCCTGGTACACGACGCTGTCTTCGATCTCGACTTTCTTCGGCAGCTCCGCCGTGCTCGCGGGCACGGGCGCCTGGCGGTCGTACTCTCCCGACGGGTACGACGGAGACGACGAGACACGGGCGCGGGAGAGAGACGACAGGGAAATGACGACCAAGAAGAACAGCCCCACGCCGATCAACGCCAGTACGGCCAGGCCGGCCCCCAGCCGTCGCTGGCGGATCCACGGCCAGACGACGATGCCGCTGATCGCGATATCAGCGATGATCAGCGCGAAGAGGGCCCAGCCCCAGGCCAGACCGGCGAGCGTGAGCGCCACCGCCAGCACGACACGCCGGGTACGCGTGAGCCCCAGCGCCGCCAGCAGGCGCTCCGTCCAGAGGACGAAGAGCAGCCCCGCCATCACCATCGCGGCGTCGGGCGTCCAGACCTTGGCCTCCGACAGGAAGCTCTCGTAGATCGGGAACCAGTCGGCCGGATAACGCAGCACGACGTCGCCCCGCGTGGCGGGAACCGGCAGCCGCGGGAGGGACAGGCTCGCGAAGCCAAAGCCAGCGCGCCGCCAATAGTCCTGGCGATGCTGCACGACGAGCTCCTGCTTGCCTTGCGCGATGGGCAGCCACAAGTCGCCCTTGTCGTTCTTCGTGAGCAGCACCGGCTCGTTCTGCAGGCTCGCGAACGTCGGCTTTGCTTCCATCGGCACGCTCACGTCGGGCGCTCCCTGGTTGTCGATCGAGATGCGGCTCTCGCCCAGGGCCGGCCCTTCCGCCGACAAGAAGAAGGTGTGCATCACCTGGCCCACCGCGAAGCTCGTCGTGCGCAGCGCCTCCAGCTTCGTCACCTTCCAGACGACGCGCTCGCCGGAGGCCAGGATGAAGGCCTGCGCGCCGCGGTACTCCGTCGGGATGCCGACCTCCTGCGGGCTCACACGCTTCGGCTCCCCGACGATGACCGGGCGCAGGAGCGGATGGCTCTCGAGCAGGCAGTACTGCACGCTCGCCGCGATCGGCGGCTGAAAAGAGCTGCCGGACAGGCTGCCTGAGATCTTGATCGTGGTGTCACCCGGCGGCACGTCGAAGCGGTGGTGGCCGGACGGAAGGTCGTACGGTACAGGCGCGTCGACCTGCTGCACCTGCTCACCGGAGACCATCGCCACCTCGAACATCTGCCGCGAGCGGTTCGGGTTGTGGACCTCGATCTGGTACTGGAAACGCGTCTCGTCCGGGCGCAGCGTGATGCGGTAGCGGCCGGTGGCGCTCGGCGTCAGGGGCTGCCCCCCTTCGGTGGCAGCGGCCACCCGGCGCACCACCGAGAACTGCCGGCGTCCATCCTCGGCCTCGCTGCCGAGCACGAACTCGCCGTCGGCGATCGTCGACTCGACCCACAACACGAACGGGGTCGACCACATCTCGAGCCGATCGCTGCCGCGCGCCGCCAATCGGCACCGCACGCTGAAGCGGCCGGCGAGCGGCGTGAGGCGGAACGAGCCGCCGTCGCCCCGGGAGACGATGCCGTCTCCGTCGCAGCCGTAGACGACGATGCCGGCCGCGCCTTGCAACACGTCGATGGCCGGCAGCGTCCCCGCCGAGCGGCCCGCGAACACCACCTCGAGATCGCGGCCCTTGAAGCTGCCGCCCAGGCGCAGGGTGTCGACCACCGTCACCGACGCCCGCGCCTGCGCGCTCTTCAGGGCCTCGTATTCACCCAGGGGCACGCTGACGCGCGATCCGGCGCCGCTCGGCTCTTGCGACAGCGCCGCCGGGGCGAACGACGCCAGGACGGCAAGCATCCAGAGGCGTTTCACGCGGCCCTCCTTGTCTCGGGCCACGAGGACGTGCGGCCACGAGCGAGAGCCTACCACTCTACAGGCGGGGGGCCCGCTCTCGTCGCGCCGACGCGCGGTTCTGCCCCGGCAGGGGAACGCTGGCGCTTTCCACGCGGGGGGCGGGCAGGTGGGTTCCCTCGCGGGAGTACGCACGCACCGTGAAATAGCCGGGGCCACCGAGCGTGTGCCGGAGCACGTCTGTGATGCCGTAGCGCTCCAGGGACGCCAGGAACCTCTCCTCCATGCGCTGGATCTCCTGAGTGCGCTCGGGCTGCGACCAATGGATCCAGTCGATGCCGTCGACCCAGAAACAGAAGACGAACGGCTCTCCGGTGCGCGCGAGCCGTGCGAGGCGCGCTTCCATGCGGAGCGTCTTCTCCTCCCAGGAGGGGTCGCGCGAGTTGTCCATGGCCCACACGAGCCGGCCGTTCCGTGGGTCGCTCACGAGATCGAAGATGTCGAGCCGGCCGCCGGTGCGCAGCATGGCGTTGGGCGCGAGGTTTGGCTCGATCACGTAGAGATCGGGCACGTGCCGATGCTCGGCGAGGAAGCGCTCGTAGACGATCTGGTGGCGCTGCTCGTCGCGGTTCACCTGCGAGCGAACCTGTTCGTATGTCTTCGCCCCGCCCCAGAGGGCCACCCAGCACGTCACGCCGCCGATGCCGATGAGCGCGATCGGGCCGAGACGCCGGTACAGGGAATCGAAGAGGACGGCGAGCAGGACGAATGCCATGTAGACGAGCATCAGCGTCCGCCGGATGGCTTGTCCAGGGTCGGGAAGGACGATGGCCACGAAGAACAGGGCCAGGCCGGCGTAGACCATCCAGAAATACCAGGGCCCGCGGCGCAACGCGACGAGGGCGCCCAGGCCCACGAGAGCCACTTTCACCCAGATGTGGTCGGTGGGGAACGTGCCGGCGAGCAGCTCGGTGAAGTAGCGCCCGAGCGTGTCGGTCAGGTACGGCGGCGTGAACAGGTGCGACTGGACGGCGTCACCCCCCATGCGCGCTCCGACCACGTTCACATCGAGCTGACAGAGCAGCAGCGGACCCAGGCCGATGAGCATCGAAACGATGGCCAGGCGGATTCTCTGCTCGACGCGGGCCCATCCCTCCCGGAAGTCGGCGAGGGTGCGGACGACGAAGGCACCCATGAGCAGCGGGCCGACCACGTAGTTGGTGTCGTAGATGTTGTAGCTGAAGCCGACAGAGAGCCCGAAGAGCGCGGCCCAGGCCCGCTTGCGCTCCGGACCGCCCTCCTCGACGAGGTAGTTCCGGAGCAGGAGCAGATTGAGAAGGATGAAGGCGGGTGAGGTGACGTTGCGCGGGATGAAGTAGTTCTGCGGCCAATACAGGATCGGCGCCGCCATGAGGGCGGCGGAGAGCAGCAGAGCGATCCCGGTGTGCACGCGGAGCGAGCGCACGAAGAGATAGAAGGTCGCGATGCACGCCAGGTTGCACAGCGCATGCAGGCGCACCGGCAGCGACTCGTACTCCGGCCAGAAGAGGGCGAAGAAGGGAGCGAACAGGTAGAACATGAACGACTGCTTGCCCCAGCCGGAGTGGTTCACCCAGGGGCTGTAGAGGTTGTGACCGGAGGCGATCGACATGGTGTGGGTGGCGTTGTGCGCCATGTCGCCGGCCAGGAAGACGTCCTGCGGACCGTACAGGAAGAACCCGATTCCCCCGATGACGAGGAATCCGAGCCAGGCCGCGGGGCGGAATCGTGGGACGAGGCCGGGATTCGCCTTCACCCAGAACCGCAGCCACAAGGCGACCGCCGCGAGCCAGAAAACGAGGGCGAGATGACTGTAGACGAGGGCGAAGAGGGTTTGCCGCGGGTAGACGAAGGTGAACGTGGGATCGAACACGCTGTAGCCGATGGCCAGGGAGAGAACGTAAAGAACACTGCCGAAAACGAGGGCCAGCGGCTGATCGAGAAGGCGCTGCCGCGAGATCGAGAAGCGGATGTGGGCCCGGGCGTCGAACCCGAGCGACTCTTCGTCCGAGCGCCGGCGCAGCGCGGCGGATGTGCTCAGGTGGGCGAGCTCGGGCGCCTCGCCCTCACCCTCCCCGGTCGGGACTGGAGGCTCGGCTCTCGATATGGATGGCCAAATGCTCATGAATGCCGCGGGCGTCCTTTGACAGAGGTGTGCGGAGTGCCCGATCCGTTTCGCGTGGATGCCCGGGGCAGAAAAGCAGGAGACGTGCCAGTGTCAGATCAGTGAATGAACGCCGAAATTCGAGCGAGATAGGCCGACGGGCCGCCGCTCAGGTCTCAGAAAAGTGTCGTGCCTTGCGACGGCCGTCTCATTTTTCGATGCGACAGTGGATGCGAACGAGGGCCTCGTCGTCGGGGTTGTATTCGGGGTCGTCGGCGGTAAAGTTCTCCTCGGTTAAGAGCAGGTTGCGAATCTTGGAGAACGTCCAGAGCTTGCCGTAGCCGAGGGCGCCTGAGCGGCTCTCGCCGGCGATCTGCACGGCGCGGAGACTGTCCTGGCCCTTGCGGGTGGTGCCGTGGCAGTAGGGGTGCACGACACGGTGCAGGCCGTCGTAGTCGAACTCCACCACCACGCGGGTCCGGATGGCCTTGCAGACGAGCGTCTCGAATGTAAGGACCTTCATTTTCCCTGCCTCAATGAAAGTCACGGCTTCCCGCCGACTCCGGCGTGACGTGCAACCGAGGCGCCCACAACGTCTCGGCCACGAGATGAACGACACCGTCCTGTGCCTGGATTTTACCGCTGACCCCGAGAAATGACGCCGTCTTCGCCAGCACCGGAAACTGCTCGAAGACCTGCGCCCAGATCACGACGTTCACGAAGCCCGTCTCGTCCTCGAGCGTCATGAACGTCACCCCGGAGGCGGTGCCGGGACGCTGGCGGCAGATCACGATCCCGGCGTAGTCCGCGCGGCGGCCGTGGGGCAGGCCGGCGAGGGTGGCGGCATCGGGCAGCTTCTGCCCACGCAGGGCCTCGCGCAGCGGCGCCAGAGGGTGCGCCCGCGTGCTGTGGGAGGCCGCGCGGTAGTCCCAGGTGATCGTCTGGAATTCGTCGAGAGGCGGGAACGCCGGCATCTCCTCGGCAGTGTCGAGGGGCAGCGGGGCACGCGCCTCCTCCGCCACACGCGGCACGTCCCACAGCGCCGGGCGCCGGTCCGTCCCCAGTCCGGAGAACGCCCCCGCGCGGGCGAGGGCGGTGAGCGCGCCTTCGTCGAGGCCGGTGCGCCGCGCGAAGTCGTCGATGGAGGCAAAGGGCGCGTCCGCGCGGGCGGCGGCGATCCGCTCGCCGTCTTTCTTGCCGAGCGTCTTGATGAACCGCAATCCCATGCGGACCGAATCACCTTCCAGGCCGCAGTCCCAGCCGCTGCGCATCACGTCGGCCGGCCGCATGTCGACGCCGTGGCGCTTGGCGTCGTCGACGATGGTGGCGACCGAATAGAACCCCATCGGCTGCGCGTTCAGCAGCGAGCACGTGAACTCCGCCGGGTGGTGGCGGCGCAGGTACGACGAGGCGTAGCTGATGAGGGCGAAGCTGGCGGCATGGCTCTCGGGGAATCCGTACTCGCCGAAACCGCAGATCTGCTGGAACACGCGCTCGGCGAACTCCGGCGTGATGCCCTTCGCCTGCATGCGCGTGATGAGGCGCGCGCGGTGCTTCTCGATGCGGCCGGTGCGCCGCCAGGCGGCCATGTCGCGGCGGAGCTGGTCGGCCTCGCCGGGGGTGTAGTCGGCGGCCACCACCGCGATCCGCATGACCTGCTCCTGGAAGAGCGGCACCCCCAACGTCTTCTCCAGCACCGGCTTCAGGCACTCGTGGGGGTATGTGATGGGCTCCTCCCCCGCGCGCCGCCTTAGATAAGGATGGACCATGCCCCCGGTGATGGGCCCCGGACGGACGATGCTGACCTCGATCACGAGGTCGTAATACCTCCGCGGCCGCAGGCGCGGCAGCATCGACATCTGCGCGCGGCTCTCGATCTGAAAGACACCGACGGTGTCGCCCTTGCAGATCATGTCGTAGGTGGCGGGATCGTCTTGAGGGATCGTGTCCATCGAGAGCGACACACCGCGATGGCTCTGCAGGAGACGGAAGCAGAGATCGAGCTGCGTCAGCGCCCCGAGGCCCAACAGGTCGACCTTGAAGAGGCCGACGGACTCGACGTCGTCCTTGTCCCACTGGATGACGGTGCGGCCCGGCATGGTGGCGTTCTCGATGGGCACGAGGTCGTGCACGGGCTCGTGGCCGAGCAGGAAGCCGCCGGGATGGATCGACAGATGCCGCGGGAAGTTCAGGATCTCGCCGGCCAGGCGCACGAGGTGCTGGTGCAGCGGCGCCTCCGGATCGAGCCCGGCCTGGCGCAGCGCGTCGTCGTCGAACCCGCCGTAATACGCGAGCAGCTTGGCCACGCGGTCGAGCGCCGTCTCGGAGAGGCCCAGCGCCTTGCCCACGTCGCGCACCGCCGAGCGCGGCCGATAACGAACGACGTTGGCCACCATGGCCGCCCGCTCGCGTCCGTACTTCTCGTAGACGTGCTGGATCACCTCCTCGCGCCGCTCGTGCATGATGTCGAGGTCGATGTCGGGCGGCTCCGCGCGGTCCTTGGACAGGAAGCGCTCGAAGAGCAGGTCCATGCGCACGGGATCGACGGCGGTGATGCCGAGGCAGTAGCAGACCGCGGAGTTCGCCGCCGAGCCGCGGCCCTGGCAGAGGATCTCCTTCGACCGGCAGAACTCGACGATCTCGTACATCGTCAGGAAGTACCCGCCGTAGTCGAGCTCGTCGATCAAGGCCAGCTCGCGGTCGAGCTGCGCCTTGACGTCGGCGGAGACGGCGCCCCCGTAGCGGCGCTTCGCCCCCTCGTACGTGAGGTGGCGCAGCCATGACGACGACGTCGCGCCTTCGGGCAGGCGCTCGGCCGGATAGCGGTAGCGGATCTGCTTCAGGTGGAAGGTGCAGCGTTCGGCGATCTCCTGCGTGCGCAGCACCGCTGCCGGATCGTCGGCGAAGAGCGCAGCAAAGGCCGGCGCGGCCAGGAGCGCGTGCTCGGCGTTGGGCTTGATGAGCCGCCCGGCCGTTTGCAAAGTGACGGTGTGGCGGATGCCGGTCAGCACGTCCTGCAGGTCGCGCCGCTCCGGCGTGTGATAGAGGACCTCGACGGCGGCCACGATCGGCAGACCGTACCGCCCGGCCCGCGCGCGCAGGCGCGCCTCCGGCGCGACCTCGGTGTCGCGGCGATGCCGCGCCGCCATCGCGTACAGCCGATCGCCGAAGGCGTCGCGCAGGCGGCCGGTGATGTCGTCCGGCTCGGCTTCCGCCACCAGCACGCTGCGATCGCCGCCCCACAGCGCCAGCAGGCCGCCGGAATGCGCGGCGACCTCGCTCCAGGTGGCCCGCGACTCGCCCTTCACCGAGCGCAGCCGGCCCTGGCTGAGCAGCCGGCAGAGGCTCGCGTAGCCGTCGCGGTCCTGACACAGGAGCACGAGAACGGAATCCTCGACAGTCACCTGGGCGCCGACGATCAGATGGACGCCCAGCTCCTGCGCCTTCTCGTGCGCACGCACGATGCCGTACACTCCATCGCGGTCGGTGACGGCGAGCGACGTGAGACCCAGCCGCCGCGTCTCCTCGACCAGCTCCTCGGGATGGCTGGCGCCCTCGAGGAACGAGCCGTTGCTCTTGCACCAGAGAGGAACGTACATGGCCGCGCTAACTCCGCCGTCTCCGGCCCTGGTCGAGATCGACCACGTGTCGAAGCACTTCGGCGCCAAGAAGGCCCTCACCGACATCAGCCTCGCCGTGCCCGCCGGCCAGATCTGCGGCCTGCTCGGCCCCAACGGCGCCGGCAAGACCACCCTCTTCCGCCTGCTCATGGGCATCCTGAAGGCGAGCGAAGGCGC
>Ga0114129_10002917_pt1 | contig 23927 bp, 16 predicted proteins | sample RhiMetdeltSRZDD1_FD_80071 | JGI IMG/M metagenome (GOLD analysis project Ga0114129, IMG submission 80071) | Populus rhizosphere microbial communities from Tennessee, USA - Rhizosphere MetaG P. deltoides SRZDD1 (version 2) (version 2) | ecosystem: Host-associated > Plants > Roots > Rhizosphere >...
CCTGGTCATTTCAGTCGACTCAAAGAGTTCGTTTACGCAGTTCAGTCGCGCTGTCCAGGCACAGTTGCCTGAGGGTGTTCTGGGTGAAGTCACCCAGCGCATGAAAGCACCGCTGGCAGCGGGCCAATTCACTGAAGCGCTCGATACCGGCATTCAGCTTTTCATCAATTCGATGGCCCAGAGGCTCGGTTTCAGCATTGACGAGCTCGAGAAACCAATCGCAACAAATGTCGAATCCGCTTCTCCAAATCCAAGCCCACTCTCTGCCTCCGATTCCGTACAAACTCGACCGCGCCTTGTGACCGAACCCACGACGGCGGAGACAACGCCATTGGTAAAGACGAGTGCGGACTCAGTCGAAACGCGAACGCCTCCAAAGAATCGAAAGACCAAGCCAACCGCGGGGCGGACTCAGTCGGCAAACTTATCTTCTGCCCAATTGTCCGGCGATAAGAAGTCTGCAGCAGAACCTGTCAGCGATGAGGACGAAGAAGAAGAGGTTGAATTAACACTTACGCTGCCGCTCGATAAGAGAGCAATCAAACTAAAACAGTTCCTGGATACACATCCAGCGTCGAAAGCTCGGCCGCGCGCCATTGAATTGCTAATCAGCACCTACGCAGCGCTTGGCGATCAAAAACTTAAGAACGGCGATCCTGCCGGTGTAGACCAATTGATGTTGGTAATTAAGGAAGCCGACGTAACTATTTCTGACAAGCTGTTCACAGGCGTCGTTTCGCAGATACCAATGAACCTGTATCTGCGCCGGGAACAGGCAGCAGCGTTTAAAGCCGCCCAGGACATTGAGACGAAGTTTGGCGGTGACCCGAAACGCTTGTTGGCCCTGGCGACGTTTTATCTCGGAATCGAACGCGGCGATGAAGCGACACGCATCGCCGATCAGGTTCTACAAAATGCGCCTGAACTGGCGGAGGCGCACCGCGTGCGTGCCGTTGGTCTCCACCTAAGCCTTAGAGTCGACGAGGCTGCGACTGAGTACAAGAAAGTACTTGAGTTGGATCCAATGTCGCGTGTGGCTCGCGCCGGGCTTGCAGATCTCTATCGGAGTTTGGGTAAGCTCGAGGAGGCACTGGCACTCTACAGCGAACAACTAAAGGCCAATCCAAAAGATCCTGTTGCAACAACCGGAGTGATTCTTGCGCTATTTGAACTCGGTCGGAATGATGAAGCTAACAATATGTTGGCAACGGCGTTGGCTGATGATCCGCGGAATCTTCAGTTACTGACAAGCGCTGCGTACTGGTTAGCTGCTCATGGCGAATTTGAAAAGTCTCTCGACTTGGCGAAAAAGGCCGTCGCGATTGAGCCCCGTTACACGTGGGCCCAGATTGCGCTCGCACGCTCGTTCGTTGCGCTCAAACGACCGCTGGAGGCAGAAAGGGCCATTCGCTTTGCGCGACAGTTTGGAAAGTTTCCCACTCTAAATTACGAGCTCGCGAGTGTCCTCACATCGATGGGTCTGTATGAAGACGCTGCTGAGGTGTTGCGTGAGTCCTTCAAAGTTACGGGCAATCAGATTCAGACGCGTCTGGCAGGAAGGTTTCCGGCATCGAATGAAAGCTTCCTCGATCTATTAGCCCCGGAACGGCGGGCCAGTATCTATCAAAACACGGCGGCAGATTCAGCATCGAACGCAAAGGTGTTGAAAGACTTGCTGATATTCAATGCGGCAATCACGCCAACCGACGACAATCAAAAGATCGACGAGACCGCTGCAGACGCGACCGCGCGCGAGTTTTCGTCTGGAACTGACAACATGCGCGTGTTTCGGCAACTGTACGCCGCCACGCGGTTGCTCCGAAATGGCGTCGCTCTCCAAACAGCTTTCGAATTAGCCCAGGAGGCATCGAAAGCTGTTGATGCCGCACTCGACACACCTGCGCCTACAATCGCAGCGCAGGCGGACGAATTCCGTGAACTGCGCGCCAGCGCCATCGCATCGGGAAACGTGCCCGACGTCGCCGACGCACCGCGCGAAGTTCTCACGAACATTCTTAAGGGACGCAGCGAGGACATCATGGGCTGGGTGCTCTTCAGCGAGGCTAAATATGATCGTGCACTTGGACACCTAAAGACCGCCGCTGGCACACTACCCAACGGAACACCGGCATGGCGTGCGGCAACCTGGCACTTGGCAATCGCGCTTGAGCAAGAGGGCAAAGACGCTGAAGCTCTGGAAAACTACATAGCAAGCTACAAGGCTGGCCCGCCTGATAGCGTTCGCCGCGTAACTGTTGAAAACCTCTATCGGAAGGTAAACGGATCGCTCGATGGACTTAATGAGAAGATTGGACCAGCACTCGTAGCAGAGTCTTCGGCAACTCCGCAAACTACGCCGTCGGCAGACGCGACCGTTAGCAAACCATTTTCGACACCAGAAGCAAGTCACGTAAGCGACGCCCCGACAGCGTTGCCGGAAAAAACGCCAACGCCGGAACCTTCACCGTCGGAGACACCGAAGACAGAGACTGTAAAGAGTCCCGAAATACCTTCATCTCCGACAAGTACGCCGTCACCATCACCAGATGCCGGTACCGTGCCTTCGCCAACAACTGAACCGCCAGCAACCGCAACACCGACACCAACGACAGCCGAATCTCCCAAGCCTACAGAAGGAGTTTCGGACGAGTCGTTGCGCGCAATTGCGTCGCGTCTTCGTTCCGTCATAAAAATCAGCGGTCGGGTTGTTGATGCGAATCAGGAAGGAATTGGCAATGTAGTCGTGGTACTAATCAGTCCGTCGGGCAGCGTTATCGCGTCGACAACAGATACAACCGGCAAATACTCGTTCACTGTGACGCCTTCGCAAAAGACCTACCGAATAATACCGTCCAAAGACGGAATCACATTTGCGCCAATCGATAGGACCTTTGTTGGATTATTCGATGACCAAAGTGGTATCGACTTCGTTGGCACGCCGCGACCTTAAGTCAGGAGCGAGGAACCGGCGCGCATTTACTTGATCTCGTCCAACCTTTGTTTTGCTTCCGCGAGCATCGCTCGAAATTTTGCCAGTTCGTCGAGCGTTAGAGACTCAGTTACTTTGTCGCATAGACCAGCGGTGAGCGTTACCGCAGTCCCTGTCCGAGTCTGACGGAACACAACCAGCTCCAAATCTCCCTGCGTTTTGTACCGCGCCTCGAATCCGACTAGTTTCGTTGCCATTTCGCTAACCTTCGACGCTTCATCGATCGCGTGTAGAAACGGCTCTATCTCCTCGTAATCGATCAGCGCCCTTGCATCGTGTGGTCGGTCTCCCGATCCTGACAGCACAACGACAACTCCCATTGCCCGCACTGAGGGAAGACGAGTATCCCGCAGGTCTACTGCGTCCACGCGCACGCCCTGAACCTCTACTGTGGTGATACGCGTGAATCCTTTATAGAGCAGCGTTTGATACTTCAATTCGAGCCTCTCGAGTGAGGTCCGCCCCTCGAACGGCTCACAAGTGGCGCGCCGCCAAAACTCCGGTCCGGGAATTTGCGCAGCACTTGATCCCGACATTACCAGCAATACTGCCGACACCATAAACAGTCGACGAAACCTCATTTTGAATTAATCTCCTTGGCTGAGACTTTTACGCTGGAATGGGAGAGGTAACGATGGTGCATTCAATTTCACACTCGAAGAGCCATTGAGTTCCAAATTCTACGCAGCCCAGGCGTGTGGCACCTAAAAAGCTGTAAAGGATCACAGAACGGGAACGAAGCGACCGCCGGATGTCCGATACACTTCAGCTTGTCGTATGTTGCGCTAAACTCAACAAGCGATTATCACCAAGTTGAACTTAGCCGAAGTCACGACAAGCTGAAGCGTATCGGACATCAGGACAGTCGCTTCGCTTCCGTTCTGTAATCATTGCATACCACGCATCTGGAGCAATGCTATCCTAACAATAGGCTCACTTCAGCAGCCGAACATCGTTTAGCGCGTGTCAAATGTTCAATCGAGTCTTGATCCTATCTGCTTCTGCTGGCGCTGGTCACCTGCGCGCTGCTGAGGCATTAAAGCATGCTTTCACCAAACTGAACGCAGCGCGTGAGGTGCGACACATCGATACGCTCGACTACACCAACAAGGTGTTTCGGCATCTTTACTCGCAGACGTATCTCGAAATGGTTAATAGCGCGCCCGAGATGCTCGGCTGGTTGTACGATTATCTCGATCGGCCGTGGAAAAAAGAGCGTCGACGGCTGGCGCTCGACCGGCTCAACACCCGCCCATTTGTAAAACTGCTGAAGCAATACCGGCCAGACATTACGATCTGCACTCATTTCCTTCCGGCTGAAATTATTTCGTGGTTGAAAGCTAAAGAACGTATCGAACGACCGCCGGCGATTGTTGTCACCGATCTTGATGTGCATGCAATGTGGCTGTGCCACAACTACGACCGTTACTTCGTACCAATAGAAGAGACGCGCGTTCATTTGGCGAAGTTAGGTATACCGTCGCAGAAGATTTCCGTCACTGGTATTCCCATCGATCCAATCTTCGCTGAGCGGAAAGATAAGACAGCCATGCGTCGTAAGCACAGCTTGAAACCAGATCGAACAACGATTCTGGTTTCGGCAGGCGGGTTCGGAGCGGGTCCAATCGAGCATGTCATTACGTCTTTGCTGGATTTGCAGCACCAAGCACAGGTAGTTGCAATCGCAGGACGTAACGAAGAGCTTCGAACACGCTTGCAGTCGTTGGTAAAAAGAACCAAACGAAACTCGAGCGTTGACGTCAACGTCGTCGGCTATACAACGGAAATGGATGAGTACATGTCAGCTTCAGACCTCATTCTTGGCAAACCCGGAGGACTGACAACGTCTGAAGCGTTGGCGAAAGGCCTGGTGCTCGTGATCGTCAATCCCATTCCGGGACAGGAGGAACGCAATTCTGATCATTTGTTGGAAGAAGGTGTGGCAATCAGATGCAACAATCTCCCGGCGCTTGCCTTCAAGATTGACCAGCTGCTGGACGACACGAAACGGCTGGAACAGATGCGGAGGAACGTAAAACGTCTTGCACGTCCAAACGCGGCGAGTGAAATCGTACGTCAGCTGCTAGAACGAAATTAAACTAGCGTCTGAGCAGGATTAGTATCCCGGCCGCAATAGCTAATACGGCCAGAACTGTTGTTATCGTCGACGAGACTCGAACATTGAGCAAAGGCAAAATCCCCGTGAGGATCAACCAAATAGCAAGCAAAAGCATCCCCAGATTACGACCCGCCAGACTATTCGTTAGTGCCATGCGTTCTCCTCCTTATGCGTTAGTAGATGTTACCGCCTTATAGGGTTTTAGGTGAACGAACAAAGGAACAGGCGCGTTGCCTTGGAAATGTTTCCGTCAACAAAAAGGGCGCCAAGGGATTGGCGCCCCGAATGTTTAGAACGAACTTACGACTACTTATTGTTCTCGATCGCTGCACCGATCGGTTTACCGTCGGCATCGTAAACCTGCACCGTTCCATAACGCGCTAGGACTTCACGCGCTTTTGAAGCATCACCGACGGCAACAACTTGCAAGTGTTCTTTGTCGATGTACTTCTGGGCCACCCGCTGGATATCTTCCGCAGTGATGGCGGAAACTTTTTGCGGATATGTATCCCAGTAGTCAGCTGGCAGGTTGTACAACTTCTGCGTGATGATGTTCTGCAGCAACGACAGTGGTTGCTCCAGTGATAACGCAAAGCTCCCAATGATCGCGCGCTTTGCGTTCTCTAGCTCTTCAGCGGATACCGGTTGGTCACGCATGCGGTTCAACTCGTACATGAACTCCTTCATCGCACCCTCTGTGACATCGGTACGAACTTCCGCGCTGGACACCCATGTGCCGCGGAACTTCGTGCCACCAAATCCACTGTACGCACCATAAGTGTATCCCTTGTCCTCGCGAAGGTTCAGGAATAAGCGTCCCGAAGGGCCACCGCCCAACACTCTGTCAGCTAATAACACTGCAAAGTAATCCGGGCTCGTGCGTTCGATTCCCAACGTCCCGAGTTGCAGAACGGTCTGCACTGATCCTGGTCTATCGATCAAGAAGATCCGAGCTGCTCCCTGCGCCGGAGCTGGAGGTATTGTCGTCGCCGGAACGTCTCCCTTTTGCCAATCACCAAACGCCTTCTCGATTTTTGGCAGAATGCTCTTCATCGTCACATCACCGACTACCGTCAGGATGGCGTTGTTCGGGCGGTAGTAGGTCGAGTGAAAAGTCGCGAGGTCCTTAGACATTAGCTTCTTAATTGACGCAGCCGGTGGAGCAACAAGTGCCGCCGGATGAGTTCCGTAGATCGCTTTGCTGAATTGTTCCTGCGCCAGAAACTGTGGAATCGATCGTTGGAACTGAAGCTGCGCCAGAGTGCGTGTTTTGTATTTATCCACCTCCGCTTGCGGGAAGGATGGATTTCTAACAACGTCTGCGAATATCGCCAGCGTCTGATCGAGGTTCTCGATCAATCCAGACGTAGTCACAGTGCTCGTCAGAGCCGACAGACCTGAGGTCGCGGCCAGTGTCGCGCCAAGTGCATCCACTTGCTCTGCGATGTCTTTGCTTGACCGCGTGGCAGTGCCCTCGCGAAGAAGAGTCGCGGTGAAAGAGGCGAGACCCCGATAGTCAGCTTGATCAGCAAGACCGCCGCTCAGGACGACCATCTGCATGTTGAAGGTAGGTATCTTGTGACTCTCCAGGAGAACCACACGAAGTCCATTCGGTAATGTTGTTTCCTGGGCTCTCGGCAACTTTACCTTCAAAATTTCCTTGTTGACGGGGGCCTTGCCTTTGATGACTGCGCCCTTTGTTGTTTGTCCCGCCGTGGGGCTGGGCATGCCGCCCTGGCCAAACACGACGGATGTCAGCAGTGCCACCAAAGCCAGAGCAAATGCGATGTGCTGTCTATTCTTTGTGAATTTCATTTGATAACTCCTTTACTGCCCTGAGGCGGTTCCGACTTTGGGTTTGGCTTTCGGCGTGGTGACGATGACAACACGATTGGTATCAGCCAGGTACTTGTTAGCAACGCGTTGCACGTCTTCCTTCGTAACTGCGGCAACCTTAGCTAATCTCGTATTCGGCAGGTTCGGATCGTTGTAATAGGTCATCCACGTACCCATTGTTACTGCGCGGTTGAGCGAACTCTGCAGGCCGTTCACGAAGTTTCGCCGCGTGGTGTTTTTCGCTTTTTGCAACTCCCAATCGGCGATTGGCTCTTTCTTCAACCGCTCAATCTCGGCATAGATAAGCGCTTCGACATCTTCGGACTTGACTCCCGGTCTGAGCGTGGCATTCGTATAGAAGGCTCCGAGACCGCGCCTTTCATCCATGAACCCTCCGACTCCGGTAACCATCTCTTTTTCCTTCACGAGCTTTTGATACAGTCGCGAGCTTTGGCCGCCTTGCAAGGCTGCTCCCAACACCTGCAGGGCATAGAAGTCGGGTGTGTTGCCGGCAGCGGCTTTGTACGCGATGTCGACTCGCGTTGCACGTGCCAGAGTGTCATCCAGGTTCGCGCGACGCTCGGCTTTTTGCTCTGGCTCCGTCATGTCGACCGCCGGGGGATTTGGTTGACGGGCAATTCCTTCAAAATTTGTTTTGATCTTTGCCAGTGCCTCAGCAGTCTTGAAGTCTCCCACCAGAGTCAAGACAGCGTTGTTAGGTGCGTAGTACATTTTGAAGAATGACGCTACGTCTTCCACACTCGCGGCATTCAAATCTTCCATCGAACCAATCGTGGTGTGTTTGTAGGCAAAGTTGTCGTAGATCATTTCCTGCTGCAGCTCGTCAGTCTTGCCGTACGGCTGATTGTCGACGCCCAGTCGCCGTTCTTCCTGAACTGCGTTGCGCTGGTTGTCGAGGTTCTCTTTAGTGATCGCAAGGCTGCGCATTCTATCGGCTTCAAGAAACAGGGCGAGATCCAGTTGGTTGGCCGGCAACGCTTCGAAATAGATAGTGCGATCCGGGTTGGTGGTCCCATTCATGGTTCCGCCGTTGTTGAAAATGAGAAGGAAATGTTCGCCAGTGCCAACGTTTTCGGAACCCTTGAACATCATGTGTTCAAAGAGGTGCGCAAATCCGGTGCGACCTTTTCGCTCGTCACGCGAACCGACGTTGTAACTGATCGATATAGCGACGACAGGCGCTGAGTGATCTTCAACGGTGATGACCCGTAGACCGTTTTTCAAAGTCGTGTCTTTGAAATCGACCCGCACGTCCGGTGTTTGTGCCTGAGCGGCGAAAGCGGCAAGCGCACAAATCAAGAGAGGAAACAAAAATCTTGAGACACGTCTCATAACTTCAAACTCCTTCTATTGTGGGTGATGACTCAATAAGCGAGTTGGCTAACGCGGGGACAACCAAATTTGAGCGACGCAGAGGGCGCACACGGATGTACTGCCGAATTCAAATGGGGGAGACTGCTTTAGTCTTTGGAGTTCACCGGTGCGGCTCGCGGGCATCCGCGGAATCCATTGACGCTCGTTAGCGTGAGTGGACTGTATTCGGTGGGACGCAGGGTGTCAAGCGACCGTACAGCGGTTTCGAGTTTCTAAATTTTGCTGTTGGGTATTGGGTTTTTGCGGCAGGCGCAATGCAGCGGGTCGATAGTCAGTACCGTAACGCGGTAGCGTCGGGTCACCCTCCGTTAAACGGGCTCAGCATAGTAACGACCCGACGCTACCGCGCTACGGTACTGACTATCGGCGCACTGTCTCGCGCATAGCAGAAGGTCAAAGACCTAAGCCTAAAGGCCACGTTTAAACTCGAAGCTCGAAAACCTCTACGGAGCCAACCGCTCGCCGCTTCTTACCATCCAAAACTCTCGAAAGAGCACCAGAAAGCCCGCCCGTTACGTCAGATCGAGCGAGCCTTTAATCAGTTCTCGACGCTCTCTCGTATGCGGGATTCCATTTCCTCGCAGGGCTGACGCCTGCCAGTAGAACGGCGGTATAATCGTTCGCAGAAGCCGATAAAAGCCATGTCAAGAATTAAGTCCACCTTTCCCCGGCTGTTAAGTTTGGCTTTTCTAGTAAGCCTCGCGGTTGTAGGTAGTGCACAGCAACCAGCGCCGCAACAGCCGGCGAGCCGGTTTGACGTCACGAATTATCGAATTGAAGCGCAGATCATCCCCGACCAGCATTTGCTGCGTGCTGGCGCCGATATAACGTTTATCCCTCTGGATGCGACCAGATCCGTCGTCTTCGAACTGAATGGATCGCTAAAAGTTGACAGTATTGAGAAAGATGGCAAGGCGTTGACTGGTTTCGTACAGGATGCAGTTGGCGTCGGTGCTCTAGGGCCAAGCGTACGTATTGACCTGGGTCAGGTAGTGCCCGCGAATCAACCCGTAACTTTGCGTATTCGCTGGAGCGGCGCTTTGGTGTCACCCGAAGGCGGACCGCTCGCTACACGAAGGCTCGCCTACGTCGGCAATGAAGGCTCCTATCTGATGTATGCGTCACGCTGGTTTCCTTTCCATGACTATGCTGCAGACCGGGCAACTTCAGACATAACACTAATCGTTCCGGCGGGCTTGCAGGTTGCCGGCACCAGCGACGATCCCGTAGTTGCACAGCCATCCCCGAAAGAAGGGGCAATTCGTTATCGGTTTGTGCACCGCCAGCCGGTATTGATTGGAAATTTTGCGGCCGGACAGTACATCAATAAGAACTTAACTTTCGGCAATTATCAGCTACAGCTTTATGCGATGCCTGGCAGTGAGAAGCGCATTGATGCCTTCGCTGAACTTACCGGTCGGGTGCTTGAGTTTTACACAAAGACTTATGGCAAACCGCTGTTCGGCAACCGCCTTGTGATGGTTCAAATCGACGACGAGAGTCTCGACACCTATTCAGGTCCGGGCATGGTTTTCCTGTCGGCGAAAATGTTTGAAACATCACGACCGCTGCCAGAGGAGAAGGTTGAGCGTGAAATTGCCTACCAGTGGTGGGGTCAAACCGTCGGGCTAAAGTCCTTTGATGATGCGTGGATTTCGCAGGGACTTGCCGAGTGGAGCGCCTTCGCTTTTCGCGAATCCACTTTGACCGCCGGCGGACTCGATGCAGCCCAGCGTGAACAACAGGAACGGGCGTTGACATTCGAACAGACTGCTTCGATTGCTCGCGCGCCGAGTTCGCTCGACGATCAGTCGGCTGCATACCAGTCAATCGTCTTTTACAAAGGCTCTATGGTGTTCCGCATGTTGCGCGAAACCATTGGCAAAGAAAATTTCGATCGGCTGTTGAGAACCTTTCTTGATAATTTCCGCGGCAAGAACGCCTCAATAGACGACTTCGAGAAAATTGCTACCAAAATCTCGCAGGATAACCTTCGATACTTCTTCGCGCAGTGGGTGGAAGGGACAGGCGTGCCGGAGTTCACCGTTGATTACCAAATCATTCGCACACGTGCGGGTAAGTTCCGCACGCGCGGTACCGTCAAACAAAACCTCGAAACCCTGCGGATGCCTGTGGAACTGATGCTACGCGCTGAAGGTGACAATCAGAGTACCATCGTGCGCATCGAGGGACGAAGCGAAGACTTCGATTTTGAATCGAATGGTCAGCCACTCGAAGTTTTGGTGGACCCCAACAACAAGATCCTTCGGATGTCAGACGACTTGCGCGTATCGATCATTGCGCGACGTGGCATTGAGCAGATGAAGGAAGGCGTGTATGCAGAGGCGCAGCAACAGTTTGAAGCAGCGCTGAAGCTGGACCGCTCTAATTCATGGGTCTATTACAACCTCGGACTGCTGTTTCTTGAGCAGCGCAACTGGCAACAGGCGCTCGACAATTTCGAGGCCTCACTTAATGGAACGTTGAAGCCTTCGTGGATCGAAGTGTGGGCCCGGATCAAACGCGGCAATGCTTATGATGCAAAGGGCGAACGCGAACGCGCAGTTCTGGAGTATAAAAAGGCCGTGCAATCAGGCATTGATTACGACAATGCCCAGGCGGTTGCGAAGCGCTATCTGGCAACGCCCTACGATCCAAAAGCTGGGACCACGGCCGACGCGAGGCAAGCAAATTAAGAACAGGGGAAGGAGCAGCAGGCAGGAGCAGGAAAAAAGCCCACATCGATCTTTCCTGCTCCTGCCTGCTGCTCCTTCCCCTGTTCTTAAACTGCGACGATGGCGATCTTTTTTTCGTTCGCCAGGCGAATCAGCTGGTCTCGATCAAACATCAGCGTCTTACCCGCAGTGATGCACAGACAAGTCGCGCCAGCGTCAACCATCGTCTCAATCGTCGGTATGCCAACAACCGGTACGTCAAACCGCATGTCCTGATCGGGCTTGGCAATCTTCACAACAGTTAGTCGCCCATGGGCGAGGCTTCCCGCGCGTCGGATGGTTTCGTCCGTTCCCTCCATCGCCTCAATCGCGACGCAAGCTTTTCCGCGCACGACAATCGTCTGACCCAAATTGAGCCCTGCGATCCCGTGAGCGATTTCCAATCCATATTCAATATCTTCCTGCTCTCGATTGTCAGGCTGACGTTTGGTGATCGAACCGGTCTTCGGCAAGTAGTCTTGGAGGAAATAGGTGGAGTCGATCAATTCGATACCTTCGCTTTGTAGTTCGGAGGCGATCGCACCAATCAACGAGTCAGTGTTGCGGCGAGGAAGCTTCAGGAGAACTTTCAACATCCGTGCATCCGGCACTGCCCGACTAAAAATTTGCACATGCTTAACTTGACCGGCCATCATCGCTTTCTCCACACCTTCGTCCTTGAAAAAGCGAATCATTCGACCGAGTTGACCAATGCCAACCCACGTGCAGCGATCCGCAATGCGTTCAATTTCGGGATCTGTCTCTTCGCGGATTGCGGCGACAGCAACCTGCGCGCCCAATTGACGCGCACCTTCGAGAACCATAAAGGGAAACTTACCGTTGCCGGCGATCAAGCCAAACTTCATTTGATAACGCCGCGACGTGAGCTCTCGATGAACGTGAGCAGGTACGAGGCCTCCTCCGAATCGCTGAGTTCTTTGCGAATCCGTTCAACGGCTTGACTGGTGTTGAGCTTTGCGGAAAGTAACAAGTGGAAAGCGTGATGGAGTGAATCGATCACCGCTCGACTATACCTGCGTCGTTTCATCCCGGTGATATTCAAACCGTAACACTTCGCGTGATTCCCTACCGTGAGAGCAAACGGCAATGCATCTTTCACGATGACTGAATACCCTCCAACGTAGGCTTCCTTTCCCACACGGCAGAACTGGTGCACTCCGGAATAGGCGCCAATGTTCGCACGGTCTTCAATTACAACATGTCCGGCCAGCGTTGCGGCATTTGCCATGATTACTCCATCACCCAGAATACAATCGTGCGCGATGTGGGCCTGGGCCATGATCAAACAATCATCGCCGGTTTTAGTCAGCATGCCGCCACCCGCAGTGCCGCGGTGAATAGTCACGAACTCGCGGATCTTATTTCGTTCGCCGATCCTCGTCTCAGAAGGTTCGCCCTTGTACTTTAGATCCTGAGAAGGTAGACCGATCGACACGAACGGGAAGATGTGCGTGCCTGCCCCAATTGAACTGCGTCCATCGATCACGCAATGCGATTCGAGGCGCACGCCATTACCTAACTCCACTTGATCTCCGATGATCGAGTAAGGACCGATAAAACAGTCGTACCCAATCCGGGCCTTTGGACTGACAACGGCAGTTGGATGAATGTTGGTCGGGTGGGTGGCGATAGACATGAATCGATAGGAGAGTGACTCTTAGGTGTTGCCGTTTCCCATGTCGCGACTCGCGACGATGCTCATGATGTCAGCGTCGGCTGCAAGTTGACCATCAACTTTTGCTTCCCCGTGCATTCTTTGCACGCGCGAACCAATGCGAAGAGCGGTTACTTCGAGCACCAGTGTGTCTCCCGGCACGACAGGCCTGCGGAAACGTGCCTCTTTAATTCCGGTGAACAAAACCAACTTCTCGTCGCGATCCTCAATCTCGCGAAGTGCCAAGACCGCGCCCACTTGAGCCAGTGCTTCAACCACCAGCACACCCGGCATTACTGGCGCCCCGGGGAAATGACCCTGAAAAAAGGGCTCGTTGATGCTGACTTGCTTGATTCCCACAATGCGTTCGCGCGGCACTAACTCCACTATCCGATCAACTAACAGAAACGGATAACGATGTGGCAGTAGCTTTTGAATTCCCTGGGAGTCGAGAATCGTTTCCATATCAGAAACAAAAAGCGCGGTGAAGCGGAACCAGAGGCCGCATCGCCGCGCCTGTGATGCTAAGTGCCCTGGCGGTCTTATTGCGGCGGAGTCGCGACCGCAGTTGCCGGGTTCTTGCTGTTGAATTCAGCAATGAAAGATCGAGTGATGTCGATGCTGTCCGCTGCGTAAAGCAATGGGACCTGAGTCCCATCGATGATCGCATTGATTCCGCGAGCTTTTGCGAACACCTCGAGAAACTTTCCTATCTCATCCTGAAGCGGAGCAAAAATCTCCTGGCGTCGACGATTGTAGGCAGTTTGTGCATCCTCACCTTTACGCTGAATGTCTTTCTTCATTTGTTCCAGCTGATCTGCTTTGGCGTTTACAGTTCTCTGATCGATTGGAGTACCGGCAGGTGCCTGCTGCAGTTTTGTTATTTCATCCTGAAGAGCTTGGGCACGCTGCTGCATCTTGGTTAATTCGTCTTTGGGTCCGGCAAACTCCGCATTCAACTTTGTCAACAGTATGTTGAATTTAGCGATGCCTGTTTTTGGATCCAGGAAAGCATCTGTGTAGATCACCGCCATTTTGCTGGTCGGCAATTGCGCGACTCCAGTTGGAGGGGTTACAGCGGGAGTCTGTTTAGGTTGAGCTGGAGGCGGCGCTGCAGGCCGCTGAGCAACAGCTGACACCGTAAGGGCCGCCATCATTGCGGCAATAGAAAGTAAATTGCTTTTAGTCATGACGTCTGACCCAAAGGCCCCGCTTAAGGCGAGGCCTGGTTATCGATCGGCTGAGCGTTACGGCTGGGGAACGGAAGCTGTTGCCGGATTCTTTGCGTTGAAATCGGTGATGAATGCGCGTGTGATGTCGATGCTTTCCGCGGCATACACCATTGGCACTTGGCTGCCGTCAACGATGACGGTGATACCGCGTGCTTTAGCAAAAGCCTCGAGAGCTTTCCCGATGTCTTCCTGAAGTGGACCAAAGATTTCCTGCCTGCGTCGATTGTAGGCAGCTTCCGCATCTTCACCTTTGCGCTGATAATCTTTCTTCAGTTGATCCAATTGATCTTGTTTCTGTTGAATACTGGCCGGCGCCGCAACAGACTGCTGGTCCTTGATCTCCTTGGTCAGCTGTTCGATCCGTTGCTGCAGCCCACTCAATTCGGTTTGGCGGGGCTGGAACTCACGATTCAAGGTGTTGAGTAAAGCGTTGAACCTGGCAATACCATTTTTGGGATCCAAAAAGGCCTCCGAATAGATGAGCGCCATTTTGCTGTCGGGCACAGCGGCGGGCGCCTGCGGTGCTGCGGGTGTTGTGCCGGCACCGGAAGGGGCGGCTGGTCTTTGTTGCTGAGCTGACACAGAAAGAATTGCAGCAGTCATCAGCAACACGACAGCAGCAATCAAACGCTCGATTTTCATAATTAGTTTGTAATACTCCTTACTTTTTGAGGCGGTTTAGATAAAGTCCTTAGTTGTTAATCCCACGACGTTGGTTGGCTTGAAACCTCTAGAACGTTCGCCCAACGCTAAAGCGAATCACCCTCTTTTTCTCATTAAAGAAGAACGGAAAACCATCAATAACCTGATTACTACGGGCATTCGGATTATACGCAAAGATCAGGCGGAACGGTACATTGATAACCGGTACCTGCACTCTGACTTCCATTCCCAAACTCGAGCGGTAATCGCCAATGCCGTTGAACAGGCTCTCCGACAATCTCACGACGGTGTTTGTTTGCGCCTGGCCACGCAGGAAAACCGGCTGAAAGCCGCGGGGCAACAAGGTGGCCGGATCGACGTCACCGGTGCCGGCGCTTTCGAGCTCTGCCTGCGAGACGATTCGGTTGTCGCGAGCGACAAGACTCAAAAACGGAGATGCTGCAAGCCGCGTATTGTTGCAAAGAGCCAACGTGCTTAAGCTAACCGGGGCGATACCTGTGGCAAACCTTGGACATGCAATCGCACCAACTGTCGACAGGAATGGTTGATCGTCAAGGAGATTACTCGAAAACTGCTGGTCACCCTTGGACCGAATGTTAAAAGCACTTCCAATGTCAGCGAAGGCCGCAAGACTCACAACGTCGGAAATAATGGGAATGCGATACTCAAAGTTTCCTAACAACTGAGAATCGCCTCCAATTGAAGTGAATGTTCGCGGCAACCGGGCCACGTTGCTCCCGCTGGCACCGGTGAACACGCCAATCGAAGCTGCACTCGGCGGCAATCCCGGCACTACAACGGGCGTCCCCGTTGCGTTTTCAGCAAACACGACGTTTTGAGAGCTGATGAATGTGTCGAGCGGAGCGATCGGACTGATCGACCGCACGTTGTAACCACGGATTGTGAACTCGTCGCCAAGGAAGAAGCGTTCGAAGATCGGGACGCCGTCGACAAACGCCAACGAATTAGCGTTTTTAACCTTAGCTGAAGTTGCGAAACTACCGACCGTCCCAGCAATGATTCGGAAGCCGAAGACCTCAGGATGCGTAGACTTCTTCCGTCGCACAGGTATGAACTGCGTGTATGACAATGTCGGTTGGTAGGTGCGGACGTCACCACCCAAACCTGCCAGCGCCAATGCGACTGAGAATTCACGACCTGAAGTCGGGTCAATGCTCGCGTTACGAGTATCGTAGGTAAATGTCAGCGTTCCGCGACTCGTGATAATGTTCGGCTGACTGTAGATGACAGGTATGAACAGGTTCGGCTGGTTTGGATTTCGATTCGATTGGGGATCCTTAACACTCGAGAGCGATAACTGATACGACGCGCCCACGCGCGAGAACTGGGTGAAGCGCCGCTTTCTATAGAACTCTGACAGCGGCGCACTGGCAAATATTGAACCACCGTATGACGAGCGAGTGAACAAGTTTTCCTCGTCAACTCCCTGTAAAGTGAACCGAGAATTAAACGCCTGCAGTTGGGCGGCGGTATTCTGAGAAAGAAATGTTCCTTCACCGAAGAACTTCTGTGAAAACGCAAATAAAGAAAAGCCGGCACTTATCGGACGATCTTTGATGTATGGCTCGGTAAACGAAAACTGGAAGTAACGCTGGCGATTACCCGCAGCGATGTTGAACGAAAGCACTTCACCTCGGCCCAACAAGTTGTTCGTAGAGTATTCGAGACCAAAGAATGAGCCGCCGATTCCCGAAATGCCGCCGTTAAAGGAAATCTGCTGGCGGCCGCGCTCGCTGACTTTCAACGTCAAATCGACGTTCGCTTCTTCGTCATTCGTACGACGGTCGACGTCTTTGTCTTTGTCAATCGGATTGAAATAGCCGAGCTGGTTGAGCTTTACGACAGAGTATTCCCAGTAGCCTTCATTGTAGATGTCGCCTTCGTTGATCAGCACTTCACGTCGTAACACGTTGTCGCGAGTAAACGTGTTTCCGATGAACTCCAAACGTCGCAAAGAGAACTGTTTTCCTTCTTCAATCGTGACGACAAAGTCAACGATGCCTTCGTTTGGATTCTGTGGATTGTCTTTGAAAGTGGGAACAGGTTCAGCGGTGTATTCAATGAATCCCTGATTGCCGTAGTACTTCTTCAGATTCTCGAAGAGACCCTTGCTGATGCGCTCACCATTGGCGACGTCGCCTTTGTTCAAACCAATAACAGCTCGAATCGCGGCTTCGGAGAAGATCGAGTTACCTTCAATCTTAAGTTCGCCCAGCCTGTAGACTTTCCCTTCGATGATCGGCACCGTGACTCGCAAACCTTCATCGACTGACGAAAGAAATGGCAGCGGAAGGATAGGAAAGCCGGTCCGACGGGGGCCCACACTCTCGACGCGCGGCTCGCCGTGCCGCGCCTGAAGATAACCTTTTGACCGCATGTAGTTGTCAACCAGGCGCAGGTCGTATTCCAGCTTCTCACGATTAAGGATGTCAGTACTCTTGAAGCGCGTTATCAACCCAGCCTCTTTGACGTACTTCATCGCGCCACGCAGCTGACCGTCGCTGAACGCGGTGTTACCTTCGAACTGAATATCAACGACGCGAACTCGATCACCTTCGTGGACCACAAAAGTGATCGCTCGAGAAGTTGCAGAAACTTCTTCCTGCTTCTCCTCGACAGTCGCATTAGGGTGACCTGCAGCGGACTCCAGTTCTTTAATCACGCGCATAGCGTTCTTGGCTTTTACCGGGTCGTAGACACTTTCCTTCGACACACCTACGCGTCTTTCACGGAAGGCCTTCAGAACGTCCGACTCTGCCACACTGTGCAGACCTTCGAACACTAAATCGCGGATGATCGGTAATTCTTTAACTTCAAAAATGATGTTTACACCGCCGCGGGGACCTGGTTCAGTCAGTACGCGAGTGGCGGTCTTGTCGAAGAACCCGAGAGCGAGAATGGCCTGGTAGTCTCTTTCAACCTGTTCGACGTTGTATGGGTCACCTTGCCGGGTTTGTACCCAGTACAGAATGTCATCTTTTCGCAGTCGACGATTGCCGGTGACGTCGACGTTTTCTACGACGCGTTGAGTTTGTTGAGCTTTAGCCGGTTGGCTGGTTACCCCGAGGATGGCGATGATTGCGAAGAAAGCGCTCAAAAACACGAGCAACGACGCGCGATATGAGTGCATAGGCACCAATTTCCCTCAGTAGTTCTTTCCGGGCCTCAGAAACTTCGGGGAGCTTAAGAGATGAAAAATAATAATCTGCGTTGATAATAACGGGCAAAAACACGCATAGAACTGACTAGAAGACGCAACTTTGATTCACTCTGTCTAGACCCAGTTGCCAGCGTTTTAGGCCGCAAAGTGGCGCATTATATCGGCAAAAAACAGTAAAGTCCAAAGTCCGAAATTCAACCGCATATGCAACTTGCGGTAGATCGGACTTTGGACTTTACAGTACGAAAGCGGTTCAGTGGATCAACAATGCATCGTCGGGAGCCTCGACTCCGGCGGGACGGAAGTCGAGTTCCTCGCCGCGTAGATAAACTTCAACCTGTGATGCGCCGGCGAGTTGTCCCTGGATCAACGCTTCCGAAAGGGGATCTTCTACATATTTCTGCAAAGCGCGCCGTAACGGGCGGGCCCCATACGAACGGTCGGCGCAGGTCTTTTCCACGATCCAACGACGTGCTTCGTCAGTAAGCGTGACCTCAAACCCGTGCCGTCCCATTGTCTTGTTAATTAGCTGCACTTGCAGTTGTACAACCTCGAGCAACTCTCCATCCAGTAGCTGATCGAAGATGATGATCTCGTCGAGCCGGTTGATAAATTCGGGGTTGAAGGTCTGTCTTACGGACGACATCACCATCTCTTCCATTTTCTCGCGCGTGGCCTCGGTGTTCGCCTGGAAACCCAGCGTTCCCTTCTTTTGAATAAAGCGGGCGCCGATATTGGAAGTCATGATGATGATTGCGTTCTTAAAATCGACGGTGTTACCCAACGCGTCAGTCAGAATGCCGTCTTCAAATACCTGCAAAAGGATATTGAAAATATCCGGATGCGCCTTCTCGATTTCATCGAAGAGCAAGACTGAATAAGGCGAGCGCTTGATACGTTCGGTTAGCTGCCCACCTTCTTCGTGCCCAACATAACCTGGGGGAGAGCCAATCAGTTTTGAGACCGAATGCTTCTCCATGAACTCCGACATATCAAAACGAATCAACGCGCGCTCACTGCTGAACAAGAACTGCGCAAGTGAACGAGCAACCTCGGTCTTACCTACACCAGTTGGGCCAAGGAAAAGGAATGAACCAACGGGGCGGAGTGGGTTCTTCAAACCAGCACGTGAACGTCGAATCGCTCTAGCGAGTGCCGAGATAGCCGGTCGCTGTGAAACCACTCGCTTGTGCAGCTCCGATTCGATGCGAAGCAGCTTCTGTGTTTCTTCTTCCTTCAGAGACGTCACTGGAATGCCGGTCCAGCGCGCGATTACATCTTCGACGTCATCTCGTGTGACTTCAGCGGAAACAAGTGTGTCTTCATTCAGGAGAGTGGAAGAATTGTTATAGGAGCGAGAGAAATCATTCAACTCGTTCCAATCCGCCAGATTTCCCTGCTCGCGACGGACGCGCAATTTCACACGAGCCCCAGCCTCATCGATCACATCGATTGCTTTGTCAGGCAGGAAACGATCGGGAATATAGCGGTGTGACTGGTAAACGGCAGCTTCGAGCGCATCGTCGGTATATCGAACCTGGTGGAAACTTTCGTAGCGCTCACGAACACCGTCAAGAATTCCCACCGCCTCTTCTTCAGTCGGAGGCGGAACCTTGACTGCCTGGAAGCGACGTTCAAGCGAACGATCCTTCTCAATCGATTTGCGAAACTCCGCGGGGGTTGTGGCGCCGATACATTGAATCTCACCGCGCGACAAAGCCGGCTTCAGAATGTTTGCGGCATCAAGAGAACCCTCGGCGGAACCTGCGCCAACGAGTGTGTGCAATTCGTCGATGAAAACAATGTACTACGGATTCTCAACCAGCTCGCGCATGATCTGCTTGAGACGTTCTTCAAACTGCCCGCGATATTTAGTGCCGGCGACGATCAATGAAAGATCCAACGAAAGGATTCTCTTGTTCTCGAGAAACGAAGGTACATCTCCGCGAACAATCCGCTGGGCCAATCCCTCAACGATCGCAGTCTTTCCGACACCGGGTTCACCGATCAAAACGGGATTGTTCTTAGTGCGACGGCAAAGGATCTGAACTACGCGTTCGATCTCAGCTTCGCGACCAATCAAAGGATCTAGCTTGTCGTTAGAAGCATCTTCAGTAAGGTCACGTGAGAATTCGACAAGATGTGGCGTGTCTTTCTTCTGCGAGGTGCGCGCATCGGCTCCCGACTGTCGCGCAATCTCATCACGTACTGCGTTCAAGCGTAAGCCGCGTTCGTACAAAATCTCGGCAGCCATCGAACGCTCTTCGCGCAAGAGTCCGAGTAGCAGATGCTCCGTACCGATATGACGATGCTGAAGCCGATCGCTCTCTTCGTGTGCAAATGCGAGCACGTGCTTGGTTTCGGGAGCTAGCGGAAGTTCAACCGAAGTCGAAATCTTTTCTCGCAAGAGAGTACGACCTTCAATCTCTTTGCGAATTGACTCGATGGAAACTTGTGCACGGGGAAAGAAACGTCCCGTCAGCGTCTTGTCCTCTCGCATCAACCCTAAAAGGAGGTGTTCAGGCTCGATGGCGGGTGCGCCGAATTGGGACGCTTCATAGCGCGCAAAAAAGATTACACGGCGCGCCTTTTCGGTATAGCGTTCGAACATATTCTTGGAAAGGTCCTGATGATTACCAAGCCGGGCGAAAATAACCACCGCCCGGCAACTGGCGGCATTATAACCTATTGAATCAAGGGGCAAAAACTACTTGTCGGTTTCGCCTATAAATACAGTTAACGCCCTTTGTTTTTCATTAAATGTCGATTGGATGAAGCCGCCCATCCACTAAGGTGAGAATACGATCACACATACGGGCGAGATCGGGATTATGAGTGGCAATGACAGCGATGGCAGGGTGTCTTGCAGTGTAGTTTGTCAGTGTTGTTGCGATTTCCGCCGCAATTGAGGTATCGAGGTTGCCCGTTGGTTCATCAGCCAGGATGAGGTTTGGTTCGGTAATTAAGGCCCGCGCCACAGCTACGCGTTGCTGTTCGCCACCGGAGAGGTGCGTGACGGGATAGTCCACGCGGTTTTCTAATTCCAGATTCCCAAGCAAGGAATTGGCACGCTCGAGTGCTTCGCTGCGACTTCGGCGCCGCACCAACAACGGCATTGCGACATTTTCTGCAGCTGTCAAATCGCTAATCAGATAGTGAAATTGAAAGACAAACGAGATGTGAGCTTGACGGAATTGAGCAGAGGCGGCCGGCGTCAGCTTTGTGACTTCCTGGTTTTGGAGTGAAATCGAACCATGGTCTGGCTCATCTAAGCCTCCCATTAAATGCAACAGCGTAGATTTCCCCGATCCGGAAGCGCCAATGATTGCCACACTCTCTCCCGCTTCCGCGGAAAGTGACAACCCGCGAAGTACCTCAACGCGCTGCCCGGATGGCGACAGGAAAGCCTTGCGTAGATCGACGACGCGAAGGCCGTTGGGTGATGTATTTTCTGATGAACTATTCTTCAAACGATTAAGAAGCAGATCCACAGATTACACAGATTACACAGATTAGAAGCTAAGATAGGTAAGTTGAGTTTAGGTACTCCCGCAACCAGGTTGTTTGATCATTCAACTTAACTATCGTAGCTCCTAATCTGTGTAATCTGTGGATCTGCTTTAGATTGCGTCTCGCAAGACTTCGGCTGGACGCATTCGTGACGCAATAAATGCTGGATAGATTGTTGCGAGAACGCTAAGCACAAAAGCCACAACCGCTGATAGCGCGACTTCACGAATACCGGCATTCAGCGGAACATTGCTGATCGAATAAACATCCGCAGGCAGGCTTACAAGTTTGTAATGATTGCCGATCACGCATGCCGTGAGACCCAGCACGACTCCGCAGAGTGCGCCAACTGCGCCAACGACGGCGCCTTCGATGACAAACAGCAACGTCATACTCAAACGAGTTGCTCCGAGGGCATTCAGAATTGCAATGTCACGCCGTCGCTCAACCACTACCAGAATCAACATCGTCGTTATGTTGATAACCGCGATCGCGATAATTAGACCGATAATGAACAGTGCCATTCGTCGCTCCAATGCCAGCGCCGAAAACAGAGGCTGGTTTGCATCCTGCCAGTCGATGGTTCTGTAATCATTTCCCAGCATGCTGTGAATTTGATTGGCAACACGCTTCACGTCATCGACATTCGCAACTTGAACACTTACAACTGCTGCAGTGTGTTTTGACCCGGTGTACGCCGATACCGTCTCGAGGGGCAAATAGATCCAGGTCGAATCGAACTCAAACAGTCCGGAGCGAAAGAGTCCGCCTACTCGCAAGCGACGCGAAGTTGCCGAACGAGTGTCCAGCACATTTGCCGGCGTCACTTGAAACGTATCACCAACCTTCAAGCCAAGACGGTTCGCGAGTTCGGTTCCGACTAGTGCCGCGGGAACTACGGGACCTTCAGCGGTTTCTGATTGAAAAATTGATCCAAGTGAACCTTCAGTGATCCATCTTGGCGGCAACATTGAGCGACCGGTGCGCATATCGAGACCGCGCAATACGGCGTAGGCGGAGCCGCTGGGCCCGGTCGCCATCGCTCCATCGTAGGTTGTTGCGGATGCTTCCGTGATGCCTTCGATCTGTCTTACGCGCGAAGCAACTGACTCGTAATCAGTAATCGGCAATCCATCGGATCGCATAACGCTGACATGCGCCGTGCCCTCAAGGATCTTGTTGCGCATCTCGTCGCGAAAGCCGTTAGAGAGAGCGAACGCTACAATCAAAGCAGCAACGCCCAGGGTGATGCCAATGACCGCCGCCAGTGCAGTCACTCGAGCAAGTCGCCGTTTGTGCCGCGACCGAAGATAGCGAAAGGCTAGAAAGACTTCGTAAGGCATTCTGATGTCCGATACGCTTTATCAGCTTGTCGTCATGTTACCTACATTCAACTTCTTTCCGGAACTGAGGTGACGGATGATTGAAACGAATTCCTGAAGAAGTTGAATCTGTGGCACGTCACGACAAGCTAAAGCGTATCGGACCTCACGTGCGACCAACCGGACACTTCTTCGTATCTTCGGGCCGATTCTCAGGCAGTAGCCGTTTCAGATTTGGATTGTCTGTGGCGGTGGGATCCCCGAGCGGACGCAGTTCATAAATCATGTCCGTCACTTTGCGAAAACTGAAATGCTTTTCCAGTTCGACAATCATCGGAATCTCGTCTCGTTGCCAGCCGCAAGGTAACCACCAACGCGGATCACTGTCGAGAAACACATGCCGTCCCTCGTTCAAGTAATTCTGAATCACATCAAACAGACGATCTCCTGGCCAGCCTCCGCCAGTGCCAATTGTTTTCCAGCGACCCGCGCCGATGGCTGCCCAGTACGTAACGGCAATCGTTTGAGATCCAGAGATCATAACTGCGTCAGTCGGAATGCCCTGCAACCGCTGTTTATATTGCTTACTCATCGCGCGTCGCTGGATAAACTCATAACTTATCGGTCGTGCGTAGATGCCAAACATCAGAGCCAGCGTCACGATCGCTGTGGTACATGTTATGAAGGCGCGTCGCCTGGAACCCGTAAAGCGTTGGAGTAAACGCAACAGCGCATGAGCGCCGAGTGGAACCAGCGCCGGAAGTCCAGTCAGGAAGTAGCGCCAGTTAACGGTTGTGCTGTAGTTGAAGAACAAGAGCAGGTTTGCGAACAGTCCCGTAAGCCACAAGAGCAGTAGAGGTGATAGCCTGTGAGCCCGCCATTCCTCGAACGGAGCAAAAGGAAGACTGATGAACACCAACGGAGCGCTGATGAAGAAATACATCGTGAAAGGAAGCACGTTTGATAGCGCGACGGGATGACGCGACGCTTCTTGTCGCATAGATTCACGCCAGCCAAACCAGATTCCTCGATAATAAGAGTCCGTGATGAACCAGTAAGCAAACCATCCAAAGGCTAAGATCCCAAACAGCGCAAGCGACGCTATAACAACTGCCACTTCTCGCCTTCCGAACTTCCAGCCGCAGACAAAAGGCGCGAGCACAAGCCACGGAAGATAAAGACCAACCGTTTCGCGCAGGTTAACGCCCAGACCCATCAATCCCGCCCCGGCAAGGACTAACCAAACATTTCTCTTTTGAATTCCGCGTAGATGGACCAGCAGCGCCACCAC
>Ga0114129_10002918_pt1 | contig 23911 bp, 21 predicted proteins | sample RhiMetdeltSRZDD1_FD_80071 | JGI IMG/M metagenome (GOLD analysis project Ga0114129, IMG submission 80071) | Populus rhizosphere microbial communities from Tennessee, USA - Rhizosphere MetaG P. deltoides SRZDD1 (version 2) (version 2) | ecosystem: Host-associated > Plants > Roots > Rhizosphere >...
CCGCAATATGCGTGCGATGGCACCGGCCAGCCGATCCCACTTGCTGGTCTCGACGGCAAGCTGACGCCGTCCCGCAGCGGTGAGCCGGTAGAACTTGGCGCGGCGATTGTTCTCGGAAGTGCCGACTTCGAAATCGATCCAACCGCGCTTGATCAGGCGGTGGAGAGCCGGATAAAGCGACCCTTGCTCAATCTGGAGCACGTCGTCCGACCCACGCTCGATGGTTTTCGCGATCGTATGGCCGTGAGCCGGCCCAAGACGAAGCGTGCGGAGAATTAGCAGATCGAGCGTACCCTGCAGGAGCTCAAGACGGCCGGAATCGGCACGACTAGACATGCTAGGTGAGGGTAGCGCTTTCACCTAGGATGTCAAGGTGAGTCCTAAATGGCTGAAATAGCCGAGGTGGAAGATCGAGCGACTCTTTGCCTGGTTCCAGAATTTTCGGCGGCTCGTTGTCCGCTACGAGCGTTACGCCGAGACCTTTCTTGCGATGCTACACCTCGCCTGCTGCGTCATTCTCTTGCGAGGTTCATGAGATGGCTTCTAGTACAGTTCGGGAGGCCGGCCTTTGCGTTCGACGACAGTTCGCACGTAGCCTTCCCACTTGCCGATAATGCCCCGCCATTCGGCGCCCGAGAAGTAGCTTTCCATCGATTGATCGAGATCGAATTCCGGCATGTAAAGGCCGACGACGCCCCGTTCGAGAATGCCGTCGGCGAGCACACCCCTCTCGCGCAGGATCAGAACCGGAAGTCCCAACTGATACGCCATCGCCGGCTCGATGTGTGCCCATGGCGTCGTCAGCCAGACGCCGTCGACTTTTTCCTCTTTCAGCGTCTCGAGATCCGTGCGCAGCCGGGCCGTGCCTTTTTCGATGAACGTGCGGCGAAACGCGATCGTGAGCAGTCCGTTTGACTCCATCATCAGCCGGCGAATTGAGGTGAGCGGCGCGTCCATGTCGTATTCGTTCACCCCCAGAGTTCGCGGTCCGAATCCACGGTCCGACAGGTAAGTGAAGACCTGGTCAACGAACGCCTTCTGCCGGCCGAAACACGGCTTGGGATAGCTGAGAAAGATTGAGATCCCCATCGGGCGTCATGATCGCCGGAGCCGCGTTCCGACCGCAAGCGCATGTTCTGCAAAGGTACTTCAGCGATAGTCCCCGTACGTCCGCGTCAGCACCGGTACTTCAGCGTTAGCACCCGTACTTCAACGACTCGGCCCGTGTCTTTTCTTTATCTCCGGTATGAGGTATTGCCTGAACGCCGATTCGAAGTTGTATTTCGGCGCGAAGCCCCAGTCCCGGCGCGCGGCTGTGTCGTCGACGTCTTCGGGCCAGCTGTCGACGATGCCCTGACGCTTGGCATCGACGTGATACGTGATGCTGGCCGCGGGAAACGCCCGGAGCACTTCGGTGCGCACCTCGTCGGCGGTGGGCGCAAACGCGCCGACGTTGTAGACCAGCTGCGGCACGCCCGATCGCGGCGCCTGCGCGAGCGCGAGAAGCGCCTCGACGCCGTCGGGCATGGCCATGAACGGAATGCGGGTATCCGGACGCACGAAGCACCCGTACGCCTCGCCCTTCGCCGCGGCATGAATCATCTCGGGCGCGTAGTCGGAGGTCCCGCCCGACGGCACGGTCGCGGCCGAAATGAGGCCGGGGAACCGGACGGCGCGGAAATCGACGCGGCCGCTGTGCGATTCGGCGGCGAGCTGCTTGTAATGCTGCGCGTAATACCGGCCGATCTGCTCGCAATACAACTTGTTGCAGCCGTACATCGTCGTCGGCTGCGCCCACTGATCTTCACGGACACGGCCGGCCTGCCGCTTGGCTTCGACGCTCGGCAGGCCGTACGCGGCGATCGAGGACGGGTACAGAAACACGACCGGCCGGCCGTGTGATTCGGCCTCGTGCTGCGAGAACTCGAGAAGCTTCAGCGTGCCTTCGACGTTCACCTCGTGCGCCGTCACCGGCGAGAACTCCGACCGCGTGGACAGGAGCGCGGCGAGATGAAAGACGAGATCGATCTCGAACTCGGCGAGCACGCGTTCGAGAAGCGCCCGGTCGAGGATCGATCCCGTCACTTCGCGCTGAACTTTTTTCGAGAGCTGCGCGTCGAGCGGCGACAGATCCACCGTCACGATCGAACGTGAGCCATCGCTGGCGAGCCGATCGATCAGGCCGTGGCCGATCTCGCCGCCGGCGCCGGTGATGAGGACGGACGATTTGCGCATCAACAGAACGGCAGCGGCGGAATCGGCCGGAGCAGCGACGCGAGGAGCGCGATGAGCGACAACGCCAGGCAAATCACGGCGGCGAGCATGTGGTTGATCCGTTCCGGATGGAGCGGATCCAGCACGCGGCCGGCGAGATATCCGCCGAGGAATCCACCGGCGTGCGCATAGTTGTCGATGCCGGGCATGATCAGGCCGAAGACGAACATCGTGAGGGCATACGACACAGCCTGGGAGTACACGAGCCTCGACCCGCCCCGGCGCCCGTAGTACACCAGCGCACCGAGCAACCCGAAGATGGACGCTGACGCGCCCACGGTCAACGGCGCGCCGCTCAGGATCGGCGGCAGGATGCCGAGCATCATTCCCGCGGTCGAGCTTGCGGTGAAGCCCACGATCGCGCCGGCGGTGTACACGATTACCATCCGCCCCGGCCCGTACAGCTCGGCGACCGCCGGTCCGAGCTGGCGCACCCAATACATGTTGAAAAAGATGTGCAGAAGATTCGCGTGCAGCCACGCCGCCGAGAGAACCGTCCACCAGCGGTGGAGACCGAACACGGGCAGCGAGCCGCTGGCGCCGAACTGCAGCAGCGTGCAGGTGTTCACGCCGAGAAAATTGAGGCCGATGTTGGTGCTGATGTTGCCGACCGACAACACGAGGCTGGCGACGTACGCCACCGTCGAGATGCCGGTGACGAGAGGCACGAAGCCCAGATCCTGACCGAGACTCCGGAGCGCGGGCGCGAATCCCCAGAGGCCGGGATTGCGTCGGCCGCAGTGATAACAGCGCTCGTCCTTGACGCCGACGAGATACCCGCACGACGCGCAGACCACTGATCCGGTTGTCTGCCGCTTGAACATCCTGCGAAGAATAGCCCGGAAGCTTGGAAGCCTGGAAGCTTATCCACTAGCATCGCCTCGTGCGCGTGCTGGTGACTGGCGGGACCGGCTATCTGGGGCGCGCGATCGTGCGCGCGCTCGTGGCCGGCGGTCACGAGCCGGTCGTCTTTGCGCGACGCGCCACCGCATCCGGCCTGACCACGCGAACGATCGACGGCGACGTCCGCGACCGCGCCGCGCTCGCGGCGGCGGCACGCGGCTGCGACGCGCTCTGTCATTCGGCGGCGCTCGTCAGCATCTGGCGCAGAGATCCAGGCGAGTTTCACGCGATCAACGTCGGCGGCCTCGAAAACGCCCTCGCGGCCGCGCGCGACGCCCGGCTGTCGCGCATCGTCTACACGTCGTCATTTCTCGCGCGTCCGCCGGCGGGTCGCGCCGCGCCGCTCGAGGCCAATTCGTATCAGCACACGAAGGCGCGCGCCAACGCCGTCGCGCGCGCGGCGGGTGAGGCCGGGAGTCCGATCGTCATCCTGTATCCGGGCGTCGTCTACGGGCCCGGCCTGATGTCGGAAGGAAATCTGCTCGGACGCCTGCTTGCGGATCACCTCGCGGGGCGCTTGCCCGGGCTCATCGGCCCGGAGCACATCTGGTCGTTTACCTGGGTCGATGATGCCGCTGCCGCGCACGTCGCGGCGCTGGAGCGCGCGCCGGCCGGAGCGACGTACGAAATCGGCGGTGAGAACGCGCCACAGATTCGACCGTTCGAGATCGTCAGAACCTTGCGCGGCATCAAGATTCCGCGCCGCATTCCGTATTGGGCCGCCGAAGGCCTCGGGATCGTCGAAGAGACGCGCGCGCGTCTGACCGGCCGGAGGCCGCTCCTCACGCGCGGCACAGTGGAGATTTTTCGACAGGATTGGCCCGTCGACAGCGCGCGCGCCGCACGCGAATTGGGGCTGCGCGTGACGCCGCTCATCGAAGGAATTCCCGCCCTTCTGGCCGCGAACTGATCTACGTAAAGTCTCGTAGTATCGTGGGTGGCACGTTTCCTAACCGCCATGGAACCGACCCGTCTAAGGAAACAGATGCAGTTGGACGACGCGGCCGCCGTCGCGCAGGCGAGGGGCGGCGACGAGGAGGCTTTTCGCGTGCTCGTCGAGCGGCATAGTCGCAGCATCTACCGGCTGGCGTATCGGATGACCGGCCGGCCCGAGGACGCCGAAGATGTCGTGCAGGAAACGTTCGTGCGCGCCTATCGGCAGCTCGGCCGTTTCGAAGCGCGATCCAACTTCGCGACGTGGCTGTACCGGATTGGATTCAACTGCGCGATCGATTACATGCGTGCCCGTCCTCATCGCGAATCCGTCGAGACGCACGAGACGCTCGAACGGCTGACACCAGGAAGCGACGGGCCGTCGATCGACGATCTCGTCTATGCGGGCGAGATCGGCACGCGAGTCCAGGAAGCGCTGAATGCGCTCAGCGTGCAGGAGCGCGCGGCGTTTCTGATGCGGCACTATCACGGCTGTTCGATCGAGGAGATCTGCGGCGCGCTCGATCTGAAAACGAACGCCGCGAAGCATTCGATTTTTCGCGCGGTGAAGAAAATGCGCGTCGCGCTGAAGCCACTGATGGAAGCGCGGACGCTGGGTTCGAAGATGGAAGTGAGCTGAGCACACTCAGCGAGGAGAGCAATCAGCGTGCAGGTCAACACATGGCATCCGAGTGAAGACGATCTGATTCTTCACTTCTACGGCGAAGGCCATCCGGGCACCGAACAGCGCGTGGACGATCATCTGCGGAGCTGCGCCCGATGCCGAGAGTCGTGGACGGAGCTCAGCGAAACACTGAAGCTCGTCGACGCCGCGCGGCTGCCGGAAGCGCCGTCGGGGTTCGAGCACGTCATCTGGGCGCGCGTGGAGCAGGCGCTGATGCGCCCGATCGCGCCGCCACGCCGGCCGGTCTGGTCGTTCGCCCGCCTCGTGCCGCTCACCGCCCTCGCCGCGCTCATCGTCGCCGCGGTCGCCCTGGCGGTCATGTCGCAGCGTCAGCCGGTTCAACAGACGGTACCGGCACTCTCGACGTCAGCCTCCGCGCCGGCCGCCAAGCCGGATCACACGCGCGAGCGTGTGCTGCTCACCGCGCTCGACAGTCATTTCGAACAGACCGAACTGCTGCTGGTCGAGTTGATGAACGCGCCGGACGGCGCCGGCCGCAGCCTCGACTTCGAGCGGTCGACGGCCGACGACCTCGTGACGACCGGTCGGCTGTATCGCGCCACCGCCGAGCAGACCGGGCATCCGCAGTTCGCGCAGATGCTCGAGGATCTCGAGCCGGTGCTCGTGGAAGTCGCAAGAAGTCCAAAGAAGATCGACAAGCAGGAATTCAAATCGCTCCGCACCCGGATCGACGACGAGGGGTTGCTGTTCAAAGTCCGCGCCGTCGGCACGGAGATTCGCGAGCGCAAACAGGATCTGAACGCGGTGATCATGAGTGAGGGAGGCCTATGAAGCGAGTGTTGACGTTCGTCGCGATTGTGGTCGGGCTGCCGGCGGCCGTGTGGGCGCAGGTACCGCCGCCACCCCCGCCTACGCCTCCGACTCCGGTTGTCGTGCCGCCGCTCCCGCCGATGCCCGCGCCGGCACCGGTGCCGATGGCGCGACCGGTCATCGCCCCGACGATGATCGATCCGTATGACATCGAAATGGCCGTGCGCGCGGCGGCTGACGCGAAAGAGATACAGCGCGCCACTGTGGAGGCGACGCGGGAAGCCGTCGCGGCCGCGCAGGCCGAGGCGCGAAGGCAGGTCGAGGAGTGGAAGATGGTCGCCCCGATGGTCGACTTCCGCTACGACTACAACTTCGACTTCCATCCGTACGGCCAGGAGGGCGGCTCGTACAGCACGGGCATCAGCCAGGTGAACCAGCGCCAGTACGAACGCGCGGTCACGAGCTTCGATCGGGAAATCGCGCGCAAAGGCCCCCGCACCGACGCGGCGCTGTATTGGAAGGCGTACTCGCTCTTCAAGCTTGGCCGGCGGGACGACGCCATCGCGTCGATCGCCCAGCTGCGAAAAGAGTATGCCCAGAGCAAGTACCTCAAGGACGCCGCCGCGCTCGAAGTCGAGGTAAAAGGCACGCGTCCCGAAGACATCCAGGACAACGACGAGCTCAAGCTCATCGCCATCAATGCGATGAAGGAGTCCGATCCGGAGCGGGCGGTGCCGCTGCTCGAGCAAGTGTTGAGCAGGACCAACTCGCTGCGCGTCAAGCGCGGCGCGTTGTCGGTGCTCGCCGCCATCAACAACCCGAAGGCCCGCCAGATTCTGCTGAGCTACGCCAAGGGCGCCGGCACGCCCGATCTGCAGCTCGAAGCCATCCGCTACCTCGCGGTCAATCGGGACCGTCAGACGACGAGCGCAGAATTGAAGCAAATCTACGAAGCCACAGATGACATCGCCGTCCGGAGCGCCATCATCTCCGCCTACCAGTCGTCGGGCGACAAGACGGAGCTCATTCGGATCGCCCAATCTGGCACGGCACCCGTCGCCATCAGACAGCAGGCGATCAGCGGCCTCACCAACATCGCCGCGCCGCAGGATCTGTGGGCGCTGTATCAGAAGGAAACAGACAAGAACCTTCGGATCCAGATGGTGCAGGCGTTCTCCGGGATGGGCGCCATCGATCAGCTGTCGCAGATTCTCAAGACCGAAAAGGAGCCGGAAGTGCGGCGGCAGGCGATTCGCAGCCTCGGCCGGATGAAGACGGAGAAGACCGGTCAGATGCTGGTGGATCTCTACGCCAACGAGCAGGACCTCGAGAACCGCAAGGCGGTCGTGTCGGCGCTCGGAAGTCAGGAGAATGCCGAAGCGCTCGTCGCCATCGCGCGGAAAGAAACGAATCTTCCGCTGAAGACGGAGATCGTCCGGAGATTGTCCGACCTGGCGCCGCGCTCGAAAGTCGCGGCCGACTTCATGTTGGAAATTCTTAAGTGAGGCCACGGTGAGAACTGCCACCATCTTGTTGATGCTGGGGCTGGCCGGACCGGCCTTCGCCCAGCAACCGTCAATCCAGAACGGCAAGGTCGAGACGCGCAAGGCCGCGGCGCTCGATCGCGAGATCGCGACGCTCGCCGCCGGCGCGACGACCGAGCCGGTCTGGGTCGGCTGGCGCGTGCCCGTCGTCGACGGCGAACGCGCCGGATGCAGCACGTGGACGGACGACAACTTCTACTTCCGCGGCCAGGTGCTGGACTACAGCCCCCTCGGGTCGACGACGCCGATGACGCGCCCGCTGCCAACCGCGCAACCATCCGGCGCGATGGCGCTCGAGGGTGGCACCGGTCTTGTCGTGCTTCTCCGTCTGATCGACGGGCGTCTGGAACGCATGAACCGTATCGCCGACGATTGCCCCATCGATGCCGGCGGCCGCACGGTCTACTGGCTCGACGGCGTGACGCCGGCCGACAGCCTGCGCGTACTCGATGGCTACACGCGTGAGGACGTCTTCGAACGGCTGTCGATGAACGCGCGCCGGAACCTGACGCGCGCGGCCCTCGACGCCATCGCGCTGCATCGCGACACCGGCGCCGATGCCATCCTCGATCGAATCGCCACCGGCACGAATTCCGATCTGCGGCAACAGGCGGTCTCTCTGCTCGGCTCGCGCCGCGGCGCGCACGGCTTCGCGATGTTGCAGAAGCTGCTCCAGGGCGAGCGTGTCTCGGGATCGCGCGTCGAGCTCGTGAACGCGATCGGACAGACGCGGGAAGCGGGCACCGTCGGCGCCCTGCGCGGTCTCCTCAAGGACACCGATCCGAAAGTCCGTGCCGCCGCCGTCTACGCCTTCGCGATTCGCGGGGGCCAACCGGTCATTTCGGAAGTGACCGCTGTCATCGACAACGACACGGACGTCAACGTCCGCAAGCGCGCCGTCTCCGGCCTCGGCCGTCTGCCCGCGGACACGTCCGTCCCGCTCCTCATTCAGATCGCCCGCAAGAATCCGAATCCGGAAGTCCAGAAGCAGGCGGTCTCATTGCTGAGCCAGTCAAAGGACCCACGCGCGATCGCGTACCTGGAAGAGATCCTGAAGTAAGACCCGCACGCGTTTTCCTGCTAGTCTCTCTCCTGCCATTCGGGAGGAGAGAGATGACTTCCACCATTCGTCGCGGCGCCGTGCTGACGGCCGTCGCGCTCGCACTCGCGGCACCGATCGCCTTTCGCACGGCTGACTCGAGGCTGCACGCGCAGGCCGGCCAGAGCCTCGGCGCCGATCCGACGCTGCTGAAGTTCTATCAATGGCGCAGTATCGGACCGGATCGCGGCGGGCGATCGATTGCGGTCACCGGCGTCAAGGGACGGCCGAAAGAGGCGTACTTCGGCGCGACCGGCGGCGGCCTGTGGAAGACGGTCGATGGCGGCGACAGCTGGACCCCGGTGACCGACGGCCAGATCGCCAGCTCGTCGGTCGGCGCCGTCGCCGTGTCCGAGTCGAATCCCGACGTCGTGTTCATCGGCACGGGCGAATCGTGCATCCGCGGGAACATCATGCCGGGCGACGGCATCTACAAGTCCACCGACGCGGGAAAGACGTGGACGCACGTCGCCTTCAAGGACGGCCAGAACATTTCGAAGATCCGCATCGATCCCGCCAACGCCGACGTCGTGCTCGCGGCCGTGTTCGGCCAGCACGGCGTGCCGGACGAGGACCGCGGCATCTTCAAGACCACCGACGGCGGCAAGACCTGGCGTCGCGTTCTGTTCCGCGACAACAAGACCGGCGGGATCGACCTGTCGATCGATCGCATCAATCCGCGCGTCGTCTACGCCGCGCTCTGGGAGGCGTATCGCGTCGAGTACCAGATGTCGAGCGGCGGACCGGGAAGCGGCCTGTTCAAGTCGACCGATGGCGGCGAAACGTGGACGGAGATCACGCGCAATCCCGGCTTGCCGCCGGGCGTCATCGGGCGGATCGGCGTCTCGGTGTCCGGGGCGGACTCGAATCGGGTGTTCGCGCTCGTCGAGCACGAAAACGGCGGGCTGTTCTCGTCGGATGATGCCGGCGCAACCTGGAAGCTGGTCAACGACAACCGCAACATCCGGCAGCGCGCGTTCTATTACACGCACGTCACGGCCGACACGAAGAATCGCGACACCGTCTACGCGCTCAACACGAGCGCGTTCCGATCGACCGACGGCGGCAAGACGCTCACCAACATCGGCGGCGGCACGCACGGCGACCATCACGACCTGTGGGTCGATCCGGACAATCCACAGCATCTCGTGATTGGCAACGACGGCGGCGGCGCCGTGTCGATGGCCGGCGGGAACAACTGGTCGGGAGAGGACTATCCGACCGCGCAGTACTACCACGTGATCACGACGAAGCACATTCCGTATCACGTGTGCGGCGCGCAGCAGGACGGATCCACCGTGTGCCTTCCGAATGAAACCGCCGGCGGCTTCGGCGGTCGCGGCGGCGGCGGTGGAGGGGGCGGCGGCGGGCGGGGCGGCGGCGCGGCCGCGGCGACGATGTACAGCCCCGGCGGCGCCGAGCCCGGCTACGTCGCTCCCGATCCCAAAGATCTGGATGTGTTCTTTGCGGGCGGCAACAACGGGTCGTTCCTCGTCCGCACGAACCGCCGCACCGGACAGAGCCGCGAAGTGCACCCGTACCCGCGGATGTTTTCCGGTGAACCGTCGAGCGCGCTCGTCGAGCGCGTCCAGTGGACGTTCCCGATCGTGTTCTCCCCCGTCGATCCCAACGTGCTGTTCACCGCAACGCAGAAGGTGTGGAAGACGACGAACGGCGGCCAGGACTGGACGCAGATCAGTCCCGACCTGACGCGACATGATCCGAAGACGCTCGGACATTCCGGCGGCCCGATCACCGGCGACATGAACGGACCGGAGGTCTACGCGACGGTGTTCGCGCTGGCGCCGTCGAAAGTCGACGTCAACGTCATCTGGGCGGGATCGGACGACGGCAAGATTCAGGTGACGCAGAACGGCGGCAAGACCTGGTCCGACGTCACGCCGAAGGAGATGCCGGACTTCGGCCGCGTCAGCCTCATCGACGCGTCGACGTTCTCGGCAGGGACCGCCTACGCGGCGGTGAAGAAGCCGCTGCTCGGCGACTACTCGCCGTATCTCTTCCGCACGCACGATTTCGGCAAGACGTGGACGAAGATCGTGAACGGCCTGAAGCCGAACGACTACACGCACTCGATTCGCGAGGATACGAAACGCCGCAACCTGCTCTATGCCGGCACCGAGCACGGCATGTACTACTCGTACGACGATGGCGGGACGTGGCATTCGCTGTCGCTCAACCTGCCCGACGTGCAGATCTCGGACATCTGGGTCGAAGAAACCGATCTCGTCATCTCGACCATGGGCCGATCGTTCTACGTGCTCGACGACATCGATCCGCTGCGGCAGTTCGACGCGCCGGTCGTGTCCGCCACCGACGTGTATCTCTTCGCGCCGCCTGATGCGACGAGGACCACCGCCGGCGCGTCGATCAAGTACTGGGTCAAGCAGCCCGTGCAGAATCTGAGCATCGAGATCCTGGACAAGGCCGGCACCGTGATCCGCACGTTTGGCGCGGCGAGCCAGGGTCCCGCCGAAGCGGCCGAAGGCCGCGGAGGAGGAGGCGGACGCGGTGGCGGAGGTGGCGGTGGCGGGCGAGGCGGCGGACAGGGCGCGGGACCAGCCGCGCCAACGGCCGTGGGCTTGAACGCCGTGACGTGGGACCTGCGATATCCCGGCTACGCAACCTTTACGCCGATGATCCTCTGGGGCGCGGGCGGCGCCGTAGGTCCGGTGGCTGCGCCGGGAACGTACACGGTCCGTCTGACCGCAAACGGCCGGACCCAGACGCAGACGTTCCGCGTGAAGCGGAATCCGCTGCTGACCGACGTCAGCGACGCCGACCTCCAGGCGCAGTTCGACCTGGCCATGCAGATTCGCGACAAGACCAGTGAGGCCAACAATGCGGTCAGCCAGATCCGGAATATCAAGTCCCAGGTGGATGACCGGCTCGGCAAGTCGCAGGATGCGCGGCTCAAGTCGGCGGCCGACTCGCTCAAGGAGGGCTTGAGCACCGTCGAAGAGGAGATCTACCAGGTGCGGAACCAGAGCGGGCAGGATCCGCTGAACTTCCCCATCAAGCTCAACAACCGCCTGGCCTCGTTGTTCTCGGTCGTGACCCGTGGCGAAGGACGGCCGGTCGGCAACGCGGCCCTGATCTTCAAGAACCTCGCGGCCGAGCTGAAGGTCCAGACCGATCGGCTTGCGAAGGTCCTGTCGACGGATCTCGCGGCGTTCAACACCGAGGCGAAGCGGCTCGGACTCGCCCCCGTGAACGAGAAGTAGGGGCGACGAAAACTTAGAACTTAGAACTCAGAACTTAGAACTCAGAACTTAGAACTCAGAACTTAGAACTTAGAGCACGGTACGTGCTACTAAACACCCTGGGGTTTGAAGCACGCTATGGTGTGGAACTGCTGACTTCGATCGCCGGACGGGCAATCGACTACACCTTCTTCGGACCGGCAGATCCTCCCGTAGGGGACCTACACCTACACGTTCGAACCACTACGGAGGAACTGATAGTCGAAGTCAGGCCTTCGCTTGGCGAGCCGTGGACCGGCACTTTTTACGGTGGGCCAGGGGGCCTCTCCGAGGTGTTTGCCACGCCGTCAGCCGATGTCGTTTGTGTGGTTGCTGCTGGACAGGCATATTGGGTTCCGGTGCTTAGTCCTTCACAGTACGAAGTAATCCGTCTTCCAGTGCCGATTAAACATGTCATACCCATCACGAGCCAAGGGGTCATGCTTCTTGCGGACTTTACTAGGCTGGCGGCTTATGGAGCAGACGGTTTCAAGTGGCTCACTGAGGCTGTCTCATGGGACGGCCTTGAGATCACGCGCGTAACTTCCACGGTCGTCGAGGGACTAGCTTGGGACGCGCCGGCTGATCGCAAAGTGCCATTTCGTGTCGACGTACAGACGGGCAAGATCGAAGGGGGATCGAGTGTGGCGATGTACAGGGCTCGCCAGGCGCACTAACGCGTGAGGCAATTCAAATCAAACAGAGTTTGGCAATGGAATCATCCTGGCCCCCATTGCGGCAATTCCAATGGCCCCGACCCCTCCCATTGAAATGAACGGCCAGCTCACAGCTGGAGCACGCTCTTAAGTTCTGAGTTCTAAGTTCTAAGTTCTGAGTTCTAAGTTCTGAGTTCTAAGTTCTGAGTTCTAAGTTTGTGTGTTATTCTACCACATTACTCCTGCATCGCAGGACAAATGAAACGCTACGACGCCCTGGGCGAATTCGAACAGTCAGTCCTCCTCGCGATCGCGCACCTCGGCGCCGACGCGTACGGCGTGACCGTCCGGCGTGAAATCGAGCGCCGGACCCGGCGGCTCGTCGCCGTCGGCGCGCTCTACACCGCGCTCGACCGCCTCGAGCGCAAAGGCTACGTTTCGTCGTCCATGTCCGAGCCGACGCCGGAACGCGGCGGCCGGTCGAAGCGCCACTTCCAGTTGCAGGCCGCCGGCGCGGCGGCACTCCGGCAGGCGCGCCAACGGATGAACCGGATGTGGGAAGGACTTCCGGAGAATCTGAAATCGTGAGCTCGCCGCCTCGCATCGCTGTCTGGCTGATGCACTGGTCAACCGCCGGATCAGATCGACAGGCGGTGATCGGGGATCTGGTCGAAGAGTTCCGCTTCCTCGAGCAGACCCGCGGCGGACCAACAGCTCGCCGCTGGTTCTGGCGTCAGACGCTGACGTCGTTGATGCCCAATGTTCGCCGCCGCGTCCGGGGGTCCCCGCCTTCCCCGCTTCCCGGCTCCCAAGCTTCCAAGCTTTCCGGCTTTCAAACTTTGGAGCTTTCAGGCTTTCAAGCTTCTTTCAAGGAACGTGTCATGACCTCCCTCTGGCAGGACGTACGCTTCGGCTGGCGGATGATTCGCCGCCGCCCCGTGGTCACCGGCGTCGCCGTGCTCTCCCTCGTCGTCGGCATCTCGATGTCGGCGGTCGTCTTCAGCCTGCTCGACGCGGCCGTGCTCTCGCCGCTCGCCGTCAACGATCCGCGCACGCTCGCGCTGGTGCTCAACCGTCGCGGACCAGACGATGTGAACCACAACTTCTCCTATCCGGACTTCGCCGATTACCGCGCGGGGCAGCGGACCTTCGTCGATCTCGTCGCCTACAGCAACCTGGATGCGACTGTGCGTCCGGCGGGAAGTGTGGCGGAGGTCGTCCACGGGGAGCTCGTATCCGGGAGTTTTTTCTCCACGATCGGACCGCGCCTGATCGCCGGCCGCGGCATCGTGGATGCCGACGATGGGCCAGGCGCGCCAGGTGTTCTCGTGCTGAACGAAGTGCTGTGGCGTCGCCTGTTTGGCGACCCGCGGTCATTTCAGCCGAAGCCGCTGCTCGTGAACGATCACGAGTTCACCATCGTCGGCGTCGTCGAGTCATCGTTCCACGGCATGACGATTGGCAGCAACGCGCGCCTGTGGGGGCCTGTCAGTCAGCAGCTGGTGCTTGACCCGGCCGGAGGACGCGATTTGCTGCCCCGCCGTGGCACGAGCTGGCTGACCGTGATGGGCCGCCTGAAGCCGGACGCGACGTTCGATACCGCAGCTGCAGATCTGAACCGGATCGAAGCGGCCCTGGCACCCGTGGTCAAGCGACAGGAGAAACGCCAGCTGTTCGTCCAGCCGGGCGAGCAGGGGGACTCGTCGCTGCCCACGACGTCGGCCTCGCCGTTGACGCTGCTGCTGGGCGCCGCGCTGCTCGTGCTGCTCGTCGCGTGCGCGAATGTCGCCAATCTGCTGCTCGCGCGGGCGACCGACCGCGGCCGCGAGATCGCCGTGCGCACGGCGCTCGGCGCCAGCCGCGCGCGAATCAGCCGGCTGCTGCTCGTCGAGACGCTGCTGCTCGGCACGGCCGGATCGGCGCTGGGTCTCGTCGCGGCCGTCTGGCTCGCCGGGCTCGCGGTCCCGCTCCTGTCGAACTTCGGCCGGGCCGTGACGCTCGACGTGGGCCTCAACTGGCGTGTGCTGGCGTTTGCGATCGGCACCGGCGTCGGCGCCACCGTCCTCGCGGGACTCGCGCCGGTCTTCAATGTGGCGCGGTCGCGGCCGGGACGATCGCTCGGCGAAGGCGGACGAGGCTCGTCGGCCGGACCAGCGGGCACGCGCCTCCGGCGCGGTCTCGTCATCCTGCAGTTTGCGCTCTCCGTCGCGCTGATTGTCGCCGCCGGATTGCTCGTGCGGACGCTCATGAACCTGCGCGCCATCCCGACTGGACTGGATCTCCACCACGTCGCGCTGCTGTCGGTCGATCCGGAGGCCGCGCAGTACAAGGCGCCCCAGATCCGCCAGTACTACGCGAACGCCGAGGCAGAGCTCAGGCGCGTCCCCGGCGTCACTGCTGCTGGATACGGCCGGGTGATTCCGATCGGATTCGGCGGCTCGCGCACGAGCATCACGGTGCCGGGGTATCAGCCCACGCCGACCGAGGATATGGAAATCAACTTCAACACGGTTTCGGCTGGCTACTTCGACGCGCTCGGCATTTCGATCGTCGCCGGCCGCGCGTTGAGCGAGGGCGACATCGAGGGCCGCCCGCTCGTCGCGGTGGTCAACGAGACGATGGCGAAACGTTACTGGCCAAACCGTCCGCCTGTCGGTCAGATCTTTCACGAGGGCGGTCTGACCGATCCGCCTCTCGAGGTGGTCGGTGTGGCGCGTGACGTGAAATACCGAATGCTCCGGGAACAGGCCAGACCAAGTTTCTATCGGCCGGTCAATCAGCGCCGGCCCGTTGGCGGGGTCCTGCACGTGCGCACAGCCGGTGACCCCGCACGGCTCATGGACACACTGCGAAAAACACTGGAGGCCGTCGACGCGGCCGTGCCGGTCGCCGAGGCCCTCACGCTGCGGCAGCAGGTCGACGCCAACGTCAACGACGAGCGTGTGGCCATGACGATTGGACTCACACTGGCCCTGGCGGCCCTGCTGCTCGCCGCAGTGGGGCTGTATGGAGCGATGTCCTATGCGGTCGGCCAGAGGACGCGCGAGATCGGCGTGCGGATGGCGCTGGGCGCCGTGCCGCGCGACGTGCGTCGCCTGGTGCTCGGCGACGGGCTGCGGTTGGCAGTGCTCGGCAGCGCAGCGGGTCTCGCGATCGGGATCGGCCTCGGACGCGTGATCCAGGATCGACTCTACGGCGTCACGCCCGGCGACCTCACGAGTCTCGCGATCTCCGTCCTCGTGCTGTCGGCCGTCGCCCTCGTCGCGAGCTGGGCGCCGGCACGGCGGGCCGCGCGCGTCGATCCGGTCGATGCGCTGAGGACCGAGTAAGTTCCGCAGCGCGCTGAATCTCTCTATAGTTGGCCGGACGTCTTCGACGTCGCGGCCATGGCGAACTGGACTCACGAGTACTTCGAGCGCGGCTACGGACAGAGATGGGGTTTACGCGCTCCGTCCGATCAAGTGCGGCTGGAGGCCGACGGCTTGTCCAAGCTCCTCCAGCTTTCATCGGCCTCCCGCGTCATCGACATCGGGTGCGGTCACGGGCGGCACGCAATCGGCCTCGCGGACCGCGGACCGACCGTCATCGGCCTCGACGGCGCAATCGCTCTCCTGAACCGGGCGCGACAGCTCGCGGCTGGACTTCATACGCCGATCAGTTGGGTCCGCGGCGACATGCGGCGGCTGCCATTTCGATCCGAAGGCGCCGATGCTGTCCTTTTGATGGACGCGTTCGGATTCTTCGACACGGAACAGGAGCACGAAACCGTCTTGCGTGAAGCCGCCCGCGTTGTGGCGATCGGTGGACGGCTGGCATTGAAAGTCGTAAATGGTGGTCTCGTCCTCGACGACTTCCGGGAGTCCGAGCGGGAAGAACGGGACGGTGTCGTCGTCTCGGTTTCGAACAGGCTGATTCTCGACCCGGCTCGCCTGATCCAGAGAATCACCGTCACCGGAAGCCGCGGCGAGGGCGTGTACGAACGGCGTCAGCGCTTGTACCGGGTCGATGAGTTGCGTGCCGCGCTCACCCACGCCGGGTTCGCCGTCGCCGGCATCTTCGCAGGCCCGGACGGCACAACATTCGACCCGGCGGTTTCAGCGTCGATGTGGATCGTCGGCCTGCGATCAACTTAGGCGGAAGTGTCCTGCACGGACCACCACAGCAAGCCGATCCAGAAGATCTGCAGAATCGTGCGAAACGGGAGCGGTGTATGCGGCCGGCCGGCGATGGTGTGGCCGGTTCTCGACGCGTAGACGTTCGCCGGGAACAGCAGCACGAGGAGCGCCATCAGTCCGTAGGCCGCCAACCGGTTGAACCCGGGCATCATCAGACCGAGCGCACCCGCGAATTCCGCGAGACCCGTGAGGGTCACGAGCGCTTCGGGGTGTGGCAGCTTCGGCGGCACCATCGCCACGAGATCCGCGCGCGGGCCGGTGAAGTGCGCGACGCCGGTGAAGACGAACATCAGCGCCAGCCCGGTGCGCGTGGCCGCCTGCCAGTCGTCGAGCGGCGGCCACCACAGCGCGCCGATCGCGCGGGCCAGCACGATGCCGGCGATCATCACGTACAGCGGAACCATACGAAGAACTTAGAACTCAGAACTTAGAACTCAGAACGTGGAAATGCAAATCTCGGAGTCGAGGTTCACACGGCGTCGAACACCACTTTCGGCGGAGACGAGTCGTTCAGCCGCGCGTAGTAGGTTTCCACGGTCACGCCACGGAACATTTCACGCAGCCGGGCCGCGGCGCGCCGCAGATCCGCAATCTGACGATCTTTGAAGTCAAGCGTCACGGGCCCGATTCTTCTCGCCTTGTACCAGGCACAGTCCTGGTGCGCGACGGCGACGATGCGCTTGGTGCCGTGCGCTTCGACCAGGCCCTCGAGCCGGCGGCGCAGGAAGTTGAAGTCTTTCGGGACGAGGTCGACGAGCGTCAGCGGCTCGATTCCGCCAGGCACGGCCACGAAGTCGGTGCGCGGACCGGCGTTCAAATGGACGCGCGCGAATTCCTGGAAGTGCGGGTACCAGCGGCCGTCGACGCACGTGATGATGGTCGTCTGCGGCCGCTGCGGATCCCAGGGCAGCGAGCTTTCGTAGGCGCTCGGCGCCATGTCAGCTCTGCCCGATCTTGCGTTCCGCCTCGGCGGCGCTCGCGTCGGCGCGCGCCTGCATGAGGCGCGCGATGTCGATCCCGAACTGATCCTTGAGCATCGCCAGCATCGCGGTCATGCCGCCGCCGACGGTGCTCATCACCTTGCCGACGCCGCCCGATCCGCCCGCCCCGTTGCCCATCTCGATGATGTTGATCTTGTCGATCCCCGCCAGCTGCGTCGCGAACGCCTGCGCCAGCTCCGGCATCTTCTCCACGACCAGGTTGATGACCGCCGCCTCGTTGAAGTTCTTCCACGCCTCCGCTTTTCGCTGCAGACCCTCGGCTTCGGCCAGCAGCTTTTTCTTGATGACCTCCGCCTCGGCTTCGCCGACGGCGAGCACCTTCGCGGCCTCCGCCCTGCCGACCCGCTCGATTTTGGCGGCCTCGCCCGCGCCTTCGTACTCGAGCTCTTTCTGCGTCGCTTCCGCGCGGATGACGGTCGCCTGCTTCTCGCCTTCGGCGCGCAGAATGGCCGCCTGCCGTTCGGCCTCCGCCGGCTTCACGACGGTCGCCTGCAGTTCCTTCTCCTTACGCGCAGCTTCCTGCTCCTGGACGAGCACTTCCTGCTGCTTGCGGATCTGTTCGATCCGGGTTTCCTGCTCCGTGACGCGCTGGCGCGCGATCGCGGTGGCGAGCGGGCCGGCCTGGTCGGCTTCCTTTTGCTTGGCCTGCACCGCGGCGTCGAATTCGGCCTGTCTCGATTCCTTGTCCCGAAGCGACTGCGCGATGGCGACGTCCGCTTCGTATCGCTTCGTCTTGCCTTCCTGATCGGCCATGGCCGATTTGATCATCGCGTCGCGGGTCGCGAGCGCCTCGCCGACAATGGCGTCGCGCTTCACTTCCGCGGTGCGCTTCTTACCGAGGGCATCCAGATACCCCTGCTCATCGCTGATCTGCTGGATCGTCAGGATGTCGATGTTGACGCCCATCTTCTTCAGATCGACGGCCGCCTCGTCGGTCATCTTCTGCGCGAACGCCTGGCGATCGGCGTTGATCTCTTCGACCGTGAGCGTGCCCAGAATCGCGCGCAGGTGGCCTTCGAGCGTCTGGAAGATGACGCCCTTGATTTGCTCGGTGCTCATGCCGAGAAATCGCTCGGCTGCGCCACGGAGCGACATGTCGTCGCCGGCGATTTTCACGTTGGCGACGGCCTCGACGGTGACCGCGACGCCTTCCTTCGTGTACGCCCGCTGGATGCGGAGCGGAATCGAGATGATGTTCAGCGAGAGGTACGCGACCTGCTCGAGCACCGGGACCCGAAGCGCCGCGCCGCCGCGCACGATCCGGAAGCCGACCGTCGATCGCGTGCCCTTCTCGTCGGTGAACGTGTGCTTGCGGCCGTAGAAGATGGCGACCGTCGAGGGCGGCACCTTGATGTAGTTGCGCGCAAACAGCGCCATGGCCGCAATCAGGCCCAGCAGGCCGAGCAGGATGCTGACGGCAACGACGACTGTAGAGACCCCTTCAGCCAGAAAACTCATCTCGCTCCCCCCGTACTGACCGCGCCGGCCGGCTTCACGACGACCGAGTTCGCGCCGAGCGCCGTGATGACGACGATGGTGCCGCGACTGACGGGGCGCCCGTCAACCGACCGGGCTATGTGCTCGGACTGCTCCCCACTCGCGCTGAGCGAGACCTGGCCGACGCCGCCTTCCGGAATCGCGACAGACACTTCGCCGGTCGTCCCAATCAGACCCTGCATCCGCAGCTCGCTCGACGCCTGCTGCGAATACAGCACCCTGGCGAACTGATAGACGATGCCGGCCATGACGATTCCGGACACGACGCCGACACCCGACGCCGCCGGATGCGACAGGTTGTAGTACCGTGCCACGACGCCGCCGACGCCAAAGGCGGTCACGAACGCCGACATCACGCGCACGCTGAGAATACTGGGGCCGCCGGAGTCTGCGCCCCCGTGATCGAAGCCGCCGTGCTCGAACCCGCCATGATCGATGTCGTGATCGCCGAAGATGTCGCCGAAGACGAGCATCGAGAGGAGCACGATGAGGCCAAACCCGGCGATCGCGGCGTAGATCAACATCAGATCAAAGCGGACATGAAGGACATGAAGGATATGAAGGACATGAAACGATTTGAATCATAAGAGAAATCAAGCCCAGAAAAGATCGAGCTCAGATCTTCTTCATGACCTTCATGTCCTTCATGGCTGCTTTTTCGCTTTTCTCTCGGCCACGAGCTTCTGAAAATCGTCGGGATCCAGGTACGTCACATCCACCCACGCGTGCGCCATCTCGTCGACGGTGCGATCGCCCCAGCCGACCCACTGCCGCGGATCGGGATTGTTGGGATTGGCCGACGTGTTGTCGTGCCAGGCGGTGAAGACGAGCAACGTGCCCTTCGGCAGCAGCGGCGCCGACTGATCCGCGTACACGTAATTCACGTGCCAGTTCCATTGGAACTTATCCACCATGCTCAGCACTTCGCGGCGGCCGTCGGGATAGATCGCCTCCATCGACATCGCCTTGCCGCGCATGTGCATGTGCGGCTGGAAGTTCTCGATCCGCGCGGCGGTCTGCAGCACGTAGAAGTTCTGCGTCATCGCCGTCTTGCCCGGCGGAATGTCGAGGCGCGATCCCGGCGCGACGTTGAACATGCGCAGCACGGTGCGATGCTGCGGCACGAACCCTTTCGGGTAGAAATAGACGGCAAGCTCGACCTGGTTGTTCTTGATTTCCTCGCCGATCGCGAACATGTGGATTTCCCAGCGAATCCGCGACCCGGGCAGCATGAGCTTGCCCGAATCGGCGGCGAAGAGCTCGCCCGTCTTGCCGACGGCCCACTCCATGAACAGCCCGGCGTTCGACTGATGGTCGTGCGCGTCGTCCGCGAGACCCGTGATCCCCTCCTCCGCCTGCTCGAGCGTCGTCAAGACATGGTGGACGATTCGCCGGCCGTCGGGAATCGATGGCCTGATCTCGATCGCCCGCACCCAGCGCGCTTCGGTGACCCCGGTCTCCGTCACGGGTCTGAACCATTTGTCCTGCGTGCGCGCAGCCAGCGTGTACGGCGGCGACTTGAGGACGAGATCCGGCTGGCCGTAGAGCGGCGCAAACTGCCAGCCTTCCTTCGCGCGCATGTCCACGGACGGCGGCAGATCCTTCGGATCGCCTTCCGGCATCCCGCCGTCGACCCAGCGGACGATGGTCGCGATCTGCGCGTCGCTCAGGCTGCGGTCGTTCTTGAACTGCTGGATGCCGACGGTCTTGTCGAGGTGCCAGGGCGGCATCAGACGCTCGGAGACCTTCGTCTTGATCCGCCGGCCGTATTTCTTCGCGTCGTCGTAGGTCAGCAGCGCCATCGGCGCGATCGAGTCCGGCTGATGGCAGACCTGACACTTCTGCTGGAGGATCGGCGCGACGTCTTTCGTGAATGTCACCGCGCCGGCCGGTTGTTGCGGCTCGGTGACGGCCTGACCGCGAATCGACAGAAGCGCGACGAACGCAATGGTGCCCGCGACGACGAACGGCCCCATCCAGCCGTGCAATTTCGTTGTCATGACATCCTCACTTCGTCACATTCACTCTGACAAACCCATTCGTCCAGCAGCACTGTGCGTGCCCGCCACCGGTTACACCGCTCGCGTCGTTGGCGCGCACGCGAAGCATATAAGCACCCGGCTCGCTGAAGGCGACGACGGTCGCCGCTGAGCCGCCCGCCGACGGGATTCTCGCGGTCGGCGGTGTAAACGTGACGGTTCCGGGGCCCTGATGCTTGAACCATGTCAGCGTTACGGGCACCGCGCCGCGGCCGCTGGTCGCCACGCTTCCTGCCGACTTTCCATCGTCGCGCGCCCAGACGGTCACATTCAACGGCGCCCCAACAGTGGCCGACATCGGGCCGGCCGTGATGCCCAGCGGCCCGCTGCCTTCAGGCCCGTCGCTTGCGAACTTCAAGGCCGGCGGCGTGTTGCCGGATCCTGCTTCGCCTTCGAGCGCGTCGATCTGCCAGTGCGGATGCAGGCGGCCCGGAATCGCGTACGTCTCGCCGCGGATTTTCAGCGTCCACGTCACCAGCTTGTCGCCGAAGTTGGCCGGCACGTTCACGGCGAACACGCCCCAATGCCGTCCGGGCTGGAAGCTCGTCGGCTGTCCCTGATTCTGCTCGCCGGGCTCGATGAAGTTGTCGGCGCCGATCGGAATCTCGACGACTTCCTTGGCGTTCCGATTGAAATAGCCGAAGGAAATACTGAACGTCCCGTCGCCGTTCGGATACCAGCCTTCGAACGCGGGCGTGACGGTCTGGCCGGTATCGCGGACCGGAGACAAGGGCTGCTGCTGCGCCAGGCCCGGCAGGGTCCATCCCGCCAGCGCAGCGCCAGTCAGGAGCACGGCAAGGCAGAGACGCCGCCCGCCCATCAGGGGCCTAATCTTAGCGATTTCCCGGCCTGTCTCAAAGGCACCGCCTGCAGCTGCTACAATCTCTTGCTCCCCAAGCAGACAAATCGCAGTCCGATTCCCCGCGGACTGCTCATGGCCGAGTATGAGACAGAGTCCGATGCTCGCGTTCGAATCGGTGGTGTTCCCGGATGCTCCGGATGGGACAGGAAAGACGAATTCGCGAATCCACGGCCGCGATCTGGCCAACTGGCTGGCCGACCAGCTTCGCGAGGCCGGGCTCCCGGCCCAGAAAGTGATCCCCGAGGACTTCGGCTGGTGTGTGCTCGTGAAGGCCGAATCTCAGCAGTCGATGTATGTCGTGTGTGCCGGATCACCCGAAGGGCCGAACAAATGGAAGGTGTTCGCCTTCACCGAAGAAGGTGTGATTTCCAAACTGATGGGCAAGGACAAAACGGCCGACCCGCTCACGGAGCTGTTCGGAGTCGTGAAGCAGTGTCTGTTGGAGGACCCGACGATCGAGAATCTCCGGCAGGAACAGTGATTGTCGATTGGACGCTGCGCCGCTAGAGTTTCGCTGCTTTCTCGATCAGCTTCTCCAGTACGCCGAGATCGATGTCCGAAAGCTGCTTGATGTAGAGGCAGCCCTTCCCCGTCTTGAACTTGCCCAACTTCGACATGAGCGCCGGCTGAGACTGGACGCCGAGTCCGTACAGCGTCAGCGCATTCTTCCGCGGCGAGAACCCGGTCTTGAACCAGTCGCCTTCGCGACCGCTGTCGTACTTGTAGTGGTGGTCGCCGAAGCCGACGATCGCGGAGCCCCACATCTTCGGCTCGGCCTTCGTCGCCTTCTGCATCATCCGGACGAGCGTGCGGCAGTCGCGCCGGGCATCCTCGTCGGCGATGGCGTCGATGAAGGTGCCGACTTTCGCCTTGGTGGCTTTCGTTTTCAGCTCGGCCATAAAGTCTCCTGCAAAGAACCCTGTCTCAAAGGCTATGGCCTCATCGCCTCATCGCCTCATTACTTGACCGCGCGGTCGGTGATCTCCAACCCCTTGTCGATGATCGCGAACCCCTCGCGCAGCTGCTCTTCGGTAATGCAGAGCGGCGGATTCGTGAAGAAGTTGTGCCACCGGACGAACGTGAACAATCCTTCCTGGCGGAAGAATTTCGAGAGCGCGGCCATTTCCGGCGAGCTTCCGCCGAACGGCGCCAGCGGCTCGCGCGTCGCGCGATTGCGCGTGAGCTCGACGATGCCGAAGAGACCGATCGATCGGACGGCACCGACCGACGGATGACGCGCGGCCAGATCCGCCAGCCGCTCCTTCATGATCTCGCCCATCGCGCGCGCGTTGTCGATGAGCCCCTCGTCCTCGTAGACGTCGAGATTCGCGAGCGCGGCGGCGCAGCCGAGTGGGTGGCTGTTGTAGGTCAGGCCGCTCGAGAACACGCGGTCCTTGAACGCGTCCGCGATCGCCCGCCGCATCCCGACGGCGCCGAGCGGCACGTACGAGCTCGTCAGCCCTTTCGCCATCGTCATCAAATCGGGAACGACGTTCCAGTGATTGACCGCGAACCATTTGCCGGTGCGGCCGAACCCAGACATGACCTCGTCGGTAATCATCAGGATGCCGTGCTTGTCACAGAGCGCGCGCACGCCGGGCAGGAATCCATCCGGCGGCACGATGACGCCGTTGCTGCCGACGACCGGCTCCATGATGAAGCCGGCGATCGTCGACGGCCCTTCGAGCTGGATCACTTCCGCGAGATAGTCGAGCGCCTGGTCCGCGCTGACGTAGCCGCGTTCGAGGCCGTGGTACGGGTTGAGGACGTGCACGATGCCGGGCAACGCGGGCTCGGTCCAGCGGCGCGGATCGCCCGTCGCGGAGATCGCGCCCGCGGTCGCGCCGTGATACGAGCGGTAGAACGCCAGAATCTTCTGGCGGCCGGTGATCCATCGTGCGATCTTGATCGCGTTCTCGTTCGACTCGGCGCCGCCGTTGGTGAAGAAGAACGCATCGATGTCCCCGGGGCAAATCGCCGCGAGCCGCGCGCCGAGCCGCGCGCGCCCTTCCGTCGCCAGGAACGGACTGATGTACGGCAGCGTCGCCGCCTGATCCTGAATCGCCTTGACGACGCGCGGATGGCCGTGGCCGATGTTCACGCACATCAACTGGCTGTTGAAGTCGAGATACCGCTTGCCCTCAGTGCTCCAGAAATAGACCCCCTTCGCGCGCGCGACCGGAATCGGATCGACCGCGCCCTGCGTCGACCA